>ERZ761602.4308-NODE-4308-length-18612-cov-10.202942_pt1 | contig 18612 bp, 20 predicted proteins | sample MGYA00512165_ERZ761602 | MGnify/ENA primary metagenome ERZ761602 (study PRJEB28899, sample SAMN02445085) | bioreactor sludge metagenome | biome: EBPR sludge; isolation source: Thorneside wastewater treatment plant | place: Australia: Brisbane, Thorneside... | reverse complement strand
CCGACCGTATCGACAGCAACAACATAGCCGCTCTGGTCAGTCCCGTCGAGATTGATGGGCTTGACGATGAGCAGCTTCTTTCCATGGAGCCGTTCGTCCTTTTGGGTCGAAACGACCGTCCCTAAGATGCGTCCGATTATCATAAGTGAGCAGTGAGCGGTCAGCAGTGAGCAGAAACCGAGCGAAACTGCTCGACGCTCACTGCTCCCTGCTTACTTCAAAACGACCGGCAAGGCTTCATCCACACTCGAGTGCGGACGCGGGATCACGTGGACGCTGATGAGTTCGCCGACCCGCCGAGCGGCCGCGGCACCGGCATCGGTCGCCGCCTTTACCGCAGCAACGTCGCCACGGACGATGGCCGTCACAAATCCGGCACCGATCTTTTCATACCCGACCAACTGCACGTTCGCCGCCTTTACCATGGCGTCCGCTGCTTCGATCGTCGCTACGAGACCTTTGGTCTCGACCATTCCCAATGCTTCCTGCATCTAGTTAATTTCTCCTGATTTCCGAAGGATCAGTTACTGAACTGAAATGTAAGTTTACCCTAAATTCGCCGCCTGGCTCAAAAGCTCGATAAGTTCTTCTCTTGAAAGTGAGATCTTCTGCCCGTTTGCTTTGTTAGCCGACGGATAGTTTACATCCAGCTCGCATGTGATATTCGCTTCGTGCAGATATCCGCATGCCTGGCAGCGGGCGTTCTCTTTCAGATAACCCGCCTTTTCTCTGATATTTATGAGCTTTTCGATTGCGTCTTTCGGCAGATCGTTGGCACCGCCGAGCGCTTTTGCGAGTATCGCGATGCGGGCCGTGTGCTCGAGCGTCTCAAGCCGGTCAAACGCCTGCCAAAGGTCGTCGCCGTAAGCGACCGCACCGTGATTCGCCATCAATAGAGCGTTGTGATGGGTGACGAACGGCTTCATCGCCTCGGTCAATTCGTTCGTTGACGGAGTTCCGTAGCTCGTTAGCGGCACGCAGCCGAGCGTCAATATCACTTCGCTCAAGATCGGCTTATCGATAGCGAGCCCCGCGACGGCAAAGGCAGTTCCGTGCGGCGGATGGGCGTGGCAAACCGCTTTGACGTCCGGCCGCATCTTGTATATTAGCAGGTGCATCGCCAGCTCCGACGAGGCTCGCTTGTCCGAGAGCGGCTTGCCGTCCATGTCCGTCAGGGCAAGGCAATCTTCGGTCATCCTGCCCTTGCAGGTCATCGTTGGCGTTGCGAGCACCGTGTTTTCGTCGAGCCGGATGCTGACGTTGCCGTCCGACGAGACGACATAGCTCCGGTCATAGAGCAGCTTGCCGATCTCGACGATCAATTTTCTGGCCGATGATTCGTCCATAGAAATAAGAATCCACAGATTAACACAACAGCATCGCTGGGTTAACCTGTGGACCCGAAATTCTTGCCGGAACTACCGGACGCGTTCAAAGGTGACGCGGCCATCGTAAACCGGAGGAGCCGGAGGTGCCGGCGGCATCGGCGGCATCTCGGTGCGTTCCCACGCATTGCCGCTCTGCCTCTCTACCGTCATCCGCAGTTCCTCGTTCTCCATCGAGAGCCGAATGTTCTCGCGGCGAAGTTCGCGCATCTCCCGTTTGAAGCGTTTGCAGTCGTGCCGGTTCTTAAAATTGCTCTTAAAAGACTCGGCCGGCGACGAAAGCGGAACGAAGATGCTTGCGATCAGCACACCCACCGTGACGGCAAAAACGAAAGGAACCACGCGTTTGATTACGGAAAGAAATTGCATACTACACCTCAACTACCTCAGGAATGAATACGTCGGTTCGCCGGGAACGGTTTCACCTTGCAGGCAAAACGCGGGGAAAGGCCCGGTGGCCGCTGCCTGTTTTCATTCTAATGGTTTTATGCCGCGATGTGAAGGTTTATATTCCGGGTTCGGCACGAAATCGCGATTTTTTTTCTTCAAGTTGGTCAGTTTTGCGAACCGCACCGCAATCCCTTACTATTTTCCGACAGGCAATTCGCTCTTTTTCGTCTCGCAAGCAAGCTATGATCGCATTTCTCTCGGGAAAGATCCTCGAAAAGCATCCCGCGTCGGTCGTTATCGACGTCGGCGGCGTCGGCTACGATGTCGCGATTCCGCTCTCGACCTTTTACGAGCTGGGCGAGCCGGGCAGCGACGTGCAACTCCGCATCTACACGCTCGTTCGCGAGGACGCGATCCAGCTTTACGGCTTTCGCACCGAGCGCGAACGCGAGCTTTTCCTGAAAATGATCGCCGTTCAGGGCTTTGGCGCCAAAAGCGGCATCACGTTGCTCTCCGGAATGAGCGCCGACGAGATCATCTCCGCCATCCGCGCCGGAAAGATCGAGCGGCTGACCTCGATCCCCGGCGTCGGCCGCAAGACCGCCGAGCGGCTTATCGTCGAGCTTCGCGACAAGGTCGGCGATATCGCCGTTAGCTCCGCCGCCGGCTTCGGGCCGCAGACGTCTGAAGCGCTCGAAGGCGATGCGGTCGTAGATGACGCGCTTTCCGCCCTCGTCAACCTTGGCTATCAAAAGAACGCCGCCGAAAAGGCACTCCAGCAGGCTCTTCAGGACGGAACCGAGCTGAATGTGCAGAAATTGCTCCGTGCCGCCCTCCAACGGCTGGCAAAATAACTCTTTTTCGCGGCAGGAAAACATTTTTCGCCCGCCGACAAAGGTTGTGAGGCAGCAGAAGAATGTTGTGAGACCGCTTACAAAGCTTGCGAGAATGCTCACAAAGGTTTTGAGAATGCTCACGGAGGTTTTGAGCACGCTCACGAAGGCTTGGAGAACGCTCACGAAGGTTGGGAGAACGCTCACGGAGCTCGTGAGAATGCTCACAAAGGTTTTGAGAACGCTCACGAAGGTTTTGAGAATACGCATCCGCATCGAATGCTCGATCAGATTGGTATATTGCGCGAAGATCTAGGCCGGCTCGACCGAAAGGCCGTGTTTGCAATGGTTTACACGGCGTTCGGGCTCTCGTGCATTTATTACTTCAAGCATCAGCCGAGCGTTGCCGCCTTCCTTGAAGGCACCGGGCTCGAGAGTTTTGGCCGATGGATCGCCTATTCGCCCGACAACAATCTGCCCGGGCTCGGCTGGTGGGTTTTTGTCGTAACGGTCTTCTACTTCGTCCTTCCGGCCGCGATCATCAAGCTGCACTGGCGGGCGGACCTGCGTGATTTCGGCCTGCGGTTGGGCATCGAGCCCGGCTTCTGGAAACTTCTGGCCATTTCATCGGCGATCATGCTGCCGCTGGTTTATCTGATGTCGCTGACCGAGGGCTTTGCGGCGAAGTATCCATTTTTGCAGATCTACAGCGGCGAGCCCTACATCGGCCAAGCGCTTCTCGTCTGGCAACTGATATACTTTTTGCAGTTTTTTGGGCTCGAATTTTTCTTTCGCGGCTTTCTGGTGCACAGCCTCAAACCGTCGCTCGGGCTTTATTCGATCTTTGTGATGACCGTGCCGTATTGCATGATCCATTTCAGCAAACCGATGCCCGAAACGCTTTCGGCCATCGCCGCAGGCATCTTTTTGGGCTGGCTAAGCTACAAAAATGGCAGCATCTGGCTGGGTTTGATTCTGCATTGCATGGTCGCTTTCTCAATGGACATCTTCGCCCTGCACGCCAAAGGCCTATTGTTCTAGAAATTGAGGGAACTGTATCCTTCTTCGTGGTAGAATTGGTTTTAGCCGAGGACTCAAGATATGAATCAAGTTGAACTAGAGACCAGAGTGAGCGTGCTGGAAAAGGAGCTCAATTCCCTTAAATCGAAATTTCGGAATATCGAGAAGGCCGAGCCGTGGTGGAAGGGCCGCGTCGGTATCTTCGCGAATGACAAGGACCACGCCGAAGCGATGAAACTCGGGAAAGACTGGCGAAAGAATGGGGAGATCGGCGGATGATCGTTCTGGACACGGATTGCCTTAGTCTGTTGGAACGGGAACGCATTCTGGAATCGTCGAAGCTAATAAAGGCTCTCGACGCTCACGCCGACGATGAGATCGTCACAACCATCATTACTTATGAAGAGCAAATGCGCGGATGGCTTGCATTCATCAGAAAATGCAGATCACTGGATGAGCAAGTGAACGGATACGACCGGCTGCACCGATTTCTCGAAAGCTATCGAAACACTCCCGTCATTGGCTTTGACGAAAAAGCAGCGAACGTCTTTCGGGATCTCAGAAAACAGAGAATCCGAGTTGGTACGATGGATCTAATGATCGCCGCCATAGTCATCGCAAACAAAGCGATCCTCGTCACCCGCAACGTTTCCGATTTAGGACAAGTTCCGGGACTTCGAGCAGAAGACTGGACTTAAACCGTAGCATTCCGGATCTGGCTCGGTTTAGTTTTTCATTGCATGGTCGCATTCTCAATAGACCTGCTCGCTTTCTACTCGAAAGCACCACCATTTTAGTCACTCTAATGTCATGAAGCGGTTGTTGCGGACACACGGAATTTATCTATTTGCTTTTGTTGCAGTGCTCGGGTTGGGCGGTGAAGCGCTCGGCTGTAGCAGGCACCCGGCCCCAGAACAGCCTCGCTCGATCGTTAACCCCGAGATGTATATTTTCGTCGCCGAGGTTGAGGGCCATACCAAACCCGTTGTTGATCCGGCCAACTTTCGCGGCGAAGCGATCGGATTGAAGGTAAGGGTCCTTGACGCGATACACGTTCCGTTCAACTTCCATTATCCGAACATCGAGGTCTTCTTGTTTCGCCACGGTCCGGATTGTTTTCCAGAGGCGAGAAAAGAGACGCAAAACATCAGAATCGGCACGAAATATTGGTTTGCTATCTTTCCTGCAACGATCATCAGCAAGTACAGCAGATGGAATGACGCGGTGCGGCTTCAGACCGATACGTTCTCGAGATATGGCGTCTTCGAAGAAAGGTTCGGATACTCGTTCAACTCTGCTACGTCTTTCGACTATCGGAATGAACTTGAACTGCTTCGAAAAAATCGGAGCGATCCAGAAAACAGACAGTGGTTCGACGATCTGGTTTATGTCGAGACATCTAAAGACCTTTTGCGGCTCGCTGGTGCAACATCGGAAGCGGATCGAATAAAGGTGCTGGAACGCCTTCTATATAACCCAACAGTAAACTACTTCCGACTTTTCCGATCGGAGGTTGGAAAGCCGCTAACCTCGGAAGAGTATCCAACGGCTCTACTGAGGATAATGAAAATGCCGCCCGAGAAACGATACCCAGAAGCAAGAGAGTATTCTCAAGAGGAAAAAGTACTTTTGAAACAAAGGATCAAGCTTGAAGCGTCCGGAGAGCTCAAACTATGGTGAGCTTCGGTCAATGATCTTCGCTATTTTGCCTGAGATACCGTTTCGTTTCGCGCCAAGCCGCAAATGCCCCTGAGAAATGCCTCGTTGTTGTCGAGTTTTCATCCTTCGAGCCTGCTATCTCTTTGCCGAGTGGACTCTCATCTTTGCGTTCTTGGCGGCTTTGCGTGAGAATTCTTAGTCAGTGTCGCAGATAGTCGCGGTAGACATCCGGAACCAAGAGCTTTCGCCCGACGAATCTAAATTCGAGGCGACGCTTCGGCCTGCCCAACTTGCAGAGTACATCGGCCAGAAAAAGGTCAAAGATAATCTTCGCGTCTTCATGAAGGCCGCCCTGAAGCGACGCGAGGCGCTCGATCATATTCTGCTAACCGGCCCGCCCGGCGTCGGCAAGACCACGCTTTCAAACATTGTCGCCAATGAAATGGGTGCGTCGCTCAAATCGACCGCCGGCCCGATCATCGAAAAGGCGGGCGACCTCGCCGCGATCCTGACCAATCTCGAAGAAGGCGACGTTCTGTTCATCGACGAGATCCATCGGCTCAATCCCGCGATCGAGGAGATACTTTATCCCGCGATGGAGGATTACAGCCTCGATATCATGATCGGCCAGGGCACCGCCGCCCGTTCGATCAAGCTAGATCTTCCGAAGTTCACGCTCGTCGGCGCGACCACACGGCCCGGAATGATCACCGCCCCGCTCCGCGGCCGCTTTGGCATCATCTTTCATCTCGATTTTTACGGCATCGCCGAGCTTCAGCAGATCGTCGAACGCTCGGCCAAGATCCTCGAGGTTGAGATCGATCCGACAGGCTCGAACGAGATCGCCCGCCGCTCGCGTGGAACCCCGCGAATCGCCAACCGCCTGCTCCGCCGTGTGCGCGATTACGCTGAGGTCGACCACGACGGCAATATCACCGAGCACGTCGCCGCCGATGCTCTCAACCGAATGGAGGTCGATACCTTCGGCCTTGATGAGATGGACCGCAAGCTGCTCTTGACCATCATTGAGAAGTTCGATGGCGGCCCGGTCGGCCTCGGCACCATTTGCGCTTCGCTTCACGAGGAGAAAGATTCGGTCGAAGAGATCATCGAGCCTTATCTGCTTCAGATCGGCTTCCTCAACCGCACGCCCCGTGGCCGAATGGCGACCCGCCTCGCATACGAGCATTTCGGCATCGAACCCACGGGCAAGCCGGCCGATCCGCCTACGCTTTTCGGCTAGGCCGGACAACGCCCGGGCCGGAGCCGCATCATACCCAAACGCCGATTCTTTGCGAATGGCGTTCCTTTCCCCCATAATTTCACTATGCGAAAGACAATTATTGCGGCGGTTTTTCTTGCTCTGGCCGGTGTGTCGGCGGCGTTTGGGCAAAATCGGTTCGAGGGATACAACGTAGTCGTCGATGTCCCGACCTCCCAGCGGGCTCCCGCCTGTGCGGTCCGCTACGTTCCGGCGAACACGATAATCACGATCACCGATCTTGACCGGGCGACGCCGATGGACATCAAGCCTTGTGCGGGTTCAGGGACGTCGATCGTCCAGAGTTCGGCCGGAAGCGTCACATTTCGGGCAAACGCGGCGACCAACAAATGGTGCTTCACCGGAGCCGACAAACGGTACCGAATTACGCTCACAGGCGACCAGTTCGCCGGCACCGTCAGCTACGATTGGATCGCCGAACCCGATCCGCGAGAAGCGGGCTTCTTCAATATCCGCGACTTTGGTGCTCTTGGCGACGGCCGGACCGATGACACCAATGCCTTCCGGAGTGCGATGGCCTTCATCGCCTCGCGCAATGGCGGCACGGTCAGGGTTCCCGATGGCGAGTACATCGTTACCGGCCCGATCGCATTGCCTTCGGGCATCACACTTGAAGGCTCGACCGGACTTCACTCGATGGCCTCCACGAGCGACATCCCGCGGCAGAATCCGGTCCGCATAACGCTCGACGGGGCTAACCGCTCGCTCTTCCGCATCGGCGAATGTGTTGAGAACGTCACGCTTCGCAACATCGAGTTCTACGCCCGCTCGAACAACAATACCAACGGGCTTGAGGCCATCGGAGCGTTCAATTCGTCCCAAGGTTTCGTCGCCGACCACGTGATCTTCCACGGCTTCAACCGCGGGATAAACGCCTACGGGCTGCCGCAGACGAACCTCAATTGGCAGTTCGATTACGTCAAGATCATCAACAGCCGGTTCATTTACAACCGCGACACGGGCATCTTCGTCAATTCGCGAAACACCGACTGGAAGATCGAGGGCTGCTTGTTCCTCAATCCGCGAAGGCAGGCCGGCCAGGCCGCCAACTCGATGCACTTCGAACGCGTCGGAATGGTCATCGTACAGGACACCTTCGGCGGCGGCTTCACCAACGCCCTCGGCGGGACGTTCATCAATATCCTCGATAGCGGCAGCCTGACCATCATTGGCTCGCAGACCGAGGCGATGACCAACTCGCTTGTGTACAACGACGTCCAGAACCCGCTCGCCGGCGATTATTCATATCCGATCACGATCGTTAATTCGATCTTCGAGCACCCGATGATCTTTAAGGCACGGCGGACGCTGGTTTCGACCGGGAACCTTTACGGGGCGAGGACGTTTCAGGCAGACGACCGTGTCCGAGTCTATTCGACGGGCGACCGCTTTTGCTTCGATGGCTATATTCTCGGCTGCACCGGCGGGACGCCGAACAACTTTGACAAGGCGACCGTTATCTTTATGACCGGCCAGCCGGGCGAGGGCCAGCTCCGCGGCCACCCGACATACTTTGGAACGGACGTCCGCTTTGGAGCTCCTGTCCAGATGCCGAGCCTTCAGCAGAACGCACTGCCGGCCGCCGCGGAGAACGGCACGATGGTCTATTGCCAAAACTGCCGCCGCAACACGACGCCCTGCCAGGCAGGCGGCTCAGGTGCACCCGCTATGCGCGTCGCCGGCCAATGGAGTTGTCTCTGATCCCGCGATAGAGAGCTCTGTGTTCTCCGCGAAAAGCTCAGCGGCCTCTGCGTTTGGATCTACCCGAACACCGAGGCCGCTGAATTTATTCTAAGCTCGCAAAGACTTTAAGCGTGCTGGAGCACTTTTTCATATTCGCCGCTTTCGGTCCATTTCAGGATCTCTGAAACGCGCCAGATCGGGAAAGGATGCGAGAGCCCGGCGTTGATAATGTCTGCCCAAAACTTATCCAGCTTGCTGTGGTCGTAGTTCTTTTGGAACTCGCGGGCCTGTTCGAGGAAAAGCTCGTAATTGATCTTCGAGGCAAACGTGCCGCCGGCGAGCTTCATCATCGTCCGCCCGATGACATGCGGGTCCTGGACAACAAGCTGAGCCGCCCGGTCACACGAAAGCTCGGCCCGCCGCATCCAAGCAAGCAAGGCTCCCCGCATCGAAGCTGTCAGCAATTCCTTTAGAATTCCCGCGATCGGCAGCGAAGCAAGCGGTATCGTCGCGATGGCAAGTATGAGCTGGGCCGCTGTCAGATAAAGCACGTGCTCGGCGTGGATATGCCCGACCTCGTGGGCGATTACGGCGAGCGTTTCTTCCTCATTCAGCCGCTCGATGAGCGACGAGTGCAGCACGATGATCGGCTTTTCTACGCCGCCGGTGAAGGCGTTTACGATCGGGTTCTGCTGAATGTAAAGGTCCGGTGCCGCGACGCCGAGCGTTGCACAGGCGACCTGGAGCTTTGCGTAAAGATCCGGGCACTGCTTGGGCGTTACCTTAACGGCACTCGCCATGAACGTCACGCGGATCGCCGATTCGCCCGTTACCTCAAGCAGCTTTTTGACCGCCGTGTCGATACCGGGTATCGCCCGAAGGGCCGCAAGTGCCTTGCTGTCCGCTGGGTGAATGTAGTCGTGCTTGCCGAGGTTCGCCCACTTCTTATGCGGCTCGTTCGAGAGCGGCAGCTTGCACTTCCCGCAGTTCGCCTCGTTGTTCCTGTAGCCTTGCTTTACGGCGTTCTTCTGCCCGCAGTAGCGGCAACGCACGGAAAAGCTCTTGATGATCGCCGCCGGTTCGTCCGAATCCCCTTTCTTTTTTGCCATAATTTGAAGTTTAGAGTAGTTGCTCTGCTCTATTCAAACCGTTCGCCTGCCTGATTTACGAATCGCAGCGGATTAAGTTTAAACTTACTGAACATAAGCCTGTGTAATGGCCGGCAATTTCACAGAAAATGGAGGCAAGGAATGCAGCGAAGAATGATCTATACAACTACCGATTCAATACCCGGACGCGAGGTCGCAGAGATCCTCGGCGTCGTCACGGGAAACGTCGTACAGACCAAACACGTAGGTAAAGACATAATGGCCGGGTTAAAGTCGTTGGTCGGCGGCGAGATCGGCGGTTATTCCGAAATGCTCACTGAAGCACGGCAAACCGCGATCAGCCGAATGGTCAAAGCGGCCCTTGAACTCGATGCCGATGCCATAATCTGCCTGCGTTTTACCACCAGCTCGATAATGACCAACGCTTCCGAGGTTCTTGCTTACGGCACTGCCGTCAAGCTGAGGGGCTGACCAGCCTTGCAATGGTTTCAACGTGATGCGTCTGCGGGAAAAGGTCGATCGCGGTGATCTTTTCGATGCGGTAACCGCTTTCGACAAAACGCTTCAGGTCGCGGGCAAGTACCGAAGGCTCGCACGAAACATAAGAAACAACTCGCGGGTTCAGGGCGATCAGGTTCATTATCGTGTCCGCTTCCGTCCCGGCCCGCGGCGGGTCGAGAAGCACAAGATCGACACCGGCGAGGTCGCTTTCCGCCAAAAACCTTCGCACCGGTTCCGCCACGAACTCGACGTTACCAAGCCCCGCTGTCTCTGCGTTCCGGTTGGCAAATTCGACCGCGAACCGGCTTTCTTCAACCCCGATCACCCGCTCGAACCTTCTGGCCAGCGGCAAAGTGAAAAGCCCGACGCCGGAATAAAGGTCGAGCGCTAATGAGCCCGATTCATCCCCGATCGTCGTCGCGACGAGCCGCTCGATCTGAAAGCGGTTTCCCTGAAAAAAGGTCCGTGCGGAAAATGCGAACCGCTCGCCCGCGGCCTCAAGCCGTATCTGCTTCGTCGGCTCAACCAGCTCACGCGAGAATGTCGAAACCTCGCCACCCAAGCCGCAGGCGGAGTCTATCTGGATCTTTGTTTGGTTGGGGTCGATCCGGTGAAGGCCTTCGCGGAGCCGCGACATCTCCTGCTGCAGCTCGGGGACAAGCACGGGGCAGGACCGGACGTCGATCAGGTCTCGCGAATTGCGTTTGAAATAACCGATCATTCGCCGGCCGGCGTCGGCGTGCCATTGGGCGCGAAGCCGGTAGCCGAACGGCTCCGGGCAGCCGATCATTTCGATGTCAGGTACGGGGTCGAGCTTTGCGATCCGGCGAAGGCAATCGGCGATGATCGCCCGCTTTGCCTCGAGCTGTGCCGCGTAATTCATTTGCTGCAGATCGCAGCCGCCGCAAGTGCCAAAATATTCACACGGCGGCTCGATGCGATCGGACGAAGCCTCAAGCACTTCCTCGATCTCGGCAAAAACGGCGTTGCCCTTCACTCGCGAAACGACCACGCGTACAAGGTCGCCCGCCGCCGCCAGCGACACGAAGATCGGCGTTCGTCCGGCAAAACCGAGGCCAAAGCCGCGGGGAACGATCTTCTCAATGCGAACTTCCAACCGCTCGCCCACGCTAAGTTCTTTGCTCAAGCTACGTTCTCTACTTCAATTTCGATACCGCCGACAATTCCGGCAAGGATGTTATATATTACCGCTCCGAGAGCACCGCCGATAAAGGCCATCACGGTGTACATTATCGGGATCGCTATCATTACCACGATTCCCATCACGATCCCGCCGCCGCCGAGAGCAAGGGCACCCTCGCTGCTCTGGCCCGAGGCACCCGCCGCCCCGATCAATGAGAAAATGATAATGAAGAGCCCATAGGGTATCGCGATCAAAAGGCTAATGATGAACGCCATCACCGCATACATCTTCGCAACGGACAGAACCCCGAGTTTCTTGATCTTGAGTTTGTTCATTTTTTGCTCCGGAAACCGAAATTGGGATGCCTGCTTGTTTAGCACAGTTTCCGGGCTTTTGAAAATGCAGGCTAGTTTTGCGGCCTGATGCCAAACTCGGTTTCGGACATGATCCTCCGAAAAGTAACGAGGTCCGCGGGCTTCGAATAGCTCAATGTAAAGAGCAAGGCAACGCCGCGGCGGACCGTGACGTACATCCGCTTTTTCCCCACATTATTCTCGGTATCAATAAAGGCGAATTGATTGCGTCCAAGCTGCTCGGCCTGCGTCTCCGAATATTTGAGGTCCGGCGGCAACTTCGCCGCGGCGAACTGACTTCGCATCAGATCAACGTAATCGACCGCGTCCTTGACCTGCGGCACCGTGCTCAGATCTTCGGCCGCCACGCGGACGATCGCATTATCCGCCGAGCCCGGCACCGCCCGATAGGCTGTTACGAGCACGCGGACCCGCTCGAGCGCACGCTCGAGTTGGATCTGGTCGATACGCCCGATGCTTTCCGGTGCCTTCAGGCCGATGTCGATGCCCTGCGACTTTAAATAGTCCTCGAAATCATCGCCCGGAATGAGCCATTCGTCGGGAAAAGTGATTCGGAAACCAAGCTCAGGGTTCGTGTACGTGCGGCCGGCGACTCCGGCAGGAACAGACTCCGGCTTCTCGGCCGGCGGAACCTCCTTGATCGGGACTCCGGGCGGGATCGGGCGATCCTGCACGAATGCTAGAGATGCGAATACGAGTAAAAAGAGTGCCGTGAAACAAGATCGTCCGGTCATAGATAAAACAAACCGAGGCGTGGAATGCCGGCCTCTTCGCGAAGCCGCTTGAGCAGCATCAGCCGGAAGGTGTTCTCGTAAGCTTCCTTCGCCATTTCCTTCTTGTAGGAACTGAGCTGCGCTTTCACCTCGCCTTCGACCTTCTTTAGATGCACGTTATCCTGATCCGATAGCATCGCGTTATCGAGAAATTCCTCGATGTCGTTAAGCGCTTTGTCCACCGTCTCGAAGTCGCTGGTAACTTCGTCCCCGAGAATGCGAAGCCGCGCCGCCGCCCGTTCGCAGGCCTCGCGGAGGCCTTCTGACTTTACCGTGTCGAGCGCCGAGGCGGCTCGTTCGATATGTTCGCGGATCGCCTCAATCGTGAACCCGGGCCGTGCCTTTTCGTCTCCTGCTTCTACGGAACGCCCCGCTTGCGAGGCAAGCCATTCCTGAAACCGGGCCTCGACCTCCTCGCGGCAGAACATCAGCGACTTGATCGCCCGCGGCCGCGGATTCGCCTCGAAATTATCGAAAACCGTCTCGATGCCGCGGATCGCCACATGCAGCGGCACACCCATTTTCTGCCAGCCCTCGATCAATGCCCAATCGATCGGCGAAAGCAGCAGGTGCTTCCCGCGGCGGCGGATAAACGCATCCTCGATCTCCGTGAAATAGTTGAAATAATTCACGTTACGTCCCCGGCCCGGGCGGCTGCGGCCGCTTCCGGGCATCCATTTCTCCCGAATAAACTATGGTAATCTATTTCCAATATGGCAGACGAACGGCGTGAGCGATTCCTGACCTCATCAGGCATAGAACTCCCGAACGACTTTAACCCCGATAATGTCTCGGCGCTTGACCCGGCCGCCGACCTCGGCTCTCCGGGCGAATTTCCATATACCCGCGGAGTTCGCAGAAATATGTACCGCGGCCGCTTTTGGACGATGCGGCAATATGCCGGATTTGCAACGGCCCGGGAATCGAACGAACGGTATAAATACCTGCTCTCGCAGGGCACGACCGGCCTCAGCGTCGCGTTCGACCTGCCGACCCAGATCGGGCTCGATTCCGACGACCCGCTCGCTCTCGGCGAGGTCGGCAAGGTCGGCGTCGCGATCGACAGCATCGAAGATATGCTGACGCTTTTCGACGGCATTCCGCTCGACCGCGTTTCGACCTCGATGACGATAAACGCAACGGCATCAACGCTTCTCTGTCTTTATCTCGCCGTTGCCCGCCGCCAGGGCGTCGGCTTTGACAAGGTCAACGGGACGATCCAGAACGACATCCTCAAGGAATATATCGCCCGCGGCACTTACATTTATCCGCCAAAGCCGTCGCTCAGGCTGATCACGGACACCTTTGCATTTTGCGCGGCGGAAGTTCCGAACTGGAACACGATCTCGATCTCCGGTTACCACATCCGCGAGGCGGGTTCGACCGCCGCTCAAGAGCTTGCGTTCACGCTCGCCGATGCGATCTGTTACGTTCAGGCGGCGATCGACGTCGGACTCGATGTCGATGACTTCGGCCCGCGGCTTTCGTTCTTTTTCAACGCCCATAATGACCTCTTGGAAGAGGTCGCGAAGTTCCGTGCGGCCCGCCGGCTTTGGGCCCGGATAATGCGCGACCGCTTCGGAGCAAAGGCCGCAAAATCGCAGATGCTTCGCTTCCACACGCAAACGGCCGGCTCTACCCTCACTGCTCAGCAGCCCGAGGTCAACGTCGTCCGAACGACCATTCAGGCACTCGCCGCCGTGCTCGGGGGCACGCAAAGCCTCCACACCAACTCGATGGACGAGGCCCTTTCGCTCCCGACCGAACAGGCTGCCAGGGTCGCTCTCCGCACGCAACAAGTGATCGCCCACGAATCCGGCGTCGCGAACACGGTCGATCCGCTCGCCGGAAGCTACGCCATCGAGGAACTCACGACCCGCCTCGAACAGCTAGCCGAAGACTACATCAAGAAGATCGACGACATGGGCGGCATGCTCCGGGCCATCGAGACCGGCTACGTTCAGCGTGAGATTCAGGAAGCGGCCTACGACTACCAAAAAGCCGTTGAGAGCGAGGATGCGATTGTCGTTGGCGTCAATCGGTTCCGCATCGAAGAGGACGAACACATCCCGACGCTCTCGGTCGATCCGGCGATCGAACGCGATCAGGTCGAGCGGCTTCGGGCGTTGCGTTCGCGGCGCGATGCGGCAAAGGCCGAGACGTCATTGCTCAAGCTGAAAGAAGCTGCGGCCGGAACGGAGAACCTGCTTCCACGTATCCTTGACTGCGTCGAAGCTTCGGTAACCGTTGGCGAGATCGGCCACGCTTTACGCGGCGTTTGGGGCGAATATCAGGAGGCTGTGACCATATAAAAAACCGCTGACAAGAGCCCTCCCGCTGTGCTAATCTTAAAGGGTGCCCAAATTTGGGTACCCTTCGTTCTTTTACCTCACAAATTGCTCCCGTCCCGTCGAAAAAATGGAAAAGCTTAACCAGTATCTAAGCGTACTAATGTCGAGTTCCAGCGAGGAACTTAGGCTCGAACCCAACAAGAACCCGGTCGTCTTCTCCGCGAACGGTGCGGCCGAAGTCGCCGCCGAGTCACTCTCCGGTTCGGAGATAACGAGCCTCGTATTTCCGCTGATCCCGCCCGATGTTCGCCTGAAGCTTCCCTCATCAAGTGAGGTCGAGTTCACCCATCCGCACAATCTCGGCAATTTTCAGTTCCATATTCGCAAATCACCCGCGGGATTTGTCGTATCCGTCAAGCCGATCTTTTCGCGGCAGTCGCGTTTGCACGCGGCCGCCAGCCCGATCGAACCGCTTCGCTTCGAGGAACGCCCGGAGGAACCGGACCTCACGGAACTTCCCGCCGTTGAGGCCTTTGACGGCTCCGACGCGGCGGAGCCGCTTCCGCCGATCTATGAGGAGCCTTCCGGGTTTGTCCCGCCGCCTCGCGAATACGTTCCCGAGCCCGAGGTCGTCGAACCGGCCGTCACGGTCGAGGCCGCTCCGCTGGTTGAACGGCGGCAGGCCGATCGCCGAAAGGTAAACCTTGTGATGGTGGACCGGATGGAAGCTCTTTTCCGGCAAATGGCCGAGGTCGGCGCGTCCGACCTGCACCTCTCGGCGGACGTTGTCCCGATGGTGCGAAAGGACGGCAAGATCCAGCAACTCGAATGCGACGAGGGCGTGCTCACGCCCGACCTTATCGCTGAGCTTTTAACGTCGATAATGCCGGAAAAGAACCGCGAAGAATTTGCCCGCCGGAGCGATACCGACTTTGCCTATGAGATCCTCGGGCTTGCCCGATTCCGCTGCAACGTCTTCCGCGACCGCAAGGGTATGGGCGGCGTTTTCCGCATCATCCCGTCAAAGATATTGACGGCAGAGGACCTTGGGCTTTCAAAGGCGATAATGGATCTCTGCAATCTCTCAAAGGGACTCGTCGTCGTCACCGGCCCGACCGGATCGGGCAAATCGACCACGCTCTGCGCGATGATCGACGCGATCAATAAGAACCGCGACGACCATATCCTGACCATCGAGGACCCGATCGAATTCGTCCACGAGAACCAAAAGTGCCTCATCAATCAGCGTGAAGTGCACAACCACACCGAATCGTTCAAGGATGCTCTGCGTGCCGCACTCCGCGAAGACCCGGACATCGTCCTCGTCGGCGAAATGCGTGACCTTGAGACGATCTCGATCGCCATCGAGACGGCCGAAACGGGCCACCTCGTTTTTGGCACGCTGCACACGACAACGGCGGCCTCGACCGTTGACCGCATCATCGACCAGTTCCCTGCCGACCGGCAGCAGCAGATCCGCGTGATGCTTTCCGAATCGCTCAAGGGCGTGATCGCCCAAACGCTTCTGCCAAAGAAAGGCGGCGGACGCGTCGCGGCACTCGAGGTCCTTATCGTCACACCGGCGATCAGCAACCTCATCCGAGAAGGCAAGACGTTCCAGATACCCTCGGCAATGCAAACCGGAAAAACGCACGGCATGGTCGTGCTCAACGACGCCCTCTTTTCACTGGTGCAAAAAGGCATCGTCGAGCCGCGTGACGCCTACATCAAGGCCGTCGACAAGGTCGGCTTTGAGACGATGCTGACCCGCGGCGGTTTCAGGCTCTAATTTAGATCACTCTTTTGTGGTAGAAGTTATCGGAAGCAGCGGCCTCGCGTTGAACGTAAACTCGCGGTCGCGGCTGCGGAGCAGAAGATTGCGGCCATCAGTAACGGAGACGTTGTTGGCCGAAAGCGTCGTTCCGGTCGCCCGCTGAAATTCGGAGATCGCCCGGTTGAGGTCGGTCTGTGCCTGAAGCTCGCGGCCCTGCGAGGCGATGAGCTCGTTTTGTCGCTCAAGTACGCGATAGAACGTTGTTGTCCCTGACTGGAACTGCCGCCGCTCGCTTTCGTAGAGCTGTTCGGCTGCGGAGCGATTGACCGACGCCGAAGCAAGCCTCGCCTCCGCCGAGCGAAGTGCCTGAAGCGCGTTTCGCACCTCAGCCTCGATCGCCTGTTCGGTCTGTGCCCGCACGTTTCCGAGACGTCGTTCCTCGACCAGAGTCCGGCCCAAATCGGCCTTGGCGGCCGTGTTACCCCAAGGGAGCGTGATCGTCACTCCGACCCGGAAGGTCGGGTAGTCCTGTGCCAGCAGATTGCCGAGCGACGTCAGGTAACCGCCGACCAGATTGGGCGGAACGCGGCTCAGCCCCGTGGCCGGGTCGATCGCCCTCGCGGTCTCTGCACCGGAAAGCCCCTGCGAGGAATAGGAACCGACCAGATCGATCTGCGGCTTTGTCTGGTCCTCAAAAAACGCTTTGTCGATCCGGTTGATCTCCGCACTCGTTTCAAGCTGGGCGATCTCCGGCCGGTTCTTAAGTGCCTCGGTTATCGCAACATCGAGCCCGATCCGCGGAGCCTCAAAGCTGACCGGCGAAACGGGCGTCAGAGCTTGTGCCCAAACCGAGGAATTCCTATCCGGAGCTATCAGCGTCTTGAGGATGTTCTCGTTCCGCGTCACTTCTTCCTGTGCCGCGTAAACGATCTGCTCAAGCGATGTCACCTGAGCCGTTGCCGCGACGATCTCGATCGGTGCGAGTACGCCGCGTGAAACGAGCCGCTCATTACTCTCAAGCTGTGACCTCGCCTGTTTCACAGCATCGATTTGCACCTGCAAGTTTCTGAGGGCGAACGCGAGGTTCCAGTATGCCTGTTCGACCCGCGAGATGACCTCGATCGCCTGTGCCCGAAACTGCGAATCGCTGAGGCTCAGGTTCTTTTTCGCGATCTCGATCTGCCGGCGGTTATTGTCGGTCGAGCGGTTGCGAAGCAGCGGCTGTGTGTACTGAAACGTCAGAAGCGTCGGATAATTCGGGTTCAAGAACGCATTCGTGTTGCTCGTTGTCGAACGGGTCGAATCGAACCTTGCTACGTACGAACCGCCGAACTTACGCGTGAAGCCCTGCACGCCGCCTGAGCCGAAAAATCTCGTGTTCGTCACCGAGCCGTTGACCGCTCCGCCGATCAGCGATGCGACCGGCGTCGTCGTCCGTTCGTAAAACCCTTCTGAAAAGATCTCGGGGTCGTAAACGCCTTCTGCCCTCTTTAAATTGAACTCGGCTATCTCGACATCGTTTCGCGAGATAGCGATAGCGTTATTGTTTTCCAGAGCGAGCCTGATGGCGTTATCAAGCGTCAGCGGAACCTGATTTCCTACATCGACCCCGACCCGGCTCGTTGTCGGAAGCGGCCGCGGCGGAGCTTTGAAATCCGGAGCGACCGGCGGCGGTTCGGTGGGTAAATCGGCCGGCGGCGTCCGCTCGATCGGGATCGGAGTTGGCGACGGAAGCGGCGGAGCATCCTGAGCCGCCGCGGTCAAAGCCGAAAGCAGAGATGCAACGAGGATCGCCGCGGCCCAAATGGCCGTGCGCAGAATTAGACCTGTAGAAGACGCTGTTAAATTCATCGGACTAGGCCCTTCTGCCGCCCTCCACAAGATCGTCGTCACCGATATCGGATGGCTTTGATCCATCTTCCTTTTTGCTGAACTTGCTCGAAAACGCTGCCGAGAAAGGCCGGGTAATTGCATCCCGCATCTTTCCCAGCCCTTCGCCGATCGAGCGGAAGAACTTCGTCTCGCCGGCATCGTCAAAGAGCGAGTAGAACACCGGCACCGCGAGGAGCGTCAGCAACAGGCAGAGCGACTGGCCGCCGAGCACGAGAATGCCGATCGAGCGGTTCGTCGCCGCTCCGGCTCCGGTTCCGAGCGTCAGCGGGATCATTCCGGCAACGAGTGCCAGCGTCGTCATCAGGATCGGCCGCAGCCGGTCGCGGTTGGCCTGAATGATCGCATCGTAGCGGTTCATTCCCTTTGCCCGAAGCGAGTTCGTATGGTCGATCTGCAAGATCGCGTTCTTTTTCACAATGCCGAATAGCAGCAAGATGCCGAGTGCGGAAAAGATGTTCAGCGTTTGCCCTGCAAGCGCCGTCGAAAGCAATGCGAAAGGCA
>ERZ761602.4307-NODE-4307-length-18622-cov-4.597943_pt1 | contig 18622 bp, 14 predicted proteins | sample MGYA00512165_ERZ761602 | MGnify/ENA primary metagenome ERZ761602 (study PRJEB28899, sample SAMN02445085) | bioreactor sludge metagenome | biome: EBPR sludge; isolation source: Thorneside wastewater treatment plant | place: Australia: Brisbane, Thorneside... | reverse complement strand
GCGATCCGATCTGCGCCTCGACAACCGCTGCCGCACGAACCACCCAACCCAACTCGTAATTTCGCAGAAGATGGATTATGTAAACTCGACCTTCGGGTTTCTCGGGGAATCGTGGGATTCCGGCTCGACACCATCACCTCCGGGTCGACCTTCGTGCGGAGCGTCGTTGGGCGTTCTCGATGCGCACACCGGACCGCGGACGACTCGCGGACGATCGCAAACGAGCCAACTTCGATCACGAACGAGTCCAGCGTGATCCGTCGGCGGCTGACCCCGCCGACTTGATGGATCCGGTGTCGTGACGCCCTCGGCCCACGACGAACCCAACACACAGACCCCGCGGACCCAGCGAGCCTTCAGCGCTCCACGTCTTCGACGAACCCACGCGCCACCCGGTGCACCCCCGGCTCCGCCGGATCGGGACGCACGATCGCGACCAGGCTGCCGGACTCCAGGATCGCGAGCTCTCCCGCCGGGAGCCCACGGAGCCGACGCCCACACCTCGCGTCGGTGGCCCGTTCGGAGTCGATCTCCAACGTCGGCAAGACACGCGCGGTCGCCTCCACCAGCGGCAGCAGGCGCTCACGCGCGACGTCCTCGAGGCGGCACGCGTCCGCGAGCTCGAAGCGTCCGCTCGCCGTTCGGCGCAACGCAGTCAGGTGTCCGAGCGTCCCGAGGCGCGCGGCCAGGTCGCGGGCGAACGATCGGACGTAGAAGCCCTTGCCGCAGCGCAGCGAGAGCCGGACGTCCGCGCCATCGACGGCATCGACCGCGACCGAAAGCAGCTCCACGTCGCGGAACGGCGGCTCGACCACCTCGCCACGACGCGCGCGCGCGTGCAGACGCACCCCGTCCACCTTGATCGCGCTCACCGCCGGCGCTTGTTGCCGGTGCGGTCCGAGGAACGCGTCTGCCGCCCGCTGCACGGTCTCGCGGTCGAGCATGGGTGGCGTCTCGGAAGCCACGATCGCGCCGTCCGCGTCGAGGCTGTCGGTCGCGAGGCCGAGACGAATCGTCGCGGTGTACGACTTGTCGGCCGCGGTCAGCCACGGGACGAGCTTGGTCGCTTCGCCCACTGCGACCACGAGCACCCCGGTGGCCGCGGGGTCGAGGGTTCCCGCGTGTCCGACTGCTCGGGTCCGAAGCGCCCGCCGCGCGCGGGCCACCACGTCGTGGGAGGTCATGCCAGGCGGCTTGTCGACCACGAGCACGCCGTGTGGAGCGCGGGCTTCTTCGCGCGTGGTCTCGAGCTTCTCACCCAAGGCTCACCAGACGCTCTCTCACGCGCCCAACGCGGCGGAGGCCTCGGCGAGCACTCGTGCGCGGACTTCGTCGAAGGTCTCGGAGAGCTGCGCACCCGCCGCGGCGCGATGCCCACCCCCGCCGAGCGCGGTCGCGATTCGCGCGACGTCCGCTCGACCGCTCGATCGCAGGCTGACCTTCGTGTCGAGCGCGCTCGGGATCGACGAAGGACGCAGGGGCCCCTTCCCGTCCGGCGGCGCGCTCAGGCGGTCCCGCGGGTACTCCCAGAGGAGCACCGCGATCTCGACCCCACGGAGCATGCGCCCGTAGTTCACCATGCCTTCGACCATGTCGTCGTCGGCGTTGGTGCGCGCGAGCATCGCGCGGGTGACCTGCAGCACCGCGACCCGCCCGTCGAGCTCGAGCTCGAGCGACTCGAGCACCTCACCGAGGAGCTTCATGCGCTCGGGCTGCCAGCCCTCGAAGAGCTCGTACGCGGTGAGCCAGGCCTGGGCGCCGCGCTCGAGCAGCTCCGCGCCGAGCCGCAAGGTGGCGGGCGTCGTCATCGCGTAGCGGAAGCCTCCCGTGTCGGCGACCAGCGCGGCATAAAGCGGCGCGGCCGCCGCCTCGGGGACCGGGCGCGCGCCGAGCTCCGCGGCCAAGCGCATCACGACCTCTGCGGTCGAGCAGGCATCGCACTCACGACACACCACGTCGCCGACGTCGTCGTGCGCGGCGTGGTGGTCGACCACGACCAACGGCCCCGCGCCGCGGTCCGGCAGACCGTTCGGGAGGAGCGAACGTGCCGCGGTGTCCATCACGAAGGTCGCGTCGAACGGTCCCTCGGGCAGCTCGTGCTCGACACGGCCCGCCGCGAAGAACAACAAGTTCGGCGCGAGCACCTCCGGAACCCAGACCCACGCTTCTTTGCCGAGCGTGCGCAGGATCTCCGCGAGCCCGATCGCCGAACCCAGCGCGTCGGCGTCGGGCCGTCGATGACACGTGACGAGGAAACGTTTCCCCTCACGCACGAGCTTCAGCGTCTGTTCGCGGCTCACGACTCACCTTCGCGCGAGCGCTCGCTGGCGATCTCGTGCAGCGCGCGCTCGATCCCTTCGACGCGATCGATCAAATCGTCCCAGCGGAACTCGAGCTCGGGCGTGCGGCGCAGCCGCAGCTTCGGACCAATCTCGCGACGCAGGTAGCCGGCGGCGCGCTGCAGCGCGCTCACGACGCGGGCGCGGCGGGCTTCGTCGGCCTCACCCAGCACCCGGACGTACACGCGCGCGATCGAGAGATCGTCGGACACCTTCACGCCGGACACGATGGTGTCGGCCGCGTCGGGATCCCGAACCTTCCCGCGAATCAACAGCTCGGCGATCTCCATGCGGAGCTGCTCGCCGACGCGGTCGGATCGTTTGCCTTCTTTCATCGCTCTTCCTCGTCTGGGTCATCCGACTCGGTCGCGAAGTCGGCCCACGAGCCGAGCGCGCTGCCCTCGTCGTCCAGATCGTCTCCGTCCAGGAGATCGAATGCGCCGAGGCTCACGAACTGCGTACGTAACCGCTCCACCGTCGCCTGACCCTCGGACTCGATCCCGCGCACCACCGCCGCCAGAACCGACGCCGCATGGGGTTGCTCGTTCGACACGACCGCGAATCCCAGGATCGCGCGCTCGTGACGATCCTGGTCCCCGACCTCGGCGACGGCAACCGGATGCCGATGGCGGGCGCGCTCCAGCACGCTCCGAACGATGGAGCGCTTCTCCTTCAGCGAGGAGACCCCGGGGAGCGAGAGGGCGATCCGGCAGACTCCGATCAGCACGCCCTTCCCTCACTCCTCGAGGCCCATCGACGCGGAGTGCTCCGCCGTTCTCGTTCGATCGGCACGGTCGTTCGGGCCCACGAGCTGAGTGGCTCGGAGCGAACGACGGCGCAGGAGCGTCGCCATCCGCCGACCGAGCCCGCAGAGCCCATCAGTTGTCGTCGAGGGTCGCCGCGACCTCTTCGTGGTCGAAGCACTCGATGATGTCGCCCGCCTTGAGGTCGTTGTAGCCCTCGAGGCCGATACCGCACTCGAAGCCCTGCGCGACTTCCTTGGCGTCGTCCTTGAAACGACGAAGCGAGCCGAGCTTGCCCGTCCACACCACCACGCCGTCGCGGACGAGGCGGGCGCGCGCGGCGCGGACGATCTTGCCTTCTTGCACCATGCAGCCGGCGATGGTGCCGACCTTCGGGATCGAGAAGGTCTCGCGGACCTCGGCTTTGCCGAGCTCGCGCTCCACGAGCTTCGGCGCGAGCAGACCCGCCATGGCGAGCTTCACGTCGTCGATCGCCTCGTAGATGATCGAGTAGGTGCGGATCTCGACGCCGTTCTCCTTCGCCATCGACGACGCCTTGCCCTGCGGGCGGACGTTGAAGCCGATGACGATGCAGACGCCGTCGGAGGCCGAAGCGAGCATCACGTCGTTCTCCGTGATGCCGCCGACGCCGGACTGGACGATCTTCACGCGCACCTTGTCGGTGCTGAGATCCTCGAGGCTCTTGCGCAGCGCTTCGGACGAGCCGTGGACGTCCGCCTTGAGCACGATCTGGAGCTCTTGCTGGGCGCCGCTCCGCATCATCTGCTGGAGCTGCTCGAGACCGCGCGGTGCGATGACCGACGGACGAATCGCGACCTTCGCGCGGTTCGCCTCGGCGACTTCCTGCGCCTTCTTCGCGGTCGTCACCATGTAGACCTTCTCACCGGAGCTCGGGAGCTGGTCGAGACCGAGGAGCTCGACCGGCGTCGCGGGCGGCGCCGACTTGAGCTGGCGTCCACGATCGTCCGTGAGGGCGCGGACGCGACCCCATGCGGTGCCGGCCACGACGTAATCGCCCGTGGAGAGCGTGCCGTCCTGCACGAGCACGTTCGCGACGACGCCGCGGCCCTTGTCGAGCCGCGCCTCGAGGACGACGCCCTCGGCCGGGATCTTCGGGTTGCAGCGGAGTTCGAGGATCTCGGCCTGAACCGCGAGCGACTCGAGGAGATCCTCGATGCCCTGGCCGGTGATCGCGGAGGTCGGCACGTAGATCGTGTCGCCGCCCCACTCTTCCGGCGTCAGCCCGAGCGACGCGAGCTCGTTCATCACGCGCTCCGACTGGGCGTCGGGCTTGTCGATCTTGTTGACCGCGACGACGATCGGGACCTCGGCGGCGAGCGCGTGGCTCACGGCCTCGCGCGTCTGCGGCATCACGCCGTCGTCCGCCGCGACCACGAGCACGACGACGTCGGTCGCCTGCGCACCGCGCGCGCGCATGGAGGTGAACGCCTCGTGACCGGGCGTGTCGAGGAAGACGACCTCGCCCTTGGGGGTCGGCACCCGGAACGCGCTGATGTGCTGCGTGATGCCGCCGGCCTCGCCCGCGGCGACGTTCGCCGAGCGGATCTTGTCGAGGAGCGACGTCTTGCCGTGGTCGACGTGGCCCATGATGGTCACGACGGGCGGCTTGACCTCGCGGTCGTCCTCGCGGTCCTCGAACTCGCCGCGCGCGTCGCCGACGACGTCGTCGATGGACTGCGCGACGTTCTCGACCTCGTAGCCGAACTCGTCCGCGATGAGGATCGCGGTGTCGGCGTCGAGCGTGCTGTTGATGTGCACACCCTGCACGCCCATCTGCATGAGCTTCATGAGCAGATCGGTGGCCTTCAGGCTCATGCGCTGCGCGAGCGCCTGAAGCTGGATCTGATCCTCGATGCGGATGCGGCGCTTCTGGGCGCCCGGCGTGGTGATCGTCGGCGCCTGCGGCTTGCGACCGGGCGCGAGCTGACGCTGACGCTTGCCGCGTGCCTGCGGACGCGCCTGCGGACCGATCGACGAGCGGTTGCGGATCTCGCGACGACGCGGACGCGAGGCCTGATGCTCCTCGACGATGCGGCGACGCTCTTCGGGCGTGAGCACCTTGCGCGGACCCGCGCCCGGCGGCGGGGCGACGGTGTTCCCGCGACGCTTCACGCCCGGCGGAAGGCTCCCGCGATCGTCCGACGCCGGGACCTGCGAGGGTCGCTCTTCACGAGCTTCCAACGGCTCCGGCTCCGAGGTCCTGTCCACGTCGGGAAGCGGGGCCGGCTTCGCGACCACCGGTTCCGGCTCCGGCTGAGGAGGAGGCGGCGGCGGCGCGATCGCTTCCATGCGGCGCGGCTCCGGGTCGGCCTTCGCGACCGCGGGCTCCGCGGCGGGCGCGGGGCGCGACTCCGGCACGGGCTCGGGCTTCGGCTCCGGACGAGCGACGGCCGGCTCGGACGGCGCCGTGGCTTCGACCGGGCGCGGTGCGACGGCCACCGGCGCGACGGGCGCGTCGGGGCGCGGCGCGCGACGCACCGGCGCCACCACCGTGGGCTCGGGGCGCGCGGCCTCTGCGGCGGCCTCTTCTTCCGCTCGCTTGGAACGCCGACGGGTCACCGTCGGCCGAATGTGTTCTTCCACCGTCGCCTCCACGCGGGACTTGTCCAGCGCACGCTTCACGCGCTCGACCTCGGCGGGCTCGAGAACGCTCATGTGATTCTTCACTTGGATGCCCAGCGTCCCGACCCGACGGATCAGCTCCTGGTTGTCCAGACCGAGCTCGCGCGCGACCTCGTATACCCGTACCTTGCTCATGCTGGCTTCCGGTCCTCCGGCGTGGCGCCGCGCGCCTGCTTATGAGGGGATGGACACCCGCCGTGCAAGCCGGCGAGTCGATTCACGACGCGAACGATGGCGTTCGCGAGCCCCTCGTCTTCGATCGACACGACCGCGACCTCCGCTCGTCCGAGCAGCTCGCCGATCGTCTCGCGGGTGCCGTACACCAGGCACGCCGCTCCGAGACGCGCCGCGCGCGCCTCGACGTCTTCTCTTCGTCCCGCGTCCTCCGCCACCCAGAGCAGGTGCGCGCGGCCACGCTCGACGCTCTCACGGGCGGCGTCCACGCCCGCCACGAGATGACCCGAGCGGAGCGCACCGAGCACGAGCCCACGGAAGCGCTCTTCCAGCTGCTGCGTGAGCATCGTGATCAGACTCTGCGGATCGACGTCGACTTTTCGTTTGATGGCACGCGAGAAACCGCCTTTCTTGGCGGCCAACTCGATGCATCCGAGCGTGGGCATCACCCACACGCCGCGGCCACCGAGCTTTCCCTTCGCGTCCGGCACGAGCCACGGCGCCTCGGGCACCACGGCCAGACGGACGAGCTCTTCCTGCGGGAGGGCCTCACGGCACCCCGCGCACGTGCGGATCGGAGCTCGCGTCCCAGCTTCCAAACGTCACTCCCGGTTGGCGTCCATGGGGCTGGCGTCCATGGAGTTGGCGTCCATCGACGCGTCGTCTGCGCTCTCCTCGAGAGGCATCCGCGCCGCGTGCTCGGCCGCTGCGGCCGCCACGCCCGTCTCGATCGCCGGCCAGTGGTCGGCGAGGAAACGCGTCACGTCTTCCTTGATCTCGCTCGCGAGCTCGTGCGGCATCTTCACCTTGAGGGCGAAGCGATCGAGATCGGTCTCGCGCGAGATCGCGCCGACGCTGCCGTAGCCGCCCTTCTCGAGCACGTCGGCCATGCGCTCCGAGATCCCGCGGACCATGAGCAGCTTCTCGCGCTCGGTCGGCATCTCGTGGCGGGTCGCGGCGGCGGCGATGCGCTCCTTGCGCACCTCCTCCATCGCCTTGGCGGCCTGATCGCGCAGGCGCTCCACGTTCTTGTTCGTGATGCCGTCGACCTCGAGGAGCTCCTCGGTGCTCGCCTCGGCGACCTCGTCGAGGGTGCGGAAGCCCATGCGGTAGAGGCTGCGCGCGATCTCTTCGTCGCTGTCGACGCGGAAGAGGATGGCCATCGCCTCCTCCTCCATCTGCTTGAAGCGCGACTCGCTGATGATGTCGAGCTTCCAGCCGGTGAGCTGCGACGCGAGGCGCACGTTCTGACCGCGGCGGCCGATCGCGAGGCTGAGCTTCGCGTCGGGGACGACGAGCTCCATCGTGTTGTTGTTCTCGTCGATGACGACGCGGACGACCTCGGCGGGGGCGATCGCGTTGCAGACGAAGCGCGCCGGATCCTTGTCGAAGGGGACGATGTCGATCTTCTCGCCGCGGAGCTCCTGCACGACGGCCTGCACGCGCGAGCCCTTCATGCCGACGCACGCGCCCACCGGATCGACGTCCGCGTCGCGGCTCGACACGGCGATCTGGCTGCGCGCGCCCGGCTCGCGGGCCGCGGCGACGATGCGGACGATGCCCTCGTAGATCTCGGGGACCTCGTTCTGGAAGAGCTTCACGAGGAGGCCGACGTCGGTGCGCGAGAGGATGATCTGCGGGCCGCGGGCCTCGCGATCGATGTCCTTGAGCAGCGCGACGATGCGGTCGCTCGGGCGGTAGCTCTCGCGCGGGGTCTGCTCGCGCGGGGGGAGGATCGCCTCGACCGTGCGCTGCTGACCGTCGCCGATGCGGTCGAGCTCGACGATGATGTTCGAGCCGCGCTCGAAGCGACGCACGGTGCCGCTGATGAGCTCGCCCTTGCGGTTCTTGAACTCCGCGAAGACCTTGTCGCGCTCGGCGTCGCGAATGCGCTGGATGATGACCTGCTTGGCCGTTTGAGCGGCGATGCGGCCGAACCCGTGGCGGGCTTGTTGGATGCCGAGAAGCTTGCCGAACTCGCGGTCCTGCTTCTTCGCTTTGTCGGCGTCCTCGTCCAGATAGAAGATCTGGAAGCCGAGCTCGTCGCCGATCTGGAGCGGGTTCTCCGGATCGCTGTCGAGGCCGTAGCGACGGGCATCCTCGAGCGTGATTTCGAGATCCTCGAGATCGATCTCGTCGACGACCGTCATGTACATCTTGAGATCGACCTGGCCGCTCTCGGGATTGTACATGGCTTCGAGCTCGCGCTCCATGCCGAATTGACGCTTCGCCGCAGTCAGGATCGCCTGCTCGATCGCTTCGATGAGCACCTTGGGATCGATGCCCTTTTCCTGGCTGACGAAATCGATGACCTGCTTGAGCGGCTCAGTTGCCATGGCTTCACCGTGCGAGCTCGTCTTTGCCGGCTCGCTCTTGGATTGCTCAGAATCGATGGACGAGGTTCGCGCGAGCGATCTCCCCGTGTGGAATGCGGACGACGACGCCGTTCTCGTCGAGCTCGATGACGGCACCTTCGGCGACGCCGATCAGCGTCCCCTGGAAGCTGCGCTTGGGCTTGGTGGGCTTGGCGGAGGTCCCCGGTTCGGAAGCAGCAGGGGCCGGCTCGATCGGCCCGAAGGTCTTGACCGCGATCTCGCGGCCGGCGAAGCGCGTGAAGTCCGCGAGCTTCACGAGCGGACGCTCGATGCCGGGCGAGCTCACCTCGAGGTTGTAGGCGCCAGGCAGGAGCTCTTCGTGAACGTCGAGCGCGGTCGAGAGATCGCGACTGACGCCGGTGCAGTCTTCGAGGGTGATGTCGCTGCCCGGCTTGCCGTCCGACCGCGGCCGATCGATCACGACTTGCAGCGTCCATCCGCCCCGCGCTTGCGTCTGGCGAATCTCCACGAGCTCCACGCCGTAGGAGGCGCAGACGGGCTCGGCGAGCTCTTCGAGGAGACGTTGGCGGTCTTGTTGAGACATCGAGACGAGGAAGAGAAAGACGGTCGTTTTCCGGAGATCCGCGCAGCGCAGTGCGATGCGAGGGCGAACGCGAGGCGAACAAAAAAGGCGGGCCCGAAGGACCCACCTCGCCGGACGAACCGTTGAAGTAGCGGCGGAGGAGTACCACGCAGCCTCGCACGCGGCAAGCTCGGCGGTCGTCGCCACGCGAAGATGCTGCGGGCTCGCGGGCGCCTTCGATGTTTCAACGAACGAGCGGAGCAGCTACGGTTGGCCCGTCCATGGAGCGCGTGCGCATCCAACCCGATCCCGAGAGCCTCGAGGCCTTCTTGCGCGAGGGCGGGTGGAAGTTCGTGCGGCTCACGCCCGACACGTGGCGAATCCGCTTTCGCCGGAGCACCCGGACCTTCCCCATCTTGGTCCGCCTCGATCCCGACGGCTGGCTCGTGCTCGCGATCGTGCCGTACTTCGCGTCGCCCGAGGACGCGGAGGTCGCGCAAGCGCTCTACGAACGGCTGCTTCAGCTCAACCAGGTGCTGTTCTTGGCGAAGTTCTCGATCGACGACGATCTCGACGTGGTGCTCTCCGTCGAGTACCCGACGTCCGAGCTGGATCGAAGCGAGCTGCGCGACGCGCTCGACGCCCTCGGGTACTACGCGGACCTGCACTTCGAGGAGCTCGTGGCGATCGCGAGCGCCGACGGCGCCGGCGCGTGAGCCGACGAGCGGACACGGCGCGGGGAGCTGCGCCGAGGCTCGAGGCTCGTGCGCCCATCGCGCGTGCCCGTTGACCCTCGCGGATCGCTCTGTTAGTCACGCTCTGCTCGGGCGGGGTGACGGTGTCCGGTGTGCACGGTCGGTGTCCGAGCGACGAGAGCTCGATCCGCTCTGCGACGACGGAGCGGTCAATGGAGGCGACGATGAGGGGTGTTGTGCGGGCGACGGTGCTCGTGATGGTCGCGATGGTGGTGGGCTGCGGTGGCGGTCGCGAGTCGGCGTGGGACACGACGCCCAGCGACGAGCCGGCGGTGGAGACGACCGCAGAGCAGCGCCAGACGCTCGCTCAGCAGGCGGCCGAGGCGTGGGCGGGCCGCGACGAAGAGGCGAACATCCGCCGCGCGGTCGAGCTCTACGGTCAGCTCGTCTCGGCGGAGCCGAACAACGCGGAGCACTCCGTGTGGCTCTCGCGTGCGAACTACTTCCTCGCGGACTGTCACCTCTCGTTCGACGAGGCGAAGCGCGAAGAGATGATGTCGACGTACGACACGGGCACCCGCGCCGCCGAGCGCGCGCTCGTGACGCTCTCGTCGGACTTCGCCGATCGCATGCGCGCCGGCACCCGCATCGAAGAGGCGGTGGGCGTGCTCGACGCGACCGCGGTGCCCGCGCTCTACTGGCGCGCGTCGAACCTCGGCAAGTGGGCATCCGCGGACGGCTTCGCCACCCTGCTCTCCTACAAGGACGAGATCCGCGCGGTGATGGGTCGCTGCCTCGAGCTCGACCGCGAGTACTTCTACTACGGGCCGGACCGCTACTTCGGCGTGTTCTACGGCCGCGCGCCGAGCTTCGCGGGCGGTGACGTCGCGCGCAGCCGCGAGCACTTCGAGACCTCGCTGCGTCATCACCCGAACTACTTCGCGACCCGCGTGCTCATGGCGCAGGACTACGCGACCAAGGCGCAGGACCGCGCGCTCTTCGAGGAGCAGCTCAACACCGTGATCAACGGGGACCCCGAGGCGGGTGGCCCGGAGCTCGCGCCGGAGAACCGCTGCGAGCAACGCAAGGCGCGCAACCTGCTCACGCAGGCCGACGAGCTCTTCGAGTGAGGCGAGCTCTTCGAGTGAGGCTCACGAAGCTCGACTGAATCGAAGGGGCCGTTCGCTCGTCTTGCGCTTCCGGCGCACGAGCCGACGGCCCTTCTTCGTGGGACCGCGCCGCGGTCCTCTCGAGCGAACGACGGTATTGGCCGGGTGGCCGGACGACGAGTGGCGACGAGTGGCGGGGCACGCCAACGAGATTGGAGCGGGACGATGCGGAAGAATCGACTTCGATGGGTCGGGTGGACGACGGGGGTGTCGGCGCTGCTCTCCACCCTGGTCGTGGTCTTCGGGGTGACTGGCGCGGACGCGCAGGAGGGGGCGGCCCAGATCGAGATGAAGATCGCCACCGTCGCGCCCGAAGGCACGCCGTGGGAGAAGCAGCTCCGCAAGGTGCGCCGCCACGTGGAGGAGCAGTCCGGCAACCGCGTGAAGGTGAAGATGTTCATGGGCGGTAGCCTCGGGGGCGAGAAGGCCCTCGTGCGGCGCACCGCGCAGGGGAGCATCCAGTGCTTCGGTGGCTCGACGGCCGCGCTCGGATCGTTGGTGCCCGAGCTGAACGTGATCGAGGCGCCCTACCTCTTCAGCGACGCCGCGCAGGCGGACGCCGCGCTCGATCGTGAGAACGTGATCTCGCAGGTCCGCACGCTGGTCGAGGGCCGCGGCTTCAAGTTCGCGTTCTGGGCCGAGAACGGGTTCCGGAGCTGGTTCACGAAGGAGCGCCCGATCCGCACGCCCGCCGATCTGCGCGGTCTGCGCATGCGCTCGCAGGAAGCGGAGGTGCACCTCGCGACGTACCGCGCGCTCGGCGCTTCGCCCGTGCCGATCGACGTGACGAACGTGCTCACGAGCCTCCAGACGAACGTCGTCGACGGCTTCGACAACACGCCGCTCTTCGCCTTCGCGACGAGCTGGTACCAGGCTGCGCAGCACTTCACGCTCAGCGAGCACAGCTACCAGCCGGGCATCATCGTGTACTCGAAGCGCTGGTACGACGGGCTGCCCGCGGACATCCAGCAGATCCTGACCAACATCCCGCGTGAGATGGTGGTCGAGGGCCGCACGAGCGTGCGCCAGATGGATCCGATCCTGATCCGCAACCTCGAGCGTTACGGCATCCAGGTGCATCGTCCGAGCGCCTCGGAGCGGCAGGCGTTCGCGGCGGCGACTGCGTCGGTGTCCAAGCAGGTCGGCGGCGGGGCCTCCGCGCGCAACCTGCTGCGTGCGATTCGCGGTCAGTGAACGCGTTCGGTGTGTGAGAACGGGCGCTCGGCGAAAGTCGGGCGCCCTTCTTCGTTGAACGCGTCGCCAAACGCGACAAGCGACGACCACGTCCCGCTTCAGAACTCGCGGCGGATGTGGAGGAGCTCGGCGAACGGGCGGACGCGGCCGAGGCGTTGGAGCTCGGGGTCGAGGAGCAGGTCGTCTTCGCGGAGCTCGCCCTCCGAGTAGGCGCGCCGCGCTTCGGTCCACCACGCGTCGAGGTCGGACCGCGCGGGCAGCACGTTCTCTTTGCGTGGCGGCCGGGTGGGCGGTGGTTCGTCCCCGCGCTCGAGCGCCTGCACGATCGCCTTCACCACCGGGAGATCCGAGCCCTGGGCCTGTCCCTCGAGCTGATGGAAGAGGCGCAGCCACGGCCCGCTGTCGGCGGCCCGGAACGCGACGGGCGCGAGCACCTCGGCCACACGCGCAGGGGTCGTCTCGCGTTGGCGCCAGCGTCGCTTGGGGGCGCGGCTGCAGAGCCGATCGGCGGCCTCGAACGCCGCCGGCTCGTTGCCGAGGATCGCCGCGAGCTTCAGCGCTTCCCAGTCGCACCAAGGCAGCGGCGGGACGCAGCGGGCCGCGCGGAGGTAGGACTGCAGCGCGTCTTCGGGTCGTCCCGAGCGTTTGAGGGCGTGGGCCACGGTGGCGTGCGCGGTGGCGACGTCGGGCTCGACGGCGGCGTGGCGTTCCCCCGCGCGGAGGTAGGTGTCGAGGGTGAAGGGCTCGCCGAAGTCGGTGCTGCCCCACTCGGTCACGCACACGCGGCACCAGCCGTCGAAGGTGCGGTACATGAGCCGGTGCTCTTGGAGGTCCTGGAAGTAGTCGACGATCGGCCAGGTGTCGCTGACGGGGCCCGCGCTGCGATCGAAGGCGAGGAGGCTGTCTTCCGGGGTGCGGTGGAAGGGGAGCAGGAGCTCGGTGTCGAGGAAGTCGCCGCCGACGGCCTCGGCGTACTCGCGCACGGTGTGGCCGATGGTGCCGGGCCCGGTGCCGGCCGGGAGCAGCTCGCCTGCGGGCAGCGTCCCGCCGTTGAAGCGTGAGAGGAGCAGGCGAAGATCCGCGGGCAGTGGGCCGCCGAGCATCTGCTCGAGCGCGCCGATGTCCGAAGCGGACGCCGGTGGATTCAGCTTCACGTCGGGGTGGTCCCGGTGCGCCTCCACCCAGCGGATGAGCTCCCTGACCCCGCGATGCACGGCGACGTTTCTACCAAACCCGCTCGAACGCCGAAAGCGTGGTGTGCGGTGGGACCGAAGGAACGCCGTCGTCGCGATCCACACACGACGGTTCGTCCGACCGCGCCCCGTGGTCGCTCGGCCCTTCGCAGGACAAGGGGTCGTGGCCGCACGGCTCGCCCGAGCCCCGACCTCGTGCTGTCGTGCGTGGGTGACCGCGCATGTCTCGTTCGTGATGCAAACTCGACAGCGCCCGGGTCGGGGATCGTACGATCGCGGCGTGCGTTCCCTCGCCTTCTACGCCGTCCTCGCCTTCGCGACCTCCACGTTCGCGCCACGCGTCCACGCTCAAGGGTCGGAGAGCGCGCCAGAGCCGCTCGATCCGCTCGCGCGTTTCGTCGCGGGCGAAGAGTCTCCCGCGCTCGAGGCGCTCCGCCGCGCGGAGTGGGAGATGTTCCGCAGCGGCGCGGCGCTCGTGGAGACGCCACCGATCGGGGTCGGGGTGCCGGGGGCCGCGTCGAGCGTGGTGCCTCCGCGGCCGGAAGCGCCCACGACCGCGACACCGTGGCTCGAGGGCCTCTCGCTCCCGGATCTCCCGATTCGGTTCCACGACCAGGTCGTCCGCTATCTGCAGTACTTCCGGGAGGATCCGCGCGGGCGCTCGTTGATGCAGGCGTGGCTTCGGCGCTCGAACCGCTACGGCGCGATGATCGAGCGCACCCTCGAGAGCGAGGGGCTGCCGCGCGATCTTCGCTGCGTGGCGATGGCGGAGTCGGGCTTCGATCCGCTGGTGCGCTCGAACCGCGGCGCGCTCGGGCTGTGGCAGTTCGTCCCGCGCACGGGGAGCGAGTACGGGCTGCGCCAAGATCGGTGGATCGACGAGCGGATGGACCCCGTCGGGTCGACGCGCGCGGCGGCGCGGATGCTCTCCGATCTCCAACGCCGCTTCGGACGTTGGGAGCTCGCGCTCGCGGCCTACAACATGGGTTACGGCGCGCTGCTGCGGGCGATCCGCAAGTACAACACCAACGACTACTGGACGCTGGCGGAGCTCGAGGCCGGCCTCCCGTTCGAGACGACGATTTACGTCTCGAAGATCCTCGCGTGCTCGGTGGTGATGCGAAACGCGGAGACCTTCGGCTTCGGCGATCTCACGCACGACGAGCCGCACGACGTGCGCGACTTCGAGGTGCCGGGCGGGACCACGCTCGCTCAGATCGCGCGCGCGGCGGAGGTCGATCGCGAGGAGCTCGTCGCGCTCAATCCGCATCTGAAGCGCGGTCGTGTGCCGCCGGGGCCGGACTACGTGGTTCACGTGCCGGCCGCGAAGGCCGACGTCTTCGCCGCGCGTTGGACGCGGCAGCGACCGAGCGATCCGCAGCCGGTCGCCTACCCGATGCGCTTCGGCGAGTCGCTGGAGGACGTGGCGTATCGATTCCAGACGACGGAGCGTGAGCTCGTCGCGCTCAACGCGATCGACGACGACGAGACGCTCGGCGTGGGCACCGTGTTGTTGGTGCCGGCCGTGACGCCGCGTGAGCGACCGGTGACGGAGCCGCCGGTGGTGGTGGTGCCGGACGCGCCGAGCCCCGCGCGGGATCGCGTGCGGGTCTTCTACCGCGTCGTTCCGCGGGACCGTGTCGACGAGATCGCGCGCTTCTTCCGGGTCGGGGTCGACGAAATCCGCCGCTGGAATCGGGTGGATCCGACGGCCGCGCTGCACGCGGGGCTCGTGTTGCAGCTCCACGTGCCGCGGAGCGTGGACCTGTCGCGCGCGGTGGTGTGGCGCGACGATCAGGTGCGGCTCGTGACGCTCGGCTCGGAGCGTTTCTTCGACGAGCACGAGCGTGGACAAGGTCGGCTCCGCTTCCGCTATCGCGTGGTCGAGGGGGACACCGTCGCGAGCATCGCGCGACGCTTCGGCCTCTCGGACGGAAGCCTCGCGCGCATCAACCGCTTCGGGCGCCGCGCGGACCTACAAGTCGGGCAGGAGGTCGTGGTGTACGCCGAGCCGGAGCGGGTCCCTCCCGCGATGCGGCGCGCGCTCGGGCTCGCGGAGGTCGACGTCGAGGCAGCGCGTGAGACGAACGACGACGTCGCGGAGGTCGCTGCGGAGAGCGTGCCGAACGAGGCGGCGGTGGACGCGACGGACGAGGGCGCTCCGGTCGACGAGAGCGCGCCTGCGGAGGAGACGGGCGCGAACGCCGAAGAGGCGCCATCAGATGCGAGCGCGCACGGTGCCAGCGCGGACGATGCCAGCGCGGACGATGCCAGCGCGGACGATGCGAGCCCGTCGGATGCGAACGAAACGCGTGACGTGCAGCCGACGGCGTCGATCTCCGCCGAAGTGCCCGGCTGCTGACCGTCGCGCCACCCATCGCAGCCGAGGCGCGTCCGTCGACTTTCGGGCGGCTGATCTCGCGCACGTCGGTCGGGTCACCGACCTGCTATGCCTTCCGCGATGCTCTCGCTCGATCGCGCGATGCGCGAGGTGGTCGCCCGCTTCGCTCCCACCGAGGTGGAGCACGTCGCGTTGACGGATGCCCTCGGTCTCTGCACCGCGGAGCCGCTGCGGGCGCGCTTCGACGCACCGGGCTTCGACAACTCCGCGATGGACGGCTTCGCGGTGCGCGCATCCGACGTGGTCGGCGCGAGCGATTCGAGCCCCGTCGTGCTGCCGCTCGTCGCGGAGTCGCGCGCCGGCGGGCCCTCTCCGTTGGCGCTGCCGATCGGGCACGCTGCGCCGATCTTCACGGGAGCGCCGTTGCCTCCCGGCGCGGACGCGATCGTCGTGCGCGAGGACGCGACGCGCGCCGACGGATCGGTGTCGCTGCGTTTCCCGTCGCCGCCCGGGCACCACGTGCGACGACGTGGGGAGGACCTGCGCGTCGGCGATCCGCTGGTCGACGCGGGCTGCGCGATCGACGGTGGCGTGGTCGCGCTGCTCGCGAGCCAAGGCCACGACGTGGTCGCGGTGCATCGTCGGCCGCGCGTCGCGGTGCTCACGACGGGGGACGAGCTGCGGGACGCCGCGACCGGCGAAGAAGGTACGTTGCTCGACAGCAACGGGCCGATGCTCGAAGCGCTGATCCGCGAAGCGGGCGGTGAGCCGGTGCGTCTCCCGCGCGTCGGCGACACGCTCGAGCCGCTGAAAGAAGCGCTGCGCGAGGGCCTCCGCGCCGATCTGCTCGTGACGACGGGTGGCGTGAGCGTCGGCGATCACGATCACGTGCGGGCCGCGCTCGAAGCGGTCGGGATCGCGCTCGCGTTCTGGAAGGTGGCGCTCAAGCCCGGCAAGCCGCTGGTGTTCGGAACGCGCGAGGATCGCGGCGCGGTGCTCGGGCTGCCTGGTAACCCCGTCTCGGCGTTCGTGACGTTCCACCTCTTCGTGCGGCCCGTGATTCGCACCTTGCTCGGCGACGCGGCGCCCTGGCCGGCGGTGCGGCGAGCGCGGCTCGGCGCGCCGCTTCGTCACGCGATGGGTCGGACGGAGCTCCTGCGCGCGCGGCTCGAGGGGTTCGGCGAGGACGAGCGCGTGGAGGTCTTGCCGCGGCAGGGCTCGGGAGCGCTCGCGTCGCTGGGGAGCGCGGAGGTGCTGGTCGTGTTGCCCGCGGAGGTCGAGGCGATCGGAGCGGGCGGGTGTGGGTGTGGCCGTTGCGTGGGCGTGTGCGGGAGCTGCCGACGCTCTCGGGCTGAGCGCTGGCTTCGGCTTGCAGGCGTCAGCGCGGAGCGACTGGAAGCTCTGGGGCGCTCGTGCGTTGGTCGCAGGTGGATCCCAAGGGTCCGCCCGGTCGAACCGTCGTATGCTGGTTCGTCGCTGGAATGGAAACCTTCGAGGGGGGTCGGACGTCTCACCTTCCTCGTAGGGCCTCTCGGTCCCACGCTCGTCTCGCACGCCCGCGCCGCCTCGCGATCCTCCGCATGGCCCTTCCCCCGCACGTCACCCGCGCCCTCCACGCCGTTCGGCGCCGCATCCGGATGCAGCGCGCGCTCGACGCGGGCTCGGTGGGGCTGGTCGCGGGGCTCGGTGTGGCGGCGGTCGTCCTCGGGCTGGCCAAGCTCGGTGGGCTCTCCGCGCCGGACGCGCGGCTCGGCCTGATCGTCGCGGGTGCCCTCCCCCTCCTCGGCGTGCTCGTGGGGCTCATACGACGGGTGCCGAGCCTCTTACCCGCGCAGCTCCTCGATCGGAGCCATGCGCTCGCCTCGCGCATCGCGAACGCGCTGGAGCTCTCGGCGGTGAAGGAGCGGACGCCCTTCGTGGACGCCGCGATCCAAGACGCGGAGGCGCACGCGAGCTCGCTCTCGCCCGCGCGCGCGATGCCGCTGCGTCGACCACGGGATCTCGGGCCGGCGGCGCTCCTGGCCGTGGGCGTGGTCGGGCTCTCGCTGCTCGAGGTGCCGCGCGAGGTGCCGGTGCCACGCGCGGCGGAGCTCGAGCCGCTCTTGCTCGACGAGGACGCGCTCGACGGGTTCACGAGCGATCTGCAGCCGCTGCTTCGGGATCGCGAGACCTCGGAGGACGTGCGCCAGGCCGCGCGCGCGCTCAACCAGGTGCTCGAGGACATGGCGGATCGGCGGCTCGATCGGACGGAGGCGCTGCGACGCCTGCAGCAGATCGAGAGTCAGCTCGCGGAAGGTCGCCCGATGAGCGCGGAGCAGGTCGAAGAGCAGCTCCGCGAGATGGGCCGCGAGCTGGAGCGCTCGGCCCTCGCGACGGCGGCTTCGGAGGCGCTGCGCGACGCGGACGCGGCGCGCGCGGCGGAGGCGATGGAGCAGCTCGCGGAGCGCATGGAGACGGAGACGCCATCACGTCAGGAGCTCGATCGGCTGCGCGAGGCGATGGAGCGCGCGGCGCGGGAGAACGAGACGCGCCGGCTCGAAGAGAACCAGCGCGAGCGCGAAGAGCTCGAGCGGCTCTTGCGTCGGCAGCGCGAAGAGAACCAGACCGAGACCGAAGAAGAACGTCGACTGCTTCGGCGGCGCGAGCGCGAGCTGGAGCGCCTCTCGCGCGAGCAGCAGCAGCTCGAAGAGCAGCGGCGTCAGCTCGATCGGCTGCGGCGCGAGATGCAGCAGACGGCGGAGGAGCTGAACCGTCAGGCGCGCGATCGGCAGGAGCAGAACGAGGCGATGCGGCGGCTCGCGGAAGAGCTCAACCGCATGGCGCGTGAGCAGATGAGCGAAGAGCAACGGCGCGAGCTCGAGCGTCAAATGCAGCAGCTCCGCGAGATGATCCGGCGGATGCAGCAAGAGCAGCAGCAGTCGGGCGGGCAGCAGGGCCAGCAGCAGCAAGGTCAGGGACAGGGCCAAGGGCAGCGGCTGCAGCGCTTCGTGCTCCAGGCGGGCGGTGGCCAAGGCAACGCGCGGATCCGGATGCCGGGTCAGCAGGGCCAAGGCCAGCAGGGTCAGCAAGGCCAGCAGGGTCAGGGCCAAGGTCAGCAGGGTCAGGGCCAAGGTCAGCCGGGCCAGGGCCAACAAGGCCAAGGTCAAGGCCAGCAGGGTCACGGCCAAGGTCAGCAGGGCCAGGGCCAAGGTCAGCAGGGTCAGGGCCAAGGT
>ERZ761602.4306-NODE-4306-length-18623-cov-17.471995_pt1 | contig 18623 bp, 20 predicted proteins | sample MGYA00512165_ERZ761602 | MGnify/ENA primary metagenome ERZ761602 (study PRJEB28899, sample SAMN02445085) | bioreactor sludge metagenome | biome: EBPR sludge; isolation source: Thorneside wastewater treatment plant | place: Australia: Brisbane, Thorneside... | reverse complement strand
TCTTTTTTTGCATACTGATAACTATCCTTTGCAAGGAACTGCCCAACGGTTTGCGTTACCTGCGTGTGGGCTGACCATGGACTCTGCTTGGGAGCAGAAAAATCTAAAAGCCATAATACTCTCGAAACCGAGTCTTCCCCTAAAGGGGAAGATGTCCAAAGGACAGAAGAGGTCAGCTGCACGCTTTGTTCGGCGTCATCCGCTTTGCAAGACTACTCGACAAAATAGAGACCAATGCCAAATTCTGGAAAGTCTTTGTTTTTTACATAACCATCAATTGTTTTTCCAGACCATTTTATTGCTTCTCCAGGAGCAGTTCCTAAATAATTTCTTGCTTCGGCTAATTTACTTGGGCTGTCGTGAACCCAGTTAGCGTATGTTATACGCCACTCGGTTCTCAAACTAAATTGATTTACATATTTATTGAAAGCCCATATTGAAGAATCGGTTTGGGGTAATAAATCATTTTTCCAACGGGTATCTACAGCAATCGTAAGTTTTCCAATTGACATTTGATTATCGTATTCGTTCCAGTCAATTTCCATTTTCAATTGTGCTTGGCATAGGTTGTTGTAATTGAAAGCAAACACATCAATTTGACATATCCATCTGTTTTCAACGGCTTGGAGTAATTTTTCCAACTTATCGTCACTGATTTGAGTCGTTTCTCGCAGAACTTCTCGTATCTGTTGTTGCAAAAATATAATGCGAGTATAGGTCTTTGTGGAAGTGTAAGTTTCAGCCATTTTTATCTCCAACAAGATGGTTTGTATATTTTGATGAAGTTACAAGTTGTTTACCTTTTTCAAGAATAATGGGCAAAGTAAAGTCAATATTTAATTTTGGCGCAGAGTCACCATTTTTACTCTTTTCTAAAACATTTTCGATGCCGTGTTGTTTAATAATTTTCCAAATAAATTCATCATACAGCGCAGACCGAAGATGAGAAAAGAAAGCGATATTCAACTCATTACTATGACCATTTTTAGAGGAATATGACTGTAAAGTATTTACTAGCGTTTCGCATTCATTGTGTGTTAGTTCGGTAAAAATTTTTTCGATTATTGCAATTTTTTCGTCAGTTTTAAGCGTCCATTCAAACGATACCATTCTGCCCGCACGTATCAAAGGTGCATATAATTTTGTAAAGTCGTTGCCAGTAAGAATAATAGGAATTCTTGGAGTTTCCCTGTTATCTACAACTGTTGGGTAATCGGTAATGTGCATTAATTCTCCAAAGACCGTTTGGGTATTAATGGTTTTCTGGACGTTATCACCCCAATTTCCCAACCCTGTGTCCACATCATTTATTAGCAAAACAGCTAATTTAGTTTCCTTTTCTAACACAGCTGTTCCTGCGGTTCTATACATGTGTCGAATAAACCTTGCGGGTTCGCCTGCGTCTTTACTTTCTAATTGACCGCCAGAAATCAGAAATGCTTTTACTCCAATACTTTTAAGTACATATTCGCATTGAAATGTCTTGCCCCACCCAGAAGGTCCATGAATACCTAATATCAATGGAGCAGAAGGTACTTGGCTACTCCAAAGATTTTTAAAAATGTGAACAAGGACTTCTTTTGTGAATCGTTCAGGCACAAATACTGTTGACATTTTTATTCATCCCCTGATTCGATCCGTGAGATTCTATCGTGCATTTGACGAAGTATCTGACTTGCAAGCGATTCTTTTGTGTCTTTAACGTCAACCCATTCAACATCAATTACATCGTCATCCTTTAATTTGGCGCTTGATAGCCCTTTAATTTCAGTAGGTAAAGACTTCATGGGTGGAGGAAGATAATTTTGAATCACATTTGGGAGCATTTTAGGCGTTTCCGATGCGCCTGAAAACATCGCCATAATTTTCTTGGGAATCATAAAAATTGCTTCAGTTATTGGTTGAACAACCCTTTTCCAACCAATGCCTGCTAGTACATCATCAATTTTTCCCGCAATATAGATAATGCCTTCTGCAATTTCATCAATAATGGAAACTTTCCCTTCATTCTTTTTCCGAACCAACTTCTCTACACTGTATAAGTTGTCAACGATTTCTCTTAAGTCAGTCTTGTATTCTCGCAAATCAATACTATTCGATTGGGCATAAGCAAAACAATTGTGCAAAGTACTTAAGAGTTCTTTCCATCTTGATTCAACTTCTTGAATCTTTAATTCTGAAATTTCATCTTTTAGATGCCGAGTGGATACATTTAGTATATTAATCATCATCATCAATTGGTTTGAGTCAAACATGTTTTCAGACATAATTTATCCCTTTCTGGATTTGATTTGAAAAATACAATTATACAAGGAACAGCACAACTATGATTTATACAGAATTATACAACTCACCCCAACAATGGGCAACATTTCCACTTGTAACTCAGCCATAATTTCGCTCTTATCTACACGCAAACCACACCCCCATATATGGCAATCTGCCCTAGCCTCTTCCTCCGCTCTTCCTATAACCATCCTATATCCATCCTATATCCAAACCCTATAATCCCCCTCATCCATATATGGGGTCACCGAACGTCTCATAAACCTGTTCATCCTGTAAGGGCGAGGTTATCTCGCCCTCACAATATCGAATGGATGCGTCGCGCCTTACAAATGTAATCCACAGTAGGGGCGGGGTTCTCCCGCCCAAAGGGGCAAGGTCGTCTCGCCCGTACTTATTAGCAGTATAATCACGCCGTATGCCCAACCTCACCAACAAACAAATTCTGCTTGGGGTCACTGGGTCTATTGCATCCTATAAAGCCGCAGACCTTGCCTCCAAATTAACGCAAGCAGGCGCAAAAGTAGATGTCATCCTCACAACTGCCGCACAAAAATTTATCACACCGCTTACCTTTCAATCAGTCACAGGTCGCAAAGCCTACACCGATAAAGATTTATGGGGCGATGAAGGTCACGTCATTCACGTCAACCTCGCCAAGGGTGCCGATTTATTTGTAGTTGCACCTTGCACCGCCAACACCATCGCAAAACTCGCGCACGGCTTTTCGGATGATTTACTTACCGTCACTGCCCTTGCCACCACAGCAGATATATTAATCGCCCCAGCTATGGATGGCGGGATGTTTGATAACGCCGCCACTCAGCAAAACCTATCCACGCTTCTTTCTCGGGGAGTCATAGTCGCTGGACCCGCCACAGGGCATCTCGCCTCTGGCATGTCTGGCAAAGGACGCATGCTAGAGCCAATGGAAATACTCGGTCACATTCGTATTGCACTTGGCAAACATGGCAAACTAAACAATAAAAAAGTAATCGTCACAGCAGGTGGCACGCAAGAAGCCATTGACCCTGTTCGTATCATCACCAATCATTCCAGCGGAAAGCAAGGCTATGCACTTGCTCAAGCCGCCATAGATGAAGGTGCCGACGTAACTTTAATCACAACACCGACAGCATTAACGCCACCTGTTGGAGCAAAAGTCCTCAACGTCAAAAGTGTGGGAGATATGTTAGATGCTTTGATGAACGCATCTGCGGACGCATTGATTATGTCCGCCGCCGCCGCAGATTTTAGACCGAAACATGTTGCCAAAGATAAAATCAAAAAACGTGATGGCATTCCGCAAATAGAACTAGAAGTAGCCCCAGATATCTTGAAAACAGTATCAGGCTCACCCGTAGGCGCGAAGCGATTCAAAGTTGTGGTCGGCTTCGCGGCAGAGAGTCAAGACCTTTTAGAAAACGCCTCTGACAAGTTAAAATCAAAAGGCTTAGATTTTATCGCCGCAAATGATATATCATTGAAAGATGCTGGCTTTGCAGTGGAGACAAATCGAATCACATTGTTGTTTGCCGATGGAAGTAAAGAATCATTGCCGTTGATGAGCAAGACCGAAGCGGCAGAAAAAATCATAGAACACGTTGCAAGATTGTTGGAGTGATATGCGAATTTTGGTGATGTCTGATATTCATGGGAATTACACAGCCTTGTTGGCTGTGTTAAAAGATGCAGGTGAAGTAGATGAAACCTGGTGCTTGGGTGATTTGGTCGGCTATGGACCAGACCCAAATGCTGTGGTGGAAGAAGTGCAAGAAATAAAAAACTTAACTTGTCTCATGGGCAACCATGATGTAGCAGTCATCGGAAAAATGCCGCTCGAAACATTTAATGGCGATGCGAAAAAATCTTTGGCATACCATGAAAAAGTGTTGACTGCCACCAATATGGATTTTCTCAAGATGTTGCCCAGTAAACCAAAAGTGCGTGGTGAAGCCACCATTGTGCATGGAAGTCCGCGTGACCCATTGTGGGAATATATTTTGAACGGGCTTTCAGCAAGACTCAATTTTGACCATTTCGATACGCCGTGGTGTTTTATCGGTCATACCCACATTCAAAGTATCTTTATCAAAGACGAAGCCAGTGACCGCGTCTCACTTGAACAAACCAGACCCGATGAAACGATTCAATTGCAACCAAAATTGATTTTGAATCCTGGTTCGGTTGGTCAACCTAGAGACCGTGACCCTCGCGCCGCGTATGCCATTTATGACACCGAAGCGCGCACATGGACTCCCAAGCGTGTCGAATATAACGTCGCCGAAGTGCAAGAACGAATCCGCGCGGCAGGTTTGCCAGAGAAACATGCCGTCCGCATTGCTGAGGGATGGTAATTTCGATTTACGATTTACGATTGGTGGTTGAGTAGCCGCGCTTGGTTGTCGAGTTTATCGAGACACTTGTTCTTCGCGGCGTATCGAGACCACAATGTATGATAAAAAGCGGGAACTTCCTGATTAGATGTGTCGTCCTTTTGGCAGAGAAATCGCCAAATAAAAAGGAGAAGAGAAAATGAAACGTATTTTGCTATTTAGTTCGTTAATTGCTTTGTTATTCCTCGCCGCATGTGGTGCCGCTGCTATGGAAGCACCTGCTATGTCAGAGGAATATTATTATGATGCCGCACCGATTAGTGAATCGCTACCACCGATGCCAGAAGCAGGCGTAGCACAAGAATCCTCTGCGGATAACAGTGCATCTGGTGGCGGGGATGCTCGCCTCACAAATGTCGAACGCATCGTCATTCAAAACGCCGACCTTGCCATTGTTGTCTCAGATGTAGAAGCACAAATGATTGAGATTCAGGCAATGGCAGAAGAAATGGGCGGATTCGTCGTCGCTTCAAATCTATATCAAACCTACACAAACAATTCTGTCTTAGTCCCCGAAGCGACCATTACGATTCGCGTCCCTGCTGAAAATTTAGATGAAGCATTAGATACCCTCAAAGAAAATGCAGTAGATGTTCAAAGTGAAACACGTTCTGGTCAAGATGTGACCGCAGAATACGTGGATTTGAAATCACGCCTCAAGAACTACGAAGCCGCCGAACGTGAATTAAGTGAATTGCTTGAAAACGCCGCCACCACAGAAGATGTGATTAATATCTTCAATCAACTTGCTTACTATCGCGAACAAATTGAAATCACCAAAGGTCAAATTCAATACTACGAAGAAGCCGCCGCCTTATCTGCTATCAGCATTCGCTTGATTGCCGAAGCAACCATCCAACCGATTGAAATTGCAGGTTGGGAACCACAAGGCGTTGCCCGCGATGCCATTCAAGATTTGATTTACTTCTGGCAAGATTTCGTAGATTTCTTAATCTACTTCACACTCAACACACTGCCACGATTAATTACTATCGCCATTCCACTCTACTTAGTATTCCTCGGCGTACGTGCAATCTATCGCAGAATGAATAAGAATAAAAAAGTTGAAGAGAAAGTGGAAGAGAAAAAGTAATCAGTAGACAGTAATCAGTGAGGATGGCAGAGATGTCATCCTCTTTTGTTTTATAATCACCAAATGGATTCACTAATTCAAGACGCGAAAACGTTATTCAATGTTCACCTCACAGCACGGCAAGTGATGTCTTTGATTACGTATGAAAAAGAATTGCTAGAGTGGGATCAAAAATTTAATCTCACAGCCATTCGTGATGTTGAATCAATCCGCACCAAACATTTTTTGGATTCATATTCCTGTGTATTAGCTTGGCAAGCAACTCCCCCGCTTCGCCTCATAGACGTGGGAACTGGGGCGGGTTTCCCCGGCATTCCTCTTAAAATCGTCTATCCTCAAATGCATGTGACATTGGTTGAATCAGTCGGCAAGAAAGCCATGTTTTGTCAGCACATCGTCAGCAAACTTGGTTTAGAAAATATTGACGTGATAAAAACACGCGCCGAAGATATTGGTCAGAAACCTGAGCATCGAGAATCATATGATTACGCAGTCGCTCGTGCGGTTGCAAATTTAAATATTTTAAGTGAATATTTATTACCTTTGGTAAAAATCGGTGGGAATGTCCTTGCTCAAAAAGGGGAGACTGCTCACGCTGAGGCACAATCCGCTGAAAAGGCGATGAAAGTATTAGGTGGAAAGTTGAAGCAAATTATCCCCGTCCAATTGCCCGGCGTTGCAGATGAAAGATTTTTGGTCTTGATTGATAAAGTACATGGTACGCCACAGAATTATCCACGCAAGGCTGGGATACCAGCGAAGACGCCATTATAACTATTCACCTAAAACCCATGCTCTTGCCTCATCAATATCATCAAATTGACGGAAGTTATATCCGCGGTTACGGAAGACTGTTTCCATAAAGCGAGTATTTTCTGTTAATTCTTTGAAGACCATGGCAATCTTCCATGTGTAAGGCATGCCGATTTCTTTGTTGATATCTGGGCGTTCGTAGTATTCTAGAATGGTTAATTCAAAAACGGTATCACGATGGTCAACGAGTTGTTTTTGACATGCATATTTTCCCATAGCCTGAACAACATCCCTAAGCATGGAATTTGCTTCTTCTTTGGTTAATACTCCCTTGGTTTTGATATAAAGCAATTTTTCATCTGCAAGATATTCAATCTTCCATTCCATGAGAGAAATATAATCCAAAAAGCAGGACAGAACATAACAATATTCTGTCCTGCTTTTGTTAAATTGACTGTCACCTATATTAGTTGTTTATGATTTTCCAAACCACATGCGGGCAATTAGATTATCTTTCCGCACGAATTGATGATATAAAGCCGCGCCGACGTGAAGCAAAACTAGCACCAACAGCACCCAAGATAAAAGTCCATGACCGTTGCGGGGTAAGTAATCAAAAAAATTAGTGGGGTAGGCTTGTGCTCCACTAAACACGCCCGGCAGATTTGCTAGTTGATACATGCCCAATCCACTAATTGCCATGCCAATCAATAAAATATAAAATAAAACATGCACGGCTTTGCCAACAAAATTCAAAAAGGCATTGCCGGCATCAGCTGGAGCAGGGCTTTTGGTTGTGAATCTTAAAATCAGACGGGCTATCAATAAAATTGTAATTGCCGCGCCAATATAAGTATGGCTTTGCAATACCATTACCTTTTGCGGGTCTTGTGGCGATATGGATGGCATCGCAAATTTGCCGACACCTAACATCATAAAGACCAAGAGTGCCATAAGCCAGTGAATGACAACATGAACAGTGTGATAACGTTTTGGGGTTGTTTCAGACATACTCATCTCCTTTTTTCTATTAATAAATTAGATAGCCTAACAATATATTTTTCTTACAGATTTAAGTATAGCCCAAATATCACAAGTAAGAGTACAATACAAATTGTTTCATTTATCCCCGCCGTTTTTCGACGGGTACCTATTACTCAAGGAGATGCACATGTATCACACTATCATTATCGTCGGCAATGTAGGCAAAGACCCTGAAATGCGTTATACCCCATCAGGTCAGGCTGTCACTTCTTTTTCAGTCGCAACTAATCGTCAATACACATCTGGAAATGGAGAGCAAATCAAAGAAACAATTTGGTTTCGTGTTTCAACATGGGGGAAGACCGCTGAAGTTTGCAATCAATATGTAAAAAAAGGTTCCAAAGTTTTAATTGAAGGTAGACTCACACCAGATAAAGCCACAGGTGGTCCACGTATTTGGACGAAGCAAGATGGCACCGCTGGTTCATCTTTTGAAGTGACCGCTCAAACCGTACGATTTTTATCTTCACGTGGAGATAATGAAGGCGGACCAGTTTCTGGTGGCGGTGGCATGGAAATGGCTGAACTTCCGCCGGAAGATGATATTCCATTCTAAAGAATCCAATCACTAGCCACAGAGACCACTGAGAAAAATGAGTTTAAACGCTCTTCTCAAAAATCTCTGTGACCTCTGTGGCAAAAAAATTTAACAAAATTATGACAACTCCCCCCATCCCCCAAAAACCTGCTGGACCCACACTCGAACTCCCTGCTAATTTAGAACCTACATACGCCAACTTGGCTCGCATTGCACATTCACCATCTGATATTGTGATTGACTTCGCACATCTCTTACCTGGTGAACCTCGTGCAAAAATTGGTGCACGTGTAATTATGACCCCACTCAATGTAAAATTATTAATGCGAGCCTTAGCTGATAACCTTGCTCGTTACGAAGCCGCATTTGGCGAAATTCAAATTCCCACCAACTCCACACTAGCAGATAATTTATTCAAACCATTTCAAGGTCCGCCACCTGAACCACCAAAAGAACCAACCAAAGAATAACTATGCAAAAACTTGAAAGCATTGCTGAACAAATTCGCAAAGAGTTTGACTCGCAAACATCTGCGCGCGATAACGCATTGGCGCAAGCACGTCAACTAACGCGTGCTTGTTCTTTAGCCATTCGCGCCGTCCATCGTGATGATGTGGAAGGCATGAATACGAATTTGGGAGAAGCAAGTCAACTCGCAAATAATTTACGAGACTCACTCAAAAACTATCCCGACTTGTTTTATGCAGGCTACACTCAAGATGCATTAAAAGAATTTGTGGAAGCCAATATCACTTGTGCTTTGATAAGAAACCAACCGCTTCAAACGCCGGGAGAGTTGGGCGTTGAACCTGCTACATACCTCAACGGGTTAGCAGAAGTGATTGGCGAACTTCGTCGCCGCACATTAGATATTCTCCGTCACGGATATTCAGAAGAAGCAGAGCGTTTGCTTGGTATTATGGATGAAATTTATTCAATCTTAGTGACTATGGATTATCCCGATGCCATCACAAACGGTTTACGCCGCCAAACAGATGTAGCCCGCGGAATCATTGAAAAAACACGTGGCGATATTACTTTTAGTCTACGTGGCGAGCATTTAGAGCAATCTATCAACTCATTGCTCAAGCAGATGAATGGCAAACAGGTTGACGGTCAAAGTGGAAGCGGGAATATCATCGAGCCGTAAAAGGAATCGTTAAGTCTATGGCAAAACGCGGACGGCGTTATCCTCTTGTACTTTATACTCACATCATCAATCGTTGGTGGCCCGCGATTTTTACTTTAGGGCTTTTCATGTTGCTTTTGGCGTGGGGCGTTTACAGTTGGGGATTTGAACAATGGCGTTGGGTAACATTGGCAAGCGTTGGTGGCGTTTTAATTTTTGTGGGTTTATTTTTATGGCTCATTCGCAAAAGCGCGTATGTGCAACCAAACAAAGATTATTTACGACTAGCCACACCACTTTTGAAATTAAATATTTCATATAAAAGAATTCGCCGTACCAGTTCTTCAACGATGGCTTCGTTGTTCCCGCCAAACAGTGTCAGCAAATCACAATTGGATGTGATTGAATCATTAGCCAAGATGACAGCCATTGTGATTGAGTTAAATGCTTTTCCGATGTCGCCGATGGCATTGAGATTTTTTCTTTCATCATTCTTTTTCAAAGATAAAACGCCTCACTTTGTAATTCTAGTAAGTGATTGGATGCGTTTTAGCTCTGAGTTAGAAAGTTATCGTACAGGCGGCACCACATCTTCTGCCCCCCAACACAAACGCGATATTTCAATTTTGTCAAAACTACCCAAGAAATAAAAAACGGACTTTATAAAGTCCGTTTTTATTCTTCTAAGGCTGGTAACAAAACCACAAAAGTAGAACCTTCGCCTGCTTTTGATTCCACCCACACTCTACCTTGATGGCTATCTACAATAGATTTCACAATCGCCAAACCTAATCCTGAACCTTCTACACTTTCAGGTCTATTGGTGGCACGATAAAATTTTTCAAAGATGCGGGTTTGTTCCTCTGGCGGAATACCCGGACCTGAATCTTCAATCCGCACCATCACCTGATTTTCTTGCATCGCCATCGTCACACCGATATTGCTTTCGGCAGGCGAATATTTAATGGCATTGCCAATTAAATTATCCAACATCTGACGAATCCGAATCGGGTTCGCACGCACAGGTTTTAAGTCTTTTGTAATCTCGGTGGTTAATTTTTGTTTCTTCTTTTTGATTTGCCCATCAAAAACATCTAAAGAAAATTTAAGTACATTTTCTAATTGCACGGCTTCACGACGCGTATCAAAACCTGCTTCGAGTCTTCCTAAATCTAATAACTCATTTACTAAATTCGTAATATGTTGCACACTGCCTTGCAAACGGCGTAAAAAGTCTAATTGATTTTCATTCAAAGGTCCCGTGCGTTCAATCAATTCCATATAACCTAAAATCGCAGTTAATGGAGAACGCAAATCGTGTGAAACGGTATGAATAAAATCACTTTTGAGTCTATCCAATTCTTTCAAGTATGAAATATCTTGCATCGTCACAGCATTGCCAATGCGCGGGATCGGCGCATATTGTGCATTGAACACTCTGCCATCATCAAAATGAATTTCGTGATATTTCAACGCTCCATCTTTTGCGCGTTCTAACAAAGCATGTAAATCTGCATTTTGTATTACATCCCGAATCCATTTACCACCTACAGTTTTATTATCCAATCGAAATGCTTCACGGATGTTTTGATTCACCATCAAAATATTTTCATTATCATCCAACAAAATCAACCCATCTTGGATATTGGAAATAATCGCTTCTAACTTAAGGCGTTCTGATTCTGAAATTTTGGCTTTTTCTTGTAGTGAAGCAGTAGTACGCTTCACCTCACGCCTTAACCAATCCCCCAAACTTCTGGCGCGTAACATACATCGTTGTACTTCACTAACAATATCCTCAATCTTAAGCGGTGGATATAAATATCCGCTCAAGCCTGCCTTCAAAGCAGATTTTGCAAATCCTGTAGTATCTTGCTTGGCATATAAAATGATTGGCATGGTTGGGAAGCGTTCTAAAATCTCATTCGCAACTGTTAACCAATCACGTCCATCAAATTTTTCCCCAAGAATCATCAAATCTGGAATCGCTTCTTGAATTGAACTATCTAGCGAAGCTTGTTCACGTACAATAGCCACGTCAAACCCAGCGGCATGGAGGGCTTTCTCCGCTAAATCTGAAACCGATGATTCATTTATCGCTAATAAAATCAGTTCTTTTTTCGCCATTAGGTCAAAGAGATTTCCCGTCTATTTATTTTCGGTTGGCACAACTGTTTTCTCAGAAGAACGCGCGAGTCTTTGTAAAGCGGATTGCACTGATTCAAGTGCTTTGCGTTGCTCAGCATTTAATGCACCAGGCATTTCAGTCAATAATAAATTCAACGGATAAATAGCCGCTTGCACTTCTTTTTGTGTTGATGCCCTTAAACTTTCCAAAGCGGCATGACGATGCTTTTCACTAGCACGCGCATTTTCAACACTTTGCTCTAAAGCACGGAACAATCTGGCATTAACCAACGAAATCGAAGCATAATCAGCCATGGCTTCTAACATCGTTTGCGCATCACGCACAAATTCGCGGTCAGTTTTTCGCACGACAATTAACAAACCAATCACTTCATTTTTGATTTTGATAGGAATCACACCCACCGATTTACCCAATGCCGAAATTTTAAACTTCTGCACTGGCGAACCATTCATAAACAAACTTTCACCAGAAAGTGCCACCAACGAACTGACACCATCATCTACAGGCTGATTCACTTTCTTCGCCCAAGATTCAGGTAAATGACGATGTGCTTTCAATAAATATGTCGCACTTTTATCCTCACGCAACATCAACCAACACATATCAGATTCGCCCAATTGCAAAGCACTTTCTAAAATACGGTCAAACAATAATCTTTGATCTGTAATCGAAACCACAGCCTTAGCAGTGCCAAGAATTGTGGTCAAATCTCTTAATCGTTTTTGCAACTCGTCATTGGTTACTTTCAATTGACGGTCTAATTTTTGTCTTTCACGGGCTTCTTGAGTCTGCTTTAATGCCCGTTCAACAATCGAAACAACTTCGGCATCACGCAGGGGCCAGAACATCACATCCATAGCGCCTAAACGAAACGCTTGAATGGCATCATGTTCTTGACCTTTTTCGGCAATCACAATCACCGGCGATTTTATATTTTGCGAAGAAACCGCCGCTAGCAAATCTTTTCCGCTGAGGCCAGGTAAATTTATATTTGCAAGAATCAGGTCTGGGGGAGTCTGAAGCGAATGTTTCAGAGCAGATGCCGCGTCCCCCACCACAGTCACCTTATACCCAAGCGGCTGAAGAGATTGTCTACCAATCAAATCTGCGATATCTGGGTCATTTTCAACAATGAGAATTTGTTCGCCAGCCATAGGAGTCCTTTTTATGATTCTATCATCTTTCGAGTACAATCCCGCTTATGAATTTTGAAAGTCACAAAATTGTCATTATTATTCCTGCCTACCGTGTAGAACAGGATATTGAAAAAGTTTTGCGCGGAATTCCTGATTATGTAAAACACATCATTGTTGTTGACGATGCTTCGCCCGATTCAACCTCTATGGTGATAACTGCTCTTTCCAATTCAGACAGTCGACTCATCCTGATACAACATTCGCACAATCAAGGTGTTGGCGGAGCGATGATTTCGGGCTTCAAAAAAGCGTTAGAACTCGGCGCACAAATTGTGGTGAAAATTGATGGCGATGGTCAAATGGATGCTTCCTACATTCCCGCTTTGATTACGCCTTTGATTCAAGGCAAAGCCGATTACACCAAAGGCAATCGCTTTCGAGATTTTTCATCATTACAAAAAATGCCATTAATTCGACGCGTAGGAAATTTAGGATTAAGTTTTTTAACCAAAGCCGCCACAGGTTACTGGAACATTTTTGACCCAACCAATGGATTTTTCGCCATCCGTGCAGAAGTATTAGCGCAACTTCCGCTTGAAAAAATTGATAAACGCTACTTCTTTGAAACATCTATGTTAGCAAATTTATATTTGCTCAACGCTTTTGTTTTAGATATACCAATCCCTGCTCGTTACGGAAATGAAAAATCACATCTCTCTATTTATAGAACTTTGTTTGAATTTCCATATAAATTATTAATCACATTTCTTCGGCGCGTGTTACTCAAATATTACATTTACGATTTTTCAATTTTATCTTTATATTTGCTGACGGGTTTCCCGCTTTTATTATTTGGTCTTATCTTCGGCATCACCAAATGGATTCAATATGCCCAAATCGGCGTCGCCGCACCAACAGGAACTGTCATGTTACCTACTTTATCTTTAATCCTCGGCATTCAAATTATGCTGTCAGGTATTGAGATTGATATAAAAAATTCGCCGAAAGAAGCGATTACAAATCCACTATGAACACAAAAGAATTTAACACATACAAAACTCGTTACCGAACCGCAATTCAAAATGTATTAAGTGAAACAGAAAAAGGTCGTTTAGACGAAGCTGCCTTCCCCGCCTATTCTCACAAGAATCCGTTAATCAATTGGTTGTTTTGGCAACGCCTGCGTAAAGTGATGGAGTATGTTGAAAATAATCAATACGAAAATATTTTAGATTTCGGTTGTGGAAGTGGCGTGATGCTTCCATTTCTTTCGAACATTTCAAAACAAGTTGTTGCAATGGATGTAGATTTACTTCCGATTCAAAGCGTGCAAAAATATATTCCGCTCGCAAACAATGTCGAAGTTAAAGATGCAACCAAAATCACTATTTCTAATTTATCTAAAAACTCTTTCGACCTCATCATTGCTCTGGATGTTTTAGAACATGTGGATGATTTACCAAAAACATTAAGTGAATTATTTTCACTTCTTAAACCGAATGGTCAATTAATTGTTTCGGGTCCCACCGAAAATATTTTGTATCAAATCGGGCGCAAAATTGCAGGTCCTGAATATTCTGGGGCGTATCACGAACGTGGCATTGCTGAAATAAAAATAGAAATTCGTAAAATAGCAAAAATTCATCACATCGCAACTTTGTACCAGCCCATTCCACTTTTTGAAATTTTTTCTGCAACAAAATAGATAGCCACAAGTTATACTTAATAAATGGAATCCCAGCCGTATATTACTGGATTCAAACCAGCGGATTCAGGTCCGCTTGCCAGATTTCTTCCTCCACGTGAGGAAGGAGTCGTATCCGCATGGCTTTCGCTTCAAACCTTAAGTGGTAATTGGTTACTAGACCCTTTCGGATTCTCGCCTCGGCTTGTGCTTGAAGCCGCGCGTAGTGGATATAGGATCTTAGTCACAGCCAATAATCCAATCACAAGGTTTTTGGTTGAAATCTTTGCAAATCCTCCGCCTGAGTCAGAATTTATTGCGGCACTTGCAGATTTGGGGGCAATCAAAAAAGGGGATGAACGACTCGAAAATCATCTTCAATCACTTTATCTAACATCATGCGAAAAATGTAATGGACAAATTCAGGCAGATGTATTTCTCTGGAAAAAAGGTGAGGATGTGCCTTATGGAAAAATTTATAAATGTGAGCATTGTAGTGATGAAGGTGAGAAAGTTGCAAACGAAGAAGATAAAGAACGTGCAAAAAAAATCGCGGAGACAGATACCTTACATCGTTCCCGTTTGTTTGAAAGAGTCGTTTCACTAAAAGATGAAGATAGAATCTATGCCGAAGAAGCGATTGAACATTATCTGCCACGTCCGTTGTATGCTTTGTCAACCATTATTAATCGTTTAGATAGTTTAGAAATATCAAAAGAAAGAAAACGAGCATTGACTGCTTTGGTTTTGTTAGCATGTGATGGTAGCAATACATTATGGTCATATCCTGAAGAAAGAAAAAGACCCAAACAACTTTCGACACCGAATCAATTCAAGGAAAACAATATCTGGAAAATGCTGGAGAGTGGAGTCAGCTTGTTTGCAGAATCAGGCTCACCCGTAGTGTGTGAGGCGTATCCGACAAAAATTCCAGAAAGTGGCGGGATATTAATCTATGAAGGAAGATTAAAAGATTTAGCAAATCAAGTCAAACGTGAAATTCCAATTGCGGCGGTAATTGGTTCTGTGCCGAGACCCAATCAAGCATTCTGGACTTTATCCGCTTTATGGGCAGGCTGGTTGTGGGGTAAAGATTTTGTGGAGCCATATAAGATTGCATTGCGCCGCCGCAGATATGATTGGGCGTGGAATGCGACTGCATTGTTTGCCATGTTTAATTATTTGAATGATTTGTTAGTAGATGGCGTGCCGATGTTTGGTTTGTTACCAGAACCTGAACCATCATTTTTAACATCCGCAATGACGGCGGCTTGGTATGCAGGCTTTGATTTGCAAAGCGTGGCATTGCGAACTGAATTAGACCCTGTGCAAATCATTTGGAAAAGCGGGCAAAAACCAAAACCCGAAAAAGTGAATCAAGAAAAATTTAAGAATGCTTTGCAAATATTTTTATCTGAACGTGGTGAACCTGCAAAATATTTTTATGTGCATGTAGCAGGTTTGATTGCTTTGGCAGAGAATAATGCTTTGAAACAAAATGAAGATGAATTTGATGAAGCGTTAAGAAAGACACAACATTTATTTGAAACTGTTTTGAGAGATGAAAAAGTTTTTGTTCATTTTTCAACAGGTGAGAATGTAGATACGGGATTGTGGCATATTACAAAAGGGCGAGGAAACCTCGTCTCTACGGAGTCACTTTCAGACAAAATTGAAAAAGCCATCGTGAATTATTTACAAAAAAATCCAAATGTGATTTTTTTAGAAGTAGAAGAAGATTTATACAAACAATTCACAGGATTAATGACACCATCGAAAGGTTTGATTTATGCTGTATTAAATTCGTATGCCAGCAATGATGATAAACCGCGTTGGAAATTACGTGATGAAGATATTGCATCGGTACGGCGTGAAGAAGTGAAAAATATTTTCAATGCCTTAGAAGAAATTGGCAAGCGACTTAACTACGATTCATCTTTGGATGATAAAGTATTAACATGGAATGAAAAGAAAAAGCCTGTTAGAAAATTTTATGTAATGGCTTCGGCATTGGTGAATAAAGTTTTAGAAAATATAGATGAGCAAACCGTATTAGTCATCCCAGGTGGTCGCGCAGATTTAATTGCTTATAAACAAATGCGTGACCCAAGCCTCAAAGAACGCCTAAAAAAGATTCCGCTTGTAAAATTTAGAACCTTGCGAAGCCTGCTTGAGGTCACAGTATTGACGCGCGAAACATTTGAAGAGCAAATCGCAAGTGACCCTGTTGAAAAATCCACAAAGCAGATGATGATGTTTTGATTTGGTCAAATAGTCTGTTGGTCTAAATGGTCTGTTAGCCTTAACTTATGTATAAAAAAACTTTCCTTATATTGATTCTATTTTTATCATCTTGTATTTCAATTGGCGTGGATGCGCCAGCCACACCAACGCAATCTGGTTTTGTTACGGCTACTTTAATTCCAACCAAAGCAGGTTTTGTTCCAGCAACTTTAACGCCAACTTTTGAAGCAACACTTCTTCCAACATTGGCTGTTACAGAAAATGCAAATTGTAAAGACAGCGCGATTTTGTTGCGTGATGTGACCATACCTGATGATACAAAAATTAATGCGGGCGAAAAATTTACAAAGACTTGGGAATTTCAAAATGTTGGAGATTGCAATTGGGTTGGATACACCATTCAATTTGACTCTGGTGATCAACTATCTGCGCCTCAATCCGCGCCTGTACCTGATACTGCTCCGAAAGGCATTGTGCAAGTCTCAATCATTTTGACTGCGCCTATAGCGGATGGAACCTATCAAGGAAATTTCACATTACACAACACAAATGGAAATAGCATTTTCATTGGAACAGAAAAAATATTTTGGCTGAGAATCGTCGTTGGAAATATTACTCCGCAAACACCAATTGCTTCGACAACACGAACTCCGTATGTACCTTCTGGCGGAAATAGCAATTGTTCTTATACACAAAACTCAAGTTATGTTTCACAAATCATTTCATTGATTAATCAAGCACGCGTTGCGGCAAAATTAAATTCATTAACTGTCAATGCACAATTAACATCTGCCGCACAAAAACATAGTGCAGATATGGCTTGTAATAATTTTCTTAACCACACAGGTTCAGATGGTTCTTATATTGGAGATAGACTTTCCGATGCAGGCTATACATCATTTAATTATTATGAAATTATTGCGATTGGTACACCTCAAAACGCAATTGACCAATGGCGCGCGGATGCAGGTCATTGGGAAGTGGTGTTAAATCCAACGATTACACAAATTGGGGTTGGATATGCGTATTATGCTGATAGTGATTTTGGCGGGTATATCACTGTGGATTTTGGTGGAAATTAATTTATTGTAGAGACACGGCGACGCCGTGTCCCTACATTTTTATTTCAAAACATTTCTCATCACAGGTTGATATTCAGGGAAAATTTCATTCGTAGCGGGATTATTCAATCGCTTGGTCAACACTTCGGATAACACATCTCGATAATCCGTTGTGACTGCTAAATCGCCTGGTCCAATCAATTGACCATCTCCCATCCCAGGCCATTCGCCATGAACTTTTCCACCATCCACATTGCCGCCCAAGACCATCATCATACTTCCATGACCATGGTCTGTGCCGAGGCTTCCATTTTCAGAGGCACGTCTTCCAAATTCAGACATGGTGACTGTTGTAAGTTGATTCTGATGGTCTTGCATATCTGCATGAAAAGCGGCGAGACCTTCGGCTAAATCTTTCATCAAGTTTGGCATGAGTCCATTGACAGAACCTTGTGCAAAATGAGTGTCCCAACCACCTAAATCTATTGCAGAGACTTCGAGTCCAACTTCTGCTTTGATTAACATCGCTGTTTGTTTGAGTGCTAAACCAAATTCAGAATCAGGATATGGAATTTTAGATTGATATGTCAATGGGTCAAGTTTTTCTAAGGTATCCATAATGGATAATGTATCTAATCCCATTGCATCGTTTTGATAAACAACATTCAAAGCAGAACGCATTTGAGCAAGTGCTTGTTGGTCACCACCCAAATGAAAATCTACAATCGAACGCAAGGCAGAAACTGGCACGCTTCCGCTCAAACTTCTTTGTGGGTTTGTTCCCATTCCAACTGCACGAAGCGGTGATGAATTGCCTGTATTCAATGTTGCTAAATGTCTGCCAATCCAACCAGAGGCTGGTCCGCGTTCATCTTCTACACCACGTTCCATTAATTCCATGGCTTTGAAGTGACTACGTGATTCATCTGGTGCACCACAGGCATGAATGATGGCAAGTTGTTCATCTGCCCATGCATCTAGCAATGGATACATGTTTGGATGCAAACCGAAAAATCCGTCTAAATCTACAGCACGTTCTTCTTTCTTTGCACTTGAATCATCTGGGCGTGCAATTCCAAGTGATGGACGTAACTGATAATATGCATCTTC
>ERZ761602.4305-NODE-4305-length-18623-cov-25.396812_pt1 | contig 18623 bp, 13 predicted proteins | sample MGYA00512165_ERZ761602 | MGnify/ENA primary metagenome ERZ761602 (study PRJEB28899, sample SAMN02445085) | bioreactor sludge metagenome | biome: EBPR sludge; isolation source: Thorneside wastewater treatment plant | place: Australia: Brisbane, Thorneside... | reverse complement strand
CTGACCAACCCGGAAGTGCTGCGCGAAACCGCCAGGAGCAAGGGCAAGAACTTGCTCAAGGGCCTGAAGAACCTGCTCAAGGACCTGGAAAGCGGCGACGGCAAGCCGCGCGCGCCGATTGCCGGGAGCAGCGCTTTCCGCCTCGGCAAGGACCTGGCGGCGACGCCGGGCAAGGTGGTCTTCCAGAACGAGCTGCTGCAGTTGATCCAGTACCAGCCGGCAGGCACCCACCAGTGCCGGAAACCCTTGCTGATCGTTCCTCCGTGGATCAACAAGTACTACCTGCTCGACCTGCGCGAGGACAATTCCTTCGTCAAGTGGATTACCAGGCAGGGCTTCACGACCTTCATCATCAGCTGGGCGAACACCAACCAGCAGCTGTCGCACAAGAGCTTCGAAGACTACCTGGTCGAGGGAACGCTGGCGGCGATCGACGCTGTCGAACAGGCAACCGGCGAGAAGAAGATCGATCTCCTCGCCTACTGCCTCGGCGGCACGCTGTTGGTCGCCACCCTCGCCTGGATGGCCGCCCGGCGCGACCAGCGTGCGGCGTCGGCGACCTTCCTGACCACCCTGATCGACTTTTCGGAGCCCGGCGAACTGGCCGAACCCGGCGCCCTTGCCAGCCAGCACCGCGACCTCGGCGCCACCGGGCCGCTGGCCGCCAACGGCGACCCCGACAGTCGGGCAGCCGCGGCCACTTCGACGATGCTGCACGCCAACGACCTGATCTGGTCTTTCGTGGTCAACCAGTACCTGCTCGGCAAGGATCCCTTCCCGAGCGAACTGCTGTTCTGGAACGCCGACGCGACGCGCACGCCGGCGACGCTGCAGCGCTTCTTCGTGGGCAACTTCTACCGGGCCAACCGGCTGGTGCAGAAAGGCGGCATCGCCCTGGCCGGCGTAGACATCGACGTCTCCCGGATCAGCCTGCCGTGCTACTTCCTGGCGACCATCGAAGACCATATTTCGCCGTGGAAGAGCTGCTACCGCGGTGCCCACCTGCCGCGTGGGCCAGCCCGGTTTGTTCTCGGCGGCTCCGGCCACATCGGCGGCGTCGTCAATCCGCCGTCAGCCGGGCGCCATGACTACTGGACCAGCGAAGCCCTCCCCGAGAACGCCGACGACTTCCTGAGCAACGCCGTTCGCCATCCCGGGTCATGGTGGGACGACTGGCTGCAATGGCTGCTGGCGCAGCCCGACGGCAACACCCTGGTCGGCGCGCGGCACCCCGGTGACCACGCGCTCAAGGTGATCGAGGACGCCCCGGGCGGCTACGTCACCGACCGCCCCGACCCGCCGGCGGCGGCGCCGTCGGCCATGCCCTGATTACCCCGTCGGACGCCACGACGCCAGCGGCCCTCTCGTCGACCAACCCGGGCCGCGTCACGATCCGCGATCGCTTGGCGTAGAATGATCCGATCATGAGTTCGACCCTGGTCCCGGACTACAGCGGCGGCGGTATCGTCAATCTGATGCAGAGTATCGCCAGCGCCTGCGGCAGTACGCATGCCCGCTACCCTCAGCTGCATCTGCTGTCGGCGGCGCAGTTGGCCAGGGCGCGGCATGTCTTGCTGATAGTGATCGATGGGCTCGGCCTGCGCACCCTCAGCCGCCACGGCGTCAGCCCGCGGCTGCAGGGCCACCTGCTCGGCAGCATGACCTCGGTGTTCCCGTCGACGACCGCCAGCGCAATCACCACCTTCATGACCGGCCTGGCCCCGGCGCAGCACGGCCTGACCGGCTGGCACATGCACCTCGACGAAATCGACCAGACGCTGGCCATCCTGCCGCTGACGCCGCGTACCGGTCCGCCGCGCCTGCTCCCCGAGCAGCTGCCACCCCGGCTGTTCGAGCATCCGTCGCTCTTTCAGACGCTCGACCGCGAGTCCTGGGTGGTCGCGCCGCAAAGCATTGCCGGCAGCGCCTTCAACGCCTGGCACTCGCGCGGCGCGCAGAGCATGGCCTACCGGACACTGCCCGGAATGTTCGCCGGCATCGCCGCTGTGCTGCAGGAAGCGGTCGCGCCGCGCTACGTCTATGCCTACTATCCCGACCTCGACGCCTGTTCGCACCACTACGGGACCGACAGCCGGCAAGCGCTACAGGCACTGGCCGGCTTCGACGCCCATTTCGGCGAGCTGGTGCGCCAGCTGCGCGGCAGCGACAGCTGGCTGCTGGTCACCGCCGATCACGGCTTCATCGATTCGCCGGGCCGGCGAGTGATCGATCTCGACGACCATCCGCAACTCGCGGCACTCCTGCTGCGGCCGCTGTGCGGCGAGCGTCGCGTCGCCTACTGCTACGTCGCAGCTGCCAATCGACCGGCTTTCGAGGCCTACGTACGCCGCCATTTCGGCCGCGCCTGTCATCTCTACCGCAGCGACCAGCTGATCGCCGCCGGCTGGTTCGGGCCTGCACCCTACCATCCACGCCTGTCGACGCGAGTCGGCGACTACACGCTGCTGATGAAGGACAACTGGACGATCAAGGACTGGCTGCCGGAAGAAAAGCGCTACACGATGCTCGGCGTCCACGGCGGCATCAGCAGTAACGAGATGCGCGTGCCACTGATCGCGCTGCGCGTCTAGCCTGCGAGCATCGCCGCAGCGGAAGAAACCCGACACACGTTCCATCAGGAGACCCACAAATGGCCATAGACAATCCCGGCAACAACGCCAAGAGTGCCCGCACCGATCGCCTGATCGCCGACGCCGTCCGCCACCGGCAGACCCGTGAGGCCGGCTATCGCGAACAGGCCTTGAAGATCTACCCGTGGATCTGTGGACGCTGCAGCCGCGAGTTCACCCACCAGAACCTGCGCGAGTTGACCGTTCATCACCGTGACCACAATCACGACAACAACCCGAGCGACGGCAGCAACTGGGAGTTGCTCTGCCTCTACTGCCACGATAACGAACACTCGCGGCAACTTGACGCCGAAGCCGCCCGCCAGGCCGGCATCAACTCGTCGGGCTCGGCGAACAGGCCGTTAGCGACGGCGCAGCCCTTCGCCAACCTCAAGGATCTTTTGAAAGGCAGGCAGCAATGACTGCTCCCGGCTGGCCAGGCGGCAGGCCTGGTGCGGTCGTCAATCGTGCATGAGACCCGAAACCAATGGCCAACGACATCAGCTTCCGCATCCTGCAAGACATCGCCCGCGACCTCTCCGGCGAAGTGGTCAACTTCCCGACCTTCCTGGACATCACCTTCCGGGTCAGGACGGCGCTCAAGAAGCCCGATCTGACGATCGAGGAGCTGGCGACCCTGGTCGGCGCCGAGCCCTTGATGAGCACCAGGATCATCCGCCTGGCCAACTCGGTAACGCTGAACCGCTCCGGACGCGCGATCGTCGATGTCAATGCGGCGATCGCCCGGACCGGCATGGAAGCGGTGCGCAGCGTCTCGTTCGCGGTGGCCATGGAGCAACTCCTCGCCTCGAAGAAGATGGCGCCATTCGCGGCCGTGTCGCAGCGCCTTTGGCAGCACACCATGCACGTCGCGGCGCTGAGCCGCCTCCTCGCGCGCAAGGCGACCCGCGTCGCTCCGGACGAGGCAATGTTTGCCGGGCTGATTCACGACATCGGCGTCTTCTACCTGCTCTCACGGGCGGCCTCGTTCCCGGAACTGATCGCCGAGCCGAGCGAATTGCACCAGTTGCTGGTGCAATGGCACGCCGAGATCGGGCACGCCCTGCTGGCCGCGATGGGGCTACCCGAGGAACTGCTGCTGGTTGTTCAAACGCACGAGACCGACCGTCCGGTGGAAAGCCTGAAGACGTTGGCCGACGTCCTGCTGGTCGCCAACAAGCTGGCCAACCTGGAACATCCGTGGCGCGATCCGGAACTCGCCGATCGGGTGGATACGACGCTGCTGTCGCAACTGTTCGACGCCGATGCGATCACCACGCTGCTCGCCGAGTCGGCCGACGACCTGGCCTCGCTGAAGAACGCCCTGGGCGCCACCTGACGCACCGGTGGCAGCTGCCTCGCCAACAACGCGCCACCCGAGCCGCGCTACAGCCGCCGGATCTTGTCGAGCAAAGCGCTGGTCGAGGTCTGGTGGATGAACGGCAATGACCAGACGCGGCCGCCCCAGCCGCGCACTTCGCGGTTACCGACGATCTGCTCGACCGGCCAGTCGCCTCCCTTGACCAGCACCTCGGGCCGGCAATCCAGAATCCGCTGCAGCGGCGTATCCTCGTCGAACCAGGTCACCAGAGTCACCGCTTCCAGGGCAGCGATCAACGCCAGACGGTCAGCCAGCGCATTCACCGGACGATCGTCACCCTTGCCAAGGCGTTTGACCGAGGCGTCCGAGTTGACCGCGACGATCAGCGCCGCACCGAGGCTGCGGGCCTGAGCCAGCAGCGTTACGTGGCCGCGGTGTACGATGTCGAAGCAACCATTGCTGAACACCAGCGGCCGCGCCACCCCGACGACGCGATCGGCGAGTTGCTCCGGCGGAACGATCTTGCTTTCAAAAGAGGGCAAGCCGGTGCTTGCCAGGGGGGCAGGGTCAGCCATATTTCACTCCACTACGTTCCAGAGGCGCGCTTGCGCTGTTGCCGTGCCGACCAGCGCCGGAGCGCCAGCACAGTTCCGATTGCTCGGCGAGAGATCGCAGTCTCGCACCTGCCAGCCTGACCAACAAGCCACCGAGCGATCAGGGTCGGCCACTGCCGCGTCGCCGTGACCGATCTCACGGAGGGCAAGGCAGCGACTCGGTATAATCGCGGCTCATTCGGCCACCGCCAGCGGGGCGGGCGTGCAGCATCCGGGAGAATTCCCGCTACAGGAGACGAGATGGACATCAACAGCGAGGTGGTCGCGGTTCTTGACGAGGTCCTGAGCCTCAAGGGCCGAGCCGGCCGATTTACCCCGGACACCCCACTACTCGGAGCGCTTCCGGAACTCGATTCAATGGCCGTGGTGGCGCTGATCACTACCCTGGAGGAGCGTTTCGGGTTTACCGTCGATGACGACGAGATCGATGGCACGGTATTTGCGACGCTGGCTTCGCTGGTCGACTTCGTGCAAGGCAAACTGGCCATCTGAGTACCGTCGTGTCGCTTGAAGCCTTCTTCCTGCCAGCCTCGACCGGCCAGCGCTTTGCCCTGCTGCATATGCCGGACGCCCTGGCGACGCCGCGCGGCGCAGTCGTTTACGTGCACCCCTTTGCCGAGGAACTCAACAAGTCCCGGCGCATGGCAGCCCTCCAGGCGAGAGCGATGGCCGCCGCTGGCTATGCCGTGCTGCAGATCGACCTGCTGGGCTGTGGCGACAGTGCGGGCGATTTCGGCGATGCCACCTGGGAGGCCTGGTTGGCCGACGTCAGGCTCGCCTGCGACTGGCTGCAGCAGCGGACGGCTGCACCACTGTGGTTATGGGGTCAGCGCGCAGGCTGCCTGCTGGCCAACGAGGCGGCGCAGCGGCTGGAGCGTCCGGTCAACCTGCTCTTCTGGCAGCCGGTCGTATCGGGAAAGCAGTTCCTGCAGCAGTTTCTGCGCCTGAAAATGGCCGCCGAGATGCTCGCCAGCGATGGCAAGGGCGTCATGGAGCGGCTGCGCAGCCAACTGCGGCAAGGTGAGGCGGTGGAGGTCGCCGGCTATCTGCTGTCGCCATTGTTGGCCAGTGGGCTCGAGCAGGCAGAGTTGCTGCTCCCCCCCCGCACCGGCCGTGTCGAATGGCTCGAAGTTTCCAGCCGGCCCGAGCCCGGCCTGTCGCCGGCTGCCGTCGCGCGCCTGACGCAGTGGCTGGCGGCCGGGCAACAAGCCCGCGGGACGGCGGTGAGCGGCCCGCCATTCTGGCAGACCACCGAAATCAGCGAGTGCCCGGCGCTGCTCCAGGCAAGCATTCAGGCGATCTCCGCCAGCGGCCCGCGATGAATATCGTCGAGGAGGCTCTGCTGCTCCCCTGTGCCGGCGAACTCCTGCCGGCGATCGTTGCCTGGCCGCAAGCACTGCACGCGAGGCATCGCGACACCGGCGCCAGATCCAGAGTGTCACAGCCGTCGCCGGCGAGCGGAGCAGGCGTCGAGGAAGATACCGCCAACGGCGACCGCCACGCCGCTTGCGGGGTGCTGATTGTCGTCGGCGGTCCGCAATACCGGGCCGGGAGTCACCGGCAGTTCCTGTTGCTGTCGCGCCGGCTGGCCGCCGCCGGATACCCGGCAATGCGCTTCGACTACCGCGGCATGGGTGACGCCAGTGGCGCGATGCGCAGCTTCGAGGAAGTCTCGGCGGACATCGGCGCCGCCATCGACGCATTGCAGCGCGCCTGCCCAGCGGTGCAGCGGATAGTCCTCTGGGGGCTGTGCGATGCGGCGTCGGCGGCCCTGTTATACGTTCAGGCCACCGCTGATCCACGGGTCGCCGGGCTGGCCTTGCTCAACCCATGGGTGCGCTCCGAAGCCAGCCTGGCACAGACGCATATCAAGCATTATTACGGCCAGCGTCTGCTGCAGGGCGAGTTCTGGCGCAAACTGCTCAGCGGCAGGATGCAGGTCCTGAAAGCGATCTCCGGGCTGCTCGGGGACGCGCTGGCGGCGCGTCGCTCGGCTGCCCGTGGCAAGGCTGACGCGGCGCGCGCTTTCCAGGATCGCATGGCGGAAGGCTGGCAGCAGTTCCCCGGGCAGCTGCTGCTGGTCCTCAGCGGCCAGGACTACACGGCGAAGGAGTTTCTCGAGTTCGCTGCCGGCGATCCTGGCTGGTCGGGCCTGCTCGAAGCCGCCAGACTGCGACGGGTCGACCTTGCCGATGCGGATCACACCTTCTCGTCGCGGGCGCTGCGTACGCAGGTTGAGGAAGCCACCCTGAACTGGCTCGATACCCTGTCGGAGGCGTGACGGCGATTGTCTGCGGAAGGCGGCCGACGAGGCCTGTTCGTTCCACAGGGAGCGGAACGGCTGGCAGCCGCCAAGAGCGGCGGCAGGCGAGCAAGCACGACAAACAGCAGCGCAGCGACGCAAGAGCAGCCAGAAGTCAGGTCACGCTCCGGTTACACGCTGGTCACTCTTTGGCCTCCAGTCGCCGCACCAGCTCGACCTTGTTGTTCACCGCCAGCTTGCGAAAGCAGTGCGCGATGTGATTGCGCACGGTCGGTGGCGACAGCGACAAGGCGGCGGCGATCGCCGAATAGGTTTCGCCGCGCGCATAGCGGACGGCGATTTCGCGCTCGCGCGCCGACAGCTGCCCGAGAGCTCCTGCCGACTTTCCAGAGAGGTAACGCAATTGCCCGCAGTCGGTGACATCGAATTGCGCCGCAGCCGCCGCATCGACCGGGCCCGCCCCGACCAGCGACGCCAGCGGCTCCGGCAGGCGGCTGCCGCTCCAAGTGGGCCACTGTTGCCGCAGGCGGCTGACGAAAGCCGGCGACGCTTCGCGCAGGAAGCCTCGAATGTCAACCAGAGCCCACTCCCTGTTCGGCGGGCCTGGAACTTTAAGCACGTGGCGCAGCCGCACGGTGCGATGCGTTTCCGCGAGGTGCGGCATCAGCAGCTCCTTGGTCTGGCGCTCTGCCTCCGAAAACGGACGCTTGCGGTCGTGCCGCCAGACCGTCAGAAACTCGTATAGCGACGAAGTGGGCTCGATCAGCAGCGTTCCCAGCGACCACTCCACCTTGAAGCGCCGCCCCAGTTCCCGATACAGCGGTGTCCGCACGTAGCGCGCCCGCGTCGTCAGGTCGCGCATGTTGACCGAGACCCCCGGCGAGGCGATCAAGGCCGCGCGAAAGAAATCCTGTTCGACGTAATGCGGGTATTCGTCCAGGATGCCCTGGTCGCAATTGTGAAGATGCATTTCGTGCAGTTCGGGCGGGTCCGCCGCCGCGTTGCCCCACCACGCTGACTCGAAGGCAATCAGCGACTGGATCTGCTCCAGCGCCCACTCCTGAAAACTGGCCAGCGGCACCTCGCGCCCCTCACGGTAAAAACCCAGGATCACCTTGTTCAGCGCACGAGCGTCAACCATCAACATGCGACGCATTGTGCACGACAAGGCGGCGCTTCACCAATGGTGCATTTGCATCATGGAAGGCTTTTACAGGCTTTGTGCCACAGCGCCCCGCAGACCGGCCGCTGGCATCGCCGAAGTCCCCGGCGCGTTCAGCCAACTCGTTGAACATGTGCAAAAAAAGACTGCAATAAGAGTGTTGAGTACTAACCGGCATAACTTTTGCTTTGGCCAAACCTATAAAGCTGTTCTATTTTGTAGGATGGCGCCGAGTGCTGTCGGCGTCCCGTTCGAGACCCCAGGAGAGACCCATGCGCGCCCACCAACCGACTTCAAGTGTCAAACCGGCCCTTCTCGCGATCCTGCTCGCCTTTCCTGCGCAGCAAGCCCTCGCGGCCAACTGCACCTGGAACCCGGCGACAGGAAACTGGAGCACCGCCAGTGACTGGTCGTGCGGCATCGTGCCGACCGGTGGCCTCGATACGGCGATCATCGCCGGCGGCAAGGTAGTGACCGTCAACACCGCACAGTCGATCCTGAACCTGACCAACAGCGGTGGCGTCAATATCGATGCATTCCTGCTGACCCTGGCCGGCGGAGGTAGCACCACCAACACGGGCACCATCAATGTCGGCGCCGGACCCAACCCCAACAACGCAGCGCTACAGGTCGCCGCCAGCCACAACATCAACAACGCCGGCGGAGTGATCAACATCAGCGCCGACAGCGTGCTCAACCAGTTCGGCAGCACCATCACCGGCGGCACCATCAACACCACCGGCAGTGGTGCGCTGGTCGCCTTCAACAACGGCAACAACTTCCTCAGCGGTGCCGCCTTGAACGGCCGCCTGGACCTTGCCAGCAACACCGGCATCGAGCGCATCGTCAATGGTCTGACGCTCGGCGGGCCGGGTGTGGTGAATATCAACTCGGCCAGTCTGCTGACCTTCGAGGGCACCCAGAACGTCGCCGGTACCGGCACCCTCAACTTCGGTAGCGCGGCGGGCAACCGCATCCAGCTAGAAGGCGCCGGCACCACGACGCTGGCGGCCGGCGTGGTGATCCGCGGACAGAACGGCACCATTGGCAGTGGGCAAAGCTTCATCGGCGGCGCCAACACACTGGTCAACAACGGCACCATCTCGGCCGATGTCGCCGGTGGCCAGATCACCCTGGCCAGTGCGGGAGGTGGCGGGGTCACCAACAACAACCTGCTCGAAGCGCGCAATGGCGCTACCCTAAACATCCAGAGCGTCGGCGTCAGCCAGGGCGCGCTGGGTCAGATCTCCGCGCTCAACGGCAGCACGGTGCTGCTGAACGCCTCGTCAATCACCGGCGGCACCCTGGGAACCAGCGGTACCGGCAAGCTCGTCGCCACCAACAACGGCAACAATTTTCTCAACGGCGTCACCCTCGACGGGCTTCTGGACATCGCCTCAAGCACCGGTATCGAACGTATCACCGCCGGCGGCATGACCCTCAACGGGACGATCAACATCGGCAACAACAGCATCCTCGCGCCGCAGGGCAACCAGACCATCGGCGGTACCGGCAGCATCGTCTTCGCCGACGCCAACGCCAGCAATCGGCTGAACGTCGAGGCCGGCAATCTGGTGATCGGCTCCAGCGTCACGGTAAGAGGGCAGACAGGCTTCATCGGTGCCCAGAGCTTCGTCGGCGGCGCCGCCACCTTGACCAACAACGGCACCATCCAGGCCGATGTCGCCGGCGGCGCGATCACCGTCGGCGTCAGCGGCCTGACCACCAACAACGGCACGCTGGCGGCACTGAACGGCGGCACCCTCAACCTCAACTCGGCAGTGGCCGGCAACGTCGGCAGCCAGATCCTGGCCGGCGTCGGCAGCGTCGTCGCGCAGAATGGCGTCACCGTCAGCGGTACGGTGAACGCCGTCGGCAGCGGCTCGTTCCGGCCGTCCAACAGCGGCAACAATTTCCTCGACACGGTCAACTTCAGCGGTACCCTCGACCTGGCCTCAGCGACGGGAATCGAGCGGGTGGTCAACGGCCTGACCTTTAACGCTGCGACGATCAACATCGGCAACAACAGCATCTTGGCGCCACAGGGGAACCAAACCCTCGGTGGCACGGGCACCATTGTCTTTGCCGACAACAATGCCAGCAACCGCCTCAATGTCGAAGCCGGGAATCTGGTCGTCGGTTCGGGAATCACCGTACGCGGGCAGACGGGCTTCATCGGTGCCCAGAGTTTCGTCGGCGGCGCCGCCACCCTGACCAACAACGGCACCATCCAGGCCGATGTCGCCGGCGGCGCGATCACCGTCGGCGTCAGCGGCCTGACCACCAACAACGGCACGCTGGCCGCGCTCAACGGCGGCACGCTTAACCTGAACTCGGCGATCACCGGCAACACCGGCAGCCAGATCCTCGCTGGCGCAGGCAGCGTGGTCGCGCAAAACGGGGTGACGATCAGCGGCGACATGAACCTCACCGGTCCCGGTTCGTTCCGCGCCAGCAACAGCGGCAACAACTTCCTCAGCGGCGTCACGCTCGCGGGAACGCTCGACCTGGCGAGTGCGACCGGTATCGAACGTGTCGCCGGCGGCCTGACCCTAAACGGTGCATCGATCAACATTGGCAACAACAGCATCTTCGCGCCGCAGGGCAACCAGACCATCGGCGGTAGCGGGACCATCGTCTTTGCCGACAGCAATGCCAGCAACCGCCTCAACGTCGAGGCCGGCAACCTGACGCTGGCTGCGGGCATCACCGTCCGCGGCGGCAACGGCGCCATCGGCCCGCAGAGCTTTGTCGGCGGTGCTGCGACGCTGACCAACCAGGGCCTGATCTCGGCCGACATCGCCGGTCGCAGCATCGCCGTCGGAGTCAGCGGACAAGTCATCAACCAGGCGACAATGGAAGCCCGCAACGGCGGTCAGCTGACCTTGAACGCGGGTGGCGGCTACGACAACACTACTGGCACTCTGTTGGCCGACGTCGGCAGCACGGTATTGTTCAATGGCGCCTCGCTCACCGGTGGTGCACTGAACGGCAGCGGCAAGTTTGTCGCCAGCAACAGCAGCAACAACTTCCTCAACGCGGTCACCCTCAATGGCGTTCTGGACATGGCTTCGGCCACCGGCATCGAACGTGTCTCGGCCGGCGGCATGACGCTCAATGGCACGATCAACATCGGCAACAACAGCATTCTGGCGCCGCAGGGCAACCAGACCATCGGCGGCACCGGCAGCATCGTCTTCGCCGACGGCAGCGGCGCCAATCGACTCAATGTCGAGGCCGGCAACCTCGTCATCGGCCCGGGTATGACCGTGCGCGGGCAGAACGGCACCATCGGCCAGCAGGCCTTCGTCGGCGGCGCCGCGACACTGACCAACAACGGCACGATCAACGCCGATGGCGGCGGCACGATCTTCGTCAACATCTCTGGCGCGCTGACCAACAACGGCACGATGCGCGCACAGAACGGCACGCTAACCATCCAGAATGCCTTGACAGGAACGGGCACGCTGCAGGTCGATTCGAACGGCGTGATGAACCTGGCCAATACCCCCAATTCCCAAGGCAAGCTGGTGATGGGCGCTGCCGGCTCGACGCTGAACATCGGCACCCAGAACCTGACCATCAACACCGACTACACCAGCGTCGTTGCCGGCAGCGGCAACGCCTTCAACCGCCGCGCCGGCGTCTCGGGCGCTGGCCAGATCCTCGCCGGCGGCAACGCCGCGCAGGCGATCACCGGCGTCGACGTGACGAACGGCAACACCGCCAACGCGACACTGACCATCAGCAACGTGCGCGTCGGCGCGACCACTTTCAATTACCAGATTGCCAACACCGGCACCACCGGTCCGTCGCTGCGTGGCGCCGTCCAGACCAGCGTCAACGGCGGCAACCTGACCGACGCCCGCCTCAGCGGCACCGGCGTCACCGCCGGCAACTACAATACCGGCGCGCCGGGCAGCAACACCGGTGATCAGGCGGTGACCTTCACCGCCGCCAACGCCGGCGCCCTCGCACCGCTCAACGGTCAGGTTCTGAACCTGCGCAGCAACTTCGACAACATCGCCGACCAGAAGCTGAACATCGTCCTCGCCGGTGGCGCGGCAGCGTACAACGCCGCAGTAGGACAGGCATCGTCGCCGGTGCAGGTAGCTAACCAGCGCGTCGGCGGGTCGCTGGCAAAGTTCTTCACGGTCACCAACGCTGCTCCCGCGGGCAGCTTCTCCGAAGACCTGAACGCCAGCTTCTCGGGCAGCAGCGGGCAGGCCGGAATCAGCGGCGGCAACATCAACGGCCTGCTGGCCGGCAGCAGCAACAGCAACACCATGGGTGCCCAGGTCGACACCAGTTCGGCCGGCGCCAAGGTCGGCACGGTGACGCTGGCCTACCAGACCGCCGGCAAGGTCAATGGCGTCAGCAACGGTCTCGACCCCGCCAGCGTCGGCAGCCAGGTAGTCAGCGTCAACGGGAATGTCTACCAGCTTGCCGCTGGCGCGATCCAGACTGCCTCGCTGAACTTCGGCACCGTTCAGGTGGGCCAGATCGTCAACCAGAACCTGACCATTCGCAACACCGCAAGCGGCGCAACCGGCTTCGTCGAAGACCTGAACGCCAGCTTCGGCAGCTCGGGCGGTACCGGCGCCGGGCTGATCACTGGCGTCGGCAGCCTCAACGGCATCCTCGCCGGCAGCAACAGCAACGCCGGCAACGGGACCATGTCGGTTGGCGTAAACACCAGTGCGGCGGCCGTCGTCAATGGCCACATCGCGGTCAACTACGTCAGCGCCGGCGCGGTCAACGGGGTGAGCAACAATCTCGGGACGCTGGCCGTCGGTTCGGAGAACTTCGGCGTCGTCGGCACCATCGAAGCGACCGGCAACATCATCGACCAGGCCAGCCCGGTGATCAACACCGGGCAGCCGATCAATCTCGGCAACGTGCGGATCGGGTCGGCGTCGCCGAGCGCCCTGGTCAGCGTCAGCAACCAGGCGACCGGCAACGCGCAGGCGGCGCTCAACGCGACCATCAGCGGCAACGCCCCGATCACCGCCAGCGGCAGCTTCAACCTGCTGGCACCGGGCGCGACCGATGCCAGCAGCCTGAGCGTCGGAATGAGCACCGCCAGCGCCGGGGCGATCGGCGGCACCGCCACCATCGCTTTCGTTTCCGACGCCAATAACGTCGGCAACTGCGCGCCGAAATGCCAGATGACACTCGCTTCGCAGGATGTCGCTGTGCAGGGTGCGGTCTACCGGCTCGCCGACCCCAAGCTGAATACGACCACCGTCACGCTTGCGGCACGGCGCGGCGACGCGCCACCGACGGCGGCGATCAGCGTCAGCAACCAGAGTCCGGATATCTACACCGAAGGCCTCAAGGCGGGCTTTGCGGGCGCCGCCCCGGCCGGTTTCTCGACCAGCGGCAGTATCGTCAACCTCGCTGCGCAGGGAACGGACGCCAGCAGCCTGCAGGTCGCGCTGAATACCGGCACCGCCGGCAGCTTCGGTGGCAACACCCAGGTGAACTTCGAATCGACCGGTTCGGGCACTACCGGCGCCAGCGACGTTTCCGTCGGCAACCAGCTGGTCAGCCTGGCCGGGAACGTGTACGAGAAGGCGATCGCCAAGGTCAATACGGCGCTGGTCGACTTCGGCATCGTGCACAAGGGCGACGTCGTCGCCGCGAAGAGCATTTCAGTGAGCAACGCCGCACCGACGGTCGCCCTCAACGACACCCTGCAGGGCAGCTTCATCAACATGCCGGTTGGGCCGTTCGGCGGCAGTGGCAACGTCAGCGGCCTGGCGGCCGGCCAGACCGACAGCAGCAGCCTGCAGGTCAGCCTGAATACCGCCAACGCCGGCGTGTTCACCAGTGGCGCGGCTAACCTGCAGTTTGCCAGCCACAACCCGGAACTGGCCGACCTGGACCTCGGCGATGCGGCCGTGACGCTGCAGGCGCAGGTCAACAACTATGCCAATCCGAACTTCCTGAAAACGGGCGGCAAGGGCTCGCTGACCGGCGTCGGCTTCAGCTTCGTGCTCGACTTCGGCACGCTTACCGAAGGCAGCGGCGTGGCCACCGCCTTCCTGCAACTCGCCAACGACGTCACTGGTCCCGCTGACCTGCTCGATGGCGCCTACGCTCTCGCGCTCAGCGACTTCCTGGCGAGCGGCTTTGTGTCTTTTGCCAACCTGGCGGCGGGGGCTTCGCAAGGTGGCCTGCAGATCTCGCTCGATACGCAGACCGTCGGCGACTTCAGCGACACCATCGTGCTCAAGGCGCTGGCGCACAACGGCAGCGGCTTCAGCGCCGCCTTCGACGACATCGTGCTCTCGGTCCTCGCCACGGTCCAAGCCGGCGGCCCACAGGTTCCCGAGCCTGGCACCTTGCTGCTGCTGACCATCGCGCTGGCGATGATCGTCATCCAGCGTCGCCGCGGGATGCTAAACTAAAGCCGAAAGCGGGTTCCTCGAAGGGGAACCCGCCTCGCTTTGGCCCCCGGCGACGGGGTGTTTTTGACCCGCACTCTTCTCGGGAGTACTCGATTGACCACCACGCAATATCGCGCCCTGGTGCTGCTGGGCGCGCTCGCGCTGTTTCTGGCGATTGTCGACTCGCTGATGTTCAGCGGCAACCGGCAGGCGCAGAACGAGCTGGCCAGCCGTGGCCAGTTCATCCAGCAAAGCTTGCAGCTGGAGCCGCTCTACCAGTCCTTGATCAAGTCACTGGCTGACCTGGCGGCCAGGGATAACGACGCCGCCTTACGCGAATTGCTGGCTTCGCAGGGGATCACTTTCAGCGCCGCTCCGCAAGCTGGCCCGGCACGGTGATCGGGATGGATGAACAGAAACCTTCAAGCTTTTTCGTCCCGGTGTTGTTGATCGCCCTGGCGCTGGTGGTCTGGTTCGGTTTCCAGGCGAGCCACCTGTACCAGGAGCGCGGGCAGCTGGCGACCCTGCGTGATACCCAGGAAGCCACCTATCAGAACGCGCAAAAAATGCGTGCCCAGCTCGACTCGCTGGCCGCCGGCACGCAGAAGCTGGCCAGCGCCGGCAACAAGAACGCCCAGGTGGTGGTGAATGCGCTCCAGCAGCGCGGTGTCACGATCAACGCCGAGGAAAAGAAAACCCCGTAGAGTCGGCAGCAGTAGAGCGCAGGCGTCCGACAAGGTTTTCGGGTCTGGTTGGGAGCGGGTCGATCGACCTGGCACGGCTCCCATCTGCCGCGCTGGACTCTCTTTTCCTGCCAGCACCGGCCGCCTGGCGGACCCCGGGCAAGCAACTTCCTGCAGGTCGGTCGCACGGCGTTTTGCCGGCCGACCTGCAGGCGCTAAGATGACGGGCTTCGCGCCCCGGCGGCGCCGCCCGGACCCCCAATGAACCTCCTCAAGACGCTCGCCACCGTCAGCAGCATGACCCTGCTGTCGCGTGTGCTCGGCTTTGTGCGCGACTTCGTGATCGCCCGGACCTTTGGTGCCGGGATGCTGACCGACGCTTTCTTCGTCGCCTTCAAGCTGCCCAACCTGTTGCGCCGCCTGTTTGCCGAAGGCGCCTTCTCGCAAGCCTTCGTGCCAGTGCTCGGCGAATACAAGAACAGACGCGGCGCCGACGAAACCCGGCAGCTGGTCGACCGCGTCGTCAGCCTGCTGTTTCTCGTCGTCCTGACGGTGACGCTCCTGGGAATGGCCGCCGCGTCGCTGCTGGTCTACATTTCCGCGCCGGGCTTCACCGACGACCCCGAAAAGTTCGCGCTGACCGTCCAGCTGACACGCATCACCTTCCCGTACATCCTGTTCATGTCACTGGTTGCGCTGGCCGGCGGCGTACTCAACACCTGGAGCCGCTTTGCCGTACCCGCTTTCACGCCGGTGCTGCTCAACGTCTCGTTCATTCTCATGGCGCTTTATGCCGCGCCGCATTTCGAGCCGCCGATCATGGCTCTGGGCTGGGCGGTTTTTCTCGGCGGAGCCCTGCAACTCGCGTTCCAGCTCCCGGCCCTGCGGCGCATCGGCATGCTGCCACGCTTCTCGCTGACCCTGCGCGACGAGGGCGTACGGCGAATCTTCCGGCTGATGGGGCCTGCCGTCCTCGGCGTTTCGGTGGCGCAGGTGAGCCTCTTGCTGAACACCGTCTTTGCGTCGTTCCTGGCCACCGGCAGCGTCTCCTGGCTCTATTACGCCGATCGCCTGATGGAGTTTCCGGCCGGCATGCTCGGCGCAGCTCTGGGGACCGTTCTCCTCCCCTCGCTGGCCAGGTACCACGCCGGCGAGCAACACGACGAGTACTCCCAACTGCTCGACTGGGGCTTGCGGCTGACTTTCCTGCTCGCCGCCCCGGCCGCTCTGGCGCTGGCTATTCTCGCCGTGCCACTGATCACGACGCTGTTCTACCACGGCGCGTTCACCGCTACCGACGTGTTGATGACCCGCAACGCGCTGCTCGCCTACAGCGTCGGCCTGCTCGGGCTGATCCTGGTGAAAGTGCTTGCCCCGGGTTTCTACGCCCGCCAGAACGTGCGCACGCCGGTCAAGATCGCTCTGCTCTCGCTGGCCGCCACGCAAATCATGAACCTGCTGCTGATCGGCTCCCTGCAGCATGCCGGACTGGCGCTATCCATCGGCCTGGCGGCGTCCCTGAACGCCGGCTTGCTGTACCTTGGCTTGCGGCGGCAAGGCGTCTACACCCCGCAACCCGGCTGGTTTCTGTTCTACGGCCGGCTGGCGCTGGCCATGGCGGCGATGGGTGCGACGCTGTGGTTCACCACCGGTGACGCAAACGCCTGGCTGAACTGGAAACTGGGCGAGCGCCTGCTGCGTCTTTCGCTGGTCATCGCTATCGGTGCGACGGTTTACTTCGCTACACTATGGGTCGCCGGTTTTCGCGTTCGCGACTTCAGGCGCAATGCGGCCGAGTAATCAATCAGGAGAGGAGCAGCGATGAAATTGACCACCCATAGCTTCAAAGACGGCCAGCAAATCCCCGGCGACTTTGCCTTTGGCATCGTCGACCCCGAGTACCATGTCGGCCTGGGCAGCAACCGCAACCCGCAACTGGCGTGGAGCGACGCGCCGGCCGGCACGCGGTCTTTTGCTCTGATCTGCCACGACCCGGACGTCCCGAGCCAGGGTGACGACGTCAACCAGGAGGACCGCACGGTACCGGCATCCCTGCCGCGCGTAGACTTCTTTCACTGGGTGCTGTTCGACCTGCCCGCAAGTCTGAGCGAAATCGGCGAAGGCGAGTTTTCCAACGACGTCACGCCCCGTGGCAAGCCTGGTCCGCACGCCCCGCACGACTCGCGCCAGGGCGTCAACGACTACACCAGCTGGTTTGCCGGCGACCATGACATGCGTGGCGACTATTACGGCTACGACGGCCCTTGCCCACCGTGGAACGACGAGATCGTCCACCATTACGTGTTTACGATTTTCGCGCTCGACGTCGCCCAGCTGGACGTCGCCGGTACGCTGACCGGCCAGCAGCTCCGCGCGGCAATGCAGGGACACGTCCTGGCACAGGCGAGCCTGAGCGGAACCTACACGCTCAATCCGGCGCTGATCGCCGCCGGGTAGGCCTGCAACGGGCAAAGAAAAGGGCCGCATCAGCGGCCCTTTGCAAACAGCGGGCATCAACCCGCCCGCTGACTGCGCTCGCTACTGCACGCTGACCTCGACGCGACGCGCGTCGGCAGGATCGCCGGAGCCGACCGTCAGCGCCGGTTTCTTCATCTCGATACGCGCCTCGGCAATACCGACGTTCTTCAGCGCCTCGGCGACGGCCATCGCGCGGTTCTTCGCCAGATCGGCATTGGCCTCCGCGCTGCCGCTATCGTCGTGGAAGCCGGCAATGACCAGCTTCGCATTCGGGTTGGCCTTGGCGTACACGACGACCAGTTCAAGCGTCGCCGCCGCATCGGCCGGCAGCGCCGCCGAGCCCGATTCAAAGTGCATCTTGGCGGCCGGTAGCGCCGCCATGGCGGTCACCGGCGCGGCTGCCGCGTGTGCGGCGTCGGCTGGTTTGACGCCACCTGCGGGAACCATCAGGGGAACGATCATCAAAGCGACGATATTGATGATCTTGATCAAGGGGTTGACCGCCGGGCCAGCCGTATCCTTGTACGGGTCGCCGACGGTATCGCCGGTCACCGACGCCTTGTGGGCGTCGGAGCCTTTGCCGCCAAAGTGGCCGTCCTCGATGTACTTCTTGGCGTTATCCCAGGCGCCACCACCGGTGGTCATCGAGATGGCGACGAACAGGCCGGTGATGATTGTACCCATCAACAGGCCACCCAGCGCCTTGGGACCAAGCAGCAGCCCGACGACCACCGGTACCAGCACCGGCAGCAGCGAGGGAATGATCATCTCGCGGATCGCCGCGGCGGTCAGCATACCGACCGCGCGGGAATAATCCGGCTTCGCCTTGCCTTCCATGATGCCCTTGATTTCCTTGAACTGCCGGCGCACCTCGACAACCACCGCACCAGCCGCGCGGCCCACCGCCTCCATCGCCATGGCGGCGAAGAGATAGGGAATCAGGCCGCCGAGAAACAGACCGATGATCACCATGTGGTCCGAGAGGTCGAAGCGCAGGCTGCCACCGAAGTGCGTTTCCAGGGCATGGGTGTAGTCGGCGAAGAGCACCAGTGCCGCCAGACCGGCGGAGCCGATGGCGTA
>ERZ761602.4303-NODE-4303-length-18628-cov-6.895709_pt1 | contig 18628 bp, 20 predicted proteins | sample MGYA00512165_ERZ761602 | MGnify/ENA primary metagenome ERZ761602 (study PRJEB28899, sample SAMN02445085) | bioreactor sludge metagenome | biome: EBPR sludge; isolation source: Thorneside wastewater treatment plant | place: Australia: Brisbane, Thorneside... | reverse complement strand
GGCTCACGATGTGAGCTTGCGCCTGGGTAGGCTGAACTTCATTGCTGATCAGGAGACAATTTAAGGCACTCATCGCGGCGAGCCGAGGATTCGTATAGCCTGGCGAATCATCGTCGGGCTGCCCAATTTCCTTCGACTCGGCTCGGAGGGCTTGCTGCATCGCGGCGCGTACCTCAGGGGGGCCGCGATACCCGTAGTCGTTGAGTACCCTGTCCAGCGATATGCCGCGGGAGGGCCGTTCGCGGAGACTCTCTAGGGTCGCTGTGCCCTTTGGCTCAGGGCGAACCCATCCGGCTGGAGTTCTTGCGTTGATGAAGTCGAACGTGTGGCGTTGTCGGTCAAGGGCAAGCAGCTTTGCAGACGCGGCAAAGGGCCAGAGCACATCGCGCGACTTCGGCCACCTGGTCTGGCGGCGACCAGTCGGGAAGCAACCCGGGTGCGCACCGGCCGCACGGCCGATGGTCCCGAACCTTTTCGCCGGCACCGTCATGGCGACGCGCCGCACATGCGCCGACCCCTCCGGTGCCGCTGAAAAGGCGGGTGCGGCCCGCCGTGGCCTGCCGCACCTCCAATGCACCAATGTCTGCTTCAGCCACCTTCGGCAGCCTTGCCCCCCGAGAGCGCGCCGGTCGATGGCGGTGCCGGCACGCGACCGAAGTCCTGGTCGGGGCTGGGGGCACGTTGGCACCACACATCGGCCCAGTCCGTGCCCGCGTGGCGTGGCAGGAACACCCGCACCTGACGGGGGCCGGTGGCCTTCTCCTCCCGCTTGAGCCGTCGCGCGAGTGCGTAGGCGAAGCACTGGCCCGCGAAGTCCCCGCCGGCGTCGTTGTCCGCATAGATGCAGACCTCGCGCACGGTCTCCGGCACCCAGAGCTTTTCCAGGTTGCCGGCGCTGATGCCGGCCCACACGGGCTTGCCGGTGGCCCGATGCACCGCCAGCTCAGTCTCGATGCCTTCGCACAGTGCGAGCTGCACGCCAGCCTGGAACAGCCGCTCGGCGGCGCCTTGGATGCCTGCGGACAGCACCTTCTTCGCATCGGCCACGTCGAGCTTGCGCCCGTCGCACAGGTAGGTCCGGTGCAAGGTGACGGCCTGCCCGTCCGGCGCCTGGATCAGCGCCAGCATGGCCGGGTAGGTCGCAATCTGCCGCGACTTGCCGCCGGCGTCCTTCTCGAAGTAGCCAAGCGATGGGTGAAGGCGCAGCGCGGCCGGGTGCTGGCGCAGGCCGATCCCGCTTCCACGCAGGTAGCCGTACGCTGTGCCGCCAGCATGATCCAGGCGCTGCGGGCTATTGATGTGCAGGTCCGCATCGGCCTGCACACCGGCGAGTGCGAGATGGTCGGGGGCAAGGCAGCCGGTATCGCCGTGCACATCGGTGCCCGCGTCTCGGCAGCCGCCGGACCGGGCGAAGTGCTGGCTTCCGGCACCGTCAAGGATCTGGTCACCGGTTCAGGGTTGCGATTTGCCGACCGAGGCACTTTTGCGCTCAAGGGCCTGCCGGATGCCTGACATCCTTATGCGGTGGATCTCTCGTCGGCGGTCTGATCGCTGTACGGACGTACTGGCAACTGCGTCGGGGGGTTCATCTTGAACCAGATCAAGCCGAATGCGAAGACCCGCGGATGAGGCTTGCCCCGGGTGCGGAAGCGGCGCATCGTGCGGCTTGCCGAGGGGCGATGCAGGGGTGCAAAGGGGGTGCTTGGCAATGCGTGTCGCGCGCCGACGGTCGAGTGCTCCAAGGCTCGAGCGCGATGAGCGCTGAGCCGCAGGCGCCACCACGGGCCGGGCCGCGAATGCTCCTGCTCGGCCCGCCCGGACTGGGCGTTGCGGACGCCCCGGTCTTCGCCCCCGAGCGGCGCTTCCAACTGCTGGCGGTGCTGGCGCTGCGCTCGGGCCAGTGGGTTACGCGCGACGAACTGGCGGCGCTGCTGTGGCCCGAGCGGTCGAACGCCGACGCGCGACGCAACCTGCGTCACGTGATCTTCAAGGCGCGGGCGTTGCCCGGCGTCGACGGACTAGAGGTGTCGGAGCACGCGTTGCGGTGGGACGTGGCGACCGATCTGCTGGCCTTCGAGGAGGCGCTGCACAGCGGGCGTGGGTTCGAGGCGATCGCCTCGCGCCGCGGACGCCTGCTCGACGGCATCGACGATCCCGGCAACGCCGCGCTCGGCGAGTGGCTCGCGACGCAGCGCACACGCTTCGACGCGCGCTGGCAGCATGCGGCACACGAGGCGCTCGCGGCGAGCCCGACGCCGCAGCAACGCATCGAGATCGCGCAACGGCTGCTCGACTTCGACCCGCTCGACGAGTTCGCCATCGGAAACCTGCTGGCGGCGGAACTGGCGCTCGGGCATGCTGCGACGGCGCAGCGCGTGTACCGCGACTACGCGCACCACCTTGCCGATGAACTCGGCGTCGAGCCTTCCCGTCGGCTGCGTGACCTGATCCGCGCGGCCGCTCCCAGCGTCGCCGCGGATGCCTCGAACGCGGCCCCGCCGGGTGGCGCCGGCTTCGTCGGCCGCCGCAGCGAGCTGGCCGAGCTGTCGCGCCTGTTGGCGGGGGCCGGATGCCGGGTGGTCACGATCGTCGGCCCGGGCGGCATCGGCAAGAGTTGCCTCGCGGCGCAGGCACTGAAGCGGATCAACGCCGCGCGTGCCGGTGCCGGTGTATGGGTTGCGCTGGAGGATCTGAGCGACGCCACGGCATTGACCTCGCGGCTGGCGCAGCGGCTGGGCCTGTCGATCACCGATGCGCGCGAGCCGTTCGAGCAAATCGGCCGACAGCTGGGGCAGCGCCGTGTGTGGTGTGTGCTGGACAACGCGGAGCATCTGGACGCGCTGCCGACGTGGGTCGAACGGCTGCTGGATGCGGCGCCATCGCTTGGCGTGATCGTCACTTCCAGGTCGCGGTTGCGCGTCGCCGGCGAGCGGCCGCTGGCGCTCGCCGGCCTGGCGGTGCCCGACGAGGACAGCCGCGACCTCGAGGCCGCGAGTGCATTCGATGCGGTGCGTCTGTTCGCAACCAAGGCATCGGCCGCGCAGCATGGCTTCGAGCTGGCCCGGCACCTGCCGGCGGTGATCGAGATCGTCGAGGCCACCGACGGCATGCCCTTGGCCATCGAGCTGGCCGCCGCGTGGGTGCGGCTGTTGCCGCCGGAGGCGATCGCGCGCGAACTGCGCGACTCGCTCGATCTGCTCGAGCGCGACCCGGCGCTGCCGGGCCAGCCGGCGCGGCCCGAGCATCGAAGCCTGAACGCCATATTCGAACGGACTTGGCAGCTGCTCGCGCCCAGCGAGCGCGACGCGATGATGGCGCTGTCGGCGTTTCGAGGCGGATTCACTCGCGCTGCGGCAGCGGCGGCTGCGGAAGTGCCGCTGCCGCTGCTGTCGTCGCTGGTCGACAAGAGCCTGCTGACGGTGAACGAGGCGGGGCGGTTCGGCATGCACCCGCTGATCGCGGCCGGCGCCGCGGCGCGGCTGGCATCGGACGCTTCACGCGCGATCGAAGGCCGCGAGCGCCACGCGCGGTACTACGGCGAGTTGCTGGCGGGGCTGGTGCGCCGCGCCGGCACCGATCATGGGCCGGTGGTCGACGGGCTCGAAGACGAGTTCGCCAACTGCCGCGCGGCCTGGGATCATGCAGTCGCGAGCGGCGACGGCGGATTGGTGGCGTGCTGTGTCGAGGCCTGGCGTGTCTATTTCGAGTCGCGCGGCCAGCCGGCCGGCGGCGCCGCGCACTTCCGTGCGGCCCTCGGGCTGCCCGCCCACGACCGCGACGGCCGGACGCTCGCCGCCCGACTGCGCGCGGCGCTGGCGCGGCTGCTGTACCGCCAGGGCGACTTCGACGGCAGCCTGGCGGTGGCGCGCGCGGGTGCCGAGCTGGCCATACAGGGCGGCGATCGTCGCGCGCTCGCGGCCTGCCTGTCGAATGCTGGCAGCGCCTTGTGCGCGCTGGGGCAGTGGGGCGCGGCTCGGCCGCAGTTCGAGCGCGCGCTGGCAATCGCGCGTGAGGACGGCGTGCCCGTCGAGGTCGGTGCCGCGCTGAACAACCTGGGCATCGTCGCCAAGAAGGAAGGGCGTTACGACGACGCGCTCGATTGCTATGCGCAGGCAATCGACATCGAGCGCGAACTGGGCCACCACATGGCCGTCGTGCGCTGCCTCAACAACCTCGGCGGTCTGCACATGGACCGCAACCGCTGGGCCGAGGCACGCCCATTCATGCAACAGGGCCTGCGCCACTGCGAGCTGCATCACCTCGACGCGATGGCGCCGTACCTCGCGTTCGGACTCGGCGCCGTGCAACTCGAGCTGGGCGAGCTGGGTCCGGCCGAAACACATCTGCAGCGCGCGCGGGAGCAGGGTTGGGCGCGCGAGATCCCGGTGATCGCGATCCTTGCCGAGGCCAATCTGGCCCGCATCGCTGCCCGGCGTGGCGACTGGGCGCAGGCCGGGGTGCGGCTTGCCTCGGCCACGCGCGAGGCGTCGACGCGCAGTTGGACGAGCCTGCTGCTGCACCAGGCGCTGTTCCTCGGCGAATGCCTGGCGCTTGCAGGCGACCGCGAGCGGGCTGCATCGCTGTGGCAGATGGTCGCCGAACATCCGGGATCGGAGGCGGGCTTGCGCGACAGCGCGCTGCGCTGGCAGGCCGCGCTCGCGCTGTCGGTCGCCGAGCAAGCCGCGGTGCAGCGCAGCCCGCTGACGCTCGACGCGGCCGTCGAGTGCCTGCTGCGCGGCAGCGACCTCGCAGGCGCCGCAGACTGCTCGCCGCAACCGGTCGCGACCACCGCCGACAAACGCTGAGCAATCATCGTTCCCAAGATGGTCCGCCGCACCGGCCGGAGCGGATCATGGGTGACGTGCAACTCTCAAGGCGGGGCGGACTCCGTTGCGCCGCGCGCATCTGCAGGGCCGGCGCCGACAACCCCGCGATCAACGATTGGCGAGCCGAATCACCGCAAAACCTGCGGACAGGCGCTCCGACGCATAGGATGCCTCGGCGGTGAACGTCTTCGACCCGGTTCAGATGCCCGCCGTGCCGGAGGTCGTGATCGTGAACGTGGCCTTGTCCCTGCCCGCCGGCACGGAGACGAACTGCGGCACGATGACGCCGTCGAGCGCAAAGCCGACGCCCTCGATGGCCGTGCCGCCGGCCAGTGAGAGGTCCACCCGCAGGTCGCTGGCCGCGCGCCTCGCCGGCTTCACCGTCCCGGTGAATTCGTGCCTGCGGTGGCCGACGCCGGGCTCACGGCCATGCTGCTGAGCCAGAGGATCGTCAGCTTGGGGCTGCTCTTGGGCAGCGGTGTCTGCGCGGGCACCGCGATGGACAGCGTCGCGCCCAGCAGCACGAGGGCCGTGGAAATTTCTCGCCTTTGGATGTTCATGGGTCTCCTTTGGAGAGAGGGCGCACCCGCGCCGGATCGGCCGTGGTGCAGGAGTGCCGGGCACATCGCGACCCGATCAGCGCAGGCGCGCCAGCGTGTCGCTGATCGCCTGTCGAGCAAGCGCCGCGTCCGTGGCCGCAGGCAGGTGAAGGTCGCCCGGCTGCGGCCTGAAGTGCCGGGTGATCTTGTCGCGGATCTTGTCGGTCAACGCATCCATGTTCGCCAGCGGGTCGACCAGTTCCTTCCACACCGACAGCAGCCGTGTCAGCGTCTCGGCGCGGAACTCTCGCGTGCCGGTGTCCAGCGTGCCAGCCAGGCGCGGCGTGACGAGCACGATCGCGGCGTCGCGGCTGTGGGTCTTCTGCCGTTCGTTGAACAGCAGGTTGCCGATGGGGATGTCGCCGACCACCGGCACCTTCGACGTCCAGCCCACGTTCACCGCCTCGTAGAGGCCCGACAGGATCAGCGTCTTGCCGAACTCGACCTCGGCCGTGGCGCCGACGGTCTGCTTGAAGGTCGTCACCGACTCGGCGAACGTGCCGCTCGACGTCGGCACGAAGAACGAGCGCACGGTGTCGACGCGGAACTTCGTGCGTTCGCCGCTGATCTCGAGCGGCGTCAGCTTCACCGATGTGCCGACGTCGATCGTCTGCAGTGCGCCGGTATTGATGCCGCTGACCGCGACGCTCAAGGTGCGGCCGATGAAGAACTCTGACTGCTGGCCGAGCATGGCCACCAGCGACGGGCGCACGACGACGTCGTAGAAGTCGTCGTGGGTGTTGAACAGGTTCAGGCTGTAGGTGATCTGCGGCACCGTCAGCGCGGTGGTGATCACGCGGCTGAAGGCATCGGCCGATCCCGTGCCGCGGCGCCGCTCGGTCTTGTTGTCGCCGCCGAACTGCAGTTTCAGGCCGTCGAGCAGGTTGATGCCGACGCTGTGCTTCGTGGTGTCCTGACTCAGCAGCAGCGTGACCTCGACCATCACCTGCTGCGGCGAGTCGCCCGGCGCGCCGACGTTGCCGGCCGGCGCTTGAGGCTGCGGCGCCGGGGCGTCCTGGGCCGGTGGGGCCGGCTGAGGGGGTTGGGCGGGTTGACCCGTGTCGTCTGCGGCCACCTGCGCTGCGTATCGCGGCGGCCGACCATCCGCGGCCGCCAGCGCGGCGGTCCGCAGCAGCTGCGCGAAGCGCGGTGTGTGGGCAGACAGCCCGCTCGACGGCAGCGCATTGGCGCGCTCGATCACCGCGGCCAGCCGCTGGCGGTCACCCTGCGCCGCCGCCACATAGGCCGACGCCCTGAGCGTCAGCGGATCCTGCGGCGCCAGCGCGAGGGCCTTCTCGGCGGCCACCTGCGCCACGCCGAGGTCGCCGGCGTAGTAGGCCGAGGCGGCCAGCCCTGCGAATGCCTGCGGCGCGTCGGGCTTGTCCAGGATCGCCCACGCGAACTCCTCGGCTGCGGCCGGGTAGTCTTTCTGATCGAACCGTGCCAGCCCCGCGTAGTAGTGCGACCAGAAGTAGCCCGGCGCGAACTTCACCGCCGCGTCGTAGCCCACCTGCGCCAGCTCCGCCGATTGCTGCGAGGCGTCGGCCAGCTGATAGCTGAGCCCATTGAGCAGATGCAGGTACCCGTTCTGCGGCTCGGCCCTCAGCGCCGCCGTCAGCAGCGGGCGCGCCGCCTCGGGCCTGGGGTCCTGCAGCGCCGCTGCGATGTCCTTGCGTTCGACCCGCGCGCGGGCCTGCGGCGCTGCGTCCGCCGGGGGCTGCGTCGCGCAGCCTCCAAGCGCGAGCGGCAGGTTCAGGCAGGCGATGGCTGCCGCGCAGAGCGACGTCGTGCACCACCGGGACGGTTGCTGCCGGTGCCGCAGGAGCTGATGTGCGTCGTGCATGGGGTCTCCTCTGCCTGAATCGCCGAAACGCGGATGGCGTGCTGCGAAGGCCGTGCGTTCAAGCGGCACATCAGCACCTCGCTCGGTGTTCAGCGTGCCACCGGGTACTTGTAGATCGTGCCGTTCTTGACCCAGTAGTCCGCGTACCCGCTGCGATCGACGTCGAGCGACCAGCCGTGCTGGGCCGGATTGCCCATGGCGCCGACGTAGCCGGCGTTGGTCGGGATCGTGTACTGGCCGGTGACGCGGTTGCCGGTGATGTCCGTGCTCATGCACAGGTCTCGGCCGGTTCGGCGCTCGATCGTCCAGGGCGACAGCGGGTTCAGCGGGTTCACGCCGTCGCAGCCGGCCTTGTGCACATCGGCACCGATGCACACCAGCCTCCTCATGCCGTCGAGCATCTCGGTGGCCATGCCGGCGGGGCAGGCGACGCCGCGCGACGGGCTGTGGCCGACCGTCGACGTCACAGGCATACCGGTCGGCCAGACGTGCACCGTCAGACGCGCAGCGAACTTGTCCTGGCTGTTGGAGCCGATCTGGCGTTCATAGGCTGAAGCAGGCGGCGGGTTGATCGCGACTGCACCCAGGGTGCTCAGCGTGCCGATCGGGTCGGTCACAACGGCCTTGGCGCGGCTCGAGATGAATCGCGGCGCGGTCGAAAGGGGTGTCATCGCCGAGTCCACCGAGGCCTTGCCGTGCAGCGGCATGCCCTGCGGCTTGCACTGGTCCACGCCAGCAAGCTCGATCTGGGTGTAGTTCGGGTAGTCCACGCGCGGGCACATCGATGCGCGCACGTATTCGAGCGTCACCCAGCACTTCAGCACGCCTTGCTCGATGCTGGCTTCGGTGATGTTCGGACATGACGCGCCGTTGCGTTCGCTGGCGCTCGCGGGGGCGATGAACAGCGACGGCGCCAGGGCACCGGCAATGAGCGAAAGGCCTCGTTTCATGATGGGCTCCTTCTCAGCTTGGCCTTGGCCGAACGCGGGCGCCGTGTCCTGGCCGCTCGACACGACGCCCGTCGACTGCCCTACTGCGGGCTGCGGATACGGATCTGGCACTGGGTGAAGGCCGGGCCGGACGGTGTGGCCTGCGGACCGAGCCAGAACTGCAAGGTGTGCGACACCGGCGACGTTGCACTGGCGCACGCCGTGTTTACCGAGGTCGTGCCGCCGAGGGCGCGCAGCGGAACCAGATGGAAGGTGCCGGTGCCGCGTGCCGTATAGGTGCCCAAGCCGCTGTTTCTGCTGTAGTTCACGTCGCCCGAGCCCGCTTCCAGACAATTGCGGTCCTGCATCACAAAACTGATGAGCTGCCCACTCGTCGGCGGGGCCTGAGAGAGTCTGATCTCGCACTGGAAGTCGTCGCTGACGTTGATCGTCGTACCGGTCGATGCGTTGCGGCAGTTGCAGGCCTGCGTGAACGCGTTCGTGTTCGGCGGCGGATTGATCACCAGGGTCAGCGTGTCGAATCGGTTCGGATTCGGGGTGGCGACCCTCAGCGTCGACGTGCGGGTGGCCGTCGTGCGGCGGATGAGACCGGCGTTGCCGGTGAAGGGCAGCGCCTTCATCGCCAGCGGCCCTGTCGCGGTGGGACCGCCGCTGGCGGTGGAGCCGCTGAGGCTCACGTCCGCCGGCGCGGTGATGGTGTAGTTGAACTGCCGCTGGATGTCGAAGGTTGGCGTGCGCGGAGGCATCAAGAGGGTGTCGAACTCCAGAACGCAGTTGCTCGTGTCGCTGCCGGCTCCCGGCGGCAGCGTGATGATCATGCGCGTGTCGTTGAGATCCGTGACCACCGTGCCGATACTCTTGGTCAGGCAGTTCGGCGGGCTTTGTCTCAGGTACTGCGACGGCCCTCCTGCCTGTTCGCGGCTCCTGAACGTCCACACCGGCACAGGGAACGGCACCACGCGCATCTGCAGGCGCGACTCGTCGCCCAGGGGCATGCGAAAGCGCAGCGAGCGCTGGCGCGTCGCCCCGGCCTCGGCGGGCGAGTCGACCTCGACCTCAACCGATCCCTTGGCGATCCGGCAGCCGCGCATCAGATTTTCGGCGCCGTTGTGCGACCTCGTGATCCGGGCGGTGACGAACGCATCGACGTTGGCGTCGTCCACCGTGACGCGGACCGCCGGATTGACGTCGATGCCGTCGCCCCAGACCTCGAAGCGCACGTTGTTGCCGGCCATCACCGACAGGTCCTTGCCGTCCGAGGTCGTGTCGACCTTGGTGCACGTGCCGACCGGGGTGACGAATTCGGCGGCCGCCCGGCTCGTGCCCGGCAACAGCGCGACCGAGGCCGCCAGCCCAGCGACGGCCGCGGCAACAAGGCGCGACCATGCGGACCGAATCGTCGTGTGTGCGAGATGACGTTGAGCCATGACCGGTCTCCTTTCATGCGGACGATGGGTGTTGCGCGACGGGGGTGGCGCCACGGTCGCTTGCTGAGTGCCAGTGCCGCGCCTGCACGCTATCGGAGGGGCGTTTGCCGAGCGTTTGCCGGTGGCGGCAGATGCGTGCGCAGGTGATCGGCCGAGTGCGATTCAGCATGACCCCGGCCCCGTGGAAGGCGGCGCCGGTTGCGGCGTGTCGTCGGCGGGGGGCGGCGGCGCGTCGACGCTCGCCTCGCGCAGGAACTCAATGAGCTGCGCCGGCTCGTCGAACAGCCGCGGCTCGTCCTGGTCCACGCCGCGCACGGCGGCGCGGAACTGACTCAGGTGCTGCCACACGCGCACGAGAAACAGCCGGGGTTCGCTCATGGCCCGCTCCGCAATCGCGTTGCGGCCGACCTTAGTGCAGGGGGCGTTTGCTCAGCGTTTGCCGGCTCGGGCCGAGCGTTTGCCGCGCGGCCAGACTGCCATCGTGATTCGAGAGCAATCCGTCCGCGAGGAGATCGCCAACGCACTGAGCCACGGCGTCGGCTGCCTGCTGGCCATTGCATCGCTGCCGATCCTCGTGCACCAGGCGGCCGCACGCGGCAGTGCGGCCGCCGTCGTCGGTGCCAGCCTGTTCGCCGGCACGGGAATCGTCCTGTACTTCGTCTCGGCGCTGTCCCACGCGCTGCCGCCGGGTGCGGCCAAGCGCTGGCTGAACCGGCTGGACCATGCGGCCATCTACCTGTTCATCGCGGGCAGCTACATGCCGTTCGTGCTGGGCGTGCTGATTGGTGCCTGGGGCTGAGCGCTGTTCGGTGTCGTCTGGGGCGCGGCTTCGCTGGGCGTCGTCGCGAAGCTGTTCGACCGCCCGCGCCATCCAATGTGGTCGACCGCGTTGTACGTCGCGATGGGCTGGGCCGCGCTCGTCGCCGCGGTGCCGCTGGTCGAGCGCATGTCGTGGTCGGGGCTGGCCTGGCTGGTGGCCGGCGGCGTTTCGTATACGGCCGGCGCGATCGTGTTCCTGTTCGATTCGAAGCTGCGCTACGCGCACTTCGTCTGGCATGTCCTCGTGATCGGCGGCAGCACCTGCCACTTCTTCGCCGCCCTGTGGCATGCCGGCGGGTGATGCGGTCCTGAGCCGCGAGCCGGGCAGCGTCGTTGTTCCGGACGGCTGCCGGGCAGGGGACGCTCCGAGGGGCCGTGAATCGCCTGTTCGATCGACCGTTACTCCGCCGCGTCGATCCAGTCGATGATCTGCTCGAGGCGCGACACGAACACATCGGACTGCAGGGCGGCGAAGGCCGACTCGTCGCACTCGCCGTCGCGGACGATGGCAACGCGCGGGCCGACGCTGCGCGCCCCGGAGATGCGCTCGAGGCAGCGCATGCGGCACTGCCGGCGGCGGCGTGCGGCGCCTCAGAGCTGCGTCGACGTCGCCGCGACCCGTATCACCAGCGCGCCGCGCGCCCAGGGAAACTTCTCGCGCACCAGGTCGACGTACTCGCCGGCGGTCACGATCTCGCCGGTGCCGTCGATCACGCAACCCTGGCCCGGGCTGCGGCTGCCCTGCACCTTGCGCGAGGCGGCCATGACCTGGACGCGGTTGTTCGCGCGCAGGTTCTGCTCGGTGCGCTGGAAGCGGCCGACCGGGAACACCACCACGTCACCCGGGTCGACGATGCGCATGTAATTGCCCCAGTGCCCGGCCAGGTGCGGGCCGTCGGGCCCTTGGGTGACGATGGTGACGTACTCGGTGGCATCGCAGACGTCGCGGCACACCCCTTCGATGACGGCCATGGGAACGCTCCTCCGAATGCCGTAACGATAACGGCGTCGAGCGACGCCCGGCCGGCGGCATTTCTTGCGTCAGGACAAGGAAATCGCGCTGGCGTGCCGCGCCGGTCTTCCGATCGCGGCCGCGCGGGCGAGCCGCCCGATCGCCGAAGGCCGCGAAGCGGCCCCGCTGCCGCGGACTTGCGCGACGACGCCGGCCTGCAGCGCCAGCCGCTCACGACGCCCTGCGCACGGTGATCGCATACTGCCCGCTCGCGGTGGCCACCGGCTTGCCGTCGCACAGCACGCGCGACTCCAGGTGCGCCGCCGTGCGGCCGAGCCGCACCACCGCGGTCTCGCAGCGCAGCTCACCGGCGTGCGCCGCCGCCAGGTAGCCGATCTGCGCGCTGATCGTCGTGCACGACTGGTCCGGCCGCAGCTGCGGATACAGCGCCGCGCCCATGCCGGTGTCGGCGAGTGCGAACAGCACCGCGCCGTGCATGACGCCGTGCGGGTTCAGGTGGTGGGCGGCGATCGTCGTGGCGCAGACGCTGTGGCCGGGCCGCGATTCGACGATGCGCAGGCCGATGTGATCGGCGAAGGCGTGGGTGGTGCTCATGGCGCATCGTCGCACGGTCTCGGGCGAGCCGGCGGCGGGCGACCCAGCCGACGGGTCACGCACTCGCCGCGGTGCGCCGGTCCGCCATTCGTCCGCGGGCGCTGCATCGGCCGCTTCACCATCACGGCGCGTTTGCTGGAGGCCGCCACACTGTGGCCCAGCTGACCGCTCATGCCGGCTCCCCAGCACACGCCCAGGCCGGCGGCGCGAAGCCCGCGCAGCGCGAGGCGGTCTGGTCTTCTTGGGATTTGCTAAGGATGCGAGCGATCCTCCGAACGTTCCATCCTCCGACCCCATCTGAGATGGCGTACAGGCGATGGATGCCTGCAACCACTTGAAGGAGTTGAGATGACGACCCGGAAGTCGACTCGGTTCGCGGTGACCTTGATGGCGATTGCCGTCGCGTCAGCGTTGAGCACCGCTGCGCTCGCACAACCGCTGGCGTACGAGCATGCCGCCGCCACGCCGCACAAGCTGGCATTGAACGAGGGCCGCAAGTGGGCCACCGACGAGCCGCTGCGTGCCGGGATGGGCCGCGTCCGCGACTTCGTCGAGCCGCAACTGGGCGCGGCGCACGCCGGCAAGCTGACGCCCGCGCAGTACCGCGACCTGGCAACGAAGATCGAGATCGAGGTCGGCAGCATTGTCGCCAACTGCAAGCTCGAACCGAAGGCCGACGCGATGCTGCACCTCGTGATCGCCGACATCGGCGCTGGCACCGACGCGATGGCGGGCAAGGACACCAAGCTGCGCCCCGCGCTCGGCCTCGCGAAGGTGGCGCAGGCCGTGAATCGATACGGCAGCCACTTCGACGACTCCGGCTTCAAGCCGATCCGCAATGTCCAATGAAGAATCGAGGAGTGCATCATGAAGTTCACAGTCCCGTTGCCGCTGCAGCATGAGCACGAAGGCCTGCACGAGCGCCTGCGTCAGGCCGCCCAAGCCGGCGGTGATGTAGGCGAAGCAGCCAAGACGCTGGCGCGGCTGATGCATCCGCACTTCCTGAAGGAAGACGAGATCGCGCTGCCGCCGCTCGGCCTGCTGGCGGCGCTGGCGCGCGGTGAATGGAGCGCCGAGATGGCCGAAGTACTGACGCTGACCGACCGGCTCGAGGCCGGGCTCCCGCAGATGCTGACCGAGCACCGCCGGATCGTCGAGACGCTGGACGCACTGCGCGATGCCGCGGCGCGCGCCGGCCGCAGCGACATCGTCGCCTTCGCCGAGTCGCTGGCCGAGCATGCGCGCACCGAGGAGGAGGTGATGTACCCGGCGGCGGTGCTGATCGGCCAGGTGGTGCGACAGCGGCTCGGCCAACGCGCGCCGAAGGCAGCGTAGCGATGTCGGCGATGAAGACCCCCGCCTTCTTCGACGCCGCGCCGGCGATCACTGTCGTCGATCCGCTGGCTGAGACGCTCGGCGCGGCCGAGAACGGCCTCATAGAGTACCGCTACATCGATGCCGTCAAGCTCGCCGGCCACTCCTGTCCTACGGTGGCCGGCGCCTGGCTGATGACGCGCGCCGCGCTGTCCCGGCTGTATCCAGGCGAACTGCCGCGGCGCGGCGAGATCCGCGTCGAGCTTCGCCAGCCGATCGACGAAGGCGTTGCCGGCGTGATCGCGAGCGTCGCCGCACTCGTCACCGGCGCGGCCAACGAAGGCGGATTCGCCGGCCTGGCCGGCCGCTTCGCGCGTCGCGGCCTGCTGCGCTTCGGCGTGCCGATGCAAGGCGAGATCCGGTTCACGCGGCTCGACGATGGACGATCGGTCGAGCTGACGCACCGGCCGCAAGCCGTGCCGCGGCCCGCCGGTCTGAGCGAGCTGCTGCGCGACGCCATCGATCCGCACGCGTTGCCGGCAGCGCGCCCTGCCTTTGCCGACGCGTGGCAGGGCTGGGTGCGCGCGATCGTGATCGAGCACGCTGACGATCCGGCGCTGATCGCGCGAGCCGGTTGAGCATGGTGATGGCCCGGCGGGAGATCGCGGCCGAGGAATTCCTCGCCGGGGTGCCGCTGTTCAAGGCACTCGATGCCGCAACGCTCGCGAGGCTGGCGGCGGCCACGACCCGACGCGCACTCGCGCGCGGCCGCACGCTGTTCCGCAAGGGCGATCCGGCCACCGGGATGTACGTCGTTGTCTACGGCGAGATCACGCTGATCGCCAGCACGCCGGCGCGCGGGCGGCGGCTGGCGGGCATCGTCGGGCCCGGGCAGAGCCTGGGCGAACCGGTGATGTTCCTCGAGCGGCCCGCGCTGGTCGACGCTCAGGCGGCCAGCGATGCGCTGCTGCTGCACCTGCCGAAGCAGGCCGTGTTCGACGAGATCGAACGCAACCCGAAGTTCGCGCGGCGCATGATGGCCGGCCTGAGCCAGCGCATCGAGAGCCTGGTGCGCGAACTGGACCGCCTGGCGCTGGGCAGCGGACGTGAGCGCCTGATCGCCTACCTGCTGCGCCATGGACGCGGCGCCTCCGGGCCATACGCCGTCCGACTGCCAGTGGCCAAAGCCGAACTGGCCTCGCAACTGAACCTGACGGCGGAGCATTTCTCGCGCGTGCTGCACGAGCTGGCACAGGCCGGGCTGTTGAGCGTCCAAGGACGCCAGATCACGGTGCGAGCGCGGGCGCGGCTGGAAGCCGCGATGCATCGCCGCTGACCGCCGGGCGAAAGCGCAAGGGCCTCGCGCGCCGACCCGAACCACGCTCGGTCGGTCCGGCGTTTCGCGACGCGTTGCGGCTCAGCCTGTGCTCCACGCGCGGGGGCGGCGCATGCCGGCGATCTTGCAGGCCTGCCCCGGGTAGCCGTACGGGAACAACTCGAACAGCCGCTTGCGCGCCACCGGACCCAGCCGCTCGGCCAAGTGCCGGATCACGAAACGGGCGTCGGCGGCCACCCGGTTTTCCTCGTAGAAGCGGCGCATGAAGCGAATGGCGTCCCAGTGATCCTCAGCGAGCGAGATGCCTTCGCGACGCGCCAGTTCGATCGCAATCGCCTCGGTCCAGTCGTTCGGGTCGATCAGGTAGCCGTCGGCGTCGAGCGGCGGCAGCGGTGGTTGGCCGGTCATTCGATCCTCCGGGAAGTTGGGTTCGTGGGTGGTGGGAAGCGGCAACTCTGGTTCGATATCCTCAGCGCAGCAGCACATAGCTGCCCGGCGCATCCGCCAGCGGCGTCCCGGCCGGCGTGGCGACGCGCGGCGGGGCGACGCGTTCGCTGGAATGCGCTGCCAGCCACTGCTGCCACGCTGGCCACCACGAGCCATCCGTGCACGGTGCGACTCTCAACCAGGTGTCCGGGTCGAGGTGGGTGTCGTGCGCCTGGCGCGTCAGCAGCTGAAAACTGCGTTTCGCGTGGCCCGGCTCGGAGACGATGCCGGCGTTGTGCCCGCCGCTGGTCAACGCGAAGGTGACCTCGCTGTCACTGAGCAGGTGGATCTTGTAGACCGAGCGCCACGGGGCGACGTGGTCGGCCAAGGTGCCGACCGCGAAGATCGGCGCGCGGATGTCGGTGAGTGCGATCGGGCGATCGTCGACGCGGTAACGCGCCTCGGCGAGCTGGTTGTCGAGGAACAGCTGGCGCAGGTATTCGGAATGCATTCGGTACGGCATGCGCGTCGGGTCGGCGTTCCAGGCCATCAGGTCGTTCATCGGCGCGCGCTGGCCGGGCAGGTAGTTGTTCAGGCGGTACGACCAGATCAGGTCGTTCGAGCGCAGCATCTGGAACGCGCCGGCCATCTGCTTCGCGTCGAGCGTGCCGCGCAGGCTCATCAGGTCCTCCAGGAAGGTGACCTGGCTGTCGTCGATGAACAGCGAGATCTCGCCCGGATCCTCGAAGTCGGTCTGCGCGGCCAGCAGCGTCAGGCTGGACAGCCGCGCCGGCTGGGCGTGCGCCAGCGCCGCCGCGGCGATCGCCGCCAGCGTGCCGCCCAGGCAGTAGCCGGCCAGATGCACCGGCGCACCGGGCCGGATCGCCGCGATCGCATCGAGCGCGGCGAACACGCCGAGCCGCAGGTAGTCGTCCATGCCGAGGTCGCGGTCGCTGGCGTCGGGGTTCTTCCACGAGATCATGAACACCGTGTGGCCCTGGTCGACCAGGTACTTGACCAGCGAGTTGTGCGCCGACAGGTCGAGGATGTAGTACTTCATGATCCACGCCGGCACGATCAGCACCGGCTCGGCGTGCACAGTCGGCGTCGTCGCTTCGTACTGGATCAGCTCGATCAGCCGGTTCCTCAGCACGACCTTGCCGGGCGTGGTCGCGAGGTTGCGGCCGACGTCGTAGGCCTCGGCGCCGCCCGGCCTGTCGCCCTCCACCGCGCGCCGCCAGTCGTCGAGCGCGTTGAGCCAGCCGTCCCATAGGTTGGTGCCGCAGCGCTGCGCCGTCTCGCGCTGCACGACCGGATTGGTGACGACGAAGTTCGACGGCGCAACGCGATCGAGCCACTGGCGGGCCGCGAAGTTCACCATCTGCTCATGGTGGGGCGTCACGCCGGGTACGCCCGTCGTCGCCACGTGCCACCACTGCTGCGTGAGCAGGAAGCCCTGGTACATCACGTTGTACGGCCAGGCGTCCCAGGCCGGGTCGGCGAAGCGCCGGTCCTGCGGCAGGGGTTCGATGCAGTGGCCGCACTGAGGCCGCAACGCGCGATAGGTGTAGAGCCACCAGCGCAGCGCCTTGCTGACCATCTTCTCGACCAGCTGCCCTTGCTTGCCCGGCGCCAGCGCGAGATGCAGCGCCCAGTCGGTCGAGGCCTGCGCCAGCGACGCCGGCGACATGCCGTTGGTGACGCTCGCCAGCATCGCGTGGCCGAGCCGGTCGAGCCCGGCCCAGTGCGCCTCCAGCTCCGGCTTGTCGGCGGCGATGCGCCCGAGCCAGGCGCTCGCCGCGCGCTCGAGCGGGTGCACGGCCGCCGGCGCGGTCGAAGGTGAAGGAGTGATTCGGGTTCGGGTGTCCATGGGGCCTCGGATGGATACGTGGTCGTTGATGCCGTTCAGAACTCCAGGCTCAGCGCGACCGAGCCGTACGCATGCCGGGATGTCTGCTGTCCGAATTCGCGCGTCCGGTAGACCCGCATCGCGGCCAGCTTGACGCCGTGCCCGGCCAGCAGGCCCTGCGCGCTGAAGCCGAGCGCCGCTTGCGCGACCCAGGGCCGCCGCGTGACGGCGTGGCTCGAACGGAACAGATTGCCGTCGAGCGAGAAGTCGTGCGCGACCAGCTTCGCTTCCAGCGTGCCGAACAGATGGATCCCGGCGCGCGGCGCACCGGCAGCGGACCCGTCGCCGGGCATTCGCCGCGCGGCCACCGCCGCCGACGGCGGCCGGTTCTCGGCACCCGGCCGGATCGGGTAGCTGCCGAAATCGTTCGGCAGGTTCCAGCCGATGCGGCCTTCGACGGCCAGCGCGGTCGAGGTTTCGATGTTGCCCAGGCGCAGCCCGATCGAGCGGATGGTGTCGGCCGAGAAGCCAGGCGTGATCGCGCCCGAGCTCCGATATTCCTTGAACTTGCGGTCCATCGCGAGCTGCAGCGCGGGCTCGTTCTTCAGCTGGTGGTCCCAGCCGAGGAAGCGCTCTTCGCCGATCGCGTCGTGCACCAGATTCTGCGACTGCCGGGCGAGCGACCAGGGCCCGATGACGCCGACCGTGATCTCGCGGGTATCGAGCCGTTCGGTCGCACTCGGCGCTTCGTGCGAGCGCCGGTTCCACGACATGCCGACGTACAGCAGACCCGCGTAGGGCCGGTCGTCGGTGATCAGATCGGTGCGCGACGGATCGTTGGGCGTGTACATCGATTGCCCGAACTTGATGACGACGTTCTGCGTCTGCGCCGGGTTCGCCGTGTCCGACCAGAAGCCCGGGTTCAGGCGCTTGATCAACTCGGCGTGCAGGCGCACCGGGGCCGGCAGGCATTCGCTGCGTAGACTGCCGGCGATGTCATGCGAGACGGCCATGAAGGCCACGCCGTTGGTGTAGTTGCGGTCGGTGTCGACGAAGAGGTCGTTCTCGAGCCTCGCCGTCACGCCGCGGAAGGTGATCGCCTCGGCTGCTGTGCAGCCGTTGCGGTCCGATGCGCCGGCCGGCGCCTCCTCGGCAAGGGCTGACCCGGCAACGAAGCCGAGGGTGATGATGCAAGCGGTGGCCCTCAGGCCGAGTCGCGGCCACCGGCGGTGGGCGGGGCGAGTGGGCCGGCCAGCGGTAGGAACCAGGCCATTGCGGCGACCATCGATGCACCACCGACCATCACCCGCAGCGGCGGCACGCCGAACAACACTTCGCACAGGATGCCGAGCGGCAGCGGCGCGCGCGGCGTCGCAAGTTCGCCGCGGCGCCATCACCGTCATGGCCTTCGCGGCGCCGACGGTGTTCACCGACCCGATCCAGCGAGCATGGCCTCGGCCGGAGCCGCACCGGCAAGGCGGTCCAGCAGCGCATGCATTGCCGCGTTGATCGGCGCGAACCGTTCGGGGTAGCCCAGCATCGCCAGAGGCTGCTGGATGTGGCGGCCTTCGACCAGTGTGTCGATGCCGTGTGCGATGAGGTCCCGTGCACCCTTAGGGCAACGCTGAACAAGCCGCTGATTTGATCAAGCCGGCGGCTTTCGAGGAGCCGG
>ERZ761602.4301-NODE-4301-length-18630-cov-52.102450_pt1 | contig 18630 bp, 18 predicted proteins | sample MGYA00512165_ERZ761602 | MGnify/ENA primary metagenome ERZ761602 (study PRJEB28899, sample SAMN02445085) | bioreactor sludge metagenome | biome: EBPR sludge; isolation source: Thorneside wastewater treatment plant | place: Australia: Brisbane, Thorneside... | reverse complement strand
GCAAGAGCTATTGGGCGCTCACCCACTGCGCCGCCCAACCCGATTTCCATCTCCGTCAGAGCTTTTCGCTGACGCTGCCAAGACCCACGCCATGACCCGTCCCGTCCTGTTCGGCATCGACCGCCTGCTCGCCGACCCCGCCCTGCGCCGCCCGCTCGCGGACAGGAGGATCGCGCTGCTCGCCCACCCCGCTTCGGTGACCGCCGACCTCACCCATTCGCTCGACGCCCTCGCCGCCCTCCCCGACATCAAAGTGACCGCCGCCTTCGGTCCGCAGCACGGCCTGCGCGGCGACAAGCAGGACAACATGGTCGAGTCACCGGACTTCCGCGACCCGCTGCATGGCATTCCGGTGTTCAGCCTCTACGGCGAAGTTCGCCGGCCTACCACCACGATGCTGGACAGCTTCGACGTGCTGCTCGTCGACCTGCAGGATCTCGGCTGCCGCATCTACACCTTCATCACCACACTGCGCTACGTTGTGGAAGCCGCCGCCGAACAGGGAAAATCCGTCTGGGTCCTCGACCGCCCGAACCCGGCCGGCCGGCCGGTCGAGGGCCTGACCCTGCGCTCCGGTTGGGAAAGCTTCGTCGGCGCCGGCGCAATGCCGATGCGCCACGGCCTGACGATGGGCGAGCTTGGCCATTGGTTCATCGCCACGCTCGGGCTCGACGTCGATTACCGCGTAGTCGCCATGCAGGGCTGGCAGCCCGACGCCGCCCCCGGCTACGGCTGGCCGCTCGGCGAACGCGCCTGGATCAACCCCAGCCCGAACGCCCCCAACCTGTGGATGGCCCGCACCTACGCCGGCACCGTCATGCTCGAAGGCACGACCCTGAGCGAAGGGCGCGGCACCACCCGCCCGCTGGAAATCTTCGGCGCCCCGGACATCGACGCCCGCGCCGTGCTCGCCGAGATGCGCGCCTTCGCCCCGCACTGGCTGGCCGGCTGCCGGCTGCGCGAAATCTGGTTCGAGCCGACCTTCCACAAGCATGCCGGCAAGCTGTGCCACGGCCTGCAGATTCACGTCGAGGACGCCAGCTACGACCACGCCGCCTTCCGCCCCTGGCGCCTGCAGGCGCTCGCCTTCAAGGCCATCCGCCGTCTCTGGCCCGGCTACCCGCTATGGCGCGACTTCGCCTACGAATACGAGCACGACCGACTGGCCATCGACCTGATCAACGGCTCACCGCTGTTGCGGGAATGGGTGGACGACGTCAACTCCGGCAGCGACCAGCTCGACGCCATGGCGACGCCCGATGAGACTGCCTGGAATGCCACACGGCGCGACCTTCTCCTCTACTGACTGAAGGACGCGCAGCCGCTCACTTGCTGAATTCGATCTCCCGGCCCGGCTGGACGGAATTCAGGTAGTAGCCGCCATCGGCCGCCCGGACGACGTAGGCGCACCACTTCTCTTCCTCGCGCTTCCAGTCGATCCGCACGCAGTACTTCCCTTCGTCGTTGATCGACCAGGTTCCAGGTGACGACGCAGTCTGCTGCCCCAACGCGCTCCCGTATTTCTTGTTGTTGGAGGTCGCCATGAAATTGCCGTCCGGTTCGTTTCGCCAGCGCCGCTGGCTACCCGCTTTCGAGACATACGCCACCGCCGCCCCCGTCACCAGGGTCTTCAGTTCCTCTCCAGACAACCTCGTTCCCGCCTCGTCGGCAACCGCAGCAAACGACGCGATGGCGGGAAGCACGAAACAAACGATCTTGCGCATAGCCTATCTCCTCCATCAGACCGAATTCGATTTCCGGAGCGACTTCCGTCCGATCTCTCGCAACGGACCCGGCGCTCCGCCAGGAAAGCATCAGATGCAGCGCTGCCAATGGTAACCCAGCCCCCGCCGAACACCCGCCAAGTTAGTATGGAAACAAAGGGACCGAGTTCAAACCAATTAAGTCAGAACTTTGTGGAAATTCGAGTCTGGTCGGTTTTCTGAGGCTCTTTGCGCCGGTGCGACCAGCGAGTGGCCGCACTTCCATCATGCGAACAGATGAGCCAGGACTTCACGACGCTTGCTCGCCTTGAAGTGCGAGGCCTCGATCCATGTGAAGCGTTCGTGCCGGCCGGATGCAACGGCCTCTTGAGCCGCGGCGCAATCGGTCCGACCGTCCGTCAGTACCACGACACGAAGCTTGCGCGAGGCCTGCGCAAGCGTGGCGAGCTCGTAACGACAGCCGGCGTTATGCGTCTGGAATCCGCGCAGATCCATCAGCACGACGTCGCTGAAGCGGACAAGGGCCTGCAGCGCGTCCTGCCAAGTCGCGTCGTGGCAATAGCACTCGTTGACCCGATAACGACCATCGATGTCGGCTGCCATGTCGAAAGCCTCGATTCGTCGCGCGACATCCGCCGGACTGACGATGAACCGCTGGTCCAGTTTCCTATCGAGAAACTGGAAGATATCGTCGGCGTCGAGAGTGCGATCCGCGAGGTCGGTTCCGGCAATCATCACCGTGTTCCCGCTGAGGCGCCAACGCTCCACGACGTGGTCGAACAAGGACTGCGCCTGGGCGTCTTGTTGAAACACCCGCAAGACCAGCAGCGTAGGCGGCCGCTCACTGCGGGGACGCCACCTTGCGGCAGGCCAAATCACCATTGGGATCCACAGCAGCGGAAGATACATCGCGACCGCTGCCACGCCAGCGTCTGCCGCCGTCAGTGCCTTGTCGGTTAACGAAAACGCCCAGACGGCGATGTAGATCACCAGCAGATCGGAGAACAACTTGCGCGAGTACGCACGTCCTAGCGCGCGCCCCAGCACTCGCGCGGGCCACCAGGCTATTACCCACGGCAGCAAGACGAACAGTACGAGCACGCCGTACCAGGGCAACCAGCCCAGCAACGGATCCAGTAACTCGATCAAGGACGTCAGCCGAGGCGACCGCTGCTCGCCGATGAAATACATTGCCTGTATGCCTGCAAGCGACGACCACGCCAGAAGTGCCGCCGGCACTAGCAACCACGGGGCGATCGCGCGGGTGGCATTGCCCAGGAATACCAGCGACAACAGCGCCAGCGGCAGTCCTATCTCGCTTGCCATGATCTTCAGCAGGAGCAGGGGTCCCATGTCGATCTGCCGCCACAATCCGATGACGAAGAGCACGACCCACGTCGCGGCCAACCACAGCAGCAGCGCTCCCACGAAATGCGCGCGAGACGAACGCCGCATCAGCGTTATCGCTGGAATAACTGGCCACAGCTGCATTATGGCGATAGGGATCACCCGCCATAGCATCAGCGGATCGGCGGGAAACATCAGTGCGCAGTAGATGCAGGCGCTCGTCACGGCGATCAGGAGGGATGAGCCGATCAGCAGCATCGTCAGCCGCCTGCCCGCGGCACGATTGTCAGCCAGCGAAACCGAACCCCCTAACGGACGGTCTGCCGTCGCCTGGGCGGCAGGCGCGTTCGAAGGGCATGAAGCTTCGGGGCGCGGCGCGCGCATCAACTGCTGCATGCGGCGTCGATAACGATGAGCAATGATCCAGGAGGCCACGCAGGAGAGCAGCGCGCATAGGATCAATACTTGGTACAGTTCGACGGGGTCTCGCGTCATCGCACTCTACCTTACGGGAGGGTGCACTCGGAATGTTCAACAAGCCGCCATGCATCGATTATGCGCACGGCTTCGTGGTACTGAGCGCACTTCAGGCTCCGACGTCGGAGGTAACCGGCGCCGGGGTATTAGGGGACAGATATTGGGCGATAGACCACGATTTCTTTCAGGGTGTTCATTCTTTCTTCCCTTTCATCTGGGCCGTAGGCACGATGCCACACAACAAAAGCCAAAAGGGGGCATAGACATTTCGATTTTTTGTTCAATCATCATTTCAAACCAAATGTCTCTGACCCTTTTGACCAATCACTGACCCGTTCCAGACAACGAAAATCCCCGCCGCAGCAGTGACGAGTGTAACGTGCCTGCCGCCGATCAGCGGGTTGGCACCAGCGAGTTCACGAGCGGCCTTTGCCCGATGACAGGAGGACGCGTTCCGCCGCCCTCACCCCGCGATACTGCGCCTCCTCGAACAGCGAGAACCCCGACAGGTCGGCGTGCGCCAGCGCGATGCGCGGGTGGCGGAAATTGGCCAGTTTTTCGCGTTGACCGTGGAAGAAGCTGCCCGGCGTCGGGCGGCGCATGGCGTGGCCGTTGCGGAAGATGTCGAGGCGCGTGGTCAGGCGGCGGATGTCGGGGTGGACCCGTTCGAGTTCGCCGAGGATGCCTTCGGCCCACGCTTCGCGCGGGGTTTCGAGGAGCAGGCGGCGTCCTTCGGCGGGCGTGACATCGTGCAACGTGCGGTAGTAGGTGAAGACGGTGCCTGACAGACGGCGGCGGATCAACTGGTGGGTCGCGACCACGTAACCGAGACCGGAGCTGTCGTACAGCACGTTGTCCCAGGCGGGCGGCGCGCCGTGGCGCTCCTCGGGGAAATCGGCAAGATGCAGGTTGGCGGTCAGCCACGGCGCGTAGTCGCCGGCCAGCGCGGCGGCTTTCAGTTGCCCCGGCAGCGCCGGCCAGACGCGCGGCAGCAGGAAGGCGGGGGCGGCCCAGATCACCTGCCGCGCCTCGATGCGGATGGTTTTTGCCCCATGCAGCACGTCGACCGCGACAGACGACTTCCCCTCCTCGATGCGCCAGGCCAGCGCATCGGTCAGGATGCGCCCCGCGGCATGCCGCGCCAGGCCGCGCGCCAGCCAGGCGTTGCCATCGGGCGCGGTGAGCACGGTATCGCTGGCGGCATTGGCGGCCTCGCCGCTGCGGCAGGCGAAGTAGTGCAGGCCGGCCCAGGCCGAGGTCTGGTCGTGGGCGGCGCCGTAATCGTCGCGCGTCGCGTAGTTGGCCAGCCAGTGCAGGGTAGGCGCGGTGAACCCGTTGTCGGTCAGCCATTTGCTGAAGGGGATGCGGTCGAGCGCGAGCCACTCGGGGTCGCGGCTGGAAAACTCCATCGGGATGGCGAAGGCGCGCCGGCCGTCCCTGCCCCGCGCATTCTTCAACTCGTCCATGCGCTCGTGGAAGCGTCGCTGCTGGTCGCGCTCCGCGGCATCGAGTCCGCGCTGCGGCAGGATCCCCTCTTCCCACAGACCGTGGCGATAGACGCGCTCCTGCGGCGTCGCGCAGAGAAAGCGCTCGTCATACCGCGGCCTGGCGGCGGCCGGATCGCCGTGGAGGACGCTAAGCTCGGCGAGCAACTCGCGCACGGCGGCCGACTCGCGCGTCGGCAACGGCAGATAGTGGGCGCCCCACGGATAGGCGACGACGGGCGATTGCCCGGCGCGTGAATTGCCGCCGGGCTCGCCTTCCATTTCGAGCAACAGGAAGTCGTCGACCCCGGCCTTGGCCAATTTCCAGGCAGCCGCCAGACCGGAGATGCCGGCCCCGACGATCAGGACGCCGGTCCTGCGCGTTTCCGAGGGTGCCGGAAAACCTCCGTCACGCAGGCGGTGGCCGAATGCGTGCGACATGCCAAGCAGTTCGCCGGGGGGCAGCGGGGGCTTCCCGGCGGGCGCGCAGCCGGCGAGAGCGGCGGCCCCCACCGAACAGAGGAAATCGCGGCGGCTAGTCAAACTTCCGCAGCGACAGACTGACCGAAAGCTGCGCCCCGAGCCAGCCAAGGAAGGCGCCGATGCCAGCCAGCGCGGCCACCTCGATGCCTCCCGGCGGACGCAGGCTGAAGCCGGCGCCGTACAGTTCCGCCAGTTCGCCGACCGGCCCCGCCAGCAGCGTCAGCGCGCCGAGAACGAGGCCGCCGGCGAGCAGCCCGCCGAGCGCACCCTGCAGCGCGCCGAAGTAATAGAAGGGACGGCGGATGAAGGAATCGGTCGCGCCGATCAGGCGCGCCACCTCGATCTCGGCGGCCAGCGCCATGACCTGCAGGCGTATGGTGTTGAAGGTCACCGCGATCAGGCCGGCGGCAAAGATGCCGGCGAGCATCCAAAGCGCGAGGCGAGCGAGGCGCAGGAAGGCATCGAAGCGCTTGACCCAGGCCGAATCGAGCTGGACATGGTCGACCCTGGGCCAGCCGGCGATTTCCTTGCGCACGACTTCCAGCGCTTCCGGCGCGGTATTGGTCGGCTCGACGATGAAGGCGTCGGGCAGCGGGTTGCGCGGCAGGCTGGCGACGATTTCGGCCATGCCTTCGCTCGTCTGCATGCGTTTCAGCGCCTCTTCCTTCGGCACGAAGCGCCATTTTCCGTTTGCCGCCTGCTTCAGCCGGTTCTCGATTTCTCCGACCTCCTTGCTGCTGGCATCGAGGCTCATGAACACGCTGATCTGTTGCACGCCGGAGGCGTTGCGCCCGAGATCGCGCAGGTTGTCGACCAGCACGTAGCCGAAGGCGGGCAGGGTCAGGACGATGCCGATCACCAGCAGCGACAGCAGGGTGTTGAGCGGCGCCGACCACAGGCGGCCGAGGGCCGAGGCGAGCGCCGCCCGGTGCTGGGCGAACCACGCTTTCATGAGGCCGCCCCGAGCAGTAAGCAGGGGCCCCGGCGGGTGAAGCCAGGCGGGGATGCGCACGCCCGCGAGTGGGAAGCCCTGGCCGCCTGCACGACCGGCATGGTTGGCGGATTGCAAGTCATGCGACCAGCCTCCCGTGATCGAGGCGCAGGACGTTCGGGTGATAACGCTCGATCCACTGCTGGTCGTGGGTGGCGACGACGACGGTGACGCCGACCCGGTGGAAGTCGGCGAAGATGCCGAGAATCTCGTTCGCCGAGTCGATGTCGAGGTTGGCGGTCGGCTCGTCGGCGAGAACGACGGCCGGGCGGTTGACGACGGCGCGGGCGATGGCCAGACGCTGCTGCTCGCCGCCGGCGAGGGCGATCGGCGACGCCTTGGCGCGCGCCAGCAGGCCGACCTTGTCGAGCGCCGCCTGGGCGCGGCGGATCGCCTCGCGCCGTGACAGACCGACGATCTGCAGGGGCAGCAGGACATTATCGAGAACGCTGCGGTCGAACAGCAGTTTCTGGTCCTGGAAGACCATGCCGAAGTTGCGCCGCAGGTAGGGAATCGCGCTGCGCCGCAGCGCCGCGAGGTTCTGGCCGTTGACCACCAGACTGCCCGCCGTCGGGCGCTCGATGGCGGCGATCAGCTTGACCAGCGTCGACTTGCCGGCGCCCGAATGGCCGGTGATGAGAACCATCCGCCCGGCCTCGATGGCGAAGCTGACATCGCTGACGGCTTCGTACCCGCCCGGATAGCGCTTGCTCAGGTTGCTGGCGACAATCATTCGAACAGCGCGTCGACGAAGTCCCGGGCGGAAAACGGACGCAGATCGTCGATCTGCTCGCCGACACCGATGAAACGGATCGGCTTCGGGCACTCGTGGGCGATTCCCAGCACGACGCCGCCCTTGGCGGTGCCGTCGAGCTTGGTCAGGACCAGCCCGCTGACACGGATCGCCTTGTCGAACGCCTGGACCTGCTGCAATGCGTTCTGCCCGATGTTGGCGTCGAGCACCAGCAGGGTTTCGTGCGGGCCGCTCGGGTCGACCTTCTGGATGACGCGGCGCACCTTGGCGATCTCTTCCATCAGGTGGAGTTGGGTCGGCAGGCGGCCGGCGGTGTCGGCCAGCACGATGTCGATGCCGCGCGCCCTGGCCGCCAGGATGGCATCGTACACGACGGCCGCCGGATCGCCCTTGTCCTGGGCGATCACCGTCACGTTGTTGCGCCGGCCCCAGGTCTCCAGCTGCTCGCGGGCGGCGGCGCGGAAGGTGTCGCCGGCGGCGAGCAGGACGCTCCTGCCCTGGCTCTGGAAATACTTGGCGAGCTTGCCGATCGACGTCGTCTTGCCGGCGCCGTTGACCCCGGCGATCATGATCACGAAAGGCTTGTGGCCGCTGACGTCGAGCGGCTTCTCGAGCGGCTGCAGGGTCGCGCAGACGATGCGGGCGAGCGCCTGCTGGATGCCCTCCGGGGTATCCAGCCTCTCGAACTCGGCGGCGACCTTCAGATCTTCGAGCAGGCGCGTGGTCGCCTCGATCCCGACGTCGCTGGTCAGCAGCAGGGTTTCCAGTTCCTCGAGAAACTGGTCGTCGACCTTGCCGCGCGAGAAGATGGTCTTGAGCTTGCCGCCCCACTGGGCGCGCGTCTTGGCGAGGCCCTTGAACAGACGCTCGCGCCACTTCGGCGCGGCATCGGCATCGCCGGCCGCGACGGGCGCCGCTTCGCTGCCGGATTTCTTGATGAAACTGAACATGAGGACTGTGGTCTGAGGCCCTGCTGACAGGCGGGCGGCAAACCGATAAGATGCCGCCCGAATGAACTTGATTTTCGCCGCTGATTCTAGCAGAAAGCCCGATTCCCCATGCGCATGCGACACCTTCTCCCGCTTTTCCTGCTGCCCGGACTGTTGACCGCAGCGCAGGCCAACCCCTACGAAACCACTCTCAAGAACGGCCTGCGCGTCATCGTCAAGGAGGACCGCCGGGCGCCGACCGCGGCGCAGATGGTCTGGTACCGCATCGGCAGCATGGACGAGGTCGATGGCGCCTCCGGGGTCGCCCACGTCCTCGAGCACATGATGTTCAAGGGAACGCCGAGCGTCGGCCCCGGCGAATTCAACAAGCGCGTCGCCGCCGCCGGCGGGCGCGACAACGCCTTCACCAGCCGCGACTACACGGCCTACTTCCAGCAGGTGCCGAAGGAAAAGCTGCCCGAGATGATGCAGCTCGAGGCCGACCGCATGCGCCACCTCAACGTCGACCCCAAGGAGTTCGCGCAGGAGATCAAGGTCGTCATGGAAGAACGCCGCCTGCGCACCGACGACAACCCGCAGTCCAAACTGTTCGAGCAGATGAACGCCGCCGCCTTCCAGGCGCACCCCTACCGCCGCCCGATCATCGGCTGGATGAACGACCTCGAGAACATGAGCGCCGCCGACGCCAAGGCCTGGTATGACACCTGGTACGTGCCGAACAACGCCTACGTCGTGATCACCGGCGACGTCGACCACAAGGAAGTCTTCGCGCTGGCCGAGAAATACTACGGCGCACTGGAAGGTCGCCCCCTGCCGGCGCGCAAGCCGCAGATCGAGCCGGCGCAGGACGGCACGCGCCGGGTCAACGTCAAGGCGCCCGCCGAGCTGCCGGTGCTGATCATGGGCTACAAGGCGCCGGTGCTGCGCGACGCCGACAAGGACAGCGACCCCTATGCGCTGGAGATGCTGGCCGCCATCCTCGACGGCCACGACGCGGCGCGCTTCAACAAGAAGCTGGTGCGCGAGGACAAGGTGGCGCTGTCGGCCGGCATCGGCTACGACTCGACCGGCCGCGGCCCCGGCATGATCTACCTGCACGGCAGCCCGTCGGAAGGCCGCACCGTGGCCGACCTCGAAGCCGCCCTGCGCGCCGAGATCACGCGCATTCAGCAGGAGGGCGTCAGCGAGCAGGAACTCAAGCGGGCCAAGGCGCAGCTGGTCGCCGGGCAGGTTTACAAGCTCGACTCGATGTTCGGCCAGGCCATGGAGATCGGCCAGACCGAATCGGCCGGCATCCCCTACCAGAAGATCGACCGCATGCTCGAGAAGCTGCAGCAGGTCACCGCGGCCGAGGTTCAGGCGGCGGCGAAGAAGTACTTCAACGACGATACACTGACCATCGGCGTCCTCGAGCCACAGCCGCTCGATGGCAAGCCGCGCCGCCCGTCCGTCGCCCTGCGCCACTGAGCGCCGTGCAAACCATGTCACAACAACAACCGCTCGCGGCAGAGGCGGGCGCCGGAAAATGACCATGAAAAAGCTGTTGACCGCAATCGTCGCCCTGCTCGCCGCCCACTCCGCGCTCGCCGGGGTGAAGATCGAACACTGGGTGTCGCCGGCCGGCGCCCGCGTCTTCTTCGTCGAAAGCCGGGCCCTGCCCATCCTCGACGTGCAGGTCGATTTCGCCGCCGGTTCGATGTTCGACCCGCCGGGAAAATCCGGCACGGCGGGGCTGACCCGCTCGGTCCTCGGCCTGGGCGCCGGGAAACTCGATGAGACGGCGATCGCCGAGCAGATGGCCGATATCGGCGCGACGCTGGGCGGCGGCGCCGACACCGACCGCGCCAGCGTCGCCATGCGCACTCTGGCCACCGCCGAGAAGCGCGACGCCGCGCTGGCGGTGCTGCGCACCGTCGTGCAGGCGCCACGTTTCGAGGCGGCGATTTTCGAGCGCGAGAAGGCGCGCACCATTGCCGGGCTCAAGGAAGCGATGACCCGCCCCGACAGCATCGCCGGCAAGGCTTTCTGGGCCGCCATGTATCCCGACCACCCCTACGGCCGGTCGGCGACGCCCGAATCCGTCGCCGTTCTGACGCGCGACGATCTCGCCGCCCATCACGCGACCTATTACACGGCGGCCAACGCCAGCATCACGCTGGTCGGCGACATCAACCGCGGCGAGGCCGAGAAGATCGCCGAGGCGATCGCCGCCGGGCTGCCGAAGGGAGCGCCGGCAACCCTGCCGCCGGCGCCCAGGGTCGCCCCGGGCAAGGCCGTCCAGCTCGCCCATCCGGCCAGCCAGGCGCACATCCACATCGGCATGCCGGCCATCGAGCGGGGCAACGCCGACTTCTTCCCGCTGATCGTCGGCAACTACACGCTCGGCGGTGGCGGTTTCGTGTCGCGCCTGATGAAGGAAGTGCGCGACAAGCGCGGCTATGCCTACAGCGTTTCCAGCTACTTCAATCCCCTGCGCCAGGCGGGGCCCTTCCAGATCGGCCTGCAGACCAAGCGCGCGCAGGCGAAGGACGCGATCGCGCTGAGCCGCGACGTGCTCGACGGCTTCCTCAAGGACGGTCCGAGCATGGAGGAACTGGCGGCGGCCAAGGCCAACCTGACCGGCAGCTTCCCGCTGCGCCTCGACAGCAACCGCAAGATTCTCGACAACGTCGCGGTCATCGGCTTCTACGGCCTGCCGCTCGACTACCTCGACCACTACCAGCAGAAAGTGCAGGCGGTTACGGTCGACGACGTGAAACGGGCATTTTCCCGCCACGTCCGCCCCGCCGACCTGATGACCGTGACCGTGGCAGCCGATTGAATTCAAATTCGCTGCGCATCGTCGGCGGCCGGTTTCGCCGCCGCATCCTGCGCTTTCCCGACAGCGAGGGCCTGCGCCCGACGCCGGACCGGGTGCGCGAGACGCTGTTCAACTGGCTGGGTCAGGATCTCGCCGGCCAGGCTTGCCTCGACCTGTTCGCCGGCAGCGGCGCGCTCGGTTTCGAGGCGCTTTCGCGCGGCGCGGCGCGGGTCGTCCTGGTCGAGCCGGCGGCGAAGGCGGTCGCGGCGCTGCACGAAAACGCCAGAATGCTGGGGAACCCGCCGGGAATGGAGATCATTCGCGGGGATGCGCTACAATATCTGGCCTCGACGAAGTCGAAATTCGACCTCATCTTCCTCGATCCGCCCTTCGCCAAGGGCTGGATTGCGCGCCTGGAACCGCTTCTTGCCGGCGTCGCGAACGAGGATGCGGCGGTCTATATCGAGGCGGAACTTGAAGTCGGAGCCTTGGGCGACTGGCGCGCGATGCGTCACGGCAAGGCTGGCGAAGTCCATTTTCACTTGATGCGTCAGGACAAGGCTTGGGCAAACTCGATCATCGCGTAGCGATCTATCCGGGAACCTTCGACCCGATCACCCGCGGCCACGAAGACCTGGTCCGCCGCGCGGCCTCGCTGTTCGACCGGGTGGTCCTGGCGATCGCCGAGAGCCCGTCCAAGCAGCCGCGCTTTCCGCTCGCCGACCGCGTCGCCATGGCCCAGGAAATCCTCGGCGACATCGACAACGTCGAGATCATCGGCTTCAACACGCTGCTCATGGACTTCGTCCACGAACAGGGCGCCAAGGTCATCGTCCGCGGCCTGCGCGCGGTCTCGGACTTCGAGTACGAGTTCCAGATGGCCGGAATGAACCGCAGCGTCTATCCCGAGGTCGAAACGGTGTTCCTGACCCCGGGCGAGCAGTACATGTTCATCTCGGCGACGATGGTGCGCGAAATCGCGCGCCTCGGCGGCGACGTCAGCAAGTTTGTGCAACCTTGTGTAGATAGACGCCTGCGGGCGACAACTTCAGACAATTGAGAGAGGAAGAACGGCAATGGCCCTGATCATCACCGACGAATGCATCAACTGCGACGTCTGCGAACCCGAATGCCCGAACGAGGCGATTTCCCAGGGCGCGGAAATCTACGAGATCGACCCCGGCAAGTGCACCGAGTGCGTCGGGCACTACGACGAACCGCAGTGCGTGCAGGTCTGCCCGGTCGATTGCATCCCCAAGGATCCGGCGAATGTCGAAAGCGAGGAAATGCTCTGGGTCAAGTACGAGAGGCTGACCGGCAACAAGCGCCCGTGAGTTTGCCGGCCCGGCGATGACCCGCGAATTCCGCGGGTTTTTTGTCGTCGACCGCAGCCGCCGGGTGACCGGGGTCGCCCCCCCGCGCCACCGCCTGCTCAGGCCGCCCGCCGCCGGGCCGCGGGCGACATCAGCAGTTCGCGCACCCGCCCGACGAGATCTTCCAGGGCGAGGATCTGCTGCAACAGGTCCTTGTCGACGCTTTCGAGTTCGCGGATGCGGTCTTCCAGCGTATCGGTCGCCTGGTGGATCCGCTTGATGCTTTCCAGACGGCGCTTGAGCTGGATCTGGTGCTCGCGGACCTGGGTTTCCATCGGCGCCATGATCGCCCGCAACCAGGTTTCGGCATCCCGGTTGGCCCGCTCGAAGGCGCGCCGCACCTGGATCGCGACCTCTTCGAAGAATTTCTGCGTGAGGTTCTTCTTGTCGGTGGTGAGCAGGCTGCGCATCGAGTTGAGGTGGGTGTTGCACCAGGCTTCGAGGCGATCCAGCTCCTTTTCGTAGCGCAGGAGCGAGAAGCCGGCGGGCGTTCCCAGCTTGAGGCCATGCTCGACCGCGAACTTCTTGTAGACCGCCTCCATCATGTTGCGGATCTCGCCGATCTCGCCCGCCGACCTGGCCAGCGCGTAACGCGAGCGGCCGAAGAAATTGCCCATCGCTCCGGACAGCGTCCGCGAGAAATTCGCCTCGACCATCGCAGTGCGGGTTTCGTGGGTCAACTGGCGCAGCGCATCGAGACCGAGGTGGCCGAACAGGTTGTTGGTCAGCGACGAAAAGACGCTGCGCACCGCATAGTAGCGCTGCAGGCCGGACTCGAATTCGACCTTTTCGGCGCGCACCTTGCCCATCATGTACTCGACGACCCCCTTGTTCTTGCCGCGCAGCTCGGTCAGCTCGGTGAGCTGCTCGCGCAGCCCGGCCAGGCGCGACTCCAGCAGGCCGCGCACGCGCAGGCTGATTTCGCCGAATTCGCTCTCGGTATTCTCGCGGACGATGTCTTCCTTGGCCGGGATCAGTTCGCCGGAGAGCGCCGCCTCAAGGATGGGCAGGCGACTCCGTTCGAGCAGCGCCCGATCGCCGTTGATCTTGGCCACCAGACCCTTCTGCGCCGAGACCGGAAAGATCTGGCGTTCCGGCAGGTTGAGGATGGCGGCGCAGGAAGCGACCTGGCGGTCGATCTCGCTCTCGATCTGCGCGAGCGTCTTCAGTTCGTCCCACTGGCCGTCGATCTTGTTCAGCACAACCACCCGCCCCCGCCCGCCGGCGCCGCCGTCGCCGATGTGCTCCTTCCAGATGGTCAGGTCCGACTGCGTCACCCCGGTGTCGGCGGCAAGGATGAAGAGAACGGCATGCGCGTTGGGCAGCAGCGAGAGCGTGAGTTCCGGTTCGGCGCCAATGGCGTTGAGACCCGGCGTGTCGAGAATGACCAGTCCCTGCTTGAGCAGCGGATGCGGGAAGTTGATCACCGCGTGGCGCCAGCGCGGCACCTCGACCAGGCCGTCCTCGCCGATCCGGTAGATCTCGCCCCCGGCGTCGCCGACTTCGAAGCCAAGACGTCCCGCCTCCTCCGGCGCGACCCGGATGGTCTCGCTGACATGACGCAGCCCCTCCTGCATCACCTCGGCCGACCCGACATCAAGCGGCACCATCAACCACTCCTCCGGGTAACGCCGGTACTCGCCGACGCTGGCATTGCCGGCCCGCGTCTGGATCGGCAGCAACTCGATGCGCGGCGTCTTCTGCGGGTCGTGGAGCAGCTCGGTCGGGCACATGGTCGTCCGTCCGGCAGACGACGGCAGGATGCGGTTGCCGAAGTCGGCGAAGAAGATGGCGTTGATCAGTTCCGACTTGCCGCGCGAGAACTCGGCGACGAACGCCACGTTCAGGCGATCCTCGCGCAGGCGCTCGAGAAGCTGCGAGAGCCGCAGATCGCTCTGCGCATCCGCCAGGTCATTCTCCGACAGCCAGCCCTGGAACTCGCCGAGGTTGGCGGACAGGCGGGAGCGCCACTCGCTGTAAGCGGCAATCTGGAGGGCAAGGGTCATGGTCGTCAGCGATCGCGGTCGATGCTGCAATCTATCACGAAAACATGGACTTGCGCGCCTTTTTCAATGTTGGCAGGAAGAACAGTGGAAGGTCGACCTGCCGCTCTGGCGGATCTGACGGATGACCCCTCCACAGCGGCGGCAGGGCTCGCCGGCACGGCCATAGACGTTGCATTCGACCTGGAAGCAGCCGGCGCCGCCATCGCTATGCACGTAGTCGCGAATGCTGCTGCCGCCGGCCGCAATGGCGTCGGCCAGCGTCTGGCGGATCGCCGGAACCAGCCGCCGGTAGCGCTCCCGGCTGATCCGGTTGGCCGCGCGCAATGGCGAGATGCCGGCGCGGAACAGGCTCTCGGCGGCATAGATGTTGCCGATGCCGACCACCAGGTGGCCGTCCATCAGCACCGGCTTGATCGCCCCGGCCCGCCCCCGCGTCGCGGCGAACAGCCAGTCGCCGGTGAATTCGCCGGCCAGCGGCTCGATGCCGAGCGCCGCCAGCAGCGGATGAACCGCTTCCTCCGCGGCCTGCCACAGAACGACGCCGAAGCGCCTGGGGTCGGAAAAACGCAGAATCCGGCTGGCGAAGACCAGGTCGACGTGATCATGCTTCTCCGGCGGCGTGCCGGGCGGCACGAACCGCAGGTTTCCCGACATCCCGAGATGGATGATCAGACAGCCGTCCTCGACGCCGCCGCGGCAGTCGAGCAACAGGTACTTGCCGCGCCGCCGCACCGCCGCCACCTGTTGCCCGGCCAGCGTCTCGCCCAGCGTCGCCGGCAGCGGCAGGCGCAGGCGCGGCGAGCGGACGACGGCGCCGAGAATCCGCTCCCCGGCAAGCTCCGGCTGCAGCCCGCGCCGACAGACCTCGACCTCCGGCAATTCCGGCATGGCTTGTTCCTCCGGGCAAACCCCAATAACATCGCAAACTTATCGGATTCTAAGCGCTCCAACGCGCAACCCCTGACTGAAGGCAGCGCATGTCGAAGAAATTGATCGTTGCAGCACTCGCCCTGGCCCTCGCCGCGACGACTCATGCCGCCGGCGAAGATGCGGCCAGGGATCCCGCGAAGGCGTCGGCGAAAGCGCCGGCAAAGAGGCGGCTGACCGCCCAGTATCTCGGCGAGGACATTCTCGCCCGTACCGTCTTCCAGTCCCTGGTCGGCGAGTTCGCGCTGAAGCGCGGCGATGGCGAACTGGGCCTCAGCGCCTGGGTCGATCTCGCCCGGCGCACCCGCGATCCGGCGGTGATCGCGCGCGCCATCGAGGTGGCGACGGCAACCCGGCAGAACGAGCTGGCGCTCGAGTTGACCCGTCTCTGGCTGCAGGTCGAACCCGACTCGACCCGGGCGCGCCAGACCGAGTCCTCGCTGCTGGTCCTCGCCAACCGCATCGACGACCTTGGGCCGCAACTCGCCACCCTGCTCGCCCAGGATCAGGCCAACCTCGCCGGCAACCTGATGCACCTGAACGCCATGCTGAACCGGCACGACGACAAGAAAGCCGTGCAACGCCTGATCGACCGGGTCGCGACCCCCTACGGCGACCTCCCGGAAGCGCGCTTCGCCATGGGCGTGGCCGCCGCCAATGCCGATGACCTGATGCACGCCCAGGGCGAATTCCGCAAGGCGCTCGAGTTGCGCCCCGACTGGGAAGCCGCCGAACTCGCCTACGCGCAGTTGCTGGCCAGAACGTCCGTGACGGGCGCGGCCGAGCGTCTCGGCGAATTTCTCGCGCGCAAGCCGGATGCCCGCAACGCCCGCCTGGCGCTCGCCCGTCTGCTGCTCAGCGAACGCAAGTACGGCGAAGCGCGGGCGCAGTTCGACATCCTGCTCAAGGATGCGCCGGACAATCCCGACCTCATCTATCCGGCGGCCATGCTGGCGTTGCAGCAGGGTGACACGAACAGAGCGCGAACCCAGCTCACGCGGCTGCTGAGTTCCGATTTCGCCGACCAGAGCGCCGTCCATTTCTTCCTCGGCCAGATCGAGGAGGAGCAGAAGAATCCCGAGCTTGCCCTCGAGCATTTCCGCCAGGTGACCGCCGGCGCCCAGTACATCCCGGCCCGTGCGCGCGCCGCCCAGATCCTGCTGCAGCAGGGAAAGCTGGAACAAGCGCGGGCACTGCTGCGCACCACGCAGACCAGTTCCGAGGCGGAGAAGACCCAGTTGATCCTGGCCGAAGCCCAACTGCTGCGCGAAGCGGGACGCGCCGACGAAGCTTACGCCTTCCTCGAAGCGGCGCTGGCAAAACAGCCCGATAGTCCCGAACTGCTCTACGAGACGGCGCTCATCGCCGAACGCCAGGGAAAGCCGCCGGTTCTCGAAAAGCACCTGCGCCGGCTGCTCAAGCTGAAGCCCGATCATGCCCATGCCCTCAACGCGCTGGGCTACTCCTTCGCCGATCGCAACGTACGCCTGGACGAGGCAAGGAAACTGATCACCCGCGCTCTCGAGCTGGCGCCGGAGGACCCCTTCATCATGGACAGCATGGGCTGGGTTCTTTTCCGCCAGGGCAAGCTGGAGGAAGCGCTCAAGACCCTCGAGACCGCCTATGGCATCCGTGCCGACCCGGAGATCGCCGCGCACATTGGCGAGGTGCTGTGGACGCAGGGACGCAAGGATGAGGCATCGCGCGTGCTGGCGGAGGCGGTGAAGAAGTTTCCCGACAGTGAAGTCCTGGCCGGCGCGCTGAAGAAATTCCAACCTTGATGGTTCGCTGCATTACCCTGCTCGCGTGCAGCCTGCTGGCTGCTTGCGCCAGCGCTCCGCCGGGGACGCTGGCGCCGCGTGACCAGGTTCGCGAATTCGCGCTGGAGGCCCGCTTTGCGCTGCGCGTCAGCCCGCCCGACAGGCCGCCGGAGAGTTCCGGCGGTCGACTCGAATGGGAGCACGGAAATGGCGACGACCGCATCCTGATCTCCAGTCCGCTCGGTGTCGGCGTCGCCGAGATCGACCTCGGCCCGGCCGGCGGACGCCTGCGCACCGCCGATGGCAAGCTCCGCGAGTCGGCCGACGCCGATGCGCTGATGGAGGAAGTGACCGGCCAGCGCCTGCCGGTCCGCCAGTTGCCGGGCTGGCTGCTCGGTCGCGCCGGCGCCGCCGGCGAGGTCACCCGCGACGGCGCCGGTCGCCCGGCGCGGCTGAACGAAGCCGGGTGGCGGATCGACTACGCCTACCCGGACGACAGCGCGGGCGCGCTGCCCTCGCTCGTCAACCTGCGCCGCGACGGTGAGGTGGACCTTCGCCTGCGCATCGAGGAGTGGCGGGGCGCACGATGAGTCGCTGGACCTGGGACAGCAGCTGGCCCGCGCCGGCCAAGCTCAACCTCTTCCTGCACGTCGTCGGCCGCCGTCCCGACGGCTACCATCTCCTGCAGACCGTCTTTCGCTTCATCGACCGCGCCGACACCCTGCATTTCGCGCCGCGCGCCGACGGCGAGGTGGTCCTCGCGACGCCGACTCCCGGTGTCGAGGCGGCGCACGACCTCACCGTGCGCGCCGCCCGCCTATTGCAGGAAGCGACCGGCTGTCGCCGCGGGGCCACCATCCGCCTGCGCAAGAACCTGCCGATGGGCGGTGGGCTCGGCGGCGGCAGCTCCGATGCGGCAACGGTCTTGCTCGCCCTCAATCACCTCTGGCAGACCGGCCTTGCCCGGAGCGAACTGGAGCCGCTCGCGCTGCAGATCGGCGCCGACGCGCCGGTCTTCGTCCATGGCCGCAACACTTTCGCCGAGGGCGTCGGCGAGTCCTTCAACGATGTCGAACTGCCGCCGCGGACCTACCTTGTCCTGCATCCCGCGGTCAACGTGCCCACCGGGGCCATTTTCGCGGCGCCGGAACTGCGGCGCGACACCCCGCCGATCCGCCCGGCGGACTGGCAGCATGGCGCCGGCCACAACGACCTCGAACCCGTCGCCTGCGCCGCCTTTCCGGAAGTTGCGGCGCATCTGGCATGGCTCAGGCGGCACGCGCCCGATGCCATGATGACCGGCTCCGGCGCATGCGTCTTTGCCGGATTCGCCGACCCGGCCACCGCCGCGGCGGTCTTTCGCCGGATGCCGCCGGGGATGACGGGCTGGCTGGCCGGCGGTCTCGCCGAACATCCATTGGCGCCTCTCTGACAAAGCGCTGGATTTTCGCCGCTGACTCCTGTAATATCCGCGCCTCGTTCGCACGCGAACCCGTGCTGACGACCCGCTGGGGAGTCGCCAAGTTGGTCAAGGCACCGGATTTTGATTCCGGC
>ERZ761602.4296-NODE-4296-length-18648-cov-5.636853_pt1 | contig 18648 bp, 11 predicted proteins | sample MGYA00512165_ERZ761602 | MGnify/ENA primary metagenome ERZ761602 (study PRJEB28899, sample SAMN02445085) | bioreactor sludge metagenome | biome: EBPR sludge; isolation source: Thorneside wastewater treatment plant | place: Australia: Brisbane, Thorneside... | reverse complement strand
GTGGTGGAGCGCATGGGGCTCGAGCCGCGCCCTGCCTTCGACACCGATCCCTTCGAGCTGCCCGAGCCGCTGCCGCCGCGGGCCGCGCGTCCGGCGCTCGCCGCCGGGCTGCGCCTCAGGCTCGCCCTGGCCGCGCTGTCGGTGCTCGGGGTCGTCGGAGTGCTGGCGCTCGCCGACCGGCTGCAGCGCACGCCCGCGGCGCCGGTCATCGACGTCGCGCTCGCCTCCGGGGTCTCCGCCCGCGCCGAGCTCGCAGGAGCGCGCCTCCCGGATCCATCGAAGCTGCCGAGCTGCAGCTGCGTGCGCACCGACTCGCCGCTCTGGCGGGGGCCCTTGCCTGCGCTCAGCGTGCTGCCCATCCCGAAGGGAGGTGGGGGGCTCATCGCGCCGGTCGCCGACGACGAGGGCGTGCACCGCTACGAGTTCGACGTCGCCGTCGTGAACAACGCGGCCGTCTCGTTGCGCGACGTGCGTGTCGTGCTCACCTTCGCGCGCCGAAACGCGCGCGGCGAGCGTGTGGGCGTCACCGATCGCGGCCTCTTCTGGGAGGGCGAGCTGCGACCGGCGCGCAGCGTGAAGTGGACCGTGCGTGCCCCCGGCACCGAGCTGCGCATCGACGTCGACGAAGCTCGCAGCCTCGACGAGCTCGGCCCGGCTCCCCCCGACGCCTTCGTGCGTCTGCTCGAGGCCCGCTACCCGGCCGTGCGCCTACACGCGGCGACGATGCTGGCCTGGCACGGCGACCCACGCGCGCGCGCAGCCGCGGAGGGGCTCAGCGGCCTCACACCGGAGCAGGAGCTCGTGCGCGCCCAGCTCTTGCGCGCGAGCGCGCCCGTGTCGGTCTGCGAGGTGCGTCAGACCGGTGAGGAGCTCTCGGCCTGCGTCCACAACCGCGGCGAGCGCGCGGTCGAGCGGCTCGAGCTCGTCGAGGTCGCACCCGACGGCGGGCGCCGGGTCCCTCTCGCCTTGAGCCTCTCGGCGGGTCAGGGGCGCCGCGTCACCGTGCCGGGCTTCGGGCTACCCGCGGAGGAGCTCGAGGCGAGGGAGCGATCGGCGTCGCCTCCCGCCGACTGAGCCGCAGCGGCCCGCTCGCGCTTCTTGCGTAGGAGCGCGCTCGCGGGCACCTGGGGCCCACGTTCTCGCCTCGCGGGTGCGAGCACGAGCTTGTTCACGAGGTAGAGCGCGGCGCCCGCCACCGTGAGGGCGGTGAGCAGCTCTTGTGCGGTCGGAGCCACCGCCCGATTGAAGCACGGCGCCGCCCGGCTCGCCGCTCCGGGCCGAGACGCGCCGAATCCCGAAGGGGCGTGCGAAGCTGCTTGCCACCGGGAGAGAGACACAAGAATCTCCCGCCCATGGGTGAGGGCCTGGTCGACATCCCCCTGCTGGTCGTCGACGACCGTGACGACGTCTTGCGAGGGCTGCGCCGCTACCTCGGCCTGCACTTCGGCCAGATCCACACGGCGCTCACGCCGGCTCAGGCCGAGCTCGTGCTCGAGACCGTCTCGCCGCCCATGTTGCTCTGCGATTACTGGCTCGGCGACGAGTTCCCGCCGGCCACGGTGCTCATCGCCGAGTGGCGCAGGCGCTTCCCCTGTGTGCGTCGCGCCGCGCTCATGACCGGCACGAGCGGCGCGGCGCTCTTCGGCAAAGACGGCATCGACGCCGTCTTCCGAAAGCCCTTCGACCTCGAGGCCGTGGTCGCGTTCTTCTCTCGCCCGCTCTGAGCGTCGACGCGCTCAGGCGCTCTCTCGCAGCGGCTGCATCCGCGAGAGGCCGAGCCACCGCTCGGCCGAGGGCCCGAGCTCGGGGCGCGCGTCCGCGATGCGCCGGACCATCTCGAGGGTGACGAGCGCGATGCCCATCATGTCGAGCCCGTAGCCTCGCGTCTCGCCGCGCGTGGCGCAGCGGGAGAGCACCGCCTCGAAGTCCAGCCCGGAGCCGGCGTGCCGCTCGAGCACCCGATCGGCGAGCGAGACGGCGCTCCTCAGCGCGCCGCGCGCGTGGCGCGCGCCGTAGGCCACGCTGAGCTGGTTCGCGGCCCACTCCTCGTGCCAGTGGTCGTCGCTGAGCCGGCCGGCCGCGTGTCGCCACGCGTGGAACATCTCGTGCGCGAGCACGAGCGGGAGCTGTCGCTCCATGATCGAGGCGACCTCTTCGAGATCGTCGATGCCCAGGAGCGCCGCCTGGAACGGCGCGATCTCGGCGCGCAGCTCCTCGAGATCGGGGTAGTGGATCGTCGCGCTCTCGGGCTCGTACATCCAGTGCGGGTGGCGCCAAGGGCGGAGCTTCGGGCGAGGCGCGTCGCCGTAGGCGCTCATGCGCTCGATGAAGCGCTCCTGCTCGCGCCGCACCTTGCCGTGGTAGCCACGCGTCGGCGCGTAGAGCCGCGCGCTCACCTCGAGCGGAGGCGGCTCGTAGATCGCGGCGGCGAGGCCGTCGACCAGCTCGAGCAACATGCGCAGCGGCGCGCCGTCGCGCTCCGTGGCGGCGGCGGCAGCGTGGATCGAGCCGCGCAGCTCCTCGAGCTTCTCGGCGGTCTGCTCGACGGCGCCGCTCCGGTAGAAGAGCGCGCGCAGCTCGTCCATGCTGCCCGGCAGCTCGCCGAGCAGCCTCTCGAGCTCGGCCTGCTCCTCGGGCGCGCCGCGCTCGAGCAGGCAGGCGAGCGGGTAGGTGTGCTTCTGGGCGACGAGGTCCGGGCTGAGCGGCTTGCCGAAGATGTCGCGCAGATCGTCGCGCACCTGGATGAAGCCCGCGAAGTCCTCCCCGAGCGCGTGCAGCGTGGCCCGGGCGCGATCGTCGGCCTGCCCGAGCAGGGCGCCGCACTCGACGAGCAAGCACACGCTGGAGGTCTTCGCCTCGTGCATCGCGAGGACCTCCTCGGAGCTCGACGCCTTCGCCGAGCCCGCGAGATCGCGGTGCTGCCCAGCGACGGCGCGCAGGCTCACCGACGAGAAGAGCGCGAGGTAGGCGGCCCTGCGCTCGGCGCTCTTCTCGAGCTCGATCGCGCGCCTGAGCTCGTCGAGCGCGAGGAACATGAGGGCGATCGCGTCGTTGATGGCGATCGCCGGCGGCACGCTCGCGTGGGGCTTGCCCTCGAGGTCCTCGTCCTGCACGTCGTCGAAGAGGTCGAGCGAGAGCACGTAGAGGAGGGCGAAGGCGCCCACGTGCGCGGCCTGACGATCCATGCGCCGCCCGTAGGCGCGCGCGACGAGGAAGGTGAGACAGAGCGGATCGCCGTGAGGGTTCGCGAGCCCGACGGCGCGAGGCTTCGCCAAGGCCGCCCGCAGCATGCGCTGCTGGTCGGCGTCGAAGCCCGCGCTCTCGATCGCCTCGTCGATGCGCTCGTGGACGGCCCTGAGGTAGCTGGGGAGCGAGGTCTGGGTGTACATCTTGCTCTTCGAAGGTGGTTGAGGTGGCGGCGCCGCTGCTCAGCTCGCGCGGCGCACGTCGCGGTGGGAGCTCGGACCGTCGAGCTCTCGACCGCGCTTCAGCGCGAGCTGGAGCTCCGCCGGCTCGAGCGGGTCGGCGAGGTGCTCGAAGCCGGCGTCGCGGTCCTCGAGCTCGGCGCTCCCGCCCAGCAGCACCGCCGTGCCACCCACGAGATCGGCGCGCAGCCAGCGCCCGAGCAGGCGCCGCCCTGCACCGAGCTGGGCGCCGAGGTCGCAGTCACACACGACGTCGCAGGGCGTGCCGGCGAGCTCGCGCAGGCGGCGCTCGGCGAGCTCGGCCGTGGGCGCGAGCTCCGCCGAGCCGTAGTCCCGCCCGAGGAAACGCAGGAGCGCAGACCCGAGGGCCGGGCTACCCACCACGATGAGGAGGCAGCGCTCGGACGCGCGAGCGTCTACACTCGGTCGTTGCATCATGGCCCCCGCGCTAGACCAGAGCCAAGACATGGGCCAAGTTGCCGGTCTGGCGCGAAGCCCCAAGCCGGCCTCGAAGCTGCGCCGCGCGATGCGCGCCGAGTGGCTGCGCATCGCCGACTCCTACGATTCCGACGAGGCCGTGAGCGGCTCCGAGCCGGGCGCGATCGTCGCCGCGGCGGGCAGCCTCGCGGTGCTCTTCGCGGTGCTCGGCTACGCGCCCTTCGTCGTCGATCACGTGAGCTTCGAGCAGCCCTGGCTCTCGATCGCCCTGAGCCTCGTCGGCGGCTCGCTCACCTACCTCGCGCATCGGCATCGTTGCCGCGGGCCGATCGGCACCGTCGCGACGCTGCTCGACAACAGCTTCTACTCGGCAGCGCTCGCCTTCGCCGCCGCGAGCATCGACGGGCCGGTCGGCATCGGCCTCGCGGCCACGCACGGCCTGATGGTCGTCGCCGTTCCCGCCCGCGTGTACGGCCTCACGCCGAGCTTCGCCTTTGCGATGGCCTGGCCGCTCGTCTTCGCCCTGCTCGCCGGGCGACCGAGCGAGCCTGTCACCTTGCTGCTCCTCTGTGGGCTGCCGATCGCCGCCGTGACGTCGATCATGACGGCCAACAAGCGCCGCATGCTCCGGCAGCGCGCGCAGCTGAGCGCCGCCGTCGGCCTCACCACACGCGCGGCCGACGAGAGCATGCAGCTCGCGCTCGGCTCGACGCTGCTCAGCCTCGGCAACTTCCTCCACGAGCTGAAGAACCTGCAGACGGCGGTGCGTGTGAACCTGAGCTTCCTCGCGCAGCAGAGCGGGCTCGACGACGACGCGCGCCAGGCGCTCGCCGAGGCGCTCGAGTCACAGCAGGCCGAGCAGCGCCTCGTGCGCGAGACGATCGACGCGCTCAAGCGCCGCACGAGCCCCGCGCAGGAGCGCTTCCGGCTCGAGGACGCCCTCGTCCCCTTGCAGTCGGAGGCCAAGTCGATCCCCGTCGAGCTCGGCTCCTCGATGCCCGAGCTCGACCTCGTGGGCAGCGCAGAGACCCTGCGTGTGGTGCTCGTCAACCTGGTGCGCAACGCCGACGAGGCTGGGGCATCACGCGTGCACATGTCGGCCCGGCTCGAGCCGGGTGGGCACGCGGTGAAGCTGCTCGTCGAAGACGACGGCCCCGGTGTGCCCGAGGCGCAGCGCGAGAAGCTCTTCTCGGCGCAGCTCGAGAGCAGCAAGCACAACGGCACGGGGCTCGGGCTCTACCTCTGCCGCAAGCACGTCGAGCTGATGGGTGGCACGATCGAGCTGTTGCCGAGCGAGCGTGGCGCCCTCTTCGCGATCGTCTTGCCGACCACGCGCAGCTTCGTCGACGGCACCCCCGAGCCACCCCGGGTCGACGCAGCGGAAGTCTGAGGCTCCCGCCGGCCGCTGCGACGCACGACGGTGCTCGGATACTTGCCCGAAGTGCGAGCCCTGGCGCACCTTGCGCGCGCCGCGACGACCGCGGTGGAGGTGTAGATCCGCATGAAGTACGAGAAGAAGCTCCGACTGGTGACGCGCGAGACCCTGGAGGCGAACCTCGCCCTCGAGCTCGGTCGCGACGTGCGCGGGGGCGCGGAGGGTGGAGCGCGCGAAGCACAGCCGAGCGGCCTTGCGGTGGCGTCTGCGAGCGGCCTTGCGGTGGCGTCTGCGAGCGGCCTGGCGGTGGCGTCTGCGAGCGGCCTTGCGGTGGCGTCTGCGAGCGGCCTTGCGGTGGCGTCTGCGAGCGGCCTGGCGGTCGCGTCTGCGAGCGGCCTGGCGGTCGCGTCTGCGAGCGGCCTCGCGGTCGCCTGAGCTCCGCGCCTACGCGCTTTGGGGGGGGCGCCGACGGCCCCGCGCGACGAGCTGCCGCGCGAGGTGTCGCAAACGACGCAGGGTCAACCTTCGTAGACCTCGTCGATGAGCTCGAGCCCGCGATCGATGATCGCCATGGCCTCTTCGATCTGCGCTTCGGTGATGCAGAGCGGTGGGTTGCACATGATGCCGCCCCACTGCAGCACGGTGAAGAGCCCCTCGTCCTTGAAGAACTTGCCGAGCTTCGCCATCACCGGGTGCGCCCCGGCGTAGGGCACGAGCCGCTCGTTCTTGGAGTTCTTCCGGAGCTCGATGATGCCGAAGAGCCCGATGTTGCGGTGCTCGCGCACGCTCGGGTGCTTCGCCGCGAGGCGCGCCATGTGTGCGCGCATGACCTCGCCCATCTTCGCGGAGTTCTCGACCATGCCCTCGTCGATGAGCACCTCGACGGCGGCCTCGGCCGCGGCGAGACACATCGGGTGGGCGTTGTAGGTGAGGCCTCCCCAGAAGACGTTCTCGCGGAAGTGGTTCGCGATCTTGTCGCTGACGGCCATCACCCCGAGCGGCATGTACGAGCTCGTGAGGCCCTTCGCGAGCGTGAGGATGTCCGGGACGATGCCGCCGTGCTCGAAGGCGAAGAGCTTGCCCGTGCGGCCCCAGCCGCACATGACCTCGTCGCACACCAGGAGGATGCCGTACTTGTCGAGCAAGGCCCTGAGCCCCTGGAGGTAGCCCTTCGGTGGCGGGAGGATGCCGTTGGTGCCTGTCACGGTCTCGATGAACATCGCCGCGATCGTGTGCGGCCCCTCGAAGCGGATGATCTCGTCGAGGTAGCAGAGGTTCTCGCGTACGATCTCTTCGTCGTCGTCGCCGAAGGAGTAGTCGTGGGGCCGCGGGTCCATCACACGCACGATGCCCGCCATGCCGGGCTCGTTGGGCCAGCGACGAGGGTCGCCGGTGAGCGACATCACGCCGTGGGTCGCGCCGTGGTAGCTGCGGTACCTCGCGATGATCTTGTGGCGCCCGGTGTAGAGGCGCGCAGCCTTGATGGCGTTTTCGTTCGCCTCGGCGCCGCCGAGCGTGAAGAACGAGGTGTTCAGATCACCCGGGAGGAGCTCCGCGAGCCGCTTCGACAGGCGCGCGCGCACGGCCGTCGCCATGCTCGGCCCCGCGAACACCAGCTCCGCGGCCTGATCCTGGATGGCCTTGACCACGCGCGGGTGGCCGTGGCCGATGTTCACGCTCATGAGCTGGCTGTTCCAGTCGAGCCAGCGCTTCCCCTCGGGTGAGTAGAGGTACACGCCCTCGGCGCGCGCGACGGGGATCGGGTCGACCTTGCCCGTCGCCGACCAGGAGAAGAGGCTGTGCTGCTTGCACAGCTCGATCATCGTCTTGGAATCCATGTTCATGCTCCCGCTGAGGTCGTCGATCGCGTCTGGCGAAACAGCGGGCGTCGCCTCGGGGGGGCGCCCGCGGGGGTGGAGTCTAGGGCTGGGGCTCGCGCAAGGATCCGTGCGGCAGGAGCGCCATCAGCGCGGCGTAGCTGGCCGCGGCGAGGCCGAAGCCGAGGAACCAAGCGTAGGTGTAGAGCTCGTCGAAGAGCGCGAGGGCAGGGAAGCTCTCGATCACGCCGATCCGATGCAGGAAGCCCGGCAGGTTCGGCAGCACGGCGAGCAGCAGCGCGGCGAGCGCGGCCGGGTTGAACCCCGCCTTGTACGCGTAGGGGCCGTCGTGGCGGTAGAGCCCGTCGACGTCGAGCACCGTCTTGCGCACGAGGAAGTAGTCGGCGACCAGGATGCCGCCGATGGGGCCGAGCAGCGCGGAGTAGCCGATGAGCCAGGTGAAGATGTAACCGCTCGAGTCGGCCATGAGCTTCCAGGGCATCATCACGATGCCGAGGCCCGCGGTGATGTACGCGCCCATGCGGAAGCCGATGCGCTGCGGGGACACGTTGATGAGCGCGTTCGCCGGCGACACCACGTTGGCGGCGATGTTCGTGGAGAGCGTCGCGATCGTGAGCGCGAAGAGGCTCAGGCCGATCGTGAAACCGCCGCCCATCCTGCCGAGCAACACCGTGGGGTCCCAGATGGGCTCGCCGAAGATCGTCGTCGTCGCGCTCGTGACCGCGACCCCGATGAAGGCGAAGAGCGTCATCGTCGTCGGCAGGCCGAGGGCCTGGCCGAGCACCTGATCGCGCTGCGACTTCGCGTAGCGCGTGAAGTCGGGGATGTTGAGCGAGAGCGTCGCCCAGAAGCCGACCATCGCGGTGAGCGAGGGGAAGAAGACCTTCCAGAATTGGCCCTCTTTGGGCTGACCCGGGCCGAACTGGCTCGGCGTCTCCAGCATGGGGCCGAAGCCGCCGGCCTTCACGTAGGCCCAGCCGAGCAGCGCCAGGCCCATCGCGATGAGGAAGGGCGCAGCCCAGGTCTCGAGCAGACGGATCGACTCGACGCCTCGATAGACGATGCCGAGCTGCAGCGCCCAGAAGAAGAGAAAGCAGGCGAGCTCGGCCGTCGAGATGCCGAGCACCGGCAAGGCGGCGCCCGCGAGGCCGCCGCCGAAGATCACCTGGAGCAGCTGGAAGATCGACGCACCGCCCACCCAGGTCTGGATGCCGAACCAGCCGCAGGCGACGAGGGCGCGCAGGAGCGAGGGCACGTGCGCGCCGCGGATCCCGAAGGAGGCGCGCGCCAGTACGGGGAAGGGCACGCCGTACTTCGTGCCCGGGTGGCCGTTGAGCACCATCGGTACGAGCACGACGAGGTTGCCGAGCAGGATCGTGAAGACCGCCTGCTTCCAGCTCATGCCCTCGTTGATGAGCCCCGCGGCCATCATGTAGCTCGGCACGCAGACGACCATGCCGACCCAGAGGCTCGCCATGCTGAGCACCGACCAGTGGCGGTCCTCGTCGGTCGAGGGGCGGAGATCGTCGCTGATGAGCGAGGGATCCGGGTTCGTCGGCTGCTTCGAGTGCATGGGGTCTCGTGACGGCGGGAGGCGCGCCGCCGGTGGACGCGCCTCGTGCGCAGGCCCGGGCGCGCCCGGCAGGCGAAGGTACCCGGGCAAGGTGTGGGCGAGAGGCGTGGGCCGCCGGGCCCGCGGGCCGCTGCGCCCTTGGCCGCTACGCCGGCGCGTTCAGTGCACCGGCTTGGGGCGCACCTCGGCCGGCGCGGGGCGCTCGCGGCTCACCGCGCTGGGCTCGGCGAGCGCGTTGCGCCTGCGCTGCGACTCGTAGAACGGCGCGTTGCACGGCCGATCGACGTAGCGCCCGCGGCCTCGCTCGGCGTCGAGCTGGTCGTTCTTGAAGAGCACCGTGCCGCGGCTCATCGTGACCGCCGGGTTGCCGATCGTGGTCATGCCTTCGTAGATGCTGAAGTCGATGTTCTGGTGGTGGGTCTTCGCCGAGTGCGTGCGCGACTTCTGCGGGTCCCACACCACCAGATCGGCGTCGGCGCCGACCTCGAGGCAGCCCTTCTTGGGGTGCATGTTGAAGATCTTGGCTGCGTTCGTGCTGGTGGCGGCCACGAACTCGCTCGGCGTGAGCCTCCCGGTGCGCACGCCGTGGTGCCAGAGCACCGCCATGCGGTCCTCGACGCCGTTGGTGCCGTTGGGGATCTTGCGGAAGTCGTCGATGCCCGCCTGCTTCTGATCGGTGCAGAAGCAACAGTGGTCGGTGGCGGTGGTCTGCAGGGTGCCGGCGGCGAGCGCGCGCCAGAGCGCGTCCTGGTGCGACTTCGAGCGGAAGGGCGGGCTCATCACGTGGTGGGCCGCGAAGTTCCAGTCCGGGTTTCGGTAGACCGAGTCGTCGATCACCAGGTGCTGCGCGAGCACCTCGCCGTAGACCCGCTGACCCTCGAGGCGCGCCCGCGCGATGGCCTCGAGCGCGTCGATGCAGGAGTTGTGCACGATGTAGAGCGGCACGCCGAGCACCTCCGCGATGCGGATCGCGCGGTTCGCGGCCTCGCCCTCGACCTCGGGCGGCCGGGAGAGCGGGTGCCCCTCCGGACCGTGGATGCCCTTGTCGTAGATCTCCTTCTGCAGCCGGTAGACCAGCTCGCCGTTCTCCGCGTGCACCGTGCAGAGCGCGCCGAGCTCACGTGCGCGCGTGAAGCTCTGCACGAGCACCTCGTCGTCGCACATGATGGCGTTCTTGTAGGCCATGAAGTGCTTGAAGCTGTTCACGCCCTTCTCGCGCGTGAGCACGCCCATCTCCTCGCGCACCTGCTCGCTCCACCAGGTGACGGCGACGTGGAAGGAGTAGTCCGATGCGGACTTCGCCGCCCAGCCTCGCCACTTGTCGTAGGCGGCGAGCAGCGACTCCTTCGGATCCGGGATCGCGAAGTCGATGATCGTCGTCGTGCCGCCGGCGGCGGCGGCGGCGGTGCCCGTGTAGAAGTCCTCCGAGGCGACCGTGCCCATGAAGGGCAGCTCCATGTGCGTGTGCGGATCGATGCCGCCCGGCATCACGTAGGCGCCGCCCGCGTCGATCACCTCGGCGCCGGCCGGGTCGAGCCCGGGGCCGAGCTCGGCGATCGTCTCTCCGACGACGCGCACGTCGGCGCGCCGCTCACCGTCGGCGGTCACGACGGTGCCGCCTCGAACGAGGATGCTCTTCATCAGTGCGCTCCCTTCTTCGGGCGGAGATCCTTGCCCTGGCTCACGTGCTCGTTCCAGGTCGTCGGCGCGTAGCCGTTGTCGACCTCGACCATGCTGATGCAGTCGGGCACCGGGCAGACGATCTTGCAGAGGTTGCAGCCGACGCACTCGCTCTCGTCGATGACGGGCACGCGCTCTCCGGCCGGGCCCGCGCCGAGCACCGTGAGGCCGAGCTTCTTCGCCAGGTCGCTGCCCTGCGGGTGGATGCACTGGTGCGCACCGTCCTGGCAGGCGGCGACGCAGAGCTGACAGCCGATGCACTTCTGGGGGTCGATCTTCGCCACGGTCTCGTAGTTGAGATCGAGGTTGCCCCACTCGGAGTACTGCGGGACGGCCTTGCCGACCATCTCGGCGATGGTCGAGAAGCCGTGGCTCTTCATGTAGCTCTCGAGGCCGTCGATCATGTCCTCGACGACGCCGTAGCCACGCAGCATGACCTCGGTGCAGACCTGCACGCTCGAGGAGCCGAGCAGGATGAACTCCACCGCGTCGCGCCAGTTGGAGACTCCGCCGATGCCGCTGATCGGCAGGCCGAACTCCTTGTGGCGCGCGAGCTGCGCCACCATGTGCAGCGCGATGGGCTTCACCGCCGCGCCGCAGTAGCCGCCGTTGGTCGAGAGACCACCGACGCGCGGCTCGGGCACGAAACGATCGATGTCGACCGAGATGATCGACTTGATGGTGTTGATGAGCGAGACGCCGTGCGCCCCGCCGCGCCGCGCCGCCATGCCGTGCGGGAGGATGTCCGACACGTTCGGCGTGAGCTTCACGAGCACGGGCACCGTCGAGTACTCGACGGCCCAGGAGGTGATCTCCTGGTTGACCTTGGGCTCCTGGCCCACCGCCGAGCCCATGCCTCGCTCGCACATGCCGTGCGGGCAGCCGAAGTTCAGCTCGAGGCCGTCGGCGCCTGCGTCGATCGAGCGCTTGATGATGTCCTTCCACTCCTCGCGCGTCTCGACCATGAGCGACGCGATGATGGCGTGCTTCGGGTACTTCTTCTTGGTCTCGTAGATCTCGCGGAAGTTCACCTCGAGCGAGCGGTCGGTGATGAGCTCGATGTTGTTGAAGCCCGCCGCCTTCACGCCGCGCACGTCGTGCCCGCCGAAGCGGCTCGAGACGTTCTGGATGGGCTGACCGAGCGTCTTCCACACCGCGCCTCCCCAGCCGGCATCGAAGGCGCGTTGCACCTGGCCGCCGGAGTTGGCGGGCGGCGCGGAGGCGAGCCAGAAGGGGTTGGGCGACTTGATCCCAGCACAGTCGATCGACAGGTCGACCATCAGCGTTCTCCCATCAGGTGGGCGTGGATCGCCCGTGCAGCGGCCTTGCCCTCGGCGGCGGCGTTGACCACCTCCTTGCCCCCGTTCACGCAGTCTCCCCCGGCGAACCAGCCCTTGCGGCCCGTCGCGCCGTGACCGTCGGTGACGACGCGGCCTCGGTCGATCTGGATGCCCTCGAGCGACGCGAGCAGCGCGCCGAGCTTGCTCTGGCCGATCGCCACGAGCACGAGCTCGGCCTCGAGCTCGAACTCGCTGCCTGCGACGGGCTTCTTGTCGGCGTCGAGGCGCACGCAGCGCGCCTTGGCGACGCGGCCGTCGGGCCCGGCCTCGAAGGCGACCGGCAGGGCCTGCCACGCGCCTCGCGCGCCCTCCGCGACGGCGCCTTTCCATTCGTGGGCGTAGCCGCTCATCTTCGGCTCGGTGCCGCGGTACACCATCGAGACGCTCGCGATGCCCAGGCCACGCGCCTCGCGCACCGCGTCGATCGCGGTGTTGCCGCCGCCGATGACGAGGCAGTGAGAGACCTTCGACAGGTCGAGCTTCTCGAGCTTCATCCGCTCGATCCAGTCGACCGCGCCGTGGACGCCGGGCAGATCCTCACCGGGTACGCCGAGCCGGGTGTCGGCCCCGAGGCCCGCGCCGAAGAACACCGCGTCGTGGGCCTTCTCCAGCTCGGCGAGGCCGAGGTTCTCGCCGATCGTGACGCCGGTCTGGAGCTCGATGCCGCCGATGCCCAGCACCCAGTCGACCTCCTCGAGGCTGCGGTCGGCCTTCATCTTGTAGGGCGCGACACCGGTGGTGTTGAGCCCGCCGATGGCGGCGCGTTTCTCGTAGATCTTCACGCGGTGCCCGAAGCGCCTGAGCTCGTGCGCGCAGGCGAGGCTCGCCGGGCCCGCGCCCACGAGGCCCACCGACTTGCCCGTGTCGGCGCCGGCCTCGAAGAAGCGCCACCCAGCCTCGTAGGCGCGGTCGGTCGCGTAGCGCTGCAGCTTGCCGATCTGGATCGGCGGCATGCCCATGTGGTTGTAGACGCAGTCGCCCACGCAGAGCACCTCCACGGGGCAGACCCGCGCGCAGCTCATGCCGAGGATGTTCGACTCGAAGATCGTGTGCGCGGAGGCCTCGACGTTGTCGGTCGCGATCTTCCGGATGAACTGCGGGATGTCGATGCTCGTGGGGCAGGCCTTGATGCACGGGGCGTCGGTGCAGAAGAGGCAGCGGTTCGCCTCGACGATGGCCTGGTTCTTCGTGAGCGCCGGCTTCTTGTCCTCGAAGCTCGCTTCGGATCGCTCTGGGCTCAGCCGCGATGTCATGTCTCCTCCGGGGGCGGTGTCGCCCGGCTGCCGTCTTGCGGTCGCGCCTGCCCAAGCTCGGGGCAGCAAGCGCTCGAACCGAGCCGAGGACGATACGCGAAGGATCCTCGGCTTGACCAGGGCTGCGCTCGGTGGGCGGCGCGACGCGCTGCGCAAGGGGACGGGGTGCGTGGGCGGCTCGAGCGACGGGTCGGGGCGGAGACCGCACAGCTCGCTCGCTCGGGGCGCGCGGAGGGAGAGAGCCTAGGCGGCGAGCGGCCCGGCGATGGCGCGCCGGTCCCCTGCGTACCGATTTGGGACGGCCGGGAGCGCTAGGGCGGCGGTGGCGATCGATCGTTGAAGCACGTTCGCGGGCCTCGTTGCGCAAACGCGAGGCCTCGCGCGCAGCTTCTGCGGCGACGCGTGTCTCGCGATGTCTGGACGTGTGCGCGCAGGTGAAAGCATGAGGGTGACCGGGAAACCCCTTGCTGCTTCGACCGGGTTTGGGGCGCGCTTCGGGCTCTGGGCTGACCCAAGCGAGTGAACACGCCGCCGCGGTAGGTGCTCGGAGCGGCTGACCGCGGCGTTGGCCGGAGGTTTGCAGACCGAGCGACTTCACTACTTCGGCGTGCAGCTCGCGCCACCCACACGAACCAAGCTCCCGAGAGGGGAGGAGGGGAACATGGCGATCCATTCGACACCATGGGCGCGAGGCGCGCTGTTCGCGCAGCTCGCGCTCCTAGGCGCGGCCTGCGCCGACGAGGCGCCCGCGCCTCGCGACACCGAGGCGATCGGGAGCTCTCAGTTCGCGATCTTCACCAACGGCGGCTTCGAGAGCGGGTCCATCGGCTCGCCTCCGACGGACTGGACCGTCCAGACCTTTCTCAACTACGGGACCGCCGTGAACCCCACGACGGTTGCCCAGCTCAACCTGCAGAGCGGCGGCACGGCGTACACGTACAAGGTCGGCGGCACGGAGCTCTCGCAGCCCGACCCGCAGCTCGGCACCAACGCTTCACTCCGCTTCCCCCGCTTCGGGACCGGAGCGGCGGTGCTCAATACGCGCGACACGAGCACGATGGGGTCGAACAACGTCAACTCGATGAGGCAGACGATGACGCTCGGGGCGGGCGACGTCGACCCTCTCGACGGCAAGATCCACGTGCGCTTCGCGGTCGCGCCGGTGCTCAACAACCCGAGCCACCCAGCCGACGCGCAGCCTTACTACTTCGTCGAGCTCAGAAACCTCACGAACGGCACCACGCTCTACCAGGACTACAACGCGAGCGCGCAACCCGGCATCCCGTGGAAGACGGTCGGCTCGAACTTCTACACCGACTGGCAGCTCGTCGACATCGCGCCCACCAGCACCCAGGCGAAGTTCGGTGATCAGATGGAGCTTCGGCTCATCGCAGCGAGCTGTGCCTACGGTGCGAACACGCACTTCGGGCGCCTCTACGTCGACGGTGTGGGCAGCACCGTGCCCGGCCTCTTCGTGAGCGGCACGGGCCCCGCGGCTGCCAACGCAGGCAGCGACATCACCTACACCCTGGCCTACAACAACGGCGGGACGGGCTCGGCTGCGAATACGCAGGTGGTGTTCAACACCCCCGCGAACACGACCTTCCAGACCTCGTCGGGTGGCAGCTGCGCCGGGCTCTCGGCGGGGCAGACGGGCGCGCTCACGTGCACGCTGGGTCAGGTCGACCCTGGGCAGAGCGGAAACTTCACGGTGACGGTGCGCATCAACCCTGCGGCCACGGGCACGGTCACGCTCGGCAACTACGACATCCGCGCGACGGGCGTACAGCCGCTGCTCGGACCGAAGGTGCTCACGACGGTCACCCAGAACGTGACCTACGCGAACCTCGGCATCACCAAGACGAACGGCGTCGGTGGCGTCGCCTGGGGACAGCCCGTGTCCTACACCGTCGTGGCGAGCAACGCGGGCCCCTCGGCCGTCTCGGGCGCGACCGTGACCGACACGATGCCTGCGCAGCTCACGGGCGCGTCGTGGACCTGCGCGGGAGCGGGCGGCGGGACCTGCCCGGCCTCGGGTAGCGGCAACATCAACGCTGCGGTGAACCTCCCCGTCGGAGGCACCGCGACCTTCACGATCACCGGCAACATCGTCGCCGGCAGCGGCACCGGCTCGATCACCAACACGGCCTCGGTCTCGCTCCCCTCAGGCTCGAGCGATCCCGACACCTCGAACAACGCCGCTGCGGACACCGATCCCATCGGCGAGCTGCGGACGATCAATCTGACCAAGATCGGCAACGGCCAGGGCACGGTGGTCAGCGTTCCCGCCGCCATCAACTGCGCCAACGGCTGCGTGAGCGCGAGCGGCGCCTTCCTCCACGGCTCACAGGTCATCCTCAGCGCGAACCCGGCGCTCGGACACACCTTCGCGGGGTGGGGAGGCGGCGGCTGCACGGGCACGGGCAACTGTACCGTCACGATCACGAGCGACCTCAACATCGTCGCGAACTTCACCTCGCCGCTTGCGAACAACGGTGACGCGTGCACGGCTGGCGCCGAGTGCGGCAGCGGCTTCTGCGTCGACGGCGTGTGCTGCAACACCGCCTGCGGCGGCGGCGCAGCCGACTGTCAGGCCTGCAACCTGAGCGGCAGCGCCGGCTCCTGCTCGCCGCTGCCCGCGAACACCGAGTGCCGCGCGGCGAACGGTGTTTGCGACGTGGCCGAGACCTGCAACGGCTCGAGCCCGAGCTGCCCGGCCGATGGCTTCGCGGCGGCGTCGACCGAGTGTCGCGGCGCCACGGGCGCCTGCGATGCGGCCGAGTTCTGCACCGGCGCCAGCGCGGCCTGCCCGGCCGACGCGGTGCTCGCGGCGAACACCGAGTGCCGCGCTTCGAACGGCCTCTGCGACGTCGCCGAGAGCTGTGACGGCTCGAGCAAGGCCTGCCCGAACGACAGCTTCGTGGCCGCCGGCACGGTGTGCAACCCGGCGTCGGGCCCTTGCGACGTCGCCGAGCTCTGCACCGGCGCGAGCGCTGCGTGCCCTGTCGACCTCGTCGTGAACGCGGGCGTCGAGTGCCGCGCCTCGAACGGCGATTGCGACGTGGCGGAGAGCTGCGACGGCTCGAGCAAGGCCTGCCCGAACGACGTCTTCCTCGCCGGTGGCACGACCTGCCGCGCAGCGAGCGGCGTATGTGACCTCGCCGAGCTCTGCACCGGCTCGAGCGCGGCGTGCCCTGCCGACGCGGTGGCGAGCGCCGGCACCCAGTGCCGCGCCTCGAACGGCGTCTGCGACGTGGCCGAGAGCTGCGACGGCGCCGCGAAGGCCTGCCCCTCGGATGGCTTCGTCGCCGCCGGGACCTCGTGTGGAGCAGCGAGCTGCTCGGGCGGTACGGCGACCCTCGCCGTGGCGTGCACCGGGTCGGCGGCGAGCTGTCCGACGGCGGGCACCCAGTCGTGCGACACCTACGTGTGTGGCCCGACCGCCTGCCTCGACTCCTGCGTCGACGGGAGCCAGTGCTCGAACGGCAACTACTGCGAGGGTGGTAGCTGCGTGCCCGAGAAGCCCAACGGCGAGGCCTGCACCTCCGACCTCTCCTGCGGTAGCGGTAGCTGCGTCGACGGCGTGTGCTGCAACACGGCCTGCGACGGGCAGTGTGAGGCTTGCGACGTGGTGGGCTCGGTGGGCACCTGCACCGCGGTGAGCGGCGCGCCGCACGGCAGCCGCGCTGCCTGCGCCTCGGACAGCTCGCTCTGCGGTGGCAGCTGCGACGGCGTCACCACGACGGCGTGCACTTACCCGAGCAGCACCACACCGTGCCGCGACGCGAGCTGCGCCAGCGGCACGGCGACGCTCGCCGCGACCTGCGACGGCGCGGGCTCCTGCGGAGCGCTCCAGCAGCAGGCCTGTGCGCCCTACCTCTGTGGGCCGACGGCCTGCGCGGGTGACTGCACGCTCAACTCCGACTGCGTCGGTGACAACTACTGCAGCGGTGGCGTGTGCGTGCCCGAGAAGCCCAACGCCGACGCCTGCTCGAACGACTTCGAGTGTGGCTCCGGCGAGTGCGTCGACGGCGTGTGCTGCAACACGGCCTGCGACGGTCAGTGCGAGGCCTGCGACGTCGTCGGCTCGGTCGGGACCTGCGCGCCGGTCAGCGGTGCACCTCACGGTACGCGCCCGAGCTGCGCCACGGACGGCTCGCTCTGTGGCGGCAGCTGCGACGGCGCTCTCACCAGCGCCTGCACCTATCCCTCCGTCTCGGTCCTGTGCCGAGGCGCGGCTTGCGACGCGGGCGTCGCCACGGTGGAGGCCTTCTGCACCGGCACCGGCAGCTGCCCCGTGGAGCAGCTCGTCGACTGCACGCCCTACCTCTGCGGTACCGACGCATGCGACGGTGACTGCCAGATCGATGCGGAGTGCGAGAGCGGCTTCTACTGCGCGGCGGGGGTGTGCGTCGGCGAGAAGGAGCCGGGCGAGGTCTGCGGCGCCGGCAACGAGTGCGCCTCCGGAAGCTGCGTCGACGGCGTGTGCTGCGACACGGCTTGCGGCGGCCAGTGCGAGGCCTGCGACGTGGCGGGCTTCGAGGGTACGTGCACGGCGGTCCAAGGTGCTCCGCACGGCGCGAGGGCGGCCTGCGCCGACGACCTCTCGGGTTGCGGTGGTACCTGCGACGGCAACGACCGCGACGCATGTGCGTACCCCGGGGCGGCGGTGGTCTGCAGGGGCGCGGCTTGCGCGGAGGGGGTCGCCACGGTCGAGGCGAGCTGCGACGGCGCGGGCGCCTGCCCCGAGCAAGAGCTCGTCGACTGCGGAGAGTACCTCTGCGGTGAGACCGCCTGCCTCGGTCAGTGCCAGCTCGACGGAGACTGCGTCGAGGGCTTCTTCTGCAGCGGCGGCATCTGTGCGCCGGAGCAGGAGAACGGCGAGAGCTGCGGCGGCGACAACGCCTGCGCGAGTGGGTTCTGCGTGGACGGCGTGTGCTGCAATGCGGCTTGCGACGGCCAGTGCGCCGCATGCGACGTGGTGGGCTCGGTCGGCGAGTGTGTCGCCTCGACCGGCGCACCCAAGAACGGGCGCCCGGCCTGCGATGGCCAGGGCACCTGCGCGGGCAGCTGCGACGGCGTCTCGATGGACGCCTGCAGCTATCCTGGGAGCTCGGTGAGCTGCGGCGACGCGAGCTGCACCGAGGGGCGCGCGACGCCGGAGGCGACCTGCGACGGCGCCGGGCAGTGCGGCCAGGTCACCGCGTCGCTCTGCGCGCCCTTCGCCTGCGCTGACACGGTGTGCGCGGAGAGCTGCACCAGCGAGAGCGACTGCGCGAACGGGCTCGCTTGCGTCGATGGGGCATGCGTCCCCTCGACGGGTGAGGGAGGCGGAGGCGTGGGTGGTGGCGACACCGAGGAGGAGTTCAGCTTCTCGGGCGCCGGCTGCGCCTGCACCGTGGGTGCTCGCGACGAGCAACCCACCGGCGTGATCGCCGCGCTCGCCGGCCTGGCGCTCGCCGCGCTGCGCCGAAGGAAGCGCGCCGCCTGAAGTCGGGCCCCTGAGGGTCTGAGCTGGAAGGCCCTGCCACCCCACGGTGGCGGGGCCTTCGAGCGTCCGGCGGTGAGTGAAGAATCGCGAGCTGGCTACCCTGCGACCAAGTGTCACATTCCACGGGCCCGACGGTGGGCTAGCGTCTCAGCTCGGTCCACACGCACCACGGAGTGATCATGATCCGCCACGCCAGCTACCTCTCTGTCGCCAGCCTCCTCGTACTGTCCTCGCT
>ERZ761602.4294-NODE-4294-length-18656-cov-7.709478_pt1 | contig 18656 bp, 17 predicted proteins | sample MGYA00512165_ERZ761602 | MGnify/ENA primary metagenome ERZ761602 (study PRJEB28899, sample SAMN02445085) | bioreactor sludge metagenome | biome: EBPR sludge; isolation source: Thorneside wastewater treatment plant | place: Australia: Brisbane, Thorneside... | reverse complement strand
TTTTGATATGAGTGTCAATGTATGTCTATATCTCTTTCAACTATTGCACGCCCTCACACCCGACCCATCGGCTCTCATCCCCGGTCCATCGACCCTCACCCCCAACCCCTCTTCCAGTGGGAGAGGGGAGTGATCGAGCAGTTCGGCGAGGATGAAGGCGCGAGTGAACAGCGCCCGCCAGCCGAGCCGTTGTTGTTGGGCGTCCTCAAGAATCACTCGCCTCCCGCCATGCCGTTCCCACGCCTCCAACAACGCCGTGACCAGCGGCTGGTCGATGTTCATCCCGGCGTAGGCCAGTTCGACCATGAGTTCGTCCAGTTGCCGACCGAGTTGCTGGCGGCGGGCGCGGCCACTGCTGGCGGTGGCGGACAGGCGGCGCGGCGGTAGCAGGGTCAGGCGGATGCGCGGAAACGGCCGTCGGCGAACGATGCCGTGCAGCCGGGACAGCAGACTGTATTGAGCGCCCTCGATATAAACCGGCAACAGCGCGGCGTCGGCTTTGTCGGCGGCCAACGCCGGCCCTTCGTAAATCTTCATCAGCGCGCCGGTGACACTGATTCGGCCCTCCGGGAACACCGCCACCCGCTCGCCGGCCTTGAGGTGCTGGATCAGGGTCTTCAAATAATGCGAATTGGTCGGGTCGATGCTGATATGGCGAGTGACAGCGATGAATGGCTTGACCCACCAGTGCCGGGCCATGTGGGTATTGATCACGAAGATCGGCACGTCAGGCAAAAACGCCGCCAGCAGCGCCCCATCCAGGTAAGAGGTGTGGTTGGCGACGATCAGCAGCCGCCGTTCGTCGTGCGGGTAATGTTCCCAGCCGCGCAGTTCGACCCGGAACAACCGCCGAAACAATCCGCGGGCCAGTCGTTGCAGCACATGGCGCATGGTTCAGCGCAAGCCGTGTTCGCGCGTGGCGGCGAACCGCACCTCGGGCCAGCGTTCCTGGGTCAGTTGCAGGTTGACCCGGGTGGGCGCGATGTAGACCAGTTCGCCGTGATGGTCCAGCGCCAGATGGTCATGCAGCTTGGTTTTGAAATCGTCGAACCGTTTGGGATCGGCGCAGCGCACCCAGCGGGCGGTGGTGACGTTGACATTCTCGAAGCCGCACTCGACCCCGTATTCACTGCGCAACCGAAAGGCGGCCACGTCGAATTGCAGCGTTCCGACCGCGCCCAGAATCAAGTCGTTGCTGTTGAGTGGGCGGAACAGTTGGGTCGCGCCCTCCTCACACAACTGCTCCAGGCCCTTTTGCAGCGCCTTCATTTTCAGCGGATCGCGCAGCCGGGCGCGGCGAAACAGTTCCGGGGCGAAGTCGGGGATGCCGGTGAAATTCAGGTCCTCGCCCTGGGTGAAGGTATCACCGATGCGGATGGTGCCGTGGTTGTGCAGGCCGATGATGTCGCCGGGATAGGCTACTTCGGCGTGCTCGCGCTCGGCGGCCATGAAGGTGAGGGCGTCGGCGATCTTGATCTCGCGGCCAAGGCGGACATGACGCGCCTTCATGCCGGGCTGGTAGGCGCCGGAGCAGACGCGCAGGAAGGCGATGCGGTCGCGGTGCTGCGGGTCCATGTTCGCCTGAATCTTGAACACGAAACCGGTGAAGGCTTCCTCCTCCGGGTGGACCGCGCGGCTGGCGGTGGGGCACGGCCGGGGTGGCGGAGCGTGCTCGACGAAATCGTCCAGCATTTCCTGAACGCCGAAGTTGGTCAGCGCCGAGCCGAAGAACACCGGAGTCAGACGACCGGCGCGGTATTCGGCGAAATCGAAGGCATGGCTGGCGCCCCGCACCAGTTCGATTTCATCCCGCAAGGCTTGCGCCCGATCCGCGCCCAGCGCCGCGTCCACGTCCGGGTGGTCGAGACCCTGGATGGTGCGGCCGGTGTTGATGCGGCCGTCGCGGGAAGGATCGTAGAGATGGATGAAATCCTGATCGAGATGGTAGACGCCCTTCAGTTCGCGGCCCATGCCAATCGGCCAGGTGACCGGGGCGCAACGAATTTTCAGGATGTCCTCGACTTCGTCCAGCAACTCGATGGGTTCGCGACCGTCGCGGTCCAGCTTGTTGATGAAGGTGAAGATCGGGGTGTCGCGCAGCCGGCAGACCTCCATCAGCTTGATGGTGCGTTCCTCGACGCCGCGAGCGCAGTCGATGACCATCAGCGCCGAATCCACGGCGGTCAGGGTGCGATAGGTGTCCTCGGAAAAATCCTCGTGGCCGGGGGTGTCGAGCAGGTTGATGATGCGGTCGCGGTAGGGGAACTGCATCACCGAGGAGGTGACCGAGATGCCGCGTTGCTGCTCCAGCGCCATCCAGTCGCTGGTGGCGTGGCGGGCGGCCTTGCGGCCCTTGACCGTGCCGGCCATTTGAATCGCGCCACCGAACAGCAACAGCTTTTCGGTCAACGTGGTCTTGCCGGCGTCGGGGTGGGAGATGATGGCGAAGGTGCGCCGGCGGTTGAGTTCGTCGAGGAGGGTGGTCATTACGGACTAGGTAAGGTATTGAAGTTGAAGTGTGGCGCGATTTTAACCGATTGGCGGCGGGAGCAGGCCAGTCGGCAAGAGAGCCTCCGCCAGCGCAAAATTCGCGCCGCCCTCAACGATGACGATCGGTTGAATCTCCTCCCGGACGCCCTGGCCCCGACCACCCTATGACGCGATTAGCCCGGCTCCAAGCCGGGCCCGGTCAAGATCGGCATCGGGAGTCACATCCGCGCTAAACATTGAACCGGAAGTGCATGACATCGCCCTCCTGAACGATGTAGTCCCGGCCTTCCAGCCGCCACTTGCCCGTCTCGCGGGCGCCGGCCTCGCCGCCATGGGCGATATAGTCGGCATAGGCGATCACTTCGGCGCGGATGAAGCCTCGCTCGAAGTCAGTATGGATCACTCCCGCCGCCTGGGGCGCGGTGGAACCGGTCCGCACCGTCCAGGCCCGAACCTCCTTGGGACCGGCGGTAAAATAGGTCTGCAACCCCAGCAGCTTGTAGGCGGCATGGATCACCCGGTCCAAACCCGGCTCGGTCAGCCCGTAATCGGCCAGGAACTCCGCCCGGTCAGCTTCGTCCAGCTCCACCAATTCCGCCTCGATAGCCGCGCACACCGGCGCGACCTCGGCGCCTTCCTGGGAAGCGATCTCCCGCATCTGATCCAGCAGCGGATTGTCGTTGAAACCGTCCTCGGCGACGTTGGCGATGTACAGCACCGGCTTGGCGGTCAACAAAAACAGCTCGCGCAAGAATTCACGCTCGGTGGCCGCCAGTTCCAGCGTCCGCAACGGAGCGCCGGTGTCAAGATGCGCCCGCGTCCGTTCCAACACCGCCTTGCGTTCCAACGCCTCTCGGCCACCGGCCTTGGCCGCCTTCTCGGCGCGTTGCAGGGCTTTCTCCACCGTCGCCAGATCGGCCAGCGCCAGCTCGGTGCCGATGGTCTCGATATCCTCTCGCGGCCGCACCCGCCCGGCGACATGGATCACGTCGTCGTTCTCGAAACAGCGCACCACGTGGGCGATGGCGTCGGTTTCACGGATATGCGCCAGAAACTGGTTGCCCAGCCCCTCGCCCTTGGACGCGCCGGCCACCAGCCCGGCGATGTCCACGAACTCGACCGTGGCGGGGACGATCTGCTTCGGCTTGACGATGGCGGCGAGCGCATCCAGGCGCGGATCGGGCACCGCCACCACGCCGACATTTGGGTCGATGGTGCAGAACGGATAATTCTCGGCCTGGATGCCGGCCTTGGTGAGGGCGTTGAACAGAGTGGACTTGCCGACGTTCGGCAAGCCGACGATACCGCATTTGAGAGCCATGGCTGCCTGGTTCAGGATGGATCGGAAGGGAATTCGACGCGCCGGCTGTGCAAGGCATGAACCGCCCGGTCCCATTGCCCGGCGATCAGCCGCGGCAGTTCGCGCAGCGCGTCGACCATGGCCTGTTCGACCAGCACCCGTTCCGAGGCAAGGGGGCGGCGCAACACATGATCCAGCACGTCGCGGCTGTCGCCGGGATGGCCGATGCCGAGCCGCAACCGGAGAAAATCGTTGCCACCCAGATGGGCGATGAGGTCGCGCAAGCCGTTGTGACCACCCGGACCGCCGCCTTTCTTAAGCCGAACCACCCCTAGCGGCAGGTCCAGCTCGTCGTGAACCACCAGAATCGCCGGCAACGGAATCCGGTGGAACCGCGCCAGCGCCGCGACCGCCAGGCCACTGCGGTTCATGAAGGTCATCGGCTTGAGCAGCCACAGGTCCTGACCGGCCAGCGCGATTCGGCAGGTTTCGCCGTGGTATTTGGAATCCGGGCGAAAATAGCCGCCGTGCTGACGGGCCAGTTCGTCCACCAGCCAGAATCCGGCGTTGTGCCGGGTGTCGGCGTACTGGGGGCCGGGATTGCCCAGCCCCACCACCAGCCGTAACGTCGGTGATCGCCCGCCCCCCTCGCCAGGCGGGGGAGGGGCGCTGGGGGGCAGGGGAGCCACGGGCAACGAGGGACCCCCATCCGGCTTTAGGCCGCCGGCGTCGTGGGCGCGGCGACGCTTGGACCTTCCTCGCCGCCGTGGGCGTGATGGATGCTGACGACGATGGCGTCCAGTTCGGAACCCGGGGCGATGTGGGTGGCCAACTCCACTCCGGCTGGCAGCTTGAGATCGGACAGGTGCAGGGCCTCGCCCATCCCAAGATCGATGATATCCACCTCGATGAATTCCGGCAAATCCTTGGGCAAGCAAGCGATTTCGATATCGATCAGGGCGTGGCTGACTATTCCGCCCTGCTGCTTGACGCCTCGGGAACCGGCCTCGTTGACGAAGTGCAACGGAATGTGAACCCGCAGCTTGCGGTCGGCGCTGACCCGCAGGAAGTCGACGTGCAGGATGGTCGGCTTGAAGGGATGGCGCTGCAAGTCGCGCAGCACGGCGCTTTCGACCTCGTCGCCCAGCTTCAGGGTCAGGATGTGGGAATAAATGGCTTCGTTCTGCAACTGGTTGGTGAATTCCAGATGCTCCAGCGTCAGCGCCCGCGGCTCCCGACCTCCGCCGTACAGGATAGCCGGCACCTTGCCAGCGCGGCGCAGGCGGCGGCTCGCACCTTTCCCCAGATCCCCGCGCGGCTCGGCGTTCAGTTCAAACATCGCACTCATGGCTTCAACTCCAAACGGTGAAAATAAAAACACGACACGCCCGCGACCAGGCGCGCCGCTCGGTGAAATCCCATGGAAAACCCTTCTTGGCCTCGCTCCCCTCTCGCTGGCGAGAGGGAGGTGCTCGTGCCAGCGTTCAGGCGAACAGCGAACTGACCGATTCCTCGATGTGGATGCGCCGCATGGTCTCGGCCAGCAACCCGGCCACGCCGATCTGGCGGATGGTCGGGCAGGCCTCGGCCTCGGGGCGCAGCGGAATGGTGTCGGTCACCACCAGTTCGTCCAGCACCGACTCGCTGATGTTCCGCACCGCCGGCCCGGACAGCACGGCGTGGGTGCAGTAAGCGCGCACCGAGGCGGCGCCCTGCTCCTTCAACGCCTGGGCGGCCAGACAGAGGGTGCCGGCGGTGTCCACCATGTCGTCCACCACGATGCAGTGCTGGCCTTCCACGTCGCCGATCACGTGCATGACCTTGGTTTGGTTGGGCGCGGGCCGACGCTTGTCGATGATCGCCAGGTCGGCGTCGTCAAGTCGCTTGGCCAGGGCGCGGGCCCTCACCACGCCGCCCACGTCCGGCGACACCACCATCATCTCGCCGAAGTCCTGGGCGCGGATGTCGTTCAGCATGATCGCGGTGGCGTAGATGTTGTCCACCGGAATATCGAAGAAACCCTGAATCTGGTCGGCGTGCAAATCCACCGTCAGTACCCGGTCCACCCCGACGCTGGTGATCATGTTGGCGACCACCTTGGCCGAGATCGGCACCCGCGCCGAGCGGGGGCGGCGATCCTGGCGCGAATAGCCGAAGTAGGGAACGACCGCCGTGACCCGCACCGCCGAGGAGCGCCGCAGCGCATCGGCGATCACCAGCAGTTCCATGATGTTGTCGTTGGTGGGATGGCAGGTCGGCTGAACGATGAACACGTCGCGGCCGCGGACGTTTTCCATCAGTTCGACCATGACCTCGCCGTCGCTGAACCGATCGACGACCGCTTGACCGAGGGGCAGTTGCAGGTGGCCGGCGATTTCGTTGGCAAGACGCGGATGGGCGTTGCCCGCGAACACCATCATGCGACCTTCGTACACGACCCGTTCCCCCGCTGTCGGTCTGCATTGCTGGGTAAGATGGCTGGGCCGCCAGGATTCGAACCTGGGAATGCCGGAACCAAAATCCGGTGCCTTACCACTTGGCCACGGCCCAAGAAACCTGGAAGTGTGTCAGACGGACGCGGCTTGCCGCCCGGTTAGATATTCATGCAACGGCGAGCGGTTACGACCGCGCGCCACGAAACCCACCCAACCGGTGGGCAGCCGGGCCAACACCCGCCCCGCGCCGGAGGCGTCCGGGAAGGCGGCGAACACGCACGCGCCGGTACCCGTCAGCCGCGTCTGGCCGAATCGCGCCAACCACCTCGCGGCGGCGGCCACTTCCGCATAGCGGCGGTAAACCACCGCCTCGCAGTCGTTGCCACCCACGCCCGCCACGAAGTCGGTAATTGTGATGGGCGAGGAATTTCTTGTCAAATCCGGGTCGGCGAACACCGCGCCAGTGGCGACGTGGCGGGCGGGGACCAGCACCACGAACCAGGGTTCGACCAGATCGACCGGCGTCAGCCGTTCGCCCACGCCCTCGGCCCAGGCCGCCCGGCCGCGGACGAACACCGGCACGTCGGCGCCCAGGGTCAGGCCCAGTTCGGCCAGCTCCGCCAGGGTCAATCCGGTACGCCACAGATGGTTGAGGGCCACGAGCGTCGTGGCGGCGTCGGAACTGCCGCCACCCAGCCCGCCGCCCATCGGCAGGCGTTTGGCGATGCGAATCGTCACGCCCTGGCGAACACCGGTGGCTTCTTGCAGCAGGCGGGCGGCGCGCACCGTTAAGTCGGCATCCACCGGCACGCCGGGAATTTCGCCGTCACGGACGGTGACGCCATCGGCGCGCGGCTCAAACCACAGCCAGTCGCCGTGATCCAGGAACTGAAACACGGTCTGTAGCAGGTGATAGCCATCCGGCCGCCGACCGACGATGCGCAGCATGAGATTGAGCTTGGCGGGCGCGGGCCAGGCGTCAGGATCGGGGTTCACAGCGTCCATTGCTCGATCACCAGCTTCACACTCAGATCCCGCCGCCGGGCGATGATACGCTCGGGCAGGTCCAGGTTGAGCCTGGAGGTGGGAGCATAAGCGGGATACTCGATGACCCAACCTTGCTGCTCCAACCGGGTCAGGCGACCGCTGGCGTCCGTTTGCAGCACGGGCGGCGATCCAGGTTCGGGCAGGCCCCGCGCCCAGTAGCGCAAGCCATTCACCGGCAGGCGCACTCCCAGCGCCTGTTCCAGCAGTTCGTCGGCGTCGGGCGCGGTCCAGCTCCGGCCGTCCTGCGTCTGAATGCGCGCCCACGCCCCATCGCTTTCGACGACGACTCGACCCTGGCCGAGTGGACCACTCAAATCGATGCGATAACCGGAACCTTGCTGCGTCCATTGGAAACTGGCGTGCCAGCCGTCCTGACCGCTGACGACGCCAATTCGACCGTCGGCCCGCCAGAGGGTAAGTTGCGTTAGAACGGTTTGCCGGGCGGTCCAGGCGCCTTGAGCGGCGGGCGGGACCGTGGGGGGGGGGATCGCGCAACCGAACAGTGACGCGACCAGCGCGGCGGCGAGCAGCGTGGAGCGGAGCGGAGGGCGTGGGTTCACAGGACGAACGCTGGCTACTCGCCCAACTTTTCCTTGAGCTTGAGCAGGTGAGGATCGTCCGGATTTTTCCGTAACGCCTCTCGCCAGATCTTTTTGGCCTCCTCGCGCTGGCCGGTCACCCACAGCACCTCGACCAGATGCGCGGCGATCTCGGCGTCGGGATTGGCCTGATAAGCCCGACGCAGATACTCCAGCGCCTTGGCGTGGTCGCCCAGCCGATATTGTACCCAGCCCATGCTGTCGAGCACGGCGGCATCGTCGGGCAGCAACGCCAGCGCCTGCTCGATGTAGCCCAGCGCCTCCGGGTAGCGCGTGGTGCGGTCGGCCAGGGTGTAGCCGAGCGCGTTGAGAGCCTGCCCATGCTTGGGGTCGGCGGCGAGGATGGCGCGCAGGTCCTGCTCCAATACGTCCAGCCGATCCAGCTTCTCGGCCGCCAGCGCCCGCGCGTAGAGCAGCTCCTTGTCGTTGGGATGTATTTTCAACCCCCGCTCCAGGGTATCGAACGCCTCCTGATAGCGGCTGGCCTCGCGCAACGCCTCGGCCTCGGCCAGGTAGAGGGTGATGCTATTTTGCGGCTGGTCGCGGCGCAGCGTCTCGAAATGCTGGGCGAGCGCCACGGTTTCGCCCGCCTTGGCCAGCATGATGCCCTTGCGCAACTGGGCGGTCAGATAGCGCTCCTCGCCGGACACCCGGCTGTACCACTCGTTGGCCTTGGCGTAGTCGCCGCGCTGCTCCTCGATCCGGCCCAGTTCGAAATAGGTGTCCGCCAGCCGGACATTGCGCTTGATCAGTTCCAGGAAATAACTCTCGGCCAGATCGAACTGGCGGGTTTCGGCCGCCAGCACGCCCAGCGCGTAGAGGGAATCGGTATCCTTGGGGTTTTGATTGAGCAGGGTGGCGAATTCGCGGCGGGCCTTGTCCAGTTGCCCGGCATCCACCAGCAGGCGGGCGTAATTCATGCGCAGATTGCGGTCGCGCGGCAGGGTGGCGACTGCCTTGGCCAGTCCCGCCAGCGCCGCCGCGCGGTTGCCCTGGTCCATGAGCAGGCGAGTACGCAGCAAATGGGCCAGGACCAGTTTGGGATCGGCCGCCAGCGCCCGGTCCAGACTGGCCAGCGCCAGCACCCGGTCGCCAGCGGCGGCGGCCAGCATCGCCTGGTAATACTGGGCGAAGGCCGAACGCGGATGGCGGTCGCCGAACTGGCGCATCACCCGCAGGGCCGCCTGCTTGTCGTCCACCTGGCTCAGCAGCGAAGCCACGGTGGCGAAGCCTTGCTGCTGGTCCTTCTTGCTGGCGGCCTGCCGCACCGCATCCAGATAAGGAGCAGCCTCGTCCACCCGGTCGTTGCGCAGCAGCGCCAGCGCCAGCGCCTGGCGGGCCGGGTCGCTGGCCGGGGCCAGGGCGCGCCAGCGGCGCGCCAACTCCAGGACGGCGGCGTTGTCCTTCATCAACAGCGCCAGCATGGTCGCCCGTTCCGCCACCTGGGAGTCATCGCTGGCGATAGCCAGCTTGCGGTAATGGTCCAACGCCACATCCAACTGGTCGCGCTTGCCGGCCAGCTCCGCCGCGAGCACCTCGTACATCAACTCGGCGCGGGAGCTGGGCCGCATGACGGGCCGGATCGGAAACTCCGGTTCAACCGGCGCCTGCGCGTCCACCACGGTGGCGCAACCGCTCAACAGCAGGCCGCTAAAACCCAATGCCTTCAAAAGTCTGTTCATTGCCAGCGCGCGTCGTGGTTCGGCGGCTGGAAAAGCCGCGCGAAACGAAAGGAGGGCAAGGACTGGAATGTCGGTTTTCGACTCGCGGCGCGCCTACGCGCGCTCGCGGCGCCATTGCCGGTTCAAAGTATAATCCAATGGCGGTATGACCTTGCCATTCGCCGGTTTTATCCCGCAGAATGAGTTTAATTTTCCGGCCTTATCCCCGACCACGCTCCATGCTGCTTCTGGCTCTCGGCCTCAATCACCGAACCGCTCCCGTCGGCGTGCGCGAACGGGTGGCGTTCGCGCCCGATCGAGTGGGCCCAGCCCTGCGGGATTTGCTTGACCATGGCGGCGTCCATGAGGCGGCCATCCTTTCGACCTGCAACCGCACCGAACTGTATTGTGGCCTGAACGATCGGGACGGTGGCCAGGTGGTGGAGTGGCTGGGTGATTATCACCTGTTGCGGGCGGCGGATTTACAGCCCTATCTGTACCGACACACCGACCGGCAGGCGGTGCGCCACATCCTGCGGGTCGCCTCCGGGCTGGATTCGCTGGTGCTGGGCGAGCCGCAGATTCTCGGCCAGGTCAAGGCCGCCTATCAGACCGCCAACGGCGCCGGAACCCTGGGCGCGCGGCTGGAGCGGTTGTTCCAGCACACGTTCGCGGTGGCCAAGCAGGTGCGCACCGATACCCGGATCGGCGCCAGCCCGGTGTCGGTGGCGTTCGCGGCGGTGGGTCTGGCCAAACAGATTTTCGCCGATCTACCCAAGCGCGCCGCGTTGCTGATCGGCGCCGGCGACACCATCGAACTGGTTGCCCGTCACCTGCATGAAAACGGCGTGGGCCGGCTGATCGTCGCCAATCGCACCTTGGAACGGGCGCACGCCCTGGTCGCGCCGTTCGGTGGTTACGCCATCGCCCTGGACGAAATTCCCGCCCACCTGGGCGAGGCCGATATCGTGATCGCCGCCACCGCCAGCCCCGGCCTGATGCTGGACGCGGCGCGGGTTCGGGCCTGCCTGAAACAGCGCCGCCGCCGGCCGATGTTCATGGTGGACCTGGCGGTGCCGCGCGATATCGAGCCGGCGGTCGCCGATCTGGACGACGTATACCTGTACACGGTGGACGATCTCAAGGACATCATCCAGGAGAACCTGCGTTCCCGGAAGGCCGCGGCCGAACAGGCCGAGGAGATCATCGACCATCAGGCCGAGCACTTCATGGGCTGGTTGCGCGCCCAGGACGGCGTCGCCAGCATCCTTGCCCTGCGCCAGCGGGCCGAGGCCATCCGCGACGAGGCGCTGACCCGCGCGCGCCGCCAACTGGCCCAGGGTAAAAATCCGGGCGAGGTGCTAGAGCTCCTCGCCAATCTCCTGACCAACAAGCTCCTTCATTCGCCCTGCGCCGGCCTGCGTGAGGCCGCCGCCCAGGGCGACGCCGAAATGTTGAATCTGATCAAGAATCTGTACCGCCTGAACGGCGGCAATCCTTGCCGATGAACCCCTCCATGCTGGCCAAGCTGGAACAACTGGCCTCCCGGCGCGAGGAAGTCGGCGCATTGCTGGCTGAACCTGAAATCCTCGGCGACAGCGACCGTTTCCGCGCCCTGTCGATGGAATACGCCCAACTGGAACCGGTGGCGCTTGGATTTTGGGCCTACCGCCGGGTGCTGGACGACCTGGACGCCGCCCGCGAGATGAGCCGGGACAGCGACCCGGAGCTGCGCGCACTGGCTCAGGACGAAGTGCTGCAAGCCGAAGCCCGCCGCGCCGAACAGGAGCGGGCGCTGCAACTGTTACTGCTGCCGCGCGACCCGCACGACGCCGGCAACGTGTTCCTGGAAATCCGCGCCGGCACCGGCGGCGACGAGGCGGCGCTGTTCGCCGGCGATCTGTTGCGGATGTATAGCCGTTACGCCGAATTGCGCGGCTGGCAGTGGGAAATCCTCAGCGAAAGTCTTGGCGAGCACGGCGGCTACAAGGAGGTGATCACCCGCGTCATCGGCCAGGGCGCGTATTCACGGCTGAAATTCGAATCCGGGGCGCACCGGGTGCAGCGGGTGCCGGTCACCGAGGCACAGGGCCGCATCCACACCTCGGCCGCCACCGTGGCCATCCTGCCGGAACTGGCGGAAGTGGAACAGATCGAGATCAATCCTGGCGACTTGCGCATCGATACCTATCGCGCTTCCGGGGCCGGTGGTCAGCACGTCAACAAGACCGACTCGGCCATCCGTATCACGCATCTGCCCAGCGGCATCGTGGTGGAATGTCAGGACGAGCGTTCCCAGCACAAGAACCGTTCGCGGGCGATGTCGTTGTTGCAGGCGAAACTGCTGGCGGGGGAACGGGAGCGGCAGCAAACCGCCCAGGCCCAAGCCCGGAAGCTGCTGGTCGGCAGCGGCGACCGCTCCGAACGCATCCGCACCTACAACTTTCCGCAGGGACGGGTGACCGATCACCGCATCAACCTCACGCTCTACAAGCTCGGCGACATCCTGGCCGGCAATCTCGATCCCATCATCGACCCGCTGATCCAGGAATATCAGGCCGACCAGTTGGCGGCGCTGGCCGAGTGAGCGCCGTCACTCTCCGCGAACTGCTCGCCCACGCCGCCCGGCGGCTGATCGAAATCAGCGCCAGTCCACGCCTCGACGCCGAAGTCCTGCTGGCGGCGGCGCTGGACCGGCCTCGTGGCTATTTGCACGCCTGGCCGGAACGGACGCCGGCGCCGGAACAGGCCGCTTGCTTCGCCGTCTGGCTGGAACGTCGGAGCGCGGGCGAACCTGTGGCCTACCTCCTCGGTCAGCGGGAATTCTGGTCGCTGGATCTGGAAGTGACCCCGGATACGTTGATTCCCCGCCCGGAAACCGAGCTGTTGGTGGAATTGGCGCTGGCGCGGTTGCCGATGGACCGGCCGGTGACCGTGGCCGATCTGGGCACGGGCAGCGGCGCGATTGCCTTGGCGCTGGCGGTGGAGCGGCCGATGGCGCGGATCGTCGCCACCGATCAGAGTCCAGCGGCGCTGGTGGTCGCCCAGCGCAACACCCAGCGGCTGGGGATTGGCAACGTGGAATTTCGCGAAGGCGACTGGTGCGCGCCGCTGGGCGACGAACGATTTGACCTGATCGCCGCCAATCCCCCTTATGTCGCCGCCGCCGATCCCCGCTGGCGACAAGGCGAATTGCGATTCGAACCGCCGGCGGCGCTGGTGGCGGGCGGCGATGGATTGGCCGCCCTGCGCGCCATCGTCGCCCAGGCTTCGGAGTATCTGAAGCCGGGCGGTTGGTTACTGCTGGAACACGGTTACGACCAGGGCGAGGCGGTTCTGGCGCTGCTGCGAGAACGTGGCTTCGACGCGGTGAGCGATCATCGGGACACGGCGGGTCTAAGCCGGACCAGCGGCGGGTGCTGGCCATCCTTACCTCATCAGACCATTGTAAGGGGCGTTTTTCCGCGATGACTCCCGATCGATTGCTTGAGTTGAGCGGTCATCCGCCGCAAAGCGTTTCAGGCGGGGATTTATCCCTCACCAGATCAACCTAGCGGCTTTGGCCGGTCAGTCATCGATTGGTCGGGGCGAGAGGATTTGAACCTCCGACCACCTGCACCCCATTTAAGTTTTTGTCCCATCTTTGCCCATTTTCAAGCATCTAAATTTCCCTCATAATGATCCATATTTTCTAGCTATTCTAATCGCTTATCGCTAGAATACCCCCAACAGCATACCCATAGCATCTAACCTCAAGCAACTCTTTTTGTGGGGCACATTGTGGGGCACATGGAATTTGTGCCCCCATGCCCTACCCTTAACCCCAAGGCACAACCAATGTCACTCACAGTCAAGGAACTCGAAAATCTGACTTCCGCCGATATAGGCAAAAATCTATTCGATGGTGACAATCTTCGTGGCCTAGTCCGCATGGGCAAGGATGGAACCATCAGCGTACTTTTTCGCTGGCGGTTCCGCCATAGTGGCAAGCATCATGATTACACTTGTGGGACATGGCGAAAGGGAGTAAGCCTAGCCAACATCCGCAAGGAACGGGATACAGCAGCTTCCATCCTTGCCACGGGCAAGAATCCGAACGATGAACGCAAGCTAACCAAGGAACGGGCAACAATTGAACAAAAAGCTGAACTTGCCCATATTGAAGCTCAAAAAGCCGCCTTGCGTACCTTGGAATCCGCCCTACAAGAATGGTATGGCTCAAAGGAAATCAGTGACCGCAAGGACGGCGGGAAAGACCTAAAGCGTGCTATCGCCAAGGACGTACTACCAAAACTGAAGGATGTACCCGTATCCGAAATCACTAAGGTTATGCTTGCTGATATTCTTCATGACGTGGCGAAACGTGCCCCAATCATGGCTAATCGTCTTCATGCCAGTCTCAATCAGTTCTTCAAGTACGCCAAGGATGAACGCGAATGGATACCGAAAAACCCCTTAGATGGAACCAAACGCGCCAAAATTGGCGGGAAAGAGGAACCACGGGAAAGAATCTTAGTAGACCCTATCAACCCCGACAAACATGAATTGAAGGAACTACTGGAAGCGATGGATAACGCCAATCTTCAAGACTCTACTAAGGCGGTTCTCTGGGTTATCCTCGCTACCGCTTGCCGTGTGGGGGAAATCACCAAAGCCCGATGGATAGACATTAACCTAGACGTGGGAACATGGGTTATCCCCGCTGAAAACTCAAAAAACGGTAAACCCCACACCGTCAACCTTTCCCCTTTCGCCCTGACACACTTCAAAACCCTGCATGAAATCAGTGGGAATAAATCTGCTTGGGTACTTCCTTCAAGCCGTGGGGATAGCCCGGTTTACATCAAGAGCATTACCAAGCAAGTCTTAGACAGACAGTTAGAAACCCCCCTAGAACATCGCACAAAGGCCATAGGTACGCTCAAATTATCAGGGGGACACTGGACACCCCATGACCTTAGACGTACAGCAGCAACCTTAATGGGGCATTGTGGGGTACTCTCAGAAATCATAGAACGCTGCTTGAACCACGTTGAAGAAAACAAGCTGAAAAGAATCTACCAGCGTCAAGAACCACGTAAACAAATGCAGGAAGCATGGTATTTGTTGGGAAAACGGCTTGAAACCTTGCTATCAGACAACGTAATCGTAGGGAATTTCGGAAGCAAAGTAGCGTAAAAATAACCCCTTGACATATAAATTAAGTCACCTTAATCTATTTCCAGTTCCCCGAAGTATGAGGGGGAATTAGCTTCAGACCCTTAGTTCATAGGGCATGGTTTAGGCCATGTGTTGCGCGAAGGCCAAACGGCAACAGCGTAACACATGGCCTTTTTGCATTTATGCGCGTTCACCTTTATGGAGTAAGTGATTATATGCCAGTAACCATCAAAAACCCGGCAACTAAGGCCGATAAATTCCCAAACATGCCCGCCAGCAAAAGACGTTCCGGGCACGCCAAAGTCAAAGCCCCAATTATCCCATTGACCATGCCCGGAAGATACAACACGGGAAACGTACTAGCTGTAACGGGATGGAGTGCTTCAACGCTTTGGAACAGGATTAGGGATGGAAGATTTCCCAAGCCGCTTAAAGACGGTAAGCGGGCATGGTGGCCTACCGATGTAGTTAAGGAAGCGTTAGGACTGTAGGCAATAAAAAACCCCGTCTTCCACAAGACGGGGTAAATCCGTTCAAAATCTAAACAAGAGAATAATATCATTATGCCTTACTTCAACAAAAAAGTATATAGGTTATCCGTTCACCTAAAGTCTGGATTTTTGGAGAAAGAGTAATAAAATTAGTAAGTTAAGTATAAAATAAAAAGCTATTCTAGTTATAAGGGAGTATTTCCCTTGATAACTATCATCCATCAAAAATTAGATAAGTTAGTCTTATCTAAATCCTTCACTACGTTAGAAGAACGGGAGATTTTCAATCTAGCAGTATCTAGGGCTATGTTTTTGTGGGGACAAGGTGAACTAAGTAGAAGAGTAAGAAAATACCAAACCATATTTTTAAAACACTATCCAGAAAAAACCAGCATCTATATTAAGTTTGGGGCTAATAAGAATGGGGCTATAGTTTGGATAGACTTTAACCCATCTAAACTAGACTTGGAAACATGGGTAGACTTCACTTTCTTATGCGTGGATTTGTTTGGAGAAAAGACTGTATATGAAACTTTCAAAATTCAGCTAATAGAATTAGCGATGGACGTAAATAAACCTATGTCAGACTTCATATTCATAGCATCAGGAATCAGCAATCAAAATACCCTATTTAAAGATAACGGCACGCTCTATCTAGGAGCGAAATACAGTAACCGCACATTCATTATTTACGATAAACAGAAACAGCTACAAGAAAAAAAGAACAAGACAATCTCATATCCGCTAACGAGAGTAGAAGCGCGGATTCGTGGGATAAATATAACTATTAATCAACTAAATAGCCTAGAATCCCCCTTCAAACCTCTATTAGTGATTCCAAAAAATAGGCTAGAAACTCTTAAGCAAGATAAGGCGCTATATTCGTTCACTCAATCACTGAATCAGGTTCTTACTGGACAAGAAGCATATAGACAACAAAATAAGGAAGCACGTAAACGCTTGTTAAAATTGCTAACCCCTCACTCAATAAAGTTAGGGCACTCTAATAAGCACTGGTTAAAGTGGCTTGAATATAAACGAGACTTATTATTTACAGTCTTTACAAACTCATAGCTATGAGCTAGTTACTTAATTTTTTCATGAGGTTAGAATATATATTTACTAACGGATTAAAAATCAGAAAAATTTCTTAATATAAATCCGATATAAATCGGGTATAGATTGACCCAAATAACAACCCTCATAATATCTAGCCTAAAAGATGTAGTCTCGCGGTGGACTAGAGATAATAGAAACAACTCAGATAAATACCAAACAGATAGAAGAGAGTAAAAAGAGTAAGAGGGTAGGAGAGAAAATCAGTCAATCACTTCCGAATAACCAAAAATACCTAACTCATTGATTCCAATCAATTCCGCTTTCTTTCACACGCCTATACATAGGCATTCTCAATGCTCCCCGAAATCTCTAACGGGGTGTCTTTTCAAAATTCGCCCCTTACCTCCTTAAAACTCAGACCATTTTTTTATTTTCTCCCCAAACCCTGAAAGGGTTTTTCAAAAGCCCATAAAAAAAGCCCCTCTACCGAGTGGAGGGGCAAGCAGGAGAAAATAGCATGAATCGAATTTTTATTATAAAATAGAGGGGCTTGGTTATCAAGCTCAATCTATTGGCTATTAGGAGTGAATATCATGTATTTTGGTCTTCCAAATCTTTTCTCGAAAAAAGATAGACGGGTAGCAAAGTCTGTTAATACGGATACTTTAGACCGTCCTACCGTGAAAAAGGGCTATGCCCATATCTTTAAGAAAGATGAACCCGTTCAGTCTACTGAACCAGTATCTCCACACCATCCTAATGCTCATACGATTCGGATGCGTGGTATTCAAGGTTAAATGTTCACCGCAAGGTAACATAATCCCACAGTCCCAAAAAATTTAGCCAACGAACCCGCATATTATGCGGCTAGTGGTACTCAATTTCGTGGGACTGTGGGATTTTAGAGAATCAGAGAGAGATACCAATGGAAAAGCAACTTCCACCTAAACAACTGTTAGCCGCTCAATTACTAGCCGATGGTCTACCATTCAAACAAGTATCCGAAAAAGTCGGAGTTAGCTTATCTGTGGTCTACAAGTGGAAACATATCCCAGCGTTTAACGCCTATGTGAATGAATTGCTCATACAGAATGAAAACAAAGCCTACCAAGACATGTTTTCACTCAAACCGCAAGCTTTGGAAACAGTAAAAGCCATGCTCAATAGCAAGGATTCCCGAACAGCTATCAAAGCCGCTGAACTTATTCTAAAGTTTGGCACATAGGTTCACTTTTTTTCTATTCCTACATTAGCTAGTCTCTTTTCTGACTTATCCCCATCAATGTAATAACTAATTATTGCCTTGGACACCTTTTTATAATCAAATTTATCTGTTGGCTTGTTATCAAAAGTTGCTAGAACTTGCGAGGTTGTAGATATTGAATTTGCATCAATTTCTTTAAATCTATTGTCCACACCAATCTCAACATTAGAACTATCAAGGAACTGAATTTTGTAATTGATTTTAACCTTAGACGAATTGCCATTTTTCCATTTTGGCTGAAGTGTAAATATAACCATGCCACCTGATGTTTTCGTTTGCAAAATAACTGCTTCTTGAAGTGTCACTAAATCCGTCTTTGCAATTTTATTATCATCGTTTGTTATTACGGTTTCTGTAGTTCCATCATTTTGCTTCTTAATCTCCAATTCTGACTGTTTGGAATTTGCATCACATGGTGCTACTTGATAACTAACGCTTCCTGCTGAATTCACACATTTGTTCACGGCAAAAGCTTGACCAGTCAAGCCTAGAAAGACGATCACAGTTATCATCTTTTTCATTGTGGGCACCTTTAGGACTTTTGAAGTATCTGGAAAAGAAATTAGCAAAATCACAGTGGCTAGGGAAGTGGGAACGTGAGTAGACCCTTGGAATGGGGAAGTCTAATCTTGAATTTTCCAGCAAGGAAGCTAGGTAAATAGAGGCTTTTCGGGGATTCAGGCACCAGCAAGAAAAATAATCAACCCCTCCTACCCAGTGCAATTAATTGCAACTATCAAAACTATCTTCCAAATAGAATATTACTATTGCATGCCCATCCGAGTAGGGGGGAAGCTAGGCATGGTGGGAAAGAGGGGGGGATACCTATAAGCAAGGCGGGAAAGAGGCTGTAATCGCTTCCCAAGGCCAAATTTAGCGGTTTTTTGGGGTAGGAGTAGAAAGGGTAAGGTTATGATAGCCAGTCACCTTAGCAAGCCTACGCATGGCGATACCCCTAGAAAAATAATTACGGGGTAGCCAAGCCCCCAAGCCCCTAGCTTTGAAAATTGTGGGGCACTTTGTGGGGCACATTTTTCATATCAAAATAAAAAAGCACTTAGCCTAGGTTAAAATTCTAAGCTAAGTGCTTGTTTTAATTGGTCGGGGCGAGAGGATTTGAACCTCCGACCACCTGCACCCCATGCAGGTG
>ERZ761602.4293-NODE-4293-length-18660-cov-5.489170_pt1 | contig 18660 bp, 15 predicted proteins | sample MGYA00512165_ERZ761602 | MGnify/ENA primary metagenome ERZ761602 (study PRJEB28899, sample SAMN02445085) | bioreactor sludge metagenome | biome: EBPR sludge; isolation source: Thorneside wastewater treatment plant | place: Australia: Brisbane, Thorneside... | reverse complement strand
ACCGAGAAGCTTCGTCGGCCGCTGACCCGGCCGACCGAGAAGCTTCGTCGCGGGTCAGCGGCGAAGCTTCGGAAGCACTGGCGCGCCGCCATCGCGACGCGCCGTCCGCTCAGAAGCTCGCCTCCGCAGCGCGCCGCCATGACGACGCGCCGTCCGCTCAGAAGCTCGCTTCCCGCAGCACGGGATCGAGCGCGCGCCAGTCGTCGACCTTCGTGCCCGGATGGGTCGGCGTCTTGTACGCGCGCTCGCGTACGCGACCGAAGCTCGTCGCTCCGTCGCTCACCACCGGCACGTGCTCGAACGAGATCGCGACGTAGAACATCATGTAGTGGAAGAAGTTCTTCTGCACGATCACGTCGGCCTTGCGCGGATTCAAACCGACATCTCGCCAGAACCTCGGATGAATCGGCAGCGGTGGCTTCTCCATCACGATCACGCTGGTGACCGTCGATCCCTTCGTGACGTCGAGCCGCACCTTGCGGCCGAGCTCGCTCTCCACCGCCGCCATCACGGTCGCGCGGATCGGCACCTCGGGCATGCCGTAGCCCGGCGTCCCACGCAGCACGAGATCGTGCTCGGAGCCGATCGGCAGCGACCACGTCTGCGCGAGCAGCGCCGGATCGTGCACCGGCACGTACGCACGCAGCCCCGAGTCGGTCGACACCAGCCCCTTCACGAGGTGCGTGTTCCCGCCCGGCGCGCCCGCGCCCACGATGTCGTCGACGTCGACGAAGGTCACCGGCCCGAAGCGGCGCTTGCCGCTCGTCTTCGCTCGCTCGATCGCCTCCGGCACCGAGTGCATCTTCGGCAGCGCGACGTTTCGCTCTTCCCACGCGCGCTCCGCGAGCTCGTCCGCGAGCTTCTCCGCGAGCTCGCGATCGCCGTCGGTGCTCACGTGCGCGGACCAGCCGAGGTCCTCCGCGTTCGTGTAGGGGTGCACCATGAAGAGGCTGGCGGAGAGCACGCGCGGGTCCTTCTCCATCGCGCGCATGTGCTTGAACACGCCGCGCATCGGCGCGAGGAAGTCCACCGTATTCCCCCCGCCGAGCACGAGCGGCAGCTTCCGCCACGCGTGCACCGGATCGATCTGCCCACGCAGCGCGCGGATCAGACGGTTGCCCGCGCGGAACCCGGTCGGCGCGAGATCCCAATGCGGGTTCGTGCGATACGCGATCAGCACGTCGAGCGCGTCGACGATGTTGCGGTTCAGGTTGCCGTGCAGATCGAAGCTCGCCGCGAGCTTCGGCTCGGGGCCGACGACCTCACGCACGCGCCGCAGGATGTGCGCCTCCGGCGATTCGCCGAGCCCACGCACCTCCATCGAGCCGTGCAGCGCGAGGTAGACGCCGTCGAGCGGGCCCGCGTTCGCGAGGCGGCCGAGTTGATCCTCGAGGATCGCCTCGAAGGCGTCGCGCGCGATCGGCGCGCTCGGCACCGTGAGGTACGACGCCAGCGGCACCGTCTCCACGTCGCCCGCGAGCCGCGCGGACTGCACGAAGCCGGTCAGCTCCGCGTGCGGCATGAAGCCTTCGAGCTCCTTGCCCTTCAGCGTCGCCGCGTGCGCGAGCGCGTCACCTGCCAGGTGGAACGAGTTGTGGAAGGCGTCCAGTTGGGTGGTCAGCGGCGAGAAGGTGTTCGCCTCGTGGAAGATGCGCCCGTAGGCGATGCGGAGCGGGCGGCCGCCGCGGCCGAGACCGGTTCCGAGCTTGGGCGCGAGGCGAGACACGCCGGATTCGGCGAGGAGCTGCGAGAGGTTCACGAGAAGAGCTCCCCGATGAAGAGGACCAGGAGCTTCTCGCGCACGTCGGGAGAAGCGGCATTGAGCAGCCGATGAATCGGGGCAGACTTGCTGGGCATCTGTCCGTCCACGATCCCGAGCGCGCCGAGCAGCATCGAGCTGTCGATCTTCGCGGCGCCTTCTCCGCCCTTCGCGAGCTGGTCGAGGAGCATCAGCACCTGTGCGGGTGGCTGCTGCGTGGGCGGCAGATCCGCGGCCGCGGCGCGGAGGTCGGCCGCGAAGGCGTCGACGTTGTCGGAGTTGCCGGGATCGAGCGTGAGGTGGATGTGCGCGGGCGAGGCGCCGAACGCGTAGGTCGCCTGCACGTGCCAGCCACGTGCGGTCATGCGATCGGCGAGCTCGAAGACGTCGCCTTCGGTCGTGGTGAACGCGAAGAGGTTCATGTCGGGCTTCGCGAGCAGCCGAAGGCCGGGCGTGGTCTGCACGACCGCGCAGAGCTTCTCGGTCGCGTTCCACATCTTCTTCGCGTTCTCGCGGTAGCGCGCGCGTCCGAGGTGACCGAGCACCGCGACCGCGGCGCCGAGCGCGGCGGCCGACTTCGAGCCGAGCGTGGTGCTGTTCACGATCGAGTAGCCCGACCACTTCGCGCACGCGAAGTACTGCGCATCGCGGAGCGCGCGATCGCGCATCAGCACCGCGGACACGCCCTTGGGCGCGAAGCCGTATTTGTGCATGTCCATCGAGAGGCTGGTGACGCCGTCGACCGTGAAGTCGAAGGGCGGGACCTCGATGCCGTTTTCGCGCAGGAACGGGAGCACCCAGCCGCCCACACACGCGTCGACGTGCATCAGCACGCCGTGCTCCTTCGCGAGGGTCGCGAGCTCCGGGATCGGATCGACCACGCCGTGCGCGTACGAAGGCGCGGAGCCGACCACGAGGATCACGTCCTTCGTCATCTTCGCGCGCGCGTCGTCGACCTTCGCGCGGAAGCTCTCGTCGACGTCCACCGTGACGATCTCGACGCCCAGATACGCCGCCGCCTTGTGGAAACACGCGTGCGCGGTCTCGGGCAAGAGCATCTTCGGCGAGGTGATCTCGGGCCGCGTCTTGCGGAAGAAGTCGCGCGCGGCTTTGACGGCGAGGATCACGCTCTCGGTACCGCCCGCGGTCGCGGTGCCCACGGCGCCTTGCGGCGCGCGCACGAGCTCGAGGCAGGTCGCGATGAAGCCGTTCTCCAGCTTGCGCGTGGACGGATAGGCCGTCGGATCGAGGCCGTTCGCGCCCATCGACGCCACGAAGGCTTCGCGCGCGATCGCACGTGCGTCGTCGCCCGCGTCGTAGACGAAGGCGAACGCGTGGCCGTCGCTCTTGAGGTCCTTGGCGCGGTGGTCGGCGAGGGCGGCCAACACTTCTTCCTGGGATCGGCCGTGCTCGGGGAAGACGCTCGTCATGATCGGGGCTCCTTGGTCACTTCGCTGCGGGCGGCGCGCTTCGTGGGCGAAGGCGCGGAGTGGGATGCGTTCGGCGGAGGCGGCGCGGACGAGCGACGCGGGCGCTCGTCGTTCTGCGTGTCTTTCAGGGCCTCCCGGACGCCGGTGCCGACGTCGGTGCCAGGATCGGTGGCGCTCGCGTGAGAGCCACGGGCCGCGAGACCGTCCGCGCTCCGCGCATCCGAGCTCCGCGCCGCGAGCGGCTTCGTGGGGTCGATCGGCGCCGCGTCGCCCTGTGGGTCACGCGCGAGCGGCGCGAGCAGGTTCTCCCAGAGCAGCCTGTGCACGGGCTCGAGGTCGATGCCCTCGGTGACACGTTGGAGCATCAGCCCGTCGATGACTGCGCGGACGAGCTGAACGAGCGCGTCCGGATCGCAGGGCGCGACGAGGCCCGCCTCGATGCCCGCACGGATCCGGTCGGCGTTCGCGCGACGGTGGGCCTCGAAGATCTTCGCGGCGCCGTGCACCAGCTCCTTCATCCGCTCGCCGCCCGTGGCAGCCAGAGCCTGCGTGAGGAAGACGAGGCGCGCCTCGTTGCCGTGCTGGAACTCGTGCACCGCACGCACCTGCGCGTAGAGCCGACGCAGCGGGTGGCTCTCCTGGTTGATGCGGCCGAGCACGAACGCGGCCTGCGCGATCATCATCTCTTCGAGCGCGGTCTCGACGATCTGGGCGCGGGAGGGGAAGTGATAGAGGAGGGTCGGCCGCTTCAGACCCAGCGCCTCCGCGAGCCGCGTCATCGAGACGTCGGCCCCTTCGCGCTGCATGACCGTCACGGCCTCGCGGGCGAGGGTGCGGCGCTTGTCGTGGTCGAGCGGACGGGCCATCGGATACCTGACGAATCGTCAGATATCATTTCCTGACGCTTCGTCAGGATTGGTCTGTGCGCGAACTCACTTCGCGTAGCGAAATGTCCAACGATTCCGGGAGCGGCGCCCGGACGGAAAGCATGGTGGATCCTTCGGGAACCGCGGTGGATCCTTCGGGAACTGCGGTGGGACGAGGCGGATCCTTCGGGAACGAACGGGATCCTTCAGGAACCGAGGCGGCCCCGCCGTTCGTCAGCGCGCGCTTCCGAAGCCGTCCGTGCGCACTTCGACCAAGCGTGCGTTCACGAAGGTCAATCGACGCTTCAGACGCTCCGGGCCGTAGTCGTAGACCCACTCGTCGATCAGGGTGGCGACGCAGCTTCGGTGCTCGCCGTTGAGCCAGCATCGCCGTCCGAAGCGCTGGAGCTTGGTGTCGGGCTCCCCGCACACTCGCGGGACCTCTTCGATGGAGGCCCCGAGGCTGATCAGGCGTTCGCCGCAGTAGTACGACGCCCGCATCTGGCTTCGAGCGACGGCGGGGCCGAGAACCGTCTGCTCGGACGGCTCGACGAGAGGGGAGCCGAACAGCCACAGAGCCACGGCGACGAATCCGAGCTTCGCGCGCATGCGGTCAGAGTACCGGACGAGGGGAGCAGCGCCCACGCTTTCATCGGCTCCGCGCTCACGCGCGGCCCGATAGTTTCGCGGAATCGTTCAGCTTCGCGGACTGCGTCCGCTTCGCCTCGAACGATTCCGCTTCAATTCGATGGTTCGGTCGCCTGACGGCGACACTCACGTTGCGGCGGGTCGCTCGACCTGGCGGTCGGCTCCAAAACCGCAATTCATGTGAAGTTCGGTGATGCCCGATGCGGCGAGCCCGATGGCTCAGCTCATCGTCTTGGCGAGCTCTTCGATCAGCTCGCGCGCTTTGGGCGAGAGCTCCTTGGGCACGTCGACGTGGACGACACACACGAGGTCGCCGCGCCCTCGCCCGTCGAGCCGCGGAACGCCTTGCCCGCGGATCACGAGCGTCTCGCCTGGCTGAACGCCTGCCGGCACCTTCAGCGGCGTCGGCGGCTCGCCCGACTTCAAGCTCGGGACCTCGACCTTCGCGCCCAGCGCCGCCTGCGGGAACGAGACGTGGAGCGGGTGCACGAGGTCGATGCCGTCGCGCTCGAAGCGCTCGTCGGACCTCACCTGCACGACCACGTAGAGATGGCCGGGCGGTCCCCCGCGCCGGCCAGCTTGTCCTTGATTCGCGAGACGGAGCTGCTGTCCGTCGTCGATCCCCGCCGGGACGTTCACGCGCACGCGCCGCTCGCTCGCGACCTCGCCGCGACCTTCGCACGTGGGGCACGCTTCCTTGATGCGCGAGCCGCGGCCCTGACAGGCGGGGCAGTGGGTCTGCAGGATGAACGCGCCGCGCCTCGTCGCGACCTGACCGCTGCCTTGGCAGGTCGCGCAATGCTCGATTTCCCCGTTCTTGGCGCCCGTCGCGCGGCACTCGCCGCAGGGCGTGGGGTGCTTCAGCTCGAGCTCGCGTTCGGCCCCGAAGACCGCTTCTTCCAGCGTCAGCTCGACCCCGATGCGGACGTCCGCGCCCCGTTGCGGCCCGTCGGCCCGGGCTCGGCGGCCGCCCATGCCGCCCATGCCTCCGAAGAGGTCGCCGAAGATGTCCTGGAAGGACGAGAAGATGTCCCCGATGTCTTGGAAGCCCACGCCGGGGCCGCCAGCGAGCCCGTCGTGACCGAAGCGGTCGTAGAGCTCGCGCTTCTGGGGATCCTGGAGGACCTGGTAAGCCTCCGAAACTTCTTTGAATTTCTCTTCCGCGGTCGGGTCGTCCGGGTTCTTGTCCGGGTGAAATTGGGCGGCTCGTTTGCGGTACGCGCGCTTGAGCTCGGCGGCGTCGACGTCCCGTGAGACGCCCAAGACCTCGTAGTAGTCCGACTTCATGACGGAAGTGGGCCGCACCTTAAGGTGAGCCAGCCGAGAATCAAGGAGCGGGTTTCACGGGCGGGAGGCGGTCCGACGCCGGAGCGGACGCGGCGTCGAGCGGCGTCGAGGGCGAGCGGGGTCGTGTGAGCTCCGACGTGAGCGTCGACGTGAGCGTCGACGTGAGCGTTGACGTGAGCGGACGGCGACGTGAACGAAGTCGTCGACCGGGCGCTGCCAGACGTCTGACGTTCACGTCGCCGACCGCGACCACGACCACCACGACCACGACCACGACCACGTCCTGGTCGATCGAACGTAGGATCGCCCGCCATGCGCACCTGGCGATCCCCCTTGCTCGCATTGCCGGTCTTGCTCGCGTGCCTCTCTCTCGGGTGCGAGGACGGCTGCTCCTGCCAGGCCGACGACGACCCTTCCGGTGCGGAGCCCACCTCGGCCGAGGCTGCGCGCGACACTCCCGCTCCGAGCGCGCCGGAGAGCGACTCGGAGCCCTCGGGAGAAGAGCACGCGAAGGTCGCCGCCGCGGCGGAGGGCGATCCGATCGAGATCGTCGCGCTGGCGCAGGAGTGTGATCGTGGACTCAGCGTGGCGTGCGTGTCGCTCGCCGCGGCGTGGGAGTCCGGCGAAGGCGTGCGCGCGAGCGAGGCGGAGGCGCGAAGGATCTTCCGCGCCTCGTGTCGGCGGGCGGGCGAAGGCTGCCTCGATGCGGCGCGAGTGCATGCCGATCAGGCGGGGCCCTACTACGAGCGCGGGTGCGAGGCGGGGCTCGCAGAGGCGTGTCGTCGTTGGGCCGAGGCGATGCCGGACCGCGCCGAGGAAGCGCGCACGCGAGGCTGTCGGCTCGGCTGGTGGGAGGCCTGCACCGAGCCGGTCGAAGGCTGCGGCGGCACGCTCGCGCGCTGCGTGGAGCGCGCGGAAGCCCTGAAGGCGTCGCGCCCCGCGGAGGCGCGACGGCTCGCGTCGATCGCGTGCCGCGACGAGACGGTCGGTGGGTGCGCGCTCTACGCGGAGCTGCTGCGCACCGACGACGCGCTCGCTGCGCAGGTCGCGTACGAATGGGGCTGCACCGCGGGCGACCTCGCGTCGTGTCGCGCGCTCTTGGATGGGAGCTTCACCCTCGACGCGCCGACCCGCGCGCGCGCGGAAGAACGTGTCGCGACGCTGACCCGCGCGGGGGTGGCACCGAGCGAGTGAGCGGCAACGAGTCCGCGGTTCCGAGCCCGTGGTCTCCGCGCGCGTGACCGAGAGGAGGTCGCGCCCACCGAGCGGTGAGCCACGAACGAGTCGAAGGCTTGGCCGCCACCGCGGGCTGCGTTACATGGCGCCGCATGTTGGATCTGCGTTGGGTGTCGGAGAGCTTGGACGAGGTGAAGGCGCAGCTCGCGCGCCGCGGCTATCGGGACGAGGCCGTGCTCTCGTCGCTCGCGAAGCTCGCGGGCGAGCGGCGCGCCGCGATCGCGGAGGTCGAGAGCCGCCGCGCGGAGCTCAACGCGGCCAGCGGCGCGATGGCGAAGATCGCCGACAAGAAGTCCGCGGAATTCGCGGAGAAGCGTGAGGCGCTGCGCACCCTCGGAGACCAGATCAAGGAGCTCGAGGCCAAGAAGGTCGAGATCGAGACCGAGCTCGAAGGCATCCTGCTCGGGCTGCCCAACGTGCCCGATCCCTCGACGCCGGACGGGCTCGACGAGAGCGCGAACGTGGTGGTGCGGACGTGGGGCGAGAAGCCCGCGCTGAGCTTCACCCCGAAGGATCACGTCGACCTCGGCACCTCGCTCGGGCTGCTCGACTTCGAGCGCGCGCGAAAGGTCAGCGGCGCGCGCTTCTCGGTGCTCAAGGGTCTCGGCGCGCGGCTCGAGCGTGGGCTCATGCAGCTCATGCTCGACCTGCACGTGGACGAGCACGGCTACGAGGAGGTCTGGGTGCCGGCGCTGGTGAAGGACTCGGCGCTGCGCGGCACGAGCCAGCTCCCGAAGTTCGAAAAAGACGTCTTCAAGCTGGCCGCGAAGGTCGGTGAGGACGACGCCGAAGGTGGCTACGATCTCTATTTGATCCCGACCGCGGAAGTGCCGGTGACGAACCTGCACGCGGACGAGATCTTGGAGGCCGATCAGCTCCCGATCGCCTACGCGGCGTACACGCCGTGCTTCCGCAGCGAGGCGGGCAGCCACGGGCGCGACACCCGCGGGATGATCCGTCAGCACCAGTTCGACAAGGTCGAGCTCGTGCGCTTCGTGACGCCCGAGCAGGCGATCGAAGAGCACGAGAAGCTCACGCGCCACGCGGAGGCGGTGCTCCAGCGCCTCGGGCTGCACTACCGCGTGATCCAGCTCTGCGCGGGCGACATGGGCTTCGCGGCGAAGAAGTGTTTCGACCTCGAGGTCTGGTTGCCGGGTCAGGACGCCTACCGCGAGATCTCGAGCTGCAGTTGGTTCGGCGACTTCCAGGCGCGTCGCATGGGCGCGCGTTATCGGCCGGCCCCGAAGGCCAAGCCGCAGCTCCTGCACACCATCAACGGCTCCGGTCTGGCGATCGGGCGCACGCTGGTGGCGATCTTGGAGCAGTACCAGCAGGCGGACGGCAGCGTGGTGATCCCGGAGGCCCTGCGACCCTACGTGGGCGGGCGCGCGAAGATCGGCTGACGGGCGGGTTTCTGATCGGCTTCGCCGACGCAACGTCGTGACTTCGTCGACGCTCGTACGGGGTCGTGCGTTCTCGTCGACGTGGTCGTGGTCGTGGTCGTGGACGTGGTCGTGAACGGCGACGGCGACGCGATCGGGTGTGACGAGACCTCGACGTGATCGGGTTTGGCGACCTCGGTTCTGACGACATCGACGTTGGAATCGCGCGGTCGTCTCACGTCGCCGACCACGACCACGACCACGACCACGACCACGACCACGAAATCGTCTTCGTCTCACCAGCTCAAGACGTCGGACGCGTGACCAGGTCGCAGCAGACGCCGAAGTGGTCGCTCGGGAAGACGCCCGCGCGGTCTTCGTCGAAGCAGAGGCGGGGGCTCATCGGGCGGCCGCGGCCGTTGCCGTCGGGGCCGCGCACGAAGACGTAGTCGATGCGCCGCGGGGCCTCGTGGTACTGGACCGCGAAGGTGTTGCGGCTCGCGTCGAAGGTGAAGCCCGGCCCCGCGCCGAGGTCCGCGTACGCCCACGCGTCCGCGAAACGCACCGAGCGTGGCTCGCCGAGGCGCGTGAAGCCGCCGAGGTAGCGGATCTCGTCGCTGTGCGGCTCCGCGTTCAAATCGCCCATCAGGAGCGGAGGAAACCTACCATCGTCGGGTGCGACCTCCCCGATCAGACGCGCGATCGCCTTGACCTGCAGCTCGCGAACCCAGCCTTCGTCGAGCTTCCAGTTCAGGTGCGTGACGAAGACGTCGAGCTCGCCGATCGGCGCGTCGACCACCGCGTGCAGCAGGCAACGCTTCTGATCGCTCACGTCGCCCCCGGGCAACGGGTGCGCGGTCTCGCGCACGATCGGGAAACGACTGAGCAGCGCGTTGCCGAAATGGAGCGACTGGCCCTTGGGCACCCACGCGACGGCCATGTCGTGCGCGGGCCCGTACGCGCGATGCCACCCCTCGGGCTTCAGCTCGTCCGCTTGGTTCATCGTGCCGCCGGGGGTCACGAGCTCGAGCACCTCTTGGAGCGCGAGCAGATCCGGTTCGAGCGCTGCGAGCTGCGTGCGCACGAGCCCCATGCGCTCGGCCCACGGGCCACTCTTGTTCCAAAGGTTCAGCGTCGCGACGCGCAGACGATCCATCGGCGCGCTTATACCGAATCGAAGCCGAATCCGCGAAGCGGTCGTGGCGCTCGCGTCGCGAGGCCCTGACCACGCGTGCGCACACTCGGAGCTCGTGGAGCGTGGCCTCGTGGGGCTCCAGCTCGCGTTTCGCCTCCGTCCTGCGGGCGTCGCGTTCAGACCGCCTTCGACACCACGCGTGGCAGTCGACGCGCGAGGAAGTCGAGCACTGCGGCGTCGAACGCGTCTGGGCGCTCGAACTGCACGAGGTGCCCGGCGTTCGGGATCAGGAGCCCCTCCGCGTCGGGGATCGTGCGCGTCGCACCGCGCAGGAGATCGGCGGTCGTGAGGTTCGGATGCAGCCAGCGGTTGGGCACGAGGCGATCCTCGGCGCCGAAGACCACGAGCGTCGGGGCGCGCAGCTCCGTGAGTCGATCGTGCACGGGCTCGTCGAGCATCGCGCGCACCCCGGCGGCGAACGCGTGCGCGTAGCCGTCGAGCTCCGGTCCCCGCAAGCGCCGCCGCAGCTCGATCAGCCGCTCCGCTTCACGCGGCCATCCGTGGAAGGCGAGGCCGAGGTGGGTTCGGAGGTCGCCGTGCGACTGCCGCCGCACCCAAGCCGGAGTCACGCTGCGCTGCAACATCGCTTGCTGTAGCGGTGAGAATCGTTCGATTCCGGCGGGCGCGGCGAGCACCAGGGCGTCCACCCGCGCGGGGGCTTCGAGCGCCATCCCGATCGCGAGCTGCGCGCCCATCGAGTGGCCGATCACGGTCGCGGAGCGCACGCCGAGGTGGTCGAGGAGGCGCAACAGACGCCCTCGCCAGAATGCGAGCGTGTAGGCGTACCGCGGCTTGTCCGACTCGCCGAAGCCCGGGAGATCGACGACGATCACCCGAAAATCACGGGCGAGCGTGGGCACGTCGTGGAGCCAACAGAGGCTCGAGCTGCCGAGGCCGTGCACGAGCAGGAGCGCAGGTGCGTGACGCGGTCCGACGTCGCGGTAGGCGACTCGGAACGCGCCCAAGGCGACGTGCTCGGGGGGAGGCCACTCGGACATCGTCGGACGACGAGTAGCACGTCATGTTGCGTTGCACAACGCCGCAGCGAACTTCCCTCGCAGGACGGGCCGCACGTATGACGCGGCGCGGCAGAAGAGAGCCCTCCGGTCGAGCGACTTCGTACGTCGCATTGGCGGCCGCGCCACGACGAGACGTTTGGTGCGACGCCAGCATGACCTCGAACGTCATGGTGAGCGCGCTCGGTGACCCACAGGCTCCGGACATGCACCACGATCTCCGCTCCGCTCCCATCCGCTACGTCGACGTCGGCCACGCGCGCATCGCTCACCGCGTCGTCGGCTCCGGGCCCGACGTCGTCCTCGTGCACGGCTGGCCGCTGCACGGCCTCACCTGGCGCGACGTCGTGCCGCGCCTCGCGTCGCGCTACCGCTGCCACGTGATCGACCTGCCGGGCGCGGGCGCGACCACGTGGACGCGCGACACGACGTTCGGTCTCGAGGCTCACGCACGCACGCTGGTGGACACGATCGATCGGCTCGGCCTCGAGCGCGTCGCCTTCGTCGGTCACGACAGCGGCGCGGCCATCGCGCGCTACGCGGCGGCCACCCTCGGCGATCGCACGAGCGCGGTCGTGATCTCGGGCTCGGAGATCCCGGGGCATCGTCCGTTCTTGTTGCGCGTGTTGCTCACGATGGCAGGCCTGCCTGGCGGCGCGAAGTTGCTGCGCGCCTCCCTCGGCTCGCGGACGATCGGGCGCTCGGTCCTCGGCTGGGGCGCCTGCTTCCACGACGTCGATCGCGCGGACGGCGAGTTCCGCACGCTCTTCGTGGAGCCGCTCGTGCGCGACGACTCGGTCTTCCGCGGGCAGATGCAGCTCACGAAGGACTGGGATTGGACCTCGATCGATCGGCTCGCTGCAGCGCACGCGCGCATCGTCGCGCCCGCGCTGCTGATCTGGGGCGACCGCGACCCGTACTTCCCCGCGAAGAAGGCGGCCGCGATGGTCAGCGAGCTCGCGGGCGGCGCTCGCTTCGTGAGCTACGACGACGCGCGCCTGTTCGTGCACGAAGAGCACCCGACGCGCTTCGGCGACGAGGTGCTTCGGTTCTTGGACGAGACTCGCTCCGTGGCTCCGCGAGCTGCATCCGACGCGCGAGCAGCTCGAGGCTGAGCGCCGTCGCGCCGGTGATCGTCGCGAGCACGCCGAGCGGCCACGTGGCGGCGCCGATGCGGACGCCACCCCAGGCGGGCGCGTCGAGCGCCGACCATCCGAGCCAGAGCAGGAGCCCGATCACGAAGACGGTCGCGGCGCGCACGAGGACGCCGAGCCACGACGCGCGGCTGCGAACCAGCAGAACGACCGCGCCGCTCGCGGCGAGCGAGAGCACGAAGAAAAGGAGCGCTTGAGCGATCGGCTCGGCGAGCACACGGCGTAGTCGCGGCTGCGGCCAGAGCGTTGCGCACTACTCGATGTCGAGCGTTGCGCTCGACCGATCGCCCGGCTCAGCGGCGCGAGTACGGGCAGTCGTCGGAGGCGCTCGGTGCGGCAGCTTCTTGGTAGGGGCAGCCACCCGCGCAGCAGGCCGCCGAGCGCGCGCCCACGAGGGCGGCGGCGCCGAGGACGACCGCGGCGACGACCGAGATGGTCTTTCCGCGCGGAGAGAGCGCGGCCCAGCGGGTGCGCACGAGGTGACGGGTGAGCCCGAAGACGGAGGTCGGTCGCTGCTGCATCGAACGGGAAGGGTAGTCCCACCGCAGACGACCGCCAAGCGTGGGCCAGACGGTTTCGCGCACGGGGTTCGAAGGGGCGCCGCTGGCGCTCGTCGGGGCCACGAGGTCGTCGTGGGAGACGCTCCTTGCGCGGGGCGGGGGTGCGGAACTTCGCGTGGCGTTCGGGTCGTGCCCCAACGATACTGCGCGCCGATGCGGCTCTCCTTCGCCCTCGCGATCGCGTTCGCGGCGCTCCTCCCCACGCGCCGCGCGGCCGCGTGGTGTCAGAGCACGAACTTCATGATCCCGGCTGGGAGCTGTGCACAGCGTTGCGTGACCGAGGCCGACGTCCCCGAAGGTCGCACGCTCCTCTTCCTGCAGTGGACGCGGCCTTGCCTCGAGTGGGTGCTGCACGAACGCGGGGCGCGTGACCTTTCGCGCCTCGAGGTCGAGCAGGTCTTCACGCGTTCGTTCGATCGCTGGACGAGCGTGACCTGCGACGGTCGGTCGGTCGGCTTCGACGTGCGCTTCGATCCGCGTCCGGGTCGCTGCGACGTCACCGAGTACGTGATCGCGGAGGGCAACGCGAACCAGATGATCTTCGTGCCCGAGTGGACGGCGCGCGATCACGACGCGATGGCGTTCGCGCTCACGACCACGTGGTTCTCGACCCGCACGGGCGAGATATTCGACGCCGACATGGAGCTGAACGAAGAGCAGTGGGGGTGGGCGATCTGTCCGCCCGAAGGTTGCACCGACGGGCGGGTCGATCTCGAGAACACCGTCGTGCACGAGCTCGGGCACTTCTTCGGGCTCGCGCACACGCCGGAGTCGGACGAAGCGACGATGTGGGCTTGCGCGGACGAAGGCGAGACCCTCAAACGCGATCTCGAAGCGGACGACGTCGAAGGGATCTGCACGATCTACGGGCCCAGCGAGCTCGTCTCGTCTTGCGAGTACACGCCGCGCGGCGGGTACGACGCGACGTGCAGCACCGCGCGCTCCGGCTGCGGTTGCGCGGCCCCCGGCCTGCCGTCGAGCGGCACGGGCGCGCTCGCGAGCGGTGCGGTGATCGCGCTCGTGCTGACCTGGCGTCGCCGGCGCTGAGCCTCCGACGCGAGACGCGAGACGCGAGACGCGAGACGCGAGACGCGAGACGCGAGACGCGTCTCCCGCGCGCTCACTCGCCGGCGAGCCAACGCGCGACGCCGATCGAGGGACGCGTCGCGTCGCCTGCACCGACCTCCGCGATGCTGCCGCCGAGAACCACCGCGTCGTCGGTCGCGACGACGGCGTCGACCGCCATCGCGCCCACCCCGCCGCCGAGCGCGGTCAGGCGATCGTCCTGGTAGACGTACACGTTTCGCCCGCCTTCCGCAGGCCAGACGTAGCCGACCGCGATCAGCGTGTCGCCCTGCAGCTCGAGCGCGGTGAAGGTGTGTGAGGTGCCTTCGAGCGGCGCGCCGAGGCCACGCTCGGGCGTCGCGAGCTCCGTCCACGTGCCGCCCGCGAAGCGACCGAGCACGCGGCGCGAAGGATCGCCCTCGTCGTGGGTGGCGGCGTAGACGACGTCCTCGCCGACCGCGAGCGCCGAGATCGCCGCGCTCGATCCGTCGCCGAGCGGTTGCCACGTCGCGCCGTCCCAGCGCGCGATCCGCGCGACCTCGCGATCGTCGATGCGGAGGAAGCCTCCCCCGACGACGAGGTCGGCTCCGTGGGCCGCGATCGCGAGGATCGGCCCCTCGAACTCGCCCGGCAGCAGCTCCACCGAGTCGTCGAGCACGCGCGCGACGCGACCGGGCTCCGAGCCGACGCCGAACCACGGGCGGCCGTCGGGTCCGAGCTCGATCGCGAACGCCGTGCCGACGAGCTCGTCGCCGATCGCGCGCCACGCGCCGCCGTCCTCGCTGCGCAGCACGACGACGCGCGGGGACTCGCCCGCCCAACGCGTGCATGCGACGAAGTACCGTCCGTCCGTGTCGACCGTGAAGCGGCTGCACTGCACGTCCTCCGGCAACGCCGGTGCGGCGGGCCGCCACGCGGATCCCTCGAGGATCGCGATCGATCCGTCGAAGGGTGTGCCCCCGAGGTGGGTCGCGGCGAGGAACGCGTGGATCGCGCACGAAGGACCTCCGCGCACGAGGTCGACGATCTGTCCGGCGAGCCCCGCGCCCGCGGTGCCGATCGCTTCGACCTCGTCGCCCACGATCGTGAGCACGCTCTGCGACGCGACGTCGCCCGTCCCCGCGAGCTCACCGCCCACGATCACGCGCTCGCTCTCGCCCGCACCCACCACCGTCGCGCGCTGCACCGGGCCCATCTCGAACACGACCTCCGGCAGGAGCTCGAAGCCACACGCGCCTTCCGTGAACCAGAGGCCCCCCGCACGGCCGGTGGCGATCGCGCGCCACGCGTCGCCGGACCACCGCGCGAAGCCCAACGCTGGCTCGCCGCCCGCGCGATCGAAGCAGCCGATCGCGAGCACGCCGTGCGCGTCGACCACGAGCTCTGCGACGACACCGCTGGCATCCCCGAGCGCGCCGCCGAGCGAGACGCCGCCGCCGAGCCGCTCCCACGCGTCGCCGACGCGGCGTGCGACGCCCGCCGACTCCCGGTTCGCGACGTCGAGCCAGAAGACGCCACCCGCGAGCAACGTGCCTTCGTGCTCGGCGAGCGTGATCACGCGAAGCGACTCCGGGACGTCGAGCGCCGACCAGACGCCCTCGTCGAGCGCCGCGCCGCGCTGCGCCGCCGCGCCTCCGATGCGCGTGAATTCCCCACCGAACACGAGAGATCCGTCGGCTCGCTCGAGGAGATCGAAGACCGGACCGTCGGGGTCCCCGCCGGGCAGCGCTTCCCCCGCGTCGCCGTCGAGGATCGCGGCGTGGCGGGGACCGTCGACGAGCGCGAGGGTGCCGAGCGCGTAGAGACGCTCGCCGACGAAGCGCAGCACACGCACGTTGCCGGTGAAGCGGCCGAGCTCGTCGACCTGTCCGTCGCGCCACCGCACGATGCGACCTTCGCGTTCGCCGCCGCGCTGATACGTCGCGAGGACGACCGCGCCGTCGGGAGCGATCGCGACCGCCGCGTAGCCCTCGGGCGACGGCGCGAGATCGTCCGCGCCTTCCCAAGCCGTGAGCTCCTCCCCGGCGATGCGCGCGATGCCGTGCGCGCGCGTCACGCCGGCCCAGCGGAAGTAGCCGGCGACGAGCGCGCTGCCGTCGGGCGCCGCGGCGACGTCGCGCACCACGGGCGCGTAGCCGTCGAGACCGGTCACTCCCGCGATGGTGAAGCCTTCGTCCCAGCGGCCGCGCGTCGCGAGCTCGTCGGGGAGCTCGGTCGAGCACGTCGTCGTTCCGCCGGCGTCGGCGCCCGCGTCCGGGATCGCGGCGTCGTCGTCCGGGCCGGCGTCGCGGGCGGGCGCGTCGTCGTCACCACAGGCGAGCGCGAGGAAGCACAACGAACAGAGCAGTGCACGTGTCGACATGGCGGCAGTGTCGCCGGCGAATCGTGCGCGACCAGATCGGTCGCGAAGCGCAGCGCAGAATCTGGCGTGAGCAGCACGTCGAGGTGCGCGCGAGAGAGAGTGTGTGCTCCAACCGCACTTGGACGAGCGCGTGTGCATCGCCGAACACGAGTCGACCTCGCGCACGCGACGCGGCACGCTGGCGCGCATGCGGATCGAGACCGAACGCCTCTGGATGCGCGACTACGAGGTCGAAGACGCGGGGCCGATGCTCTACTGGCACCTCGATCCCGAGGTGATGCACTTCATCCCCGGGATGCGGCAGACCGATCTCGCGGGGTACCGCGCGACGCTCGAGCGCGTGGTCGCGAAGTACACGCGCTACCGGGAGCGCGGGCTGCCGTGGAGCGCGCTCGCGGTGTTCGAGCGCGCGTCGTGGCGGCCGATCGGGACCGCGCTGCTCAAGCCGATTCCCGGACCGGACGGCACGGACCTCGAGGAGATCGAGATCGGCTGGCACCTCGCGAGGCACGTGTGGGGCCGCGGCTACGCGACCGAGATGGGCCGCGCGCTGATCGACGCCGCGTGGGCGCACACGGACCTGACGCACGTGAACGCGATGATCGATCCGGAGAACGTGCGCAGCGTCGCGGTGGCCACGCGGCTCGGGATGAGCGCGGCGCTGCCGATCGAAACGCAGTACGGCCTGACGCACCGCTTCGTGATCCGGAGGCCCTCGTGAGCGTCCTTCGGATCGTTCGGCTCCGTCCCGGCGACGAGGCGCTGGCCCGCGAGACCTTCGCCACCATGAGCGAGGTGTTCGCGGAGGACGGCGAGGACGCGTCGGAGGCCGCGCGCCTCGACGACGCCTACCTGAGCAGGCTCCTCGCCCGCGACTCGTTCTTCGCGCTCGCCGCGATCGAAGGCGACGAGGTCGCAGGGGGCGTGACCGGACACGCCCTGCCGATGACGCGGAGCGCGACGACCGAGCTGTTCCTCTACGACCTCGCGGTCCGCACGGATCGGCAGCGCCGCGGGATCGGCCGCGCGCTGGTCACCGCGTTGCTCGAGCTCGCCCGGGCCGAAGGCATCGACGTCGCCTTCGTGCCCGCGGACGACGAGGACGAGCACGCGCTCGAGTTCTATCGCGCGCTCGGCGCGGTGGGCTCGCCGGTCACGCTGTTCGTCTTCGAGCGTTGATCAGCGCACGTTCTGGAACCAGTCCGCGAAACGATCGGCGTGCAGCGCGAGCAACGTCGTCGCGAGCACGAGCCCGGTCATCGCGGAGCCCTCGCTCCACGACACACGCACCTCCGGATCGGAGGTCGGAGGCGTCGAGACACGCGCGAGTGGGACGAGGAGGCCCGTCGACGCGACGACGGCGCCGACCGCGAGGATCGTGGGCTCGATCGCCCAGTCGGCCTTCGACGCGTGCAGCAGCACGAGCCCAGCGGGGAGCGCGAGCGCGACGAGGCCGAGAGTGAGCGTCGCGCTCGAGAGCGTCGGCGAGACGCCGCGCGCTTCGACGATCGCGAGCGCGAGCCCGAACGCGCCGAGCGAGGTGCCGACGACCAGCACGAGCAGGATCGCGTCGGAGGAGAGGCTCGAGGTCGTGAGCGCCGCGATCGCGATCGCGGTGGTCGCGAGCGTCACGTGCAGGAGCAGCGCGCGGGGGGTCTGCGCGCGCAGACCGAAGAGCGCCGCTCCGAGCGCGGTGAGCAACGCGAGCGCGAGCACCGGAACGCGCCACGACGCGAGCGCGGCGGGATCGAGCTGCGCGAGGAGGTGGAGCCCGAGTTGCGGCTGCGTGAGCAGCAAGGCGACGCCGAGCGGCGCCTCGCGGTGAGCGTGCACGACGAGGCCGTGCGCGGGGGCGACGCCTTCGCGGACGAGGACGCCCGCGAGCAACAGGCCCGAGGCGACGACGACCGGTGCGTCGATCGTCGCCAGGACGATGCCGGCGAGCGCGAGGGCCGACGCGACCGCGACGTGCTCGATCACGCGGCGCCGGGCCTTGCCCTCGATCTCGGCGAGGAGCGGCGCGGCGGTGAACGGCCAGACGAGCGCGAGGAGCATCGGCTCGCGCACCAGGAGGAACGCCGACCCGATGGAGCCCGCCGCGAGGAGACGGCCGAAGAAGGGTGCGTCGACGCGCTCGGAGGGGGTGCCCACGATCAGCGCGAGCACGAGGGTGCAGAGCGTGACCGCGAGCGCAGCGGAGAGCGGCGTGAACGCGGTCACGACGCCGTGCTCGCCGACGGGCACGACGCCGAAGAGGGCGCCGACGGCGGTGCCGGCGAGCGCGACGATCGCCCAGGGGATCGCGCGGCGACGCGCGACGTCGGCGGATTCGGTGCTGGAGACGAAGACGGTGGCCGCGAGCGCGAGGGCGGCGGTGAGGAGCGGTAGATGGATCATGAGGGTCCTGAAGGTGGAGAGAGAGGCGCACCGCGGTGCGCGGAGAGGAGAGAAGACGTGCGCGCGGATCGCGCGGTGGCGTCGAGGGATCGCGCGCATGAGGGCGCGGTCGAGGTGGGGATCGGCGGCGGCGACGCGATGACGCGGGTTCGTGTCCGGCGGCGCCGTTTCGTTGCCGTCGCGGCTCGCGACGACGACCTCGATCACGACGTCGACGTTGACGTTGACGTGAACGTGAACGTGGACGTCGTGAACGTGGACGTCGTGAACGTGGACGTCGTGAACGTGGACGTCGTGAACGTG
>ERZ761602.4292-NODE-4292-length-18660-cov-5.546144_pt1 | contig 18660 bp, 16 predicted proteins | sample MGYA00512165_ERZ761602 | MGnify/ENA primary metagenome ERZ761602 (study PRJEB28899, sample SAMN02445085) | bioreactor sludge metagenome | biome: EBPR sludge; isolation source: Thorneside wastewater treatment plant | place: Australia: Brisbane, Thorneside... | reverse complement strand
AGGTTGCGCCATTACGGGGGGAGGGGCGCGAGGGTTGGATCCCAGGCCGGCGCGCTCATCTCATATACGCACCAACGCTGTGGTCCCCTCATGATCGAGCGCCGCGGAACCCAGTGAAGTTGTTGGGGGGCCCAAACCCCAGGAGGCTTAGCGCCGTCCAATGGCGCAGCAACGGCGTCGCACGACCACGCGCCGTTTTTCTGTCGGGATCGCGCCGGTGAGCTTCGGCGCTCAAGTTCGTCTCGTCCTAGTGATGGCGCTTTGGGCGTCGTGCTTTCCGCTGATCGCCGTAGGGCTTGAACTTGCGCCACATCTGGCGTTTGCCGCGCTCCGCGCCGCCACAGGCGGGATCGCACTCATTGGCGTTTCGCTCATCTTGCGCCGGCCGATGCCAAGAGACGCCGGCGCCTGGGGCATGATCGTTCTTTTGGGCTTAAGCGCGACGTCGCTCGGTTTTCTCGGCATGTTTCACGGTGCGGCCTTCCTGTCGCCCGGCCTCGCCACGCTCATCTTCAGCACTCAGCCGCTCGTGGCCGCTGTGCTCGGGCGCATGTTTCTTGGCGAACGATTGACCGCTCGGGGCGCTTTGGGGCTGGTGCTGGGCTTTACAGGTGTCGCCATCGCCAGCTGGCCCCAACTCACTTCGCCCAGTGCTTCGCTCTACCTGACGGGTGCGGGCTTCGTGATCGCGGCGGCGGCGGGAACGGCCGTCGGCAACGTGGTCATGAAGCGCATCAGTCAGAGCGTGGACGCGGTGACCGCTGTGGGCTGGAGTCTTACGCTTGGAGCAATCCCGCTGGCGATCGCATCGGCCGCAACCGAAGACATCGCCATTGCCTGGTCGAGTGAATTCGTCGCGGCGCTCGCTGTCCTATCGCTCTTTGGCACAGCGCTCGCATTCTGGCTCTGGTTCGAAGCGCTCAAATCGGCGCCTCTGAGCGCGGCCAACGCTTTCAGTTTCCTTGTGCCGGTGTTTGCATTGGCGCTTGGCGGTGTCTTCTTCGGCGAGCGTGTCGGCTTTCCGGAAATCGCTGGCGCGGGGCTCATTATCGCCGGCGTCGCTATGGCGCAGCGGCGGAGCGCGCTGCACGGTCTTTAGCGCGCCCCGGCCGACCATGCGACTATTGTGATGCGAGGCAAGAGCCAAAACTTGGCCAAATTGCATCGGCTTCTCGTTTTGCGACCACAAGCCGGAGTGCCGCCGCGAGCGTGCGCCGGGATGCAATTGACAACGCCAGACCAAGTTGTCGCCGCTTTCGCCCGGCGGGCGTGAAAGGCGACTACAATGGAGGTGAAAAGCGAAGCGCGCCTTGACGCCGCCACGCGCGATGGCATTTGGCTTAGAGGTTCAGCGCGAGGAAAAATGCGTGTAGGATTTAATGTCGATCAAGCGTTCGCGGCGCTGCTCTCCAGTCATTCGCGAACATTCGCCCGCAAGCGGAAATCTGAGACGGAGGAAATGTCGGTGGTTTTTCAGGCGTCGTGCGCAAAAGCGCACAAAAACAGCGCCATATGCTGCCGTGAAACAATCGAGTGGGAGTAGGGGGCTCGCCGTCTATCGCGAACATTCGCGGACTATCTCAAGAAGTGGTCTATAACACTCGTCTACTATCGCCAACGCTCGTTTTGCTGATCAAAACCCAGCTGTCGCCATCTATCGCCGTTGTATTGTCGAGCCTTCGCCGTCATTCGGAATAGAGATTGGACCAGTAGGTTTCGCCACAATTGCGAACGATCGCGTGCTATCGATTCACGCGTCCAAGCAGCGTCACCGATTAGCGCGTACAGACGCTGCTGCGCGTCAGGGATCGCAGCCCGAAGGGCGAAGACGCGCACTTGAGATGTTGAATGGCGCGGCTTCCTGCTTCAGCACAAGAGCCCGGCCGCCGGAGGCGGCGACGCCCGCCTACGATCAATAAGGGTATAGCCATAGGGCTTGTCGTCGACTGACAGGCTATAACCTGCACGCCGCCAGGCGCTCGATGACGTGCGCTATTGGGTGGAGCACAAGACGTATCCGCCCGACGAGATCGCCGTGCGCTTTCACCACAAGCTCGTCGCCATTCATCTGTATCCGAACGGCAATGGCCGATGGTCGCGCCTCGCCGCCGATCTGTTCGCGCTCCAACTCGGGCAAGAGCGCTTCACCTGGGGGCGGGGTTCGATCGTCGCGGCGTCCGAGACGCGTCAGGCCTATGTCCGCGCGCTGAAAGCCGCGGATGCCGGCGACATGACGCTCCTGCTGGCGTTCGCGCGAATTTAAGGTTTGAGACGGAGCAGGGCTGTTCTTGAATGCAAGCCATTAGTCGCCGCGTCCGTGGCGCAATGACGGGCCAAAGGAAGCGTCGACTTTTGGCGTAATGGACTTGGCGACAGGCGGAATAGCGAGGCTTACCGAGCTAAGCTGCTTTGGAGCCCGGAGGCGTGTGTTGAGCGATTTCTCAGTACTTGAACTCCTCGCGCGCGGGATCGCGGTAGGCGCGTTTCTGGGCGTTGCGAGCCTTGTGCTGCGCGGCGGTCGGTCGCCGGCGCGCATAACAGGCGCGCTGTTCGCGCTGGCCGCGGCTTCACATACGCTGACGCAATGGCCAGGCGTTGAGATTGCGTCCGCGCTCGGGTGGCTGATACCACTGGTGTGGGTGCTTTCGGTTTCTGGCGCAGGGCTGCTCTGGGCGTTCGTGAGCGAGCTGTTCGAGGACCGCGCCGAACTCGACTGGCGGCGCTTCCTGCCGGCGGCGGCCTTGTTTGCGATTGGGCTCGGGACGCTGCTTGCGCCGCAGCCGCAGGCGTTCATGTTCGCGCACAAATTGGTGAGCGGCGGGCTCATTGTGCACGCACTCGTGCTCGTAGCCACCGGTTGGCGCAACGATCTGGTGGAAGCGCGCCGGCGCTTGCGCGGACCGATCCTCGTGCTTGCGTCCATCTATGCGCTGGGCGTGATTGCGGTCGAGGCGGGGGAGGTGCTGTTGAGCCGCGAAGCGCACGCGCTGTCGCCGCTCGCCGCCGCCGCGTTGATGTTGTTGGGGCTTCTCTCGCTGACTGCGTTTGGGCAAGCGGATGCAAGCCTGTTTGGAGCGGCGACGCGGACGGCGCCGTCGATGAGCGATGAGGTCGAGCCGCAGCGACGGCCCCAGCCGGCAACACCCCTGAGCGGCGCGGATCGCGAGACGATCGCAAAACTTGAGACGCTGATGCGTACGGATCGGCTCTATCGCGAAGAGGGGTTGACGATCGCAACCCTGGCGCTGCGGCTGAAGACCCCCGAGCATCGGCTGCGCCGCTTGATCAATCAGGGCCTTGGCTATCGCAATTTCAGCGACTTCTTGAATAGCTGGCGATTGGGGGAGGTTGAGGTCGCCCTCGCCGACCCGGTGCAAGCGCAGGTCCCTGTGGCCACCATCGCGTTGGACGCCGGCTTTGGTTCGCTCGGACCATTCAACCGCGCGTTCAAGGCTAAAACCGGCCTCACGCCAACGGCGTTTCGCGAGCGGGCGTTGACTGGAGACGTTCGCCCAAGCGCCTGATTTCGGGCGATGTCTTCGAAATCGGCTAGCCGGTTTCGGTTTCGGCGAGCCTCGCTTCGACCCCGGCGAGCCGTCGCGCGGTGATCCTGGGCATCCATCGCGGCATGCGAACCACGAATTCATTCGGACGCCGAACGAAAATCCTAGCCGGCGCTGTGCTCGGCGCCTTGGCGTTGGCGCTGGCCGCTGATGTGGGCCCTCTGGGCGCCGGGTCCGCCAGCGCTGAGGCGAACGGCACTTCGGTCGGGGCTGGCTGGGCTCATTACGGCGGCGATCAGGGCGGGCGGCGTTATTCCTCCGCCGCGCGGATCACGCCGGATAATGTGGGTCAGCTCATCCGCGCCTGGACCTTCCGCACCGGCGAAATGGCGCGCATGCCCGCGCACATTCTGCGCCAGGCCAAGTGGGAGGCGACGCCCGTTCTGCATGGCGACAGCCTCTACCTGTGCTCGCCCTTCAATGTCGTCATCGCGCTCGATCCCGGGACGGGGCGCGAACGCTGGCGACACGACCCCAACATCGCCGCCGAGGGCGTCAACCCGAGCAATCGCTTCACCTGCCGGGGCGTGACGGTGTGGACCGACGCGGCGGCGGCGGCTGACGCCGCGTGCGCGACGCGCGTGTTCACGGCGGCGACCGATTCGCGCCTCATCGCGCTCGACGCTGGCACTGGGCGCCGCTGCGAGGATTTCGGCGATGGCGGCGAAGTTTCGTTGACGCCCTCCATGCCCGAGCTTTGGCCAGGCGAGGTGCACATCACATCGGCGCCCGTTGTGGCGAACGGCGTCGTGATTGTCGGCTCCGCCATCGGCGACAATCAGCGCGTCGCCGCGCCCTCGGGCGTGGTGCGCGCCTTCGATGCGCGCACCGGCGCGCCGCGCTGGAGCTTCGATCCGATCCCGCGCGACGCGCGCGATGACCGTGCGCAGAGCTGGGGCGAAGGCTGGCGCGAGGCAGGGCATGCGAATGTCTGGGCGCCAATGTCGGTCGATGAGGCGCGCGGGCTCGTGTTCATGCCGACATCGAGCGCTAGCCCCGATTTCTTCGGCGGCCTGCGTCCTGGGGATAATCGGCACGCCAATTCCGTGGTCGCCATCGAAGCCATGACCGGCGCCGTGCGCTGGGCCTATCAGACCGTCCATCACGACGTGTGGGATTACGATCTTCCCGCACAGCCCACGCTCTCCACGCTCGATCTAGAAGGCGGGCCGCGCGATGTTGTGATCCAGGCCACCAAGCAAGGGCTTGTCTTCGTCCTCGATCGCGATACGGGCGCGCCGGTGTTTCCGGTCGAGGAGCGCGCGGTTCCGCAAGGCGGCGCGCCAGGCGAAGCGCTCTCGCCGACGCAACCCATTCCGACGCACGTGCCGGGTCTGGTGCCGACGCACCTGCGCCCCGAGGATGCGTTCGGGCTCACGCCATTTGATCGCGATGCGTGCCGGCGCGCTATCGAGAGCGCGCGCAGCGAGGGGCTGTACACGCCCCCTTCGGAGCAAGGCACGATCTTGTTTCCGTTCACGGGCGGAGGCGTGAACTGGGGCGGCGTCGCCTTCGATCCCGAAAATCAAATCCTCTACGCAAATACCTCGCGCATCGCCCATCGCGTCAGGCTGTTTCCGGCGGATCAGTACGAAAGCTTTCGAGAGCGCTTCGAGGGGCGCGGCGATGTCGCCCCGCAAACCGGCGCGCCGTTCGGCATGGTGCGCGAGCCGCTTCTCGGTTCGCTCGTGCCGCTGCCGTGCAATCCCCCGCCTTGGGGCCGGCTTGCCGCGATCGATTTGCGCAACGGCGAAATTCTCTGGGAATCCACGCTCGGCACAATCGAAGAATATGCGCACGGCTTTCTGGCGCTGCCTTGGGGTTCGCCAAGTCTCGGCGGGCCGGTCGTCACGCGCGGTGGTGTCGTGTTCATCGGCGCGGCGATGGATCGCTATCTGCGCGCTTTCGATGCGCGCAGCGGACGCGAACTCTGGCAGGGGCGCTTGCCCGCCACCGCGCAAGCCACGCCGATGACCTATGAGTGGAACGGCGAGCAATATGTCGTTGTCTTCTCTGGCGGCTATCCCGATGCGGGCGTCGTTGCGCCGAGCGACACGCTGGTGGCGTTCCGCTTGCCGCGCGCAGGCGAAGCGGGGCCCTCGTTCTGGTCGCGCACCATCGATCGCCCGGGCGGACGGAGCGCCGCGTTTTTCATGGCAGCGTTGGTCACGCTGATCGGCGCTGGCTTTGTGCTCTGGAAACGTCGCCGCCGCGCGCGCGTGAGAGTGGGTGAGAGGAATCGCGCATGAGCACCGTCCGCAAATTGGCATCGTACATAATCTGGCCAGGGCTTCTGGCGATGTTTCTGCTCGCATTCGCTGAAACCCAGCGGCGCGGGCTCGATCCAGGGCTGTCGCTGTTGGTGCTGACAGTGCTGCATCTCGCACTGATCGCCGGGTTTGAAGTGCTGATGCCGGCGCGGCGCGACTGGGATTGGCGCAAGGATGGACAGGTCATCAACGATCTCATCCATGGCGCGCTGTTGGATGTGGGCGCGCGGTTGGGCGGCGCGGGTCTGACGATCGCCATCGCCGCTGTCGCCGCGCAATTCTCGACGGACGCCCCGCTAGCGCTTTGGCCGGCCGCTTGGCCGCTTTGGGCGCAGCTCGTGATCGCGGTGCTGATTTATGACTTCGTCGATTATTGGAAACATCGCGCCTACCACGAATGGGCTTGGGCCTGGCCGATCCATGCGCTGCACCACAATGCCACGAAGATGCATGTGTTCAAGGCGGGGCGCTTGCACTTCCTCGAGGCTGCAATCCGCGCTGGCGTGACCTCGGCGCCGCTCGTGATCCTGGGCGCGCCGCCTGAGGTGTTTTTCTGGCTCGCCGCGCTCTCGAACGGCATCGGCGATCAGAACCATTGGAATGTCGAGACGCGCTTGCCGCGCTTTCTCGACACTCTGATCGCGACGCCGAACGCGCATTGGCTTCATCACGCGCGCAATGTCTCGAACGGCGGCGCCAACTATTCCAGCTTCACGCTCTTGTTCGACCATCTATTCGGTACGTTTCGCCGCCAACCGGATGATCGCATCGAGGATGTCGGCATCGGCTTCGATCCCATTCCGAAGAATCTCTTTGGCCAAGTGCTCGCGCCGTTTGCGTGGCCTTGGCTCAGCCGCCGCGCGCGCCCACCGGCCACGCAAGCTCAAACCATTGGAGGTACGCATGCTTAAGATCAGCGCTGTCATGGCTATTATCGCTGGCCTCGCCATGGCGGGGGTCAAGCTCGCTTTGGGCGAGGATTTGTGGTGGCCGTTCGCGGTGATCGACTACATCGCTGCGGCCTTGCTGTTGCTTGGCGCCTTGATCGCACTCCACAGCAAGCAGGGTGCTCTGCTTGCATGCGCTTGGGGGCTGACGGCGGGGCTATCGTGGTCGACGCTGTTTCACCACCCTCAATCGCAACCCGGCCCGGGCATATTGGAGTTCGGCTTGGGCGCGCTGTTGGTGAGCGCCATCATCGGCGCGCTCTTGATCGTCAGCGGCGGGCTGCGTGTTTCCGCACACGGATACGCCGGCGCTGTTGCCGCCACGATCGCGGCGCTTGTTCTCCTCGCGGCGCCGACGCCTGCGGCGGCGCAAGGCGCGAGTCTAACCGGCCGCTGGGCGAGCCAAGGTTTCGGCTCGATAGTGGATTTCCAACCGTGCCAAACCGACGCCGCCACGATGTGCGGGCGGATTCGCTGGCTCTGGGAGGCCAACGATGCCAACGGTCGGCCGCGCGTCGATGGCCGCAATCCTGACCGTTCGCTGCGTACGCGCTCCCTCGTCGGCATCGAGATCATCCGTGGTTTCCGCGAAACCGCGCCGGGCGTCTGGACCGGCGGCTCGCTGTACAATCCCGACGATGGCCGCACCTACACCGGCACGATCCGGCTCCGTCAAGGTGCGCTGCATCTGCAGGGGTGCGCGCTCAACCTGTTCTGTCAAACGCAAGTGTGGCGCAGGCCTGAGGACCTCATCGAAGCCGCGCAAGGGAGCTGAGCGATGCCCGCTGCCTCATCTTGGCACAGTCGCGTGCTACTTTACGCGCCGCTTGCGCTGCATGTCTTGCCCACGCTGGTGATTGGTTTTGTGTTCGTGCTGCCAAGCAGCCCGATCGCCGGTGTCAACCAATACACGATTGCCTTCGCACTGGCGGTGCTGGGCTTCATTCCCGCCTACGTCGCCGGCCTCCGCCTCGCGCGCGGGATGCAACACAATGCGTAGGCCCGTGTTCATCGCCGAGCAGGCGCGAAACGCGAGCGGGCCTCTTGGGCGTCTGATCGCCTTCGTGATGGCCCGTGAAACCTGGGGCGACAATCTTGCCGCCATTGACGCGCTCAATCTGCAGACGACGGATCATGTGCTCGACATCGGCTGTGGCCACGGGCGGGCCCTAGGCGAGTTGGCGCGCCGCGCCCCGAGCGGACGCATCGCTGGAGCCGATCCATCAGAGTTGATGGTCGAAATCGCGGTGCAGCGAAACCGCGATCTTGTTCGCGCAAGGCGCGTTGATGTCGCGCATGCCGGTGTTGAGAGCCTGCCTTATGACGATGCTGCCTTCGATAAGGCGCTCTGTGTGCATGGGGTCTATTTCTGGCGTGAACTCGAGCCCTCGTTCGCTGAGATCGCGCGCGTGCTGAAGCCCGGCGGACGGGTCGCTCTCGTGTTTCGGACATCGCGCAGCAAGGCGACGGCTGCATTTCCAAGCGAGGTCTATCGGTTCTGGTCGCTTTCGGAAGTCGAGCAGGCCATGGCGCGTGCGGGTTTGGCAAGAGCAATTGCGCACGACGTAGACGAGACCCAGCGCCCAATTGGGATTACAGGAACCCGGTTGGATTCTAGCGGTCATAGTTGAAGCGCCATTGTTGATAACGACGTCGGACGTTTCGTCTCCGCCTCGCTTGGCTGGGCGTGCGTGCAGGTGAGCCCAATTCGGAGTTCGGCTCGACACAGCGTAAGGAACCTTTCCGCCAGTGAGTTGGCTCACGAGCACCCGTCAGGTGTGCATACGCCGCCTTTCGCATCGCCCGGGTCTTCAATCCGACGGTCGGCAACCAAAGCGGCGATTTCCGCACCGAGTCGCAGATCGGGCACGTGCCCGAACGCGTGCCTGCGCAACACGCCCGTTCGATCGATCAGCAGCGTCGTTGGTGTGCCGCGCATGGCATAGGCGCGCATCGTGTGCGGAATGCCGCCGCAACCGTCGGGCTCATCGACGCCAACCGGAAAGGCGATTTTGTATTCATGCAAGAACGCCTCAAGAGAGGTTGGCGTCATTGCTTTGTGGTGTTCGAACACGGTGTGCAGCCCGATCACCGCGACGTCCTCTTCGCGAAAGGCTTCGCGAACGCGCAGGGCTTGCGGCAACCCGTGACTGACGCAGCTTGGGCATAGCATCTGGAACGCGGTGACGAACACCATCTTGCCGCGAAGCGCCGCCAACGACGGCGGCGTTGGGGCATTGAACCAGTTCGTGGTGCGCCATTCCGGCGCGGTGGTGAGCATCGACGTAATCCTTCCTCTCAGAATGATCCGCCGGTGCGAAAGCCTCCGCACCGGCGCCTCCAGCAAGCCTATTGGTTCGTTCTGCCTGGCAGACTGAGATCGCCCGAGGCCACATCGAACACATTGGCGACGCACAGAAGCGGCGCGTGCGCGCTGGCGTTCACACGCAGCCCCGCTGTAACGCCGTCAAAACCAGCCGCTTCGACAATGGCGATGTTCGCGAAGGGCACCCGCACTTCGACCGTGTCTTGATCGAGCATCGGCTGCCAACCTGGACTGTCGAGTAGGATAGGCGCGCCCGGCCACGTTGCTGGCAGGCGTGGGCGCACACCCTCGGGAATGTCGATGACCTTGAGCGCGCCCTCGCCACAGGCCTGGTCTGGCCCGAGTACGACCCAGTGCATGTGCCAAAGGCCTCCGTCATTGGCGCGGTCGCCGTCGCGAGATTCATCGAACAACGGCGTGTCGTCAAAATCCGGATGCGAGGTCACGGCCAGAGCGAGGATGCCCCCGCCGCGCTCGAACCCAACTTCATAGGGATCTATGGTCGTGGGCCACACATAAGAGAAAACTTCGCTGCCCGCGAACTGGCCGGTGGCGGTCGGCATGGTGTCTCCTGCGCGGCCCGAGACCGCCATGTGGAACACCGCGACATTGCCCTCCGTGCTGATCTTGGCATGGACAACATCGAATGGAGCTAAGGTGTTTGGCGAGTGATCGGCGGCGATGCCGCCGGTGTGCTGATGCGACGGCGCCGTGAGATCGTGGCTTGGGCCATCCGCGCAGGCCGCCAATGTTAAGATGACGGCAGCGCCCGCAAGCGACAGTAAACGCATCACGCCACTCCCTTCAGGTCGGCCATCGAGGCGCCGAAGTTAATGTGGAAGGGCGCGCCGTTGATCACGAAGGCAGGCACGGACACGACCCCGGCCTTCTCGGCCTCAGCGATGCGGTCTGGCGCATCTGCGAAGTTCACCACCTCGACATCGAACTTTGCGGGGTCGAGGGCGGCGGCGAATTGTTGCTCCGCTGAAACGCAGACGCTGCAGCCTGCGTGATAGAGAACGGCCTTGGCCTTCATAAAAAGGACTCCTAAGCAAATATAACGCGTGGAAGCGACGCGCGCGCTTTTCGGAAAGCTCCCGAATCGTTTGAACCCTGCTACGCCGCCCGCGCCTCCTCATGGTCGGGACAGTCGACCCTAAGGTCGCCTTGCCCGAGCGGCGCGTCGATGAAGCGACAATGGTGCGGCCGCGCCTTGTCCCGATGAACATCCGGCGCAAAATACCGACAGCTCAAGCACATACGTTGGGGCGAAATCGCCCCTTTTCGCTGCAATTCGTGAATGCTCCGGATGACAATACCAAGCAACAGCGCTTGATCGCCTGGCGACAGCGTTTCCACAATGGCGCCGAAGCTCAGCGGCCACCGTCGGGCCAACGCCCGCCCGCTGCGGGTGACGCGCAGCATGAGCGCGCGTCCGTCGCTTGGGTCGCTGAGTTTTGCAATCAACCCCTTGCGTTCGAGCGCGGCGACAGCATCGCTGGCGGTGGGCTGGCTCACATTGAGATGCGCAGCCAACGTGCTGACGCGCAGACCTTCTTGTCGGTGGACCAGCGCACGCAGGATGTCGCCTTGGGTCGGCGTCAGGCCTTCGACTTCACCAGCGCGCCAGTCGTCCTGCCGGGCGAGTGCAGCCAACCTAGCAAGGCCATGCGAGAGTTGCTCTGACAACATAATAGGACTGCTATGTAACAGGAGGGGCGTTGTCAAGTTGGACACACTGCGTCGTTGGCGCTGTTTTCCTGGCTAAGGCCGCCACGGCGGGAAGCGCACCACATGCCGCGCGCCTTCGAACACGTCGATGGCGTGAGGGTGACAGCTATCGCCGGTGAAATCGATCACGTCGTCGTCCGTGGAGCACTCATGCAGGTGCGTAGCTTCGATCTCGCCGTTGGCGTCGAGAAAATGGATGGTATAGCGCGCCATCGCTCCGCCCTCCCACTTGCAACTCTTTTGGAGAGGCAGGGCTTCGACTTTGACTCATCTCAAAGGGTTGACGGCTTTGATCGCTGATTGATCGCCATCAAGTGGGCGAGGGCGGGACGTCAAGGTGGGTCGAGCCGCGTCGCGCGATAGTGTGGGCGCTCCGAGCTTCGGCGTCTAAGGCTCTCCCCTGATTGTGATGACGCCGGAGCCGGGCGCGGCGGGTTGAGAAATGGGTCTTGGCCCGCCGCGCCAAGGGAGACGTGCGGAAACGCCGTCTCCTCCCGTGTTTGGAAAGGGGCGGCGGCGTGCGGCATCTCGAAGATGGCTTTGGCCGTCGCTTTCCCTATGTGCGGCTCTCGGTAACCGAGGCCTGCAACTTCCGCTGCACGTATTGTTTGCCCAACGGCTATCGCAAGAGCGCGCCGCACGACTTCCTCTCCGTCGATGAGATTGCGCGTCTGGTTCGGGCGCTCCGATCGATGGGCGTGCAAAAAGTGCGGCTGACCGGCGGCGAGCCGAGCGTGCGCCAGGATTTGACCAAGGTTATCGCCGCGGTCGCCGATGCGGGCGTCGAGAAGATCGCACTCACCACCAACGGTTGGACGCTTGCGCGACGAATCGAAGCCTGGGCCGCGGCCGGGCTCACGCATCTCAATGTCAGCATCGATAGCCTCGACCAGAAGACGTTCGCTGCGATCACCGGGCATAATCGCCTTGCTGAGGTTCTTGACGGGGTCGAGCGCGCCACGCAGAGCGGGGTTCATACCAAGCTCAACGCCGTGTTACTGCGCAACACGCTGGGCGACGGCTTTGAGGAATTTGCAAGCTTCATCCAGTTTCGGCACATAAGCGTCCGTTTCATCGAACTCATGCGCACGGGCGACAACACCGCGTATTTTCAAGCCCAGCATGTAAGTGGATCAACGCTGGTGGACTGGCTTGCGGCGCGAGGCTGGTCACCTGTTGCGCGGGCCGCAGACGCCGGACCCGCTATTGAATACGCGCACCCCGACTATCACGGCCGTTTTGGAATCATTGCGCCCTATGCGCCGGGCTTCTGCGACAGCTGCAACAGATTGCGGGTGACGGCGCGTGGCAAGTTGCGGTTATGCTTATTTGGCGAAGGCGGCGTTGACTTGCGCGATCTGCTGCGGAACGAGGGGCAAACCGACGCGCTGATTGAGCGCGTTAATGCCGCCTTAAGCGGGAAGGTGCGTGGGCACGGGCTCGCGAGCGGCCAGTATGGCGACACGCGACAGCTGGCCGAAGTCGGTGGCTAGTTTTGGTGGGGGTTACGAGCGCCCGCCTGCCGCGCGCTGGCGTTCGGTCGACCAAACTTCTGCGTCGGCTTCAGCGGCGGGGCTTGCGCCGCGCGGCGCATGATTGTCGATCAGCGGATCGGGTCGCGCTAGGCGTTCAAGGTCACGGAGCTTGCAGAGCCGCACATCAGCCCCTGTCACCTCGACACCGTAGCCGCCAAGGGTGGCGAACGCGCGGGAAAGATTCTCCGGCGTCATGCCGAGGAGAGCCGCCAGCACGCGCTTTTCGTGAGGGAGATGCACGAGATCGCCGCCGCCGGATTTCGCCCGCAAAGTCAGAAGATAGTTTGCAAGCCGCTCAACACCGCCGCGAAGCTTCTGGTTCTTGATGGTGCGCACAAGGCCGCGATAGCAGCCTGATAGTTCGCGCGCGATAGAGACGGCGAAGCGGGCATCCTCGGCCATCGCGGCGCGGATGGCGTCGCCCGAGATCATCAGAATCTCGCAACGTTCGAGCGTCCTCGCCGACATGAGGGCGTCGGCATCGAGCACGACGGCCGCTAGAATGAAGGTCGATACCGGCCGCAATATCGTCAGCGTGGTTTCTTTGTCCTTCCACGTGCCCTGCAGCTCCACCTGGCCTTGCAGGAGGACATAAAGAAAATCGACTGGATCGCCTTCCAGGAGCAGCGTCGTGTTGGCGGGGAAGCGCTGCAAATAGGCAGAGCCAGTCACCCGATTGAAGGTGTCGTCGCCGACATCGGCGAACATGGGCAGGGCGCGAACTTTGGGGATGTCGGTCGGGCGCATGGCTTGGCCTCTTGTGAGCGTCGATCAGCACTCTACAGAGGTCAGCGCGGCGCCTCTTGATCTCCGTCAATCCTGAGCCTCGCGCGCGTCAGCTTGCTTGATTGAGATCAAGTCGAACAGGCCGATCCGGCAATCATTTAGCCGGCCATGCATCAATCGGGTGCGCGACCGACTTGCGACCGTCGATTATTTCGCTCCCCGGCCTTGCACCGCTTAGCAAAGATCAAGTGGCGCGCGCCCAGCTCGGCCCATTGTCGCCCCGTGCTCGCGAAAGCGGGCGACGTGATTCCATGCGGGAGAGGGGCAAAGCGATGGTCACCGCCACCGAAAGACCGGCGCCAGGGGCGGCGGGCGCGCTGTCGATGAGCACGATTGCGTTCACGACCTGCTTTGCGGTCTGGACGATTTTCTCGATCCTCGGTGTTCAGATCAAAAACGACCTCGGGCTTTCGGAGACGCAGTTCGGGCTCCTCGTCGGCACGCCGATCCTGACCGGCTCCCTGATCCGCTTGCTGCTTGGCGTTTGGACCGATCAGATCGGAGGACGCATCGTCTATGTCGGCGTGATGTTGTCGGCGGCGGTGGCGACCTTCCTGCTCTCGTATGCCGAGACCTATCCTCAATTTCTGATCGCCGCGCTTGGCGTGGGCATCGCCGGGGGCTCCTTCGCGGTCGGCATCACTTACGTCTCGAAATTCTACCCGCAGAAGCAACAAGGCACCGCGCTCGGCATATTCGGCGCCGGCAATGTCGGGGCGGCGGTGACGAAATTCGCCGCGCCCGTCGTGCTCGCGGCGATGGGGTGGGAAGCCGTGGCGCAGATTTGGGCCGGCGCGCTCGTTGTCATGGCGGTGGTGTTCTTCATCACCACCAAGGACGATCCGGATTTGGCCGAGCGCCGCAGAAGCGGCGTGAAACCACGTTCGCTGGCTGAACAGTTCGAGCCATTGAAGAACGTGCAGGTCTGGCGTTTTTCGCTCTATTACTTCTTCGTTTTCGGCGCCTTCGTGGCGTTGGCGCTGTGGCTGCCGCGCTACCTGATTGGTGTTTACGACTTTGATCTGAAGACGGCGGGTATGGTCGCCGCAGCATACTCGATACCGGCCTCGCTCTTCCGCATCTATGGCGGCTTTCTCTCCGACAAGGTCGGCGCCCGCAAGGTCATGTACTGGACCTTTCTGGTGTCGATGCTCGCGACCTTCATCCTCTCTTATCCGGCGACGACCTATGTCGTGGACGGGATCAGAGGACCGATCGAGTTCCGCTTCGCCATCGGTCCCATCGGTTTCATCGTCATCGCTTTCGTGCTCGGCTTCTTCATGAGTTTGGGGAAGGCGGCGGTCTACAAGCACATTCCGATCTATTACCCGAAAGATGTCGGCGCCGTTGGCGGTCTTGTCGGTATGATCGGCGGCCTGGGCGGGTTTGCACTGCCGATCTTGTTCGGCCTGCTCAATGATCTCACCGGCGTGTGGACCAGCTGCTTCATGCTGCTGTTCCTGATCGTCTCCGGTTCGTTGCTTTGGATGCACTTCGCCATCCTGCACATGGAGCGCGAAGCCGCCGCCGGCGCGCTCGAAGGTCTGCCGCAGCTGCCCGAAATGGCGCCGATCCATACGCCGAAGGCCGCGGAAGCCATGGCGCCCGCCTTGATCAAGGATTGGCGCCCGGAAGAGGCGGATTTTTGGGCGAAGACCGGCAAAGCCATCGCCAGCCGCAATCTCTGGCTCTCGATCCCCGCGCTGCTCCTGTCGTTCGCGGTGTGGATGGTGTGGTCTGTCGTGGTCGCCAAATTGCCGGCGATTGGCTTTGCCTACGACACTGATCAGCTGTTCTGGCTCGCGGCTTTGCCCGGCCTCTCCGGCGCTACGCTGCGTATCTTCTACAGCTTCATGGTCCCTGTGTTCGGCGGGCGGCTGTGGACGACGCTGACGACGTGGTCGTTGCTTATCCCGGCTTTAGGCATTGGCTTCGCCGTGCAGAATCCCGAAACGCCATATTGGGTCATGTTGAGTTTGGCGCTGCTCTGCGGCTTCGGCGGCGGGAATTTCGCATCGTCGATGTCCAACATCGGGTTCTTCTTTCCCAAGAAGGAGAAGGGCAATGCGCTTGCTCTCAACGCCGGCCTTGGCAATCTCGGCGTCAGCGTCATGCAATTTATCGTGCCGATCATCATCACGATGGGCGTGTTCGGCGCGCTGGGCGGCGAGGCGCAACTGACGGCGGAGGGCGAGCAGCTGTTTTTACAGAACGCTGGCTTTATCTGGGTTCCGTTCATTGTGGTCAGCGCCTTCGCGGCTTGGTTCGGGATGAACGATCTTTCGACAGCGAAGGCGTCGTTCGCTGATCAGGCGGTGATCTTCAAGCGCACGCAGAACTGGATCATGTGCTGGCTCTATACCGGCACGTTCGGCTCGTTCATCGGCTATTCGGCGGCGTTCCCGCTCTTGACGCGTACGCAGTTCCCGGATGTCAACGTGCTGCAGATCGCGTTCCTCGGGCCACTGGTCGGCGCGTTGTCGCGCTCTCTGACCGGGTGGGTCGCCGACAAGTTCGGCGGCGCCAAGGTGACCCTGGTCGTCTTCCTGCTGATGATGCTGGGAACCGGCGGCGTGCTCTATTACCTCGCGGCGAAAGACCAGCCGGGCGCGTTCGTAGGTTTCTTCGCCTCGTTCATGTTGCTCTTCTTCGCAAGCGGCGTCGGCAACGCGTCCACATTCCAGATGATCCCCGCGATCATGCGCAAGGAAGTGGCGCGGCTCGAACCGCAGCTGGATGCAGCCGCGCAGGTAAAGCAAGCCGAGAAGGAAAGTGCGGCCATCACCGGCTTCACTTCCGCGATCGCCGCCTATGGCGCGTTCTTCATTCCAAAGAGTTTTGGCTTCTCCATCAGTGCAACAGGTAGTGCCGAAGCGGCGCTATACGGGTTCCTGGCTTTCTACGTCTCGTGCCTGGCGATCACGTGGTGGGTTTATGCGCGCCCAGGCGGACTTCTGTTCGATGTCGAAAACCCGCGTCGCAGCGCCCGCACTCCCGCCGCCGCCCAATAAGGACTGAGAGATGAGTCACGTTCTCGATCGCCTGCTGTTCTTCACCCGCAAGACCGAAACATTTTCCGACGGTCACGGCGTGATGAACAACGATGACCGTACCTGGGAGGAGGCCTATCGCCATCGCTGGCAGCATGACAAAATCGTGCGCTCCACGCACGGCGCCAATTGCACGGGCTCCTGCTCGTGGAAGATCTACGTCAAGGGCGGCATCGTCACCTGGGAGACGCAGCAGACCGACTATCCGCGCACGCGGCCCGATCTGCCCAATCACGAGCCGCGCGGCTGTTCGCGTGGCGCCTCGTACTCGTGGTATCTCTATTCGTCCAACCGCGTGAAGTATCCGCTGGTGCGGGCGCGCTTGGTGAAGCTGTGGCGCGAAGCGCGCGCGACAAGAGCGCCGATCGCGGCCTGGGCGTCAATCGTCGAGGATGAGGCCAAGCGTAAATCTTACATGACGCGCCGCGGTGGCGGCGGTTTTGTGCGCGCGAAGTGGGACGAGGTCACCGAGATTATCGCAGCGGCGAACGCCTACACCGTGAAGAAATGGGGTCCGGACCGCGTATTCGGATTCTCCCCGATTCCGGCGATGTCGATGATCTCGTATGCGGCGGGCGCACGCTACCTGCAATTGCTCGGCGGCGCCTGCGGCTCGTTCTATGATTGGTACTGCGATCTGCCTCCGGCCAGCCCACAAACATGGGGCGAGCAAACCGACGTCCCCGAGAGCGCGGACTGGTACAATTCCGGCTTCATAATTGTCTGGGGCTCAAACGTGCCGCAGACACGGACGCCGGACGCGCACTTTTACACCGAGGTGCGCTATAAGGGCACGAAGTCGGTCGTCATCAGCCCGGACTACTCAGAGGCGTCGAAGTTCGCCGATCTTTGGATCAGCGTGAAGCAAGGCACGGATGCAGCGCTAGCCATGGCCATGGGCCACGTCGTGCTTAGCGAGTTTCACCGCGACCGTGAGGTTCCTTACTTCCGCGATTACGTGCGCAAGTACTCCGACATGCCGTTGCTCGTGCGCCTGGTCGCCAAGGACGGCGCTTATGTGCCGGAGCGACTACTGCGCGCCTCGGACTTTGCGGACAATCTGGCGCAGGCGAACAATCCGGATTGGAAGACGGTCAGCGTCGATGACGCCACGGGCCAAATCGTCGTGCCGTCCGGCGCCATCGGTTTCCGCTGGGGCGAAGAGGGCAAGTGGAACCTGGAGGAGAAAGACGCGAACGGCCGCGACGTGAAGCTGCGCTTGGGGCTCAAGGGCGCGCATGATGCTGTTGCGGAAGTGCTGTTCCCCTATTTCGCCAACACCGCGTCAAACGGATTTGCGTCGACCGATCACCCAAGCACGCTGAAGCGCAACATCCCGGTCAAGAAGCTGGCGCTGAAGGACGGCGAGACGCTGGTCGCCAGCGTCTACGATCTCTTTCTCGCCAATTACGGCGTCGATCAGGGCCTGGGCGGCGAGCATCTGCCCAAGAGCTTCGACGATCTGGAGCCGTACACACCAGCGTGGGCGGAAGCCGTCACCAGTGTGCCGCGCGCGCAGATCATCGCCACGGCGCGGGGCTTTGCCGCCAATGCCGAGAAAACCAATGGCCGCTCGATGATCATCATCGGCGCGGCGATGAACCATTGGTATCACATGGACATGAACTACCGGGGGGTGATCAATCTCCTGGTGATGTGCGGCTGCATCGGCCAGTCGGGCGGCGGTTGGTCGCACTATGTGGGCCAGGAAAAACTCAGGCCCCAATCAGGCTGGGCGCCGGTCGCGTTCGCGCTCGATTGGGCGAGACCGCCGCGGCAACAAAATTCTACCAGCTTCTTCTACGCCCACACCGACCAGTGGCGCTATGAAACGCTCGATGTCGATGAATTGCTCTCGCCCACTGCGCCGGACGGGGATTGGGGCAAGACCTTCATCGATTACAACGCCAAGGCCGAACGCATGGGCTGGCTGCCGTCAACGCCGGCGTTGAAAGTAAATCCGATCGAGGTGTGCCAGCGAGCGAAAGCCGAAGGCATGGACCCGAAGGCGTATGCGGTGCGTGAGCTTTCCGCCAAGCGGCTTGAGATGAGTTGCATGGACCCGGACGCACCGGAGAATTTTCCGCGCAACATGTTCGTCTGGCGCTCCAACTTACTCGGTTCGTCAGGTAAGGGTCACGAATATTTCCTGAAGCATCTGCTGGGAACGTCGCACGGCGTGATGGGCAAGGATTTGGGCGGCACGGGCCGGCGCAAGCCCACTGAGGTGCAGTGGCGCGAGCAGGGCCCGGAAGGCAAGCTCGACCTGCTCGTCACCATCGATTTCCGTATGAGCACGACGGCGGTCTATTCCGATATCGTGCTGCCGACTGCGACTTGGTACGAGAAGAACGATCTCAACACGTCCGACATGCATCCCTTCATCCACCCCTTAACAGCGGCTGTGGACCCGGCCTGGGAGTGCCGCTCGGACTGGGACCTCTTAAAAGGC
>ERZ761602.4290-NODE-4290-length-18660-cov-13.361032_pt1 | contig 18660 bp, 15 predicted proteins | sample MGYA00512165_ERZ761602 | MGnify/ENA primary metagenome ERZ761602 (study PRJEB28899, sample SAMN02445085) | bioreactor sludge metagenome | biome: EBPR sludge; isolation source: Thorneside wastewater treatment plant | place: Australia: Brisbane, Thorneside... | reverse complement strand
GGTCCACTCGAAGCGATCCGGAGAGCCGTTGTAGGCGTCGATCTGGTCGGCGGTAAACATTCCTTCCGAGCCATCCGGAATGCCGTCGTAGCCGAGGTCCGGGGCGCGCCGGACGCGGCGCAGGCCGGCATTGTAGACCCAGGCGCTGCGGCGTTCCCTGAGCTGGTTGAGCGGTTCATGGACCAGGAAGATCGTGCCGAGCAAGGTCGCCGGCTCCGTGTAGTCGCCGATCGCGACGAACAGGCGGTTTTCGGTCTTCCTGTCCATGTTGGATTCATAGATCCGGCGCGAGTGAAAGCCGATGCGGTAATAGTCACCCGACGCCCGCACCGGAAAGGCCAGGGTCGTGCGCTCGATGCCGCCGCCCAGATAGCGCAGCAGGTGGTTCCAGATCACTTCGAGTCCCGTCGCGGGAACCGGGAATGGCACCGGGTTGTGGGTCGCCAGATTCACGGCCGACCCTTCGATTGCCGCCGAGCCGGACTGTCTGGCCACCTCCGCCATCACGGCAGCGGGGTATGCGGCCGTGCGGCGTGTGCGGAACACCGGCATCCGGAAGCCTTCGGTCTTCTGCAGCAGGGCGATCAGTCCGGGCATCAGTTGTTCCCGGTAGTTCGTCCAGTTTTCTCTGGTGATCGTAAACAGCGGCACATCTTCGGGAAACGGGTCGATGTAACCCATTTCCGGACGCCACCCCGCCGGCGGCGCGGTCAAACCGCCACTCCAGGCGGGAATCGTTCCCGCGGCGTTGCCGGCACGTTCGGCTCCCATCGGCGTCAGTTCACGTCCCAACTGGCTGCCAGCCGCGGGCGTCTGGGCATGGACGCCGATTGCCGCGGTCAACGCCAAAAAGGCAACCACCAGGGCAGCGAGGGTACTGCTCACTCGAAATACCCCTGTCGGCGACCGCTGGTGACTGCCTGCACACGGTTATCGACCCCCAGCTTGACGAAGATGTTCTTGACGTGCGACTTGACGGTCTCCGGGCTGACCTCGAGAACGGCTGCAATCCGCTTGTTCGAATGCCCCTGGGAAATCAGCCGCAGGACATCGCCCTCGCGCGCGGTCAACGGGCTCGCGCCGGCGATATTCGCCACGGGCAGGACTTCCAGTCCCTTCCAGCTGACCGCGAAGGTATTCGCCAGCCGGTTCAGGTAGCACGAGACAACCGCATGTTCGGCCTGACCCGACAGCGCCGTGCGCGCGCTGTCGATCAGGGCGCCCACTTCCGGCCCGGAATCGACGACGGTGCGTATCAGACCGGCCGGCACGGCCAGTTCGAGGACCTCGCGGAAGCGCGACAGCGCGTTGCCGACCTGCCCGCCCGCGAGCATTCCCGCGGCCTGGACCGTGCCAACGCGCACCGCGAAATAATGGCCTTCGGCCTCGATGGCGCGCTGCCAGAGGCATTCGAGCGTAGCGACGGCAGCGTCAAAGCGTCCGCTCCTGATGTCCAGGCAGGCGCTCGCCAGTTGCCGGTAGTCGCGGACATGCCCATCCGCCGGCTCGGCGCTGTCGCGCCGGGAGTCGGCCAAGGCTTCCAGCCGCACCAGACAGCCGGTCGCAGCGGTCAGGTTCCCGGCATCGAGGAAAAGACGCTGGCGCTCGGCCAGCAGGCCGGCCTGCATGCGCGGCCAGCCTTCCAGCGCCGCGATCCGTTCTCCCTGATCGAGCAACTCATGGGCAAGCCGATGGTCGTTGCGGCGACAGACGATCCGCGTCAGCAGCACATAGGCGCGCAGTTCGCAATCGAGAAAGCCGGTGGCGTTGATGGCATCGAGCCTGCCGCGCAACATCTGCTCGGCCTCGTCGATCCGGTCAAGTTCGTAGGCTTGATGCGCGAGCAGCACGGCAGGAATCGCGCTGAGGCTGGAGTTCGGACCGCGGTCGCGCACGGCCACAAGGCTAGCCTCCTGATAGCAGGACCGAGCTTCGGCAAACAGCAGGCGCTGGGAACAGGATAGTCCGCGCAGGCACAGGCGGTAGATCTTGGTCGCGGTTGCCTGCGCATCATGGTCGCCCGCCAGGTCTTCCCAGGGCATGGCTGCCGCCTCGGCATGCCGTCCCGCCATCAGGTGAGCAAAGAGCATGCAGTTGCCGACGACATTGTTGATCCACGGGTGGGGCAGCGGTGCTTCCATGTAGCGCCTGGCAAGCGCCAGCGACGCAGCGGAGGCGTCGGCCAGGCCGTGTACGCAGGCGCGCATGGCCACGCATTCCCTGCCGGCAAGGCCGCCCGGATCGGGCAGTCCGGACGCGATGTCGGCGGCGATTTCGTCGATCCAAGCAATGGCCTCATTGCGCCGCGCCGCAAGAATCATCGACCAGCCCAGGGCAAGACGCAACGGCAACTGGCTTCGCGTCAGGTCTTTCGGCAGCCAGCGCCGCCACCCGAGCACGGTGCCGATGTTTCCCTCCATGATCAGGCGCATGGCGCACTGTTCGGTCCACTGTGCGGCCAGGCCGCTGTCGCCGGCATTGACCGCATGACGGATAGCATCGGCTATGCGCCCGTGGGCAAAGCACCAGTGAGCCGCCCTTCGCTGCAACTCGACAAACCTCTCCGGTGCCCCCCTGTGCAGGTGCTGGCGCAGAAAATCGGCAACCAGGGGGTGATAACTCCAACTCGGCGGTTGCGTTCCTTCCAGGTCAACCAGTTGATAGCGATGGATCAGCAGTTCGAGCAGGTCGTCGCTGTCCGGCCTTCCCGACACCGCGCGGCAGATATCTGACGAGAGCGCTTTCAGGATCGACGTGTCGAGCATGAAGTCGTGGATCTCGCGGGGCAGCCGCGCGAGGATTTCCGTCAGGTAGGTTTCCAGCGCATGCGCCCCGCCGCGACTGGAGCGCAGACACCGATCTGCCGCGACGTCCCCGGGCAGGAACGAGCAGGCTAGGCGCAATGCCGCCGCCCATCCCCCCGTTTCCCGCTGCAGGGCATTCACCGTGGTCTCGTCCGGAGCCGCCGCGTGCTCCGACTCCAGGAGCCTTCCCGTCTCCTCAAGCGAGAAGCGCAACTCGCCCGCGTCGACCTCGAAAAGCTCGCCGCGGACGCGCATTGTTCCCAAGGCCAGAGCGGGCATCTCGCGCGTCGTCAGGACGATCCGGAAATGCCGCGGAGCATGCAGCAGGAGGAAGGCGATCGCTTCACGAATCTCGGGGGTGTCGACCAGATGATAGTCGTCGACAAACAGATAGATCTCCTCGCCGGTTTCTGCGAGCGCGTTCACCAGAGAGGCAAGAACGGCATGCAGCGGCGGAACCGGGTTCGCTTCGAAAATGGCGAGTGCGGCACGGCCTGCGCCGGGACAGGCCTGATCCAACGCGATCGCGGCGTACTGCAGGAAGATTCCCGGCTCGCTGTTTTCCCGCTCGGCCCTAACCCAGGCGACGCGCTGCCCGGTGGCTTCCAGTTCGGCGCTCCAGTCGACCGCCAGTGTCGTCTTGCCGTAGCCTCCCGGCGCCTTGATCAGGATCAGTCGCGCTTCCGCCGCCCCCTGCAACCGAAGAAGGAGACGTTGCCGGCGAATTCGCCGGCGCGGCACCGGCGGGCACTGCGTCGTCGTCAGCAGCGGAACGAATCCGCCGTCGGCCGTAGCGTGTTCCTGCGGTGTTCCCGGTTGCGCAACGCTCAGGGTGGGGCCTTCGGCCATCCGGGTGGCCGGCAGCGGGTGAACAGTCGCCATCAGATTCCCGTCTTCTTCCCCATGATCACTGCCTGCTCTCCGACGGCATGCCGCGCTCGATGATGCGGACGCAGTCGGTTCCGCGCGGCAGGCCGCCGTATTGGCCCTGGCCCCTGCGTTCGAGTCTTGAATGGCAGAAGGCAGTGGCGACCTCATCCGGCGCATGCCGCACCAAGAGGCTGGCCTGCAGGCCGAGCGCGAGGCGGTCGGCAAGGTCCCGCGCCACGAATTCGGGATCCCGCCGGTCGGCAAGGTCGCCCCGGAGTGACGCGAGATGGCGGTCGAGGGCAGCATTGCCCCCGCGCGCCAGGTCAACCTCGGCGAAATAGGCATCGATCACGGCCGGCGTCTTGTGCATCGCACGCAGCATGTCCAGGCACTGGATGTTGCCGCTGCCTTCCCAGATCGCGTTGACCGGCGATTCGCGGAACAGGCGCGGCATCGGCGAATCCTCCATGACGCCACTGCCGCCGATGCATTCCATCGCTTCCGCCACGTGCTGCGCCATCCGCTTGCACACCCAGTACTTGCCCAATCCGGTGCCGAGCCGCACGAGCAGCGCCTCGCCTTCATCATCTTCCTGGTCGAGCGCCCGCGCCATGCGCAGCGACAGCGCCGTCGCCGCCTCCGACTCCAGCGTCAGATCGGCCAGGACATTCCGCATCAGCGGCTGATCGACGAGGCGCTTGCCGAACGCGCTGCGCTGGCCGCAATGATGCAGCGCCTGGACAGTCGCCGCCCGGATGCCGCCGCTCGAACCGACCAGGCAGTCGAAGCGCGTCATCGCCACCATGTCGATGATCGTCCGCACCCCTCGGCCCTCCTCGCCGACCATCCAGGCCAGCGCACCGCGCAACTCGGTCTCGCACGATGCGTTCGAGACATTGCCCATCTTGCGCTTGAGGCGCTGGATCTGCATCGGGTTCTTCGACCCGTCCGGGCGCCAGCGCGGAAGCAGGAGACAGCTCAGGCCGCGGGTGGTCTGGGCCAGCGTCAGGAAGGCATCGCACATCGGCGCCGACACGAAGAACTTGTGACCGACGAGTTCATAAGCCTGCCCCGGACCTTCCCGGCCGACCGGGAAGGCTTGTGTCGTGTTGGCGCGCACGTCCGACCCGCCCTGCTTCTCGGTCATCGCCATGCCGATGGTCAGCGCCGCCTTCCGGTCAGCCGGCACGTTGCGCGGGTCATAACTGTCGGCGGTGATCCGGTCTTCCCAGAGCGCGGCCAGTTCCGGCTGGTGGCGCAGCGTGGGAACGGCGGCAAAGGTCATCGTGACCGGGCAGCAGTGTCCGGCCTCGACCTGCGACATCATGAAGAACTTCGCCGCCCGCGCCACGTGCGCTCCGGGCCCCGGACGGCGCCACGGCGCCGCATGCATGCCGGCCGCCAGCGAGGTTTCCATCAGTGCATGGTAGGCGGGATGAAAGCGCACCAGGTCGATCCGGTGCCCGAAGCGGTCATGCGTATCGAGTTCCGGAGGATAGCGGTTGGCTTGCTCGCCCAGTGCGAGAAAATCGGCGGACCCGAGCCTGGCGCCGAAAGCCGGCAGCGCCGCCTCCGCAGCCTGCCCCCCCCTGGATGGCGACGGCGTCCTGCAAGGCCCGATCTGTCGTGTAGAGGTTGTAGTCGACGAGGGCCGCCGGCTGATTGAGCACTTCATGCGTCTGCGCGAGGTAGCGGTCGCCAGCCGTCGCTGCCAGTGCTATTTCTGCCCTATCGTCCTGCTTCATTGCCGTCTCCAGTAATTCCCGTGGCAGCGTGCCGCCTCTCCGGGCCCTGGCTGGAACAGCGTCCGGTCATTGCCGCGCCGAGCGAGGCAACCGCCACATGCAAAATATACTCCGTCGCGGCGGAGCGTGGACAGCGCGACGCCGGCCGCCCGGACGCTCCCACCATGCCGACCCGTCACCGACGCCACGCCGCAACCCCTGGCCAGCCGCCGCGGCATCGGCCCGAGCCAGCGTCGGCAGGGGCCAGACGTCTTGCCAAGGATTTCAGTTCTCGCCGGCAGCCGCCCGGAGCGTCCGCAAAAACGCCTGTATTGGCGGGTTGACCGCAGCAGGGTGGGTCAGATTGGCCGCATGTGCGGCCCCTGCGATCACCACCGGTTCCGTCCTGCTGCTGATGCCGGCGCACAGCGCCTCGGCCTGCGCCAGCGGGATCGCCGTGTCCAGGCTGCCGTGAATGACCAGCGCGGGAGCAACGATCGCGGGCAGACGGGCGGTGATGTCGTCGCGTTCCAGCAGGCAGCCGGTTGGCGCGACGAGTTGCCGCGGATCCTTCAGCGCCTTCCATTTGGCGACCCAGGACGCGCTCTCCTCCGGGTCGGCGATGATGATGCCGGCGATGATCTGCGCCACTTCGTCGGAAAGGCCGTGGACAATCCAGCCATCCATCAGTTGCCGGTAGCCGGCCATCTTCTCCGGGTCTTCCGCACCAGCCTGGGTATCGATCAGCACCAGCCCGAGAACGCGCTCGGGAGCCAGCAGGGCCGCGCGCAGGCTGACGAACCCGCCCTGCGACATGCCGCCGAAGACGGCCTGCCGGATGCCCAGATGGTCGAGCAGCGCCAGGCAATCGCGGGCCGAGTCCCAATAGGTGAACGGCTGGCCGTCGTATCCGGTCTCGCCGAAGCCGCGAGCATCCCAAGTGACGACGCGGAACTCCGGGCACAGTGCGGCGACCTGACGAGCGAACATCTCGTGATCCATCAGGAAGCCATGACTCAAGATCACGGGCAGGCCGTCGCCGCCACTGTCTTCGTAATAGAGACGTTGCCGGTTCACCGGGGCAAAAGGCATGCAGGTTCTCCTTTCAGTCCATCGCAGCACAAGTCAAGTCACACTCGCCTGCCGCTGGTAGAGTACGCCTTTGGCAGCAAGCTGGAGTTGGGAATCGATGCAACCCGGGAAGCGGCGGGGCACCTGCAGGATCATAACGTGAATCAGGGGGACGCCCTGCTGCTGGCCATCGATTGCGGGACGCAAAGCGTTCGCGCCCTGCTCTTCGACCTTGCGGGCAACCTGGTCGGGCGGGCGCAGGAAGCCTTCAACGACTATAAGTCGCCGCATCCAGGCTGGCATCAGCACAACGGCGAGGCCTTCTGGCAGGCAAGCGCGCGCTGCTGCCGGCAACTCTGGCAACAGGATGAGGCATGGCGCGCGCGGCTGCGCGGCGTCGCGGTGACGACACAACGCGGCTCCATCGTGCCGGTGGACGCCGAAGGCCGGTGCCTTCATCCGGTGATCACCTGGCTCGATCAGCGCCGCGCCAGCGACGTGCCGGCAATCAAGCCGTGGTGGGCGCTGGCCTTCGCGCTGCTCGGGGAAAGGAGCACCATCGATGCCTTCCAGCGCGAGGCCGAGGTCAACTGGCTGGCCCGGCATGACCCCGAGGTTCACCACCCCACGCACAAGTACCTGCTGGTCTCGGGCCTGCTGCATCAGCGCCTCACGGGCCGCTTCGCCGATTCCGCCGGTTCGCTGGTCGCCTACCTGCCGATCGATTTCCGGCGGCAATGCTGGGCCAGCCCGCTGGACTGGAAATGGCAGGCTCTGGCGATTCGCCCCGACCAGTTGCCGCAACTGGTTGCGGTGGGCGAACAATTGGGCGAAATCAGCGTCGCCGCCGGCGCCGCCACCGGCGTTCCGTGCGGCCTGCCGGTGATTGCCGCAGCCGCCGACAAGGCCTGCGAGATCCTCGGCGCGGGAGCGGTCACCGCCGATGTCGGCGCGCTTTCCTACGGCACGACGGCCACGATCAACATCACGTCGCCACGCTACCGGGAAGTCTCGCGCTGGGTGCCGCCCTACCCGGCGGCGGTTCCCGGACAGTATAGTTGCGAGGTGCAGATCTTCCGCGGCTACTGGATGGTCAACTGGTTCAAGGAACAGTTCGGCCACGCCGAGACGATGGCGGCGGCCACCGCCGGCGTCCTTCCCGAAGCGCTCTTCGACGAGATGGTCGGGACCGTTCCGCCCGGTTCGCTGGGGCTGATGCTGCAGCCCTACTGGAGTCCCGGCGTGCGCCAGCCGGGCCCGCTGGCCAAGGGCGCGGTCATCGGTTTCGGCGATGTGCATACGCGAGCCCACCTCTATCGCGCCATACTCGAGGGACTGGCATACGCCCTGCGCGAGGGGCAGGAGCGACTCGAATCACGCAGCAAGGTACGCCTGCGCGAACTTCGCGTCTCCGGCGGCGGCGCGCAGTCGGATGCCGCCATGCAACTGACCGCCGACATCTTCAACCTGCCGGCGCTGCGCCCGCACACGCATGAAACCTCGGGGCTAGGCGCCGCCATCGACTGCGCCGTCGGCCTCGGCCTGCACCGCGATTTCGCTTCCGCGGTCGCCGCCATGACGCGCACCGGCAGGATTTTCGAGCCGATTGCCCAACATTCGGCGATCTATGGCGAACTCTACGAGCGTGTCTACAAACGCATGTACAAACAACTGGCCCCGCTTTACGCGGAAATCCAGGACATCACCGGCTACCCGAAACTCGGATGAGCCAATGAACGCCTGTTCAAGGGAGCAGCAACGTGACCTACCGTTCGATCTTTCGTCCGCACCTGTTCGCAGGCCGCAGCATCATCGTCACTGGCGGCGGCAGCGGCATCGGTCGCTGCACCGCGCGCGAGCTGGCGGCGCTCGGCGCCCGCGTGGCACTCGTCGGGCGCACGCCGGAAAAGCTCGAGACGGTGCGCGACGAGATCGGCGGCGATGCGACGACGCACGCCTGCGACATCCGCGACGAAAGCAAGGTCCAGGAGACCGTTGCCGCCGTTCTTGCTGCCCATGGCCGCATCGACGGGCTGGTCAACAACGCCGGCGGCCAGTACCCGGCGCCGCTCGCCTCGATCACGGCCAAAGGCTGGGACGCCGTCGTCAGGAACAACCTGACGGGCGGCTTCCTGATGGCGCGCGAATGCTACACGCAGGCGATGGCGCGGCACGGCGGGGCCATCGTAAACATCGTCGCCGACATGTGGCACGGCATGCCCGGGATGGGTCACTCTGGCGCGGCGCGCGCGGGAATGGTCAATCTCACCGAAACCGCGGCTTGCGAGTGGGCTGTTTCAGGGGTCCGGGTCAACGCCGTTGCGCCCGGCTATATCGCCACCTCGGGGCTCGACACCTACCCGCCCGAATTCATCGAGCAGGCGCGAAAACTGACGCGCAAGGTGCCGCTGCAACGCTTCGGCATCGACGCCGAAGTCTCGGCGGCGATCGTCTTCCTGCTCTCGCCGGCGGCAAGCTTCATCACCGGCTCGGTCATCCGCGTCGATGGCGGCGTCCCCAACGCCCGCCCGACCTGGCCTTTGCCGGCGCACGACAAGTCACGGCCGTTCGACGGTCAGGAAGGGTAGAAAAGGTAGCGCTGCCGTCAATCGCTTGCACAAGGCCACCGGCCGCCCGTAAACCCGGCGCACGCCTCGGCCAGACGCGCGCTAGCCTCGCAGACCTATTCGCCGAGCAAGAAGCCGGTGAGCGACTGCCACCAGGCGGTATCGACCCGCACCATCCAGTCGTTGTGGCCGGCGCCGGGGATCACCCACAGCCGTTTGGGGCCCGCCAGTCCGGTGAACAGGGCGCGGCCGAAATCCGCCGGAACGATGTTGTCCCGCTCCGCAATGACCAGGGCGACAGGACCGCGAAAGCCGCGGAGATTCTCGACACTGTCGTATCGGTCGCGCAGTATCCAGCCGATCGGGGCCCACGGATAATGGTGGCGCGCGACGTGCTCGAGCGTATTCCACGGCGTGATCAGCAACAGCGCAGCAATATCGCCAGGCGCGCGGGCGACTGCACCGGCAGCGACGCCGGCACCCAGCGATTCTCCGGCAAGCACCAGGGGGCCCTGAAACTGGCTGCGGGCGAGAGCAAGGGTTTCGGATGCATCGGCAACCAGCGCGTCTTCGCCGACCTTGCCGGTTCTCGGCCCATAGGCGGGATACTCCGCCAGGATCACGCGCAGACCAAGGCGTGTGAACACATCGGCATACCAGTTCCGGTGTCCGGCGTGGCCGGCATTGCCGTGGAACAGCACTAGCGTGCCGCGCACCGGCCCCTCCGGTTCGCGCAGCAGTCCACGATAGTCGTCTTCACCCGGCCACGGGACAAGCCCGTCGCGCCGTGCCTCGGCGAGCACGACCGCGAGCGGCGGGTTGTCGGGAAAATAGAGAAATTGGCTGTCCTGCAGCAGGGTACAACCTCCCAAGGTCATCAGGACAAGGACTGCAAGGTGCAGCGCCAGCCTTCTACCGGCCCCCATTGCGCCACATTGCAGGGTCTCTTGCCGCATACGCCGCGTCGCTCGCGTCAGTCTCCCCCGGCTTCGCCGGGCTCCTCCGATCCGAAAATCCCGGAACCGGGACTTCGGCGGGTTGCACGGATACCCCGAACGGGGTTTCAGCGCGCCATCACGGATCGGAGACTACCGCGAGATCAGCCCCGAGGGAAGCAGCGGTCCTCAGGCCTGCAGGGAAGCCTCGAAGAGCGCCTCATCATTGCTCGAGAAGCGGAACCTGGCAAACAGGCTCTGCAACTGACTGGAACGAATGTTCGCCGTCGCCACGAACCAGATGCCGATTCTTCTGCCCTGCTTCACCAGGGTGCTGAAGGCATAGTGCCATTCACGGGCTTCGGCAAGACGCTCGATCACTTCCCTCTCGTTGTTGATTGCCACGCCAGCCTTCTTCAACGACTGGATGAACAGCGTGGATTCCGTTTGATTTACGAACATTTTCGACTCCGTCAGTGGTGTTTCCTTGCCCAACTAACGGGCGACGGGAGTTTCCGCCGACCTCGGTCTGTTGTGTTCGTGTAACAGCGGTCAATGAGCTGCTCCCTGATCCCGCCGCCGGCACCGCCCGAAGCGGCCCAAGCGATTCAGCCGTATAATCCGGCCACATGCCGAGACAGGATTCTTCGGGACGCAAGTCTGCAGCCAGCCGGTTCCGTTTTTCAGAATTGTCTGCAGCACGGCATGCCTCCGGGAACGAGAGTTGAAATGCCGTGTGACTTGAGGGTGGACCGCCAGCACGCAACACCGAACGCATGGTTGGCGTCGCCAATCCCTTGTTTGTCATGAAAACAAGAGATTGAGCGGCGATGGCGGAGAGGATGGGATTCGAACCCATGTGCCGGAATTACCCGACCATCCGATTTCGAGTCGGCGCCGTTATGGCCACTTCGGTACCTCTCCGGAGCGGGCAGGATAATAGCACAAAACTGTGCATGCGCTGGATCGGGATCCTGCTGATCGCGCTGCTTTCAATGCTCTTCGCGGGATGCGGCGAGCAGCCGGCGCCGTTGACGTTGACGCTGAAGCGGCCATTGCCCTTCCCGACGCCGGCCCAGCATGATCTGATCGTCGTCACCAGCACCGGGCCGCTCACCTACCATCTGGATGACAAGGGCGCTGTCGCCGGCCTGGAGCATGATCTGATCGAAGCCTTCGCTCAAGAACTCGGGGTCGGCGTGAAATATGAGGTCGTTCCGCCGGACGAAATCGAAGCCGCGCTCGCCGCGGGCACGGCTCATCTTGCCGCGGCCTGGCTGCCCATGCCCGGGGACGCCCGCGAACAAACGACGCCGCCGATCTTGCAGACCAGCGATGTGCTCCTGCAGCATGAAGCGTCGCTGCCACTCGACGACAAGGACGACCTGCGCGGGCGAACGGTGGTCGCGATGCCCGGCTCGCGGCAACTGGGCACGCTGCGCGAGCTCCAGAAGCGGATGCCCGATCTGCAGGTCAACGAATACAGGGACGGCGACCTCTTCAGCCTGCTCGAGTCGCTCGGCAGACGGGAAGTCGAACTGGTTGCCATCGATTCGACGCTGACCCAGATTGCCGCGCAGTTCGTTCCTTCCCTGCAGGCAACGCTGGAACTCGGCGATCAACACCCCGTGGTGTGGCGTCTGGGAACCCACCCCAACGCCGAATTGCAGGCGCGGATCAGCGCCTTCGTCGAGCGGGTGCAGCGCGACGGCACCTTGCTGAAGATCGAGGACCGTTACTTCGGGCATGTGCGCCGCCTCGGGCAGGCGGACATCGTGACCTTCCTGGGTCGCATCGAAACCCTGCTGCCCAGGTTCAGGAAGCATTTCCAGTCGGCGCAGACGGTTTCCGGGATCGATTGGCGCCTGATCGCGGCGGTCGCCTACCATGAGTCGAACTGGAATCCGCAAGCCACCAGCCCGACCGGCGTGCGCGGCATCATGATGCTCACCGAGGAAACCGCCGACCGCCTCGGCATCGGCAACCGGCTCGATGTCCGCGAGAGCATCATCGGCGGCGCGCGCTACCTGAACCTGCTCAAGGACATGCAACCCGGGGATGTCCCCGAACCCGACCGCACCTGGCTGGCCCTTGCCTCGTACAACATCGGCCCGGGAAGTTTCAATGCGGCGCGGACGCTGGCGAAACTGCAGGGGGCCGATCCGACGGCGTGGTACGAAATGAAGCAGATCCTGCCCCTGCTGGCCCAGCGCAAATACTATGAACGCGTCAAGTCAGGCCGCGCGCGCGGCGGCGAGGCCGTGCTGCTGGTCGAGAACATCCGCGCCTACTACGACATCCTTGTCCGCAATCAGCCGCCCTACCATTCGGTCTCGCCGCGCGTCGAGAACATGGTCGGCATGCAGGGCACCAGCGGCCCCGGTCTGAAGGTCAAGCGCTGAGCGATTCCCTTCCGCCCATGTACGGGCGCAGCGCGGCGGGAATGGTCACGCTGCCGTCGGCCTGCTGACCATTCTCGAGGATGGCGACCAGCGTGCGGCCGACCGCCAGTCCGGAACCGTTCAGCGTATGAACCAGTTCGGTCCTGCCCTTCTCGTTGCGGAAACGCGCCTGCATGCGGCGGGCCTGGAAGGCGCCGAAGTTTGAACACGACGAAATCTCGCGGTAGGCATCCTGCGCCGGCAGCCAGACCTCGAGGTCGTAGGTCTTCTGGCTGGAGAAGCCCATGTCGCCGGTGCACAGCACGACGCGGCGGTACGGCAGCTCCAGCTTCTCGAGGATGGCCTCGGCGTGGCGGGTCAGTTCCTCGTGCGCCTCGGCCGACTTTTCCGGGTGAACGATCTGCACCAGCTCGACCTTGTCGAACTGGTGCTGGCGGATCATGCCGCGCACATCACGCCCGCCGGAGCCGGCCTCGGAACGGAAGCACGGCGTGTGGCAGACGAACTTCAGCGGCAGCATGGCGGCATCGAGAATCTCGTCGCGGACGATGTTGGTCACCGGCACTTCCGCGGTCGGGATCAGGTAGAGCGGCCCCTGGTCGCCGCGCGGCACGCGGAACAGGTCCTCCTCGAACTTGGGCAGCTGGCCGGTGCCGAACAGGCTCTCCGCGTTGACCAGGTACGGGGCATAGACCTCGGTGTAGCCGTGCTCGGCGGTGTGCACGTCAAGCATGAACTGGGCGAGCGCGCGGTGCAGTCTGGCGACGCCGCCCTTGAGCAGCGAGAAGCGCGAACCGGAGATCTTCGCGGCGGTGGCGAAGTCGAGCTGACCAAGGGCCTCGCCGACGTCGGTGTGGTCCTTGACCGGGAAGTCGAAGGCCCGCGGCGTACCCCAGCGCTTGACCTCGACGTTGCCATTCTCGTCATCGCCGACCGGCACCGACTCGTCCGGCACATTGGGCAGCGTGGCGAGGACGGCGTTGAACTCGGCCAGCAATTCGGTGAGGCGCGCCTCGGACGCCTTCAGTTCGTCGCCGATGGCGCCGACCTGGGCCATGACCGCCGACGCATCCTCCCCCTTGCCTTTCAACATGCCGATCTGCTTCGACAGCGTGTTGCGCTGCGCCTGCAGGTCCTGCGTACACGTCTGCAGCGTCTTGCGCTCGGCCTCCAGCGCCTTGAAGGCGGAAAAATCGACCGGCTTGCCGCGCTTGGCGAGCCCTTCGGCGATGGCGTCGAGGTTGGAGCGAAGCTGCTGGATGTCGAGCATGATCTATCCTGGAATGCTGCCGGACCCGCCAACTGCTGCGGTCAACCGGGAAAAAGGGCGAAAAAGGTGATTATACGCGACGCCGCAACCCTGCCCGAACCGCACCGGCATGAAACAACTGCTTGCAAATGCACACACATCGATTGCCTTTGCCGAAGCACAATCTCGACCAGGAACCACGGAAGCCAACGACCGAACGATGAACCGCCGCTCCGCCCCGATCTACCGTCCTGCCGGTATCGCCCTGCTCATCGGCGCCCTGCTCCACGCCGCTGCCGCCGTCGCCGGCATCGACCAGCCGATGGACGAAGCCACGGCACGCGCCATGCTCAACCGCTTCGGCTACGGCGCCGACCTGGCCAGCCTGAAGGCGACGACCGGAACGACCCCGCGTCACTACATCGACCGCGCCATCCGCAACAAGCCGGCATACCCGGCACCCCTGGCCACCCAGCTCGCCGCCTCGCCGGCCGCACGGCCGCTCGACCAGTTGTGGCCCCTCTACGGCCCCGGCGGCAGCGAACGGCTGGACAAGCCCGCCGCCCGGCAGCCGGCCGGCAGCCCCACGATGCGCTCGCAGCGCGAAGTCGATGGCCGGCAGATGCTGATCGCCGCCAGCACCGACCGCCTGCTCGAAAGCGCCAACTCCGACAATCCCGGCCACGAGGCGCTGCTCAATTTCTGGCTCAACCACTTCTCGATCCACGGCCTCAAGCAGATCAACAAGTTCCTTGCCGCCGACTACGCACGCCAGCTGCAGCGGGCGATGCGCGAGGATAGCTTCGCCGCCCTGTTCCGGGCCAGCTTCTTCCATCCGGCGATGCAGATCTACCTAGACAACAACCGGTCGGTCGCGGCCGACTCCCGCTTCGCACAGCACGCCGAAAGAGCGGGCCGGAAACTTGGTATCAACGAGAACCTCGCTCGCGAACTGCTCGAACTGCATACGCTGGGCATAGACAGCGGCTATACGCAAAGCGACGTGCAAGCGCTGGCGCGTATCATCACCGGGGCCGGCGTCCTCAACAACCGCCTGCCCGAACGGGTCGTCACCGCGCCGGGCGCCGAGCGCATCGGCTACTTCTTCTTCGACCCCAACCGCCATGATTTCGGCGAAAAACGCCTGCTCGGCCGTAGCTACCCCGCCGGGCACGGCATCGACGAAATCCGTCAGGCGCTCGACCAGCTGGCCAGCCACCCGAGAACCGCCGAACACATCGCCGGGAAGCTTGCCCGCCGCTTCCTCGCCGACGAGCCCCCGCCCGACGTCGTCCGGGCGATGGCCGCCGCCTGGCGCAACAGCGGCGGACGCATTTCGGCCACGCTCGCGCCGCTGCTTGACAGCCCGGCCTTCGCCGCATCGCTGCGGCACCCTGCCAAGTTCAAGGAGCCGGTCGACTTCGTGCTCTCCGCTGCCCGTGCCGCCTGCGATGGCCAGGTCATCGGCAACAGGCAGCTACTATGGCGCGCAGCACAGGACCAGGGGCAGGCACCCTTCATGCGCACGACGCCGGACGGTTATGGCAGCCAGGAGGCGGACTGGCTCTCGCCACCGGCCATGGCCAAGCGCATCCGGCTGGCGCAAACACTGACCAGCCGTCCGGTGCCATTGGCGATCGGCATCGACGGCATGGACTTCGCCCCGTGCCGCCCGACCATCGATAACGTCCGGGTTGCCGTCGGGCAACTCGGTCCGGAAACCCGCGCCGCCCTGTCCGGCCTTTCAGCACAGGAAGAAATGGCCGCCCTGCTCGCCAGTCCCGAATTCATGCGTCGCTAACCCCGGGAGACCCTGAACATGGACCGCCCTTCCTTTCCCTCCCGGCGCCAGCTGCTGCAGGCCGCCATGGCGATCGCCGCCGGGGCCGCGTTCCCCGCGGCCTTCGCCATCGAGCGCAAGACCACGGGCGACGGGCGACTGGTCGTCATCTTCCTGCGCGGCGGGCTCGACGGCCTGTTCGTCTTTTCGCCCGTCGCCGACCCCCACCTCGCTGCGCTGCGCCCCGGGCTGTCGCGCGAAGTCCTGGCCAACGGAATCGCCCTCGGCCAGAGCGGCTTTGCGGCACACCCCGCCTGCCGACCGCTGGCCGAACTCTACGCCAGCAAGGAGCTGGCTTTCGCCCCCTGCTTCGGTACCACGGACCGCAGCCGCAGCCACTTCCAGGCACAGGACCTGTTCGAGCTGGGCAATGGCCGCACCCAGGGTCGCCAGGGTTTTCTCGCGCGGGCTGGCGAAGCCGCCGGCGGCCGCGTGCGCACCATCGGCTTCAGCGCCAGCCAGCCGCTCGCCCTGCAGGGCGGCGATGCCGAACTGATGCCGCTCACCGGCAGCGGCCTGAAGATGCGCAACGACCGCACACTCGATGCCATTCGCGCCATGCACGGCCAGCAGGCCAGCGGCAAGGCCATCGACCAGGCGCTCGCCAGCCAGGCCGAACTCGACCGCGTAACCGGCATGGACCCCAAGGCCGCCCGCGGCGCGGCCGGCGTCAACGGCTTCCCGAAGTCGGCGGCGACCATGGCGCGCATCCTGAAGGAACAGCCCAGACTCGGGCTCGCCTTCGTCGATCTCGGCGGTTTCGACACGCATGCCGAAGAGGAGCCCCCCCTGAGCCGCAGCCTGCCGCTGCTCGCCGAAGGCCTGATTGCGCTGCGCGACGGACTCGGCCCGGCGGAATGGCAGCGGACGCAGGTGCTGGTGTGCACCGAATTCGGCCGCACGGTGCGCGAGAACGGCACCCGCGGCACCGACCACGGCCACGGCGGGCTGGCGCTGCTGCTCGGCGGCGCCATCGCCGGCGGGCGCCAGATCGGCGATTTTCCCGGGCTGGCCGAAACGCGGCTCAACGAAAAACGCGACCTGCCGGTCACCGTCGACTGGCGCAGCCTGCTCGGCCGCACGCTCAAGGAAACCCAGGGCTTCGACACGGCCACCCTGCAGAAGGTGTTGCCAGGCATGCCCGGACTGGCCTGAAGGCGGCTTCGGCCCGCCTGCGGTCGACCGGGAAAATCGGGTGGAAAGCGGCTACCGGTGGATGCACCGAGAATCCAGGCTGTTGCTGTTATGTACCGTATGGTTCATAATTATCGCCATGGCACGACCAATCGAATTCGACCGCTCATCCGCCCGCGACAGGGCGCTCGTCCTGTTCTGGGACAAGGGCTACCAGGCGACCTCGCTGGCTGACCTGCTCGACGCCATGAACATCGGCCGAAGCAGCTTCTACGCGGCGTTTTCGGACAAGAGGTCGCTCTACATCGAATGCCTCGATACGTTCGCCGCGCGCACGCAGGAAGTGCTGAACGAGGCGCGCATCCGGATGGCACCGCTCGATGCGCTGCAGGATTTCTTCGAGCGGAACTTCATCGGCAGACGGGTCGCCCGCGGCAAGCTCGGTTGCATGCTGGTCAACACCGTGCTCGAAATGTCGGGCGTCGACGACGAACTCTCGGCACGCGCCAGCCGCCACCTGGGCGACATGGAAGGCCTTTTCGCAGCCTGTTTTCGTGACGCCGGCATCGAAGAAACCGGCGCCCGGGAAATGGCTGCGGTGCTCATGGTCATCAACGAAGGCATCCGCGTTGCCAGCCGCCGCCAGATTGCGCCGGAAGAACAGCTGAAGGGCATCCGCGCGACGTTCCGGCTCCTCCGGCAGTCCTTGCAATCCACCCCCTGCCTCGCCAGGACCGGACCGCTCCACCATGACCGCTTATTCCGACCTTCTCGGCAGGATGATTACCGACGGCGCTTCTGCGACCCTGGAGCTCACGCCTGACTGGCTGCAAGGCCGGTCCGGCTATGGCGGATGGCAGGCTGCGCTGGCACTCGCAGCCATGCGCGCCGTCCTCGGCAACGCGGCGCCGCTACGTTCCCTGCAAACCAACTTCATCGCACCGGTCCCGCCGGGAAGGGTCACTGCCACCGCCGAACTGCTCCGCCGCGGGCGGTCGGTCGCCCAGTTGGAAGCCAGAATATCCGTCGATGGAAGGACTGCATTCATCGCCCTCGGGATTTTCGGCGCCGAACGTGAAACGGCCATCCAGCTGCGCCCGACGCCTCCCGCGATTTCAACGGCTCCGGAAAACCTGATGGACTGGCCCTGCGTCGAAGGGGTGATGCCGGTCTTCATGCGAAATTTTCATCTGCGCTGGGCAACCGGAACGCCGCCCTATTCCGGAGATACCAGCGCCGACGCGCAGATTTACGTCCGCTTTCGCCAAGATCCCGTGGCGACGGAAACACACCTCGTCTGCCTGGCTGATGCGATACCGCCCTCGGCATTGTCGGTTTTGCGGACACCTGCCATGCTCAGCACCATCAACTGGTCACTGGAAGTGCTCTCCCTGCCGACCGCAGAAGACGCCGCCGACTGGTTCTGCTTCGATACTTCCCTGACCGCCGCGCACAGCGGCTACGCCTGGGAGAACACCGCCATCTGGTCCCGCCGGGGCGAGCTTATCGCCCTCAGTCGCCAATGCGTGGCGGTATTCGGTTAACCGTTTTGGACAAGGAGCCGCACATGACCTCTTTTCGCATGTTCCTGGTGCTGGTCTTCACGGTGCTGACCATCTATACCGGCGTCGTCGCGGCAAATCACGGGCTGAATCTGCTGCCGGTGTTCTTCGGCGACATGGCAAAGCTGGCATGGCCGGGACAGTTCAATCTCGACTTCATGTTCATGCTGGCCCTCTCCGGGCTCTGGGTGGCCTGGCGCCATCGCTTTGGCGTCGCGGGCATTGTCCTCGGTCTTCTTGCCTTTCTGGGCGGCTCCCTGTTCCTGAGCGCGTACCTGCTGGTCGAAAGCTATCGATGCGACGGAAGCGTGCGGCACCTGCTCATTGGCCCGGATCGGTGACCGGCCAGCGACAAGTTCGAGCTGCCACCAGCACAGGCTTGCTCAATCCCTTGTAGGAAGAGAAAGATGATGGGTATCTGGGCAAATCATTCAGGCGAATTGTCGGCGCGCGTTTAAATTTGACCACCTGTGCGCGTTGAATTTTGACCAGGGGTGATAGC
>ERZ761602.4283-NODE-4283-length-18674-cov-4.014448_pt1 | contig 18674 bp, 18 predicted proteins | sample MGYA00512165_ERZ761602 | MGnify/ENA primary metagenome ERZ761602 (study PRJEB28899, sample SAMN02445085) | bioreactor sludge metagenome | biome: EBPR sludge; isolation source: Thorneside wastewater treatment plant | place: Australia: Brisbane, Thorneside... | reverse complement strand
GCGCGAGGGCTTCGACACAATCACGGCCGCGGACGGCGCGGAGGGCCTGCGCCTCGCGCGGCAGTTCCGTCCGAGCCTGATCACGCTCGACGTCGTGATGCCGAAGATGGACGGGTGGGCGGTGCTGCAGCAGCTTCGCGCGGACCCGGCGCTCGCTTCGGTGCCGATCGTGATGCTGTCGATCCTCGACGAGCAGGAGAAAGGCTTCGCGCTCGGCGCCGCGGACTACCTGATGAAGCCGTTCGATCGCGAACGACTGCGGTCCGTTCTGACGCGCGTCAAGCCGTCGGCCGGGGGCGGGCGCGTGCTCGTCGTCGAAGACGACGATGCGACGCGCGCGCTGCTGCGCGACATGCTGACCCGAGAGGGCTGCGAGGTCGAGACCGCGGAAGACGGGATCGCCGCGCTCGCCAAGCTCGCGTCCGGGCGGCCCGACCTGATCCTGCTCGATCTGATGATGCCGCGCATGGACGGCTTCGAGTTCGTCAAGGCGATGCGCACGCGTCTCGGCGACGCAGCAGACATCCCGATCGTCGTCCTGACGGCGAAAGACCTCACCGCCGAGGACCGCGCGCGGCTTGCCGGCGAGGCGGAAAAGGTATTGCGGAAGTCGCTGCACAGCCGCGAGGAGCTCGCCGCGGAAATCCGGCGCGTTCTCGGCGCGGCGAAAGAGGGGGCCAAGGCGGCCAATGCCTAAAATTCTCTACGTCGAAGACAACGAAGACAACGTCTACATGCTGCGCCGCCGGCTGACCAAGCTCGACTACGAGATGATCGTGGCCGAGGACGGCGAGAAGGGCGTGGCCGCCGCCGAGCGCGAGCGGCCCGCGCTGATCCTGATGGACCTCAGCCTTCCGGTGTTGTCGGGATGGGATGCGGCGCGGCGGCTCAAGGCCGCCGAGAGCACGCGCGGCATCCCGATCATCGCGCTTTCGGCGCATGCGCTCGAAGGCGAGCGCGACAAGGCGCTGGCGGCCGGCTGCGACGATTTCGAGACGAAACCGGTCGATCTTCCGCGCCTGCTCGAGAAGATGCAGCGCCTGCTCGGCGGGGCGCGCTGATGGCCGAGCGGCCCCCGCGCATCCTCGTCGTCGACGACATCGACGACAACGTCTTCACGCTGCAGCGGCGGCTCAAGCAGTTCACGAAAGCTGAGATCGCCGCGGCGCAGAATGGCAGGCTCGCGCTCGAGGCGCTCCGCGCCGCGCCCTTCGACCTCGTTCTGCTCGACGTCCAGATGCCGGAGATGGACGGCACCGCGGTGCTGGCGGAGATGAAAGCCGACATGGCGCTGCGCGACGTGCCGGTCATCATGGTCTCGGCGCTCGACGATCTCGAGACGGTGCTCCGCTGCATCAAGCTGGGCGCCGAGGACTACGTCCAGAAGCCGTTCAACGCCGAGCTGCTGCGCGCGCGAGTCGAAGCGGCGCTGGAGCGCAAGCGCCTGCGCGACCAGGAGGCGAAATTCCTCGCCCAGCTCCAGGCCGAGAAGGCGCGCGTCAACGACCTGCTGCACAGCGTGCTGCCGAAATCCGTGGTCAGCGAGCTGAAGGCGAGCGGCCGCCTCGCGCCGCGCCGGCACGACGAGGTCGCCGTGGTGTTCTGCGACATCGTCGGTTTCACCGAATACTGCGACGGCAACGCACCCGAGGCCGTGCTGGAGCGGCTCGAGGCGCTGGTGGCCGCGTTCGAGGCGGTCGTCGATCGTCACGGCCTCGAGAAGATCAAGACGATCGGCGACGCCTTCATGGCCACGGCGGGGTTGTTGCGCTACGTCGAGAACCCGGTCTTGGCGGCGGCCGAGTGCGGTCTCGCCATGGCCGAGGCGGCGAAGGCGCACGGCGCCGGCTGGCAGGTGCGCGTCGGCATCCACATGGGGCCGATCGTGGCCGGAATCCTCGGCAAGCGGAGTTTCGTGTTCGATCTCTGGGGCGATACCGTCAACGTCGCGGCGCGCGTCGCGGCCGAGGCGGAGCCGGGAACCGTCGTCGTCACCGGCGCGCTGTGGCCGTTTCTCGGCGCGTCGTGCCAGGGCCGCTCGCTCGGCCAGGTCGACCTGAAGGGCAAGGGCCCGACCGAGATCGTCTGCCTCGTCGGCCGCAAGGCCCCGGTCGCCTGACTCAGAGCGCGGTGCGGCCCGACGGCGGCGCGAAGGGCCGCTCCAGCGCGCGCTGCACCATCATCAGCCGGTCCTGGCCGTAGAACATGTCGCCGTCCACGACATAGGTCGGCGAGCCGAGAACGCCCCTGGCGATCGCGTCGGCGGTGTTGCCGGCGAATTCGGCCTGCGTCTCCGGTGCGAGCGCGGCCGCCAGCAGCGGCGCCGGATCGATTCCGGCGGCGCGCGCGAGGTCGGCGAGAACCGCTCGATCCGCGATGTCGCGGTCGTCGCGCCACAGCGCCGCGAGCACCGCGGCGTGCAGCAGGTCGGCATCGGCCCCGAGCCGCTGGGCGGCGATGACGAAGCCCGAAGGCAGCGCGCGGTCGCCGTAGTGGTGGACCGGGTCGACGAGCACCGGCAGGCCGAGATATTCGCCCCAGCGTTCGATCTCGCGGCCGAAGTGATAGCGGCGCTGCGCTTCGGTTCGGCGGTCGAACGGCGTGCCGCCGATGCCCTCCATCAGGCGCGAGAGGTCGATCGGCCGGTGGTTCAGGCGGCGCCCGAAACGCCGCGCCAGCGCGACGATGCGTTCCGCCCCGAGATAGGCGAAGACCGAGCGCGTGGAGTAGAAATAGTCGATCGTTTTCATGACCTTGCCGGGCGCCAGATGGGCCCCGGGGGCCCGGGGGCGACCAAATAGCCCTTGAACGCCGGGGCTATACTCGCTAAGTCGTCGCCCATCAACGTAACCCCATAGACGCGGAACACGGCCCCGCGAGCCAAAAGAAGCGGCGGCCGATCCGGTGTTCAGAGCCCCTCGGGGCGGCTGAATGCAGTCTCCGCGTCAGGAACAACCGGAGAGAAATCGCGATGGCGCTGCCCTCGTTCAGCATGCGTCAGCTTTTGGAAGCTGGCGTTCATTTCGGACATCACACCCGCCGTTGGAACCCGCGCATGGCGCCGTACATCTACGGCGTCCGCAACAACGTGCACATCATCGACCTGCAGCAGAGCGTGCCGATGCTGCAGCGGGCGCTGCAGGCGCTGCGCGACACGGCCGCCAAGGGCGGCCGCATCCTGTTCGTCGCCACGAAGCGCCAGGCCAGCCCGCTGATCGCCAAGACGCGCGAGCGCTGCGGCCAGTTCTTCGTCAACCACCGCTGGCTGGGCGGCATGCTCACCAACTGGGCGACGATCAAGAATTCGATCCAGAAGCTGAAGGAGATGGAGGCCAAGCTCGCCGACGACAAGGCGGTGGCCGGCTTCACCAAGAAGGAACTGCTCGACCTGCAGCGCCAGCGCGACAAGCTCGAGCGGGCGCTCGGCGGCATCAAGGAGATGAGCGACCGCCCCGACCTCATCGTCGTGATCGACACCAACAAGGAATCGATCGCCATCGACGAGGCCAAGACCCTCGGCATCCCGGTCGTCGCGGTGCTCGACAGCAACTGCGATCCCGACGGCATCACCTATCCGGTGCCGGGCAACGACGACGCGCTGCGCGCCATCGAGCTCTATCTCGAGCTGTTCTGGGGCGCGGTGCTCGACGGCATCGCCGAAGAGGCCGCGAAGTCGGGCATCGACATGGGCGCGTCCGAAGCCCTGCCGGGCGAGCCCGCGATCGAGGCCGACAAGCCCGGCTCCGAGGCGCCGCAGCCGGCCGCCTGAGGCCGCCCGACGCTCCTCGTCCGTTATCCCCGAAAGGAATTCGCCATGGCGGAAATCTCCGCTTCCCTGGTCAAAGAACTGCGCGAGCGCACCGGCGCCGGCATGATGGACTGCAAGAAGGCGCTCGCAGAGGCGGGCGGCGACATCGAGCAGGCGGCCGATTGGCTGCGCAAGAAGGGCCTCGCCGCCGCGGCGAAGAAGGCAGGGCGCATCGCGGCCGAGGGCCTCATCGGCGTCGCGGCCGAAGGCGGAAGCGGCGTCGTCATCGAGGTCAATACCGAGACCGATTTCGTCGCGCGCAACGACCAGTTCCAGAACTTCACCGCCAAGGCGGCCAAGGAAGCGCTGGCGGTGGGCGGCGATGTCGAAAAGCTCAAGGCGCGGCCGTTTCCGGGCGGCAGCCGCACGGTCGGCGAGGAGCTGACGCACCTCGTCGCCACCATCGGCGAGAACATGTCGATCCGCCGCGCGCAGACCGTCTCGGTCTCGCCGGGCGTGGTCGCCAGCTACATCCACAACCAGGTGGCGCCCGGCCTCGGCAAGATCGGCGTGCTGGTGGCGCTCAAGAGCAGCGGAGACGCCGCGAAACTCGCGGCGCTCGGCCGCCAGCTCGCGATGCACGTGGCTGCGGCGAACCCGCGCTCCGTGCGCACGGCCGAGCTCGACCCGAAGCTGATCGACAACGAGCGCAAGATCCTCACCGAGCAGGCGGCGGGCTCCGGCAAGCCGGCCGAGATCATCGCCAAGATGGTCGAAGGCCGCCTGCGCAAATTCTACGAGGAGGTCGTGCTGCTCGAGCAGGTCTACGTCATCGACCCCGACAAGAAGGTGGGGAAGGTGGTCGAGGCCGCGGCCAAGGATATCGGCGCGCCGGTCGAGGTCGCCGCGATCGCCCGCTATCAGCTCGGCGAAGGCATCGAGAAGCGGCAGGACGACTTCGCCGCCGAGGTCGCCGCCGCCGCCGGCACCGGCAAGGCCTAGACGACAAGCCCGCGGCCCGCCGCCGCTCTCGCGGCGGCGCCCGCTGCCGCTTGGCAGCGGCCTTGACGGGCCGGGGGCGCGCGGCGCCAAATGCGGCAACCCCAGAGCCCGCGAAGGCCAGCCGAACGCATGAGTGCAGGATTGAAATACCGCCGGGTGCTGCTGAAAGTGTCCGGCGAGGCGCTCATGGGCGAGCGCGAATACGGTCTCGACAAGAACGTCCTCGACCGCATCGCGGCCGAGATCAAGTCGGTGCACGCGCTCGGCGCCGAGGTGTGCGTCGTGGTGGGGGGCGGCAACATCTTCCGCGGCATACAGTCGGCGACGCAGGGCATCGACCGTGCCACCGGCGACTACATCGGCATGCTGGCGACGGTGATGAACTCGCTGGCGCTCCAGGGCGCGCTCGAGCGGCTCGGCGTCAGCACGCGCGTGCTCTCGGCGATCCCGATGTCCACGGTATCGGAGCCCTACATCCGGCGCCGCGCCGTGCGGCATCTCGAGAAGGGCCGCGTGGTGATCTTCGCCGCCGGCACCGGCAATCCGTTCTTCACGACCGACACGGCGGCCGCGCTGCGCGCCTCCGAGATGAACTGCGACGCGCTGCTGAAGGGCACCAAGGTGGACGGCGTGTTCGACGCCGATCCGGTCAAGGACAAGAACGCCAAGAAGTTCGACCGGCTCACCTTCCACGACGTGCTGGCCAAGGACCTCAAGGTCATGGATGCCGCCGCCATCTCCCTGGCGCGCGAGAATCGCATTCCGATCTTGGTGTTTTCGATACAAAATCCGGGCAGCATCGCCGCCGTGTTGCAGGGCAAAGGGAGCTTCACGGTCATCACAGACGAGGCACGCTGATGGACGCAAAGCTGAAGCAGGACATCGACCGGCGCATGGACGGCGCCCTCGAAACCTTCAAGAAGGAGCTGGCGGGCCTGCGCACCGGCCGCGCTTCCGCGAACCTCTTGGAGCCGATCACGGTCAACGCCTACGGCCAGACCATGCATCTCAACCAGCTCGCCACGGTGTCCGTGCCCGAGCCGCGGATGCTCTCTGTGCAGGTGTGGGACCGGGGCATGACGGCCGCGGTGGAGAAGGCGATCCGCGACGCCAATCTCGGCGTCAATCCGCAGGCGGAGGGGCAGGTGATCCGCGTCCGGCTTCCCGAGCTGACCGAGGACCGCCGCAAGGAGCTGGTCAAGGTCGCGCACAAATACGCCGAGCAGGCCAAGGTCGCCGTGCGCAACGTGCGCCGCGACGGCATGGAAGCGCTGAAGAAGCTCGAGAAGGACCACAAGATCTCGCAGGACGACCACAAGCGCGGCACCGACGAGATCCAGAAGACCACGGACGGGCACATCAAGAAGATCGACGAGCTGCTGGCGGCCAAAGAAAAGGAAGTCATGCACGTCTGACGCGCGATGGAAGCCTCCCTCCCAGTCCCGGCGACGCCGCGGCCAGTGCCCGCGCATGTCGCGATCATCATGGACGGCAACGGCCGCTGGGCGAAGCTGCGCGGCCTGCCGCGTACGGCGGGGCACCGGCGCGGCGTCGAGGCGGTGCGCGAAACCGTGAAGGCCGCGGTCGATCTCGGGATCGGCTATCTCACGCTCTACGGATTCTCGTCGGAGAACTGGAACCGGCCGCCGCCGGAGGTCCACGATCTCATGGGCCTGCTGCGTTTCTATCTGCGCAGCGAGATCGCGGAGCTGCACCGGCAAGGCGTGCGCCTGCGCAGCATCGGCGACCGCGGGCGGCTCTCGTCCGACATCGTGCGGCTCATCGAAGAAGCCGAAGAGCGCACGCGCGCGAACGCGAAGCTCAACCTGACGATCGCGCTGTCCTATGGCGGCCGCGACGAGATCCTGCGCGCGGTGCGCATGATCGCCGCCGACGTCGCGGCCGGCCGTCTCGCGCCCGCGGCGGCCGACGAGGCGGCGCTCGAGTCCAGGCTGTTCACGCTCGGCTTGCCGGACCCCGATCTCATCATCCGGACCAGCGGCGAGCAGCGCATCAGCAATTTCCTGCTCTGGCAGAGCGCCTATTCGGAGCTTGTGTTCGACGACTGCCTGTGGCCGGACTTCGGGCGCGACAATCTGCGGCGCGCGGTCGAGGAATTTCAGCGCCGCGAGCGGCGTTACGGCACGGCGGTCGCTTGATGACGGCCGGCGGTGCGGCGGCAGCAGCAGAGGACGCCTGGGTGCCTAGCGAAGTCGCGCAGCGGACGGTAACTGCGATCGCCCTGGCCGTGCCCGCGGCGGCGGCGGTCGTCGCCGGGCCGCCCTACCTCACGGTCTTCGTCGGCATCGTCGCCGCGGTGATGTCGTGGGAATGGGTGCGCGTGACCGGCGCGCGGAAATTCGGCGTCGCCGGCGCGACGATGGCGGCATTGCTGGTCGGCGCCGTCGCCGCGGCCGCGTTCGGGCGGTACGCCTGGGCCTATGGCATCGTCGCCGCCGCGATCCCCCTCGTCTATGCCGCCGCGCGGTTCCATGCGCGCGAGCACGCGCTGCCGATTGCCGCGGGCGCGGCCTATATCGGCGTGCCGGCGCTCTCGCTGCTCTGGCTCTATGCGCGGCCCGAGGTCGGCCGCGAGCTGGTGATCTGGATCATCTGCGTCGTGATCGCCTGCGATATCGGCGCCTTTTTCGTCGGCCGCACGCTCAGGGGCCCGAAGCTCGCGCCGCGCATCAGCCCGGGCAAGACGTGGTCCGGCGCCGTCGGCGGAGTCGCGGCGGCGATGGCGGTCGGGCTCGCACTCGGTCTTGCACTGGGCCTGGCGCGGCCGCTCGTGCTGGCCGCCGCCGCGCTTGCGTTCGCGGTGATTTCGGAGTTTGGCGACCTTTTCGAATCCGGCGTGAAGCGCGCCTTCGAGGTCAAGGATGCCAGCGGCATCCTGCCGGGGCATGGCGGCATGATGGACCGGGTCGACGGGATCGTGGCTGCGCTGACGGCGGCCGCGGCATTGATCTGGCTCGCCGGAGGGGATCCGCGTCCATGGCTCTGACTGCGACCGAGAACGGCCCGCGCCGCATCACGATCCTGGGGTCCACCGGATCGATCGGCTGCAATACGATCGACCTCGTCGAGCGCGAACCCGAGGGCTATTGCGTCGAGGCGCTGACCGCCAACCGCAACGTGACGCTGCTCGCCGAGCAGGCCCGCCGGCTGCGCCCGCGCATCGCCGTGGTCGCCGACGCGAGCCGGTATCACGCGCTGCGCGAGGCCCTCTCGGGCACGAACATCGAGGTGGCGGCGGGCGCGGCCGCGGTCGTGGAGGCCGCGACCCGGCCGGTGGACTGGATGATGGCCGGCATCGTCGGCGCGGCCGGGCTCGCGCCGACTCTGGCCGGCGTGCGCCAGGGCGCCATCGTCGCGCTCGCGAACAAGGAGACTCTGGTCTGCGCGGGCGAGCTCGTGCTGCGCGAAGTGAAGGCCAAGCGCGCGACGCTGCTGCCGGTCGATTCGGAGCACAATGCCGTGTTTCAGGTGTTCGACTTCGCGCAGTCCGACCGCGTGGCGCGCATCATCCTCACCGCGTCGGGCGGGCCGTTCCGCACCAAGACCCTCGACGAGATGCGCGGGATGACGCCGGAGCAGGCGGTCGCCCATCCCAACTGGCGCATGGGCGCCAAGATCTCGGTCGATTCCGCGACGCTGATGAACAAGGGCCTCGAAGTGATCGAGGCGTTCTACCTGTTCCCGGTCCGCAAGGACCAGGTCGACGTCATCGTCCATCCGCAGTCCGTGATCCACTCGATGGTGGAATACATCGACGGCTCGGTGCTGGCGCAGCTCGGCACGCCCGACATGCGGACGCCGATCGCCTACGCGATGGGCTGGCCGAAGCGCATTGCCGCGCCGTCGCCGCGCCTCGATCTGGCCGCCGTGGGCCAGCTCACCTTCGAGCGGCCGGACTACGAGCGGTTCCCGGCGCTACGGCTGGCGCGCGCGGCGCTGGAGGCGGGCGGCTCGGCGCCCACCGTGCTGAACGCCGCCAACGAAGTGGCGGTGCACGCCTTCCTCGATCGCCAGATCGGCTTCCTCGATATTGCCAAAATCGTGGGCGAAACCCTCGACCGCATCCCGCGCGTCGCGATCGACGATCTCGACGTGGTGGCCGAGATCGACCGGGAGGCGCGCGCGATCGCCGGTGAAATCATTGCGCGAAACAGAGTTATCAATTGATTACTTGGACTTGCCTCCCCTAGACTGAGCGGGTCCGAGAAAAGGCGCGATGGTTAATGCCATGGAGTTCCTGAATCCGCTCTGGAACTACGTCCTTCCATTTCTCGTCATCTTGACGATTCTCGTCTTCGTCCACGAGATGGGCCACTATTACATCGCGCGGCGCGCCGGCGTCCGCGTCGAAGCGTTCTCGATCGGGTTCGGGCCTGAATTGTTCGGCTGGACCGACCGTCACGGAACGCGCTGGCGGTTCGCGGCGATCCCGCTCGGCGGCTACGTCAAGATGTTCGGCGAGTCGGAGCGCGAGCTGGACGCCGACGGCAACGAGGTGGGGCTGACGCCCGCCGAGAAGGCGGTCTCGTTCCAGCACAAGCGCCTCGGCCAGCGCGCCGCGATCGTCTTCGCGGGTCCTTTCGTCAACTATCTTTTCGCGATCCTGGTCCTCGGCATCCTGTTCGCCACGGCAGGACAGTCGTTCAGCCCGGCGATCATCGGCTCGGTGACGGCGGGCGGCCCGGCCGAACGGGCGGGCATCAGGACGGGCGACAAGATCCTCCAGGTCGCCGGGCACGACGTCGAGCGCTTCGAAGAGATCGTCCAGGCGCTGGCGATCCGGCCCGGCGAACGCGTGACGATGATCATCGAGCGCAACGGCGAGCGCCGCGGCGTCGACGTCGATGTCGGCGTCCGCATCATCACCGACAAGCGCGGCAACCAGGCGCCGTTCGGCGAGCTCGGCGCCGGCCCGTTCGTGGCGCCGGTGGTGGGGCGGGTCATTGCAGGCGGCGCCGCCGAGGCGGCGGGGCTAGAGCCGGGCGACGTCTTCCTGAAGATCAAGGGGCAGCCGATCGGAACCTTCGACGACGTGCGCCGGATCGTCAGCGCAAACGCCGAAGTTCCGCTCGAATTCGTCGTGCGGCGCGGCGAGCGCGACGTTGCCCTCGTCGTCACGCCCAAATGGCAGACCGGCAAGGACAAGGACGGCAATACCGTCAGGGTCGGCGGCGTAATCGGCGTCGCGCCGCAGGCCGCGTTCCGCAAGCAGCACGGCATCGGCGATTCGTTCGTGCAGGCGGTGCGCGAAACCTACGGTCTCACGATCGCCACGTTCACCGCGGTCGGCCAGATGATCGCCGGCACCCGCAGCACGCGCGACCTTTCAGGGCCGCTGCGCATCGCCGAGATCAGCGGCGACATGGCGCAGAACGGCCTCTACAATTTCTTCTGGTTCTTGGGGGTGCTCTCGCTGCACCTTTGCATAATCAACCTGCTTCCGGTTCCGATGCTCGACGGCGGGCATTTGCTATTCTACGGCTTCGAGGCGCTACGGGGAAAACCGCTCGGCCGGCGCGCCCAGGAATATGGTTTCCGTATCGGCTTGGCTCTGGTAATAACCCTCATGGTCTTCGCGACCTGGAACGACCTGGTCCATCTCAAGGTCATCGAGTCGATACGGAGCCTGTTCGTCTAGCGGCGGGCGGGCCCGGGCGACGAAACCGCCTCGGCGCTCGTAGGTGAGCCGAGGGGCGCTCGCAGGGAACGAAGAGGGCAGGGGGAGGCACGTGCGTCATTTCGGACTGTTCGCCGCCGGTATCGCCATGGCCGCGCAAGTGTGCGCCGTCGATGCGGTCCAGGCCCAGGCGCGGCGCGGCGACGTGATCCAGCGCGTCGCGGTCGAAGGCACGAACCGCATCGACCCGGAAACGGTCGGGTCCTATCTGCAGATCAAGGTCGGCGAGCCCTACGACGCGGCCAAGGTCGACCAGTCGCTGAAGGCGCTTTACGCGACCGGCCTGTTCGCGGACGTGACGATCCGCCGCGAGGGCGCGACCATCATCGTGCGCGTCGTCGAAAATCCGATCATCAACCGCATCGCCTACGAGGGCAACCGCAAGCTCAAGGACGCAGACATCGGCAGCGAAGTTCCGCTGCGCGCGCGCTCCGTCTACTCCAAGGCCGCGGTCGAGGCAGCGGTGAAGCGCATCCTCGAGCTCTATCGCGCGACCGGGCGGTTCGGCGCGACGGTGACGCCGAAGATCATCGACCTGCCCCAGAACCGCGTCAACCTCGTCTTCGAGATCAACGAGGGCGAGGTCACCGCCATCCGCCGCATCCGCTTCGTCGGCAATCGCTATTTTTCCGACAGCAGCCTGCGCGAGGAGATCGAGACGAAAGAGAGCGCGTTCTGGCGCTTCTTCGGCACGTCGGACGTCTACGACGCCGACAAGCTGGCCGCGGACCGCGAGAAGCTCCGCAAGTTCTATCTGTCGCGCGGCTTTGCCGACATTCGCGTCGTCTCGGCGGTGGCGGAGCTGACGCCCGACAAGACGGCGTTCTTCATCACCTTCACGATCCACGAGGGCGACCGGTACCGCTTCGGCAAGATCGACGTCGTGTCGAACCTGAAGGGCGTGCAGGCGGACCAGTTCAAGCGCGGCCTGCGCGTGCGCGAAGGCCGACGGTTCGACGGCGATGCGATCGAATCGACGATCGATTCGCTGACCAGCGTCGCCGGCTCGATGGGATACGCGTTCGTGCGGGTCAATCCGATCGCGACTCCGGATCGCGAGAAGAAGACCGTGGACATCACCTTCGACGTCCGCGAAGGACCCAAGGTCTTCGTGGAGCGCATCGAGATCCGCGGCAACATCCGCACGCGCGACGAGGTCATCCGGCGCGAGATGCGCATCAACGAGGGCGACGCGTTCAACGCCGAGCGCATCCGCCTCTCGCAGCGCCGGCTCGTGAACCTCGAGTATTTCGACAAGGTGGACATCCAGCCGCGCGAAGGCTCGGCGCCCGACAAGGCGGTCATCGTCATCACGGTGCAGGAGAAGGCCACCGGCGAATTCAGCATCGGCGCGGGCTTCGCCACCGACGAAGGCGTGCTCGGCAGTATCTCCATCCGCGAGAAGAACTTCATGGGGCGCGGCCAGGATCTCGGCGCGTCGTTCTTCCTCTCGCAGCGAACGATCGGCGCCGACATCAGCTTTACCGAGCCGTATTTCCTCGAGCGTAACCTCGCCTTCGGCGTCGACGTCTTCCGGCGCGAACGCGACTTTACGACGGAAGGCGGATTCGGCACGCGCGAGACCGGCTTCCGGTTCCGGCTCGGCTGGCGCATCACCGAGGATCTCTCGCAGTCGGTCTCGTACGAGGTCAACGACAAGCGCGTGCGCAACATCTCGTCGACGGCGTCGTCGTACATCAAGGCCGAAGAGGGCAAGACGACGGTGATGCAGGTGGCCACGACGCTCACCTACGACACGCGCGACAATCGTTTCGCGCCGACCGAAGGTTTCGTCGTGTCGAGCACGGTCGCCTACGGTGCGCCGCCGGGCTCGCTGCATTATGTGAAAGGCATCCTGCGCGGCGCATATCACTACACGGTCACGCCGGGCTGGGTGGTGAGCGTGCTCGGCGAGGGTGGCATCGTCGAGGGCCTCGGCCAGCGCGTGCGCCTCAACGAGCGCTTCTTTCTGGGCGGCGATTCGCTGCGCGCGTTCAAGTTCGGCGGTGTCGGGCCCCGCGACTCCGTCACCGGAGACGCGCTCGGCGCAAACAAGTATTATGTGTTGACGACGGAGCTCAGTTTTCCGCTCGGACTGCCGAAGGAGTTCGGCATTCAGGGGCGCTTCTTCGTCGACGTCGGCAGCTCGTTCGATATCGATCTCGACGGCCTCAGCGGTCCGCCCGTACTCAACCGCGCGACACCGCGCGTGGCGGCCGGCGTGGGCGTTTCGTGGCAGTCTCCGTTCGGCCCGCTGCGCGTCGACCTCGGCTATCCGGTCGTCAAGTTCGACGGCGACAAGACGCAGGTCTTCCACTTCCGATTCGGCGCTCGTTTCTGAGCCAAACTCATAGGTGTTCCGATGAAGCGATTCCTCACCGCCATCACGCTGGCCGCGCCTTTGGCGCTCGCCGCGGCCGCATCCGCGCAACAGGCCGATAAGGCGCCGCTGGTCGTCGCCGTGGTCGACGGCGGCAAGCTCACGCAGACCGCGAAGGCCATGAAATCGGCGCAGGAAGAGGCCGAGAAGCTCGCCAAGCGCTTCGACACCGATTTCACCGGTGAGCAGAAGAAGCTGCAGGGCGAATACCAGCAGCTCGAGAAGGACCGGCTCAAGATCACCGGCCAGGAATACGACCAGCGCCTGCAGCGCCTCAACGCGCGCTTCGCCGAGGTGCGGCGCACGGCCCAGATCCGGCAGGAGCAGATGGCGCGGGCGGTGCGGGTGGTCCAGCTCCAGTTCCGCAACGAGGTCGTGAAGGTCATCCAGGCGATGGCGGTCGAATCGGGCTACACGCTCGTCATCGAGAAGAGCGCGCTGCTGCATGCCGCCGCGACGCTCGACATCACCGACAAGGTACTCGAGCGGCTCGACAAGTCGCAGGTGCAGGTGAAGTTCGAGTTCCCGCCGAAGGCGGAGCCGGGCGCGCCCGAAGCGCCCGAGAACCCCGCCGCGACCGACAAGAAGCCGGCGGCGCCGGCGCCCAAGAAAACCAACTGAGCCGGAAGGCGCCGCCGCGTTTCCGCCGGCGTCAGCCCCCATGACTTCCGAGCCGCCGGCCCAGACCGTCAAGAGCGGTGACATCGCCCGCGTGATGGCGCTGTTGCCCCACCGCTATCCGTTCCTGATGGTGGATCGGATGGTGGAAATGGTGCTGGGCGAGCGCGCCGTGGGCCTCAAGAACGTCTCGGTCAACGAGCCGCATTTCCAGGGCCATTTCCCCGGCGAGCCGATCATGCCCGGCGTGCTGCTGATCGAGGCGATGGCGCAGACGGCCGGCGCGCTCGTGGTCGAGACGCTCGGCGAGGCGATGCACGGCAAGCTCGTCTACTTCATGTCGATCGAAGACGCGCGCTTCCGCCACCCGGTCCGGCCCGGCGATCAGATCTTCATCCACGTGGAGAAGATCCATGCGCGCCGGCTGGTCTGGAAATTCCGCGGCGAGTGCCGGGTGGGCGACCGGGTCGTCGCCGACGCAACCTACACGGCCATGATCGTCGACCGCTGATGACCGCCATTCACGCGACCGCCGTCGTGGCGCCCGGTGCGACGCTCGGCGCCGGCGTTTCGATCGGCCCCTATTGCATCGTCGGCGGGAACGCCGTGCTCGAAGACGGCGTTTCGCTCGCCTCGCACGTCGTCGTCGACGGGCACACCCGCATCGGCCCGCGCACGAAGGTCTATCCGTTCGCCTCGCTCGGCCAGGGCCCGCAGCACCTCAAATACGCCGGCGAGCCGACTCGGCTCGAGATCGGCGCCGACAACGTGATCCGCGAGCACGTGACCATGAACACCGGCACCGTCCAGGGCGGCGGAGTCACGCGCGTGGGCGACCGCAATTTCTTCATGGTCAACAGCCACGTCGCGCACGATTGCCACGTCGGCAACAACGTGGTGATGGCCAACAACGCGGTGCTGGCCGGCCACGTCGCGGTCGGCGACTTCGCCGTGTTCGGCGGCAACTGCGCGGTGCACCAGTTCGTGCGCATCGGCCGCTACACGATGATCTCGGGCGCCTGCGGCGTCGCCGAGGACGTGATTCCGTTCGGCTACGCCTACGCCCTCTACAATTCCCGCGCGAGCCTGGCGGGGCTGAACCTCGTCGGCCTGAAGCGGCGCGGCGTGCCGCGCGAGCAGATTCACACGCTGCGCACGGCGTACCGGCTCTTGTTCGCGGAAGAGGGCACGCTAAAAGAGCGGCTGGACGACGTGTCCGAAATGTACCGCGACAACGAGGCGGTCATGGAAATCGTCGATTTCATCCGTGCCGACGCGAGCCGCAGCATCTGCCTTCCCACCACCGGCCGGCAAGCCCCTGTCTAAGCTTGCGATCATCGCCGGCGGCGGCGCGCTGCCGGGGATCGTCGTCCAGGCCTGCCGCGAGGCCGGGCGGCCGTTCTTCGTCCTGGCGATCGAGGGCCAGGCGGATCCGGCGGCGCTCGCCGGCGTTCCGCATGCCTGGTGCCGCATGGGCGCGGCCGCCAAGGGCGAGAAGATCCTGCGCGAGTTCGATCCGCAGGAGGTCGTCTTCGTCGGCAAGGTGCGCCGCCCGTCGCTCAAGGAACTGCGGCCGGACTGGCGCGCGCTCAAGGTGATCGTCAAGGCGACGGTGCGGGCGCTCGGCGACGACGGCCTCCTGCGCGCGATCGTCCGCGAGTTCGAAGCCGAGGGCGTCAAGGTCGTCGGCCCCCACGAGCTGGTGAAGGACCTGCTGGCGGCCGAAGGGGTCTATGGCCGCGTCAAGCCCGACCGCCAGGCGCGCATCGACATCGCGCGCGGCATGGACGCGGCCAAAGCCATCGGCGCGCTCGACATCGGCCAGGCCGCAATCGTGCAGCAGGGCGTGGTGCTCGGCCTCGAGGCGATCGAGGGCACCGATGCGCTCGTCGCGCGCGCCGGCGCGCTGCAACGCAAGGGCCCGGGCGGCGTGCTCGTCAAGGCGCCCAAGCCGGGCCAGGAGCGGCGCATCGATCTGCCCGGCGTGGGCGTCGAGACGGTGGAGGCGGTGGCGAAGGCGGGGCTGCGCGGCATCGCGGTGGAGGCTGGCGGCGCGCTGATCATCGATCGCGCCAAGGTCGCGGCCCGCGCCGATGCGCTCGGAGTCTTCGTCGTCGGCCTTGCGCCGCGGGGCGCGGCGCCGGCCGGAAAAACGTCGTGACGCGCGCGCCATGAGCGCAACCGGCCCTCTCGTCTACATCACCGCCGGCGAGCCGTCCGGCGACCAGATCGGCGCCAATCTCATGCAGGCGCTGAAGGAGGCGACCGGGGGCGCCGTGCGCTTCGCCGGCATCGGCGGCGACCGCATGCAGGCCGAGGGCCTGGTCACGCTGTTCCCGATGTCGGAGCTGTCGCTGATGGGCTTCGAGGTCGTCCCGAAGCTGCCGAAGCTGCTGGCCCGCATCCGCGAGACCGTGGACGACATCCGCGCGCGCCGGCCCGACGCGCTCGTCACGATCGACGCGCAGGGTTTCTCGAAGCGCATCGGCAGGAAGCTCAGGGGCGCGCCGTTCCCGATCGTCCAGTACGTGGCGCCCACGGTCTGGGCGTGGAAGCCGTGGCGCGCTCGCACCGTGGCGCGTTACCTCACCCACCTGCTCACGATCTTCCCGTTCGAGGCGCGCTTTTTCGACCGCTTCGGCCTGCCGAACACCTTCGTCGGCCACCTCGCGGCCGAGCGGGCGGGACGCGCCGAGGAATTCGCGCCGGAAGGCGCCGCGTTGCGCGCGCGCCTCGGCATCGCACCGGGCGCGCCGCTGCTGTGCGCGCTGCCGGGCAGCCGCCGCGGCGAGATCCGCCGCCATATCGAGCTGTTCGGCAAGACGGTCGCGCTGCTGGCGCGCCGGCTGCCGGGACTGGTCTGCGTGTTACCGACGGTGCCGGCGGTGGCGGAGCGGGTCGAGGCCGAGGCGCGGCGCTGGGCGGTGCCGGTCCATGTCTTGCGCGATCCGGCGGAAAAATACGCGGCCTTCGCCGCGGCCGACGTGGCGCTCGCCGCGTCGGGCACGGTCACGACCGAGACCAGCTTCGCGGGCCTGCCGACCGTGGTCATGTACCGCGTCAACCCGGTCTCGGCGCAGCTGTTTCGTTTCGTGCTGAAAACGAAGTGGCTGCGCTTCGTCTCGGCGGTGAACCTCGTGCTCGACCGCGCGGTGCTGCCGGAGTATCTCCAGCACTTCGCGACGCCGGAAGCGCTCGCCGGCGCCGTCGAGCGGCTGGCGAAGGATCCGGCGAGCAGCTTGCCGGCATCCGCGAGGCGGTCCAGCTGCTCTCGGTCGGCGGCGAGCGCCCGAGCCGTATTGCTGCCCGCACGATCCTCGACGTCATCGTCCAATGGAGGAAGACCCATGGCTCCGGACAAGGCTGAAGCCCACACCGCCGCGCGGCCGCCCGATACCGCCGGCATGCGCATGCTGCACACGATGATCCGCGTGTTCGATCTCGACAGATCGATCGCGTTCTATTGCGGTCAGCTCGGCATGACCCTGATCCGGCGGAAGGACTACGAAAGCGGCCGCTTCACGCTCGCCTTCGTCGGCTATGGCGACGAGAGCGATACCGCCGTCATCGAGCTGACGCACAATTGGGACCAGAAGGAGCCCTATGCGATCGGCTCGGGCTTCGGCCACCTGGCGCTCGCCGTGCGCGACATCTACAAGACCTGCGAGCGCCTCGCCGCCGCCGGCGTGAAAATCCCGCGTCCGGCCGGCCCGATGAAGCACGGCGGCGGCGTGATCGCGTTCGTCGAGGACCCCGACGGCTACAAGATCGAGCTGATCGAGCGGAAATAGCCCGCGCGCTACGCCGGCGGCTCGCGCCGGCGCAGCCAGATGCGGCGACCTTCCGCCAGCTGCCAGGCGAGGAGGCCGGGCAGGCCGAGCAGCAGCTCGCGTACGCGCTTGGCGAGCGCGAGCGCCAGCGAATCCGCCGCCGAAATGCCGAACAGGCCGCCGAAGACGATGAAGCTCGCTTCGAGCACGCCGATGGCGCCGGGAACCAGGAACGCCGCCGAGCGCACGCCGGTGCCGAGGCTCTCGAGGATCAGCGCCTCGCCGACGCCCACGGGCTTGCCGAGAAAATACATGATGAGCCAGATCTCGCCGGCCCCGGCGATCCAGTCGGCGAGGCGCCAGGCCATGGCAGTCCAGAACGCCCGCTTGTCGCGATAGAGCGCGCGGATCGCGGCGTCGATTTCCGAGGCCGTCGCGCCGAGGCGGGCGAGCGCGCCGCTGCCGAGCAGGCCGCCGCCGATGCGGATCGCGATGTCGAACATGCCGATGCGCTGCACGAGCATGAACGCCGCCATCGCCGCGAGCAGAATTCCCATGCCGGCGGCGACGCTCCAGACGACGGCGACGACGGCGGGATCGAGCGAGCGTTGGAGCAGCAGCGCGAGGCCGAGCGCCACGAAAGCGAGCTGGGTGAGCACGCTCACGGTGAGGTCGACGACCATGCTCCCGATCGCCGACACCGCGGGCACGCCCCGGAGATAGACGAGGCGCGCGCAGACGAGGTCGCCGCCGAGCTGCGCCACCGGCAGCAGCGTGTTGACGCTTTCGCGGATCCAGCGGATCCAGAGCAGTGCCAGCGCGCCCGGGCGGCCCTCGCGCGGCAGCAGCTCGCGCCACGAGAGATTGGCGAGCATCATCGGCGCGAGGTGGAAGGCGGTCACCGCGGCGAGGCCCCAGCCCATCGCCATCATCGCCGCGAGGATCGCCGCAGCGCCGTGATCGGCGACGAGAAAGGTGGCCAGCGCGAGCCCGAGCAGACCGGCGAGAGACAGGGCGAGCCTGATGACGCGCTTCCTTCCCGGCCGGATCCGGCCGTTCGCGATTGTAACGCCGTTGTCACTCTTCTATGGTCCGGGGGATTCGAGGTCAATTTCCGCGGCATGCTGACAAAATCGGACGCTTCCGACGCGCCGACGCCGATCGCGCCGCGGCTGGTCATCGACGCCCGGGCCGGCACCGACGACGGCATCCAGCCCACGCAACGCATGCTCGGCTTGAGCCTCGTCGAGCGCACGGCGCGCGCCGCGCGCCGCATCGGCTACGGCAGCGTCTATGTGCTGACGCGGACCGAGGAGGCGGAGCGCTATCGCACGCTGCTTGCCCGCACGCCCGGCGTCGATGTCGGCGACTCCGCGCCGGCGAATGCGTGGGGCGGCGCGCGCACGGTTTGCGCGCCCGGCCTGGTGGTCGGCGAGCGCGGCTGGCTCGAGGAGGCGG
>ERZ761602.4282-NODE-4282-length-18674-cov-7.327354_pt1 | contig 18674 bp, 20 predicted proteins | sample MGYA00512165_ERZ761602 | MGnify/ENA primary metagenome ERZ761602 (study PRJEB28899, sample SAMN02445085) | bioreactor sludge metagenome | biome: EBPR sludge; isolation source: Thorneside wastewater treatment plant | place: Australia: Brisbane, Thorneside... | reverse complement strand
GTTTTCATACATCGTCCGCAAGGACGAAAACCGTTTTCGATTGCTTCTTTTTCTGGTGAAAAGAAAATTCTATTTTCTCTATTCATTTTCTTACCCGAAACACAAGACAATGTTCCATATATCTTCAGTTTTCTATTTCCACCAATACAAATTTTTTGCTGTTTGATTTTACTTCGTAAATCGCTGTCTGATATTTCGCTGTGCTTTATCAAGTTTATGGTTGTTAGTACCATTCACTATCAACTTTCAATTTTCATTTCTCCATTATTTACTCATTTCCCAACCAATGATGGCAGTTTTTCGTGTGTTCCCCCACATATAACCACCAAAATTACCCGATGATTGAATAACGCGATGACAAGGGATAAGGAACGCAACCGGATTATTTCCAATCGCAGTTCCCACCGCTCTCGAAGCATTTGCATTGCCTATTTGCTCGGCAATATTGCCGTACGTAGAAAGCCCGCCCATTGGAATTTTTAAAAGCGTTTCCCAAACTTTTAGCTGAAAACCTGTCCCCTTTAAATGCAGTTTAATTTCGGATAATTTGCTCCAGTTATTCTGAAAAATGAACAATGCGTTTTGTTGCTGTAAGTCTAACTTTCGTTGAAACGATGCGTTCGGGAATTTTGATTTAAGATTGTTCAATGCTTTTTCTTCATCATCTTCAAATGCCATATAGCAAACGCCTTTTAGGGTAGAGGCTACAATCAGATTTCCAAAAGGACTTTCCGCAAAACTGTAATTGATATGTAGATTTTTGCCCCCGTTTTTATATTCAGCAGGTGTCATTCCTTCGATATTTACGAATAAATCGTGCAGGCGACTTGTGCCCGAAAGTCCTGTTTCAAATGCCGTATCAAAAAGAGAAGCTTGTTTGTCGGTTAGTAATTTTTTAGCGTGTTCGATGCTGATGTATTGCAAAAACTTTTTGGGTGTTGTTCCTGCCCATTCGCTAAACAAACGCTGAAAATGAAACGGACTCAAATGCACTTGCTCGGCAACTTCATCCAAATTAGGTTGGTCTTTGAAGTTCGCTTTGATGTATTCAATTGCTTCGGCAATTCTGCTATAATGAATTTGATTTTGTGTTGTCATTGTTTCAAATTTTATAATGCAAATGTCGAAACTATGTTGCAGTCAAAAAATCCGAAACTTGCTGAATGCTGTCTGTGCGTTGAATTTAGTACGGTGGTTGGATAGAGTTGCCGCCAACGTTCCCGGGCGTTGTGTTCGAGCGGGTTTCGGAGCACAAAATTTCAAGCTTGCAGGTCAGTTCGCCTGACGCAAAACCCGTGTTATCACCTGCGGTTCTTCCCTTTGGCTTGGTGTTGCAAGTTGCAGTTATAAATTTGGAGTTCACTTAGTTTCCGTTCTTTATTTTCTCCGCAAATGCAATGATATGTCCGTCCGGGTCGGAAAAGTAGCAAACCTTGTCTCCCCAGTCTCTGTCAATAATAGGACTTATTACTTTTGCTCCACATTTAATTGCATTATCAAATTCAATCTGAATATTGTCAACATACAAATACAGTTCACATCTCGGAATCCCAATTCCGGTGTCAGGATGCGGTGTTTTGTCTGCTAATATCTTTGCAATTCCTTTGTTTGGCATTAGCCCAATTTTGCAATTGTCTGACAAGTTAAATTCTGTCATACCAGGAACATTTAGGTCAGCTTGCATACGAAATATATTTTGATAAAACTTGCAACTTGCCTCTTGGTCGTTGACGTAAAAGATTGTCTCAATGTGTTTTATATGTTTAATCATTGGCCGATGTGTTAAAAAAGTTCGGGAACCCCATAATGTAAGTACGTCCACCGTAGATTTCGTTCAATCCCAAAATCCGTCGGGACTTTCATTCCCAGTCCTCCGGGCAAAACGAAAGCTTGGCGGTTAGCCGCTGGGCTTCTTGCCTGTCTGTTATGGTTCTATGCCTAAAATCAATAATGGAACTGGTGGATTGTTTCTTCCGTGTCTAAGAACATTATATACTTCACCTTCATAATATGCCACGCCGCTACTCATTTGTGATTGCATTTTCTTTGTCGGTAATACTTCAATTCCAAGATTGATTACACCACCAGAATAAAAAAGAAGATGTTTTACGAATAAGTCGAATGCAACAAAGGCATATTTGCCAAACTGAACTTCTACCGCTATTTGGTCTTTAACGAAATCTGTCTGCTTGTATGATGAAATAGGTTCCTTTATTCCTTTTGATACTAAGAAGTCCTTTTGTTTATCGTAAGGCAATGTGATAAGTTCAGGTAACAATTTTTGTTCAGTTGTAACATAGTATTGATACCGTGTCTCGTGCCAACCAAGGGTATTGAATTTTTCGTTGAAAGTTTTATTAAGTTCAATAGGGCTGTAAAGCATTTTACCAGTCATAGTTTTCTCTTTACTTTCCTTAGTCATAAACGTTGATGCGTCAATGCTTTCGATAACATCAATTATTTCTTTGTAGAGTTTTTTGTGATGAACGATAAGGTATTCTTCTCCGTTCAAGTGAGAATATTTTTGTGCTATTTTCATTAGAGTCCGTTTGTTCCGTTACCGTTTACAAATGTAAGTTCTGCCCATTCTTTTGGAATTTGAGCAACCTTATCTTTTCCTGTCGGCTTGTGGATTGGTTTATTAATTGGTCTTATTTTTAATTTTCCTTCTTTAAGGTCTTCTATTCTTTTGTTGGCGATTTTGCAATATTCTTTTTCCTTTTCAATCCCCATTCCGTTGCGGTTGTTTTTAATTGCTCCAATTACTGTTGAGCCAACACCAGCAAATGGGTCAAGAACCCAACTGTCTTTGTTTGTCAATGCCAAAACGCAACGTTCAACTAATTCAATAGGAAACTGGCAAGGATGTTCTGTTTTTTCAGGATGATTTGATTTTACATTCGGAATATCCCACATTGCTTTGTCCCAGTCTTGTTCGATTATTTCCCAAATGTCACTCGGATTTTTTCCAAGTGGATTTCCAGATGGTTGTCCTTTTTTAGGACCTTTGAAATGTCTTTTGCCAGGATACTTTGAAGGAACTCTTACATTGTCCAGATTAAAAATATAGTCATCTGTCTTGCTAAACCAAAGTAAAGTTTCATAACGCCCACTAAAGCGGTTGCTGGCGTGAAGTCCGTGTCCGAAATGCCAAACAATACGGTTACGTAGTTTCAGTCCGTGCTTTTTGAAAATTTGATAGTAGAAAATGTCAAGAGGAAATATTTCACCTTTATCAACGTAATTGCCAACTTGCCAACAAAGATTTCCTTTGTCGGAAAGTGTTCTTACAATTTCTGATATTATTTCTTCCTGTGTTTCAAGGTATTTTTCAATGCTTGTCTTAGTTTCATAAGATTTCCCCACATTGTAAGGCGGTGAAGTCAAAATGAGGTCAAATTTGCCGTCTTCAATTTTCTTGAGAACGGACAAGCAGTCACCGTTTTTAATTGCATAGTCGGTGTCTGGGCTTATGTAGTCAAATAATGGCTCTTTTACTCTCATTTCTTTGTCCTAAGTTATTTAGCAAAGGTACTTTTTAATGTGTAAAGTGGGATCAAAATTGTCCCGAAATTGTCAACGGTTTTGTTGTCAGTTCGGGGTCTCCAGCCTAGCCGCTAACGGACAAGGCTTTATACAGGTTGGGAGTTGGTATTCCTTCTGCCCGAACCGCTGCCGATTGAAAATATTTTGTTGAAGTTAAGTACAAAAGCTAAATGATTTAACGTCAAGATGGAACAAAAGAGGATAGTAGTACTGCCGATGAGGATATGTTCGCCACCCCCTGCTGCGCAAATGACAGCCCTCAATAAAAATGCAGACCCCGAAATCCGTCGGGACTTTCATTCCCAGTCCTCCGGGCAAAACGAAAGCTTGGCGGTTGAACTAAATCTACGGTAGCCTTCCTTCACTATCCGTAACTTTAGCGTTCACCAAATTTAAAGATTATGACAACGAACTGAGAAGCACTCACGAATTTAAAAACAAAAAATAAAAATGCCATGAGTAAAAAAAATCGCAGGAAGAACTGAGATGGAATAAATACCTCAATCGTGTCTGCCGTGAAGTTAATGGATTTGCCGAACTGTTGAAGCGTTTTGAGCGGAACATCTCAATACAGTTTGTGTAATTTTTTCATTGTCTAGTTGTTTGTCGTTTGTTACAATTCAGTTTTGGTTTGGCACGGTCGTCATATTTCCGATAAACGTTCGAGCATTTGCAAAGGCTGGAAATTCATTGTTCGTCCGGTCCGGTCACTCGGAATCTGGCACATTTGTTACACCAATGGACAACAACAAACATTGGACGAAAGAACAGCAGCAGAAGGCATCGTTACTATTACTCCCCCACAAAAAAATAACTTTCACAATAAACCAAGCGCAACAGCGGCTTTTGAATCTATTTTTGAAGGGAGTTTTTCAAAAAGGTTCTATTTTTTGTTTTGCTTAATCACCACATTTTATTTTTCTTTGTACATCCAAATACACGTAAATGAAACTTCTTGAAAACAAAACGGCTATTGTAACGGGTGCCGCCCGTGGTATTGGTGAGGGCATTGCAATAAAATTTGCCGAACACGGAGCCAATGTGGCATTTACTTATGTAAGTGATAACAGCGCAGAAAAAGCAAAGGCCTTGGAGCAAAAACTTATGGCGCTGGGCATAAAGGCGAAAGCGTATAAAAGTAACGCAGGAGACCTTGCACAATGCGAAACTTTTGTGAACGATGTAATGAAAGAGTTTGGCACCATTGATGTTTGCGTGAACAATGCCGGAATTTCAAAAGATAATTTGCTGTTGAGGCTAACGCTGGAACAATGGCAGGATGTTTTGAATGTAAACCTGAATAGCGTTTTTTACATGACGAAGCAGGTAATCCGTCCGATGATGAAAGCAAAAAGCGGCAGCATCATCAATATGAGTTCTGTAATTGGCGTTATGGGAAATGCAGGACAGGCGGCCTATGCAGCCAGTAAAGCGGGAATTATAGGCTTCACAAAAAGTGTGGCAAAGGAATTGGGGAGCCGCAATATCCGTTGTAACGCAATAGCACCGGGATTTGTAGAAACCGATATGACCCATTATTTAAACGAAGGCGAGGGGGCCTCAAAATATTTAGCTGATATTCCATTGGGCCGCTTTGCAAAAGCAGAAGATATTGCCAACGTAGCGCTGTTTTTGGCGAGCGATATGGGATCATATCTTACCGGTCAAACAATCAGCACCTGCGGAGGTTTGAATATTTAGCGAAAAAATTTTCATAAAAAAAGCGTCGAAAACTTCGACGCTTTTTTTATACGCTTATTGAATGCTATTTCATCAGTTTCAACTCATTAATAATATTTTTCGCGCCGCCTAATTTATCAATACACCAAAGCACATAACGGATATCAACGTTAATCGTACGATTCAAGTCCTTATCAAATGCCAGTTTGTGGCTTAGTGCCTCATAATTGCCGTCAAAAGCGAGGCCGATCAGTTCTCCTTTTCCATTAATAACCGGCGAACCGGAATTTCCTCCCGTGATGTCGTGGTTGGTGATGAACCCAATAACGAGATCTTTTCGAATGGGATCAGCGTACTGACCAAAGTCTTTCTTCTTTAAAAGTTCAATTTGTTTTGCGGGTAAATCAAACTCGTAATCGCCCGGTTTGTATTTTTCCAGGATTCCTTTTGAGGTGGTTACATAGTCATAAGATACTGCATCGCGTGGCTTGTATCCTTTCACCACTCCGTAACTTACACGCATGGTAAATGTTGCATCAGGATACATCATTGCGGCTTGCGCTGGGTTCATAGACATCACACCTTTCAGGTACAACCTGCCAAGTTCGTTATTGACAGCATTAAACTTTTGAAACTTTGGAGAAATTGTTGCGGTGTAGTTGCTGAAAAATGCATCAGAATGCTTAAACGCCGGATCGGCCTCAAGTACAGGCATTGATGGGCTTTGTACAAAAGCATTCCATTTGGCATCGTCAAAAATCATTGTTTGGCTAAATATTTCTGAGGCATACTTTTTATAAGTTTCATCATTACCCAAGCTGCCATATTTACTTTGCAAATCTTCATAGAAGCCTTTTGGGAGCTGATCTTTATCTATGTTTTCATAAAACATTTTTGTGGAGGCGGCCAGTATTTTTTCATCAGATGGTTTGTCTTCGCTTTCAATAAAATTTTTTCTTCTTTCATTTAAAGACGATGCTGTTTTGCTAATCTCATCAGACGATGCACCCGATTTTAATACACGATGTAGTTGCGAAAGAGCCGAAGCAAATGCCACCAAAGGCGAGCCCATAATTCCTTCGTTAATAAAAACCCTGTGTTCTGCGTAAGGCCTCCACTCGTCGTATGCGGTTTTCCAGTTGCTGAATATATTTTCGTACTCAGGTTTGCCTTTTGCCCAGGCCAGAAACTTTCTTTCGGCCTCTGCCTTTTGCCCGTACACATCATACTTTAGCAGCTGCTTGGTTTCACCATCAAAAAACTTCCAATAGTTGGCAATGCCTGCATAGCTTGAAGCGAGTTTCAACTTAACCGCCGGATCTTTTTTCATTTGTTCAAACATATATTTCAGCCTCATATCGCGCAGTTCTACAAGCTTGGGATTGTTGATATCTGTAGCAAGTTTAATACCGTATGACGATTCGTAACGGTTAGTACCACCAGGGTAACCCCATATCATTGAAAAATCACCATCCTTCACACCTTTTAATGAAACAGGTAGAAACCACCTTGATTTAAAAGGAATATTTGAGGGATCATAGGCCACGGGTTTATTGTCTTTATTGGCGTAAACACGAAATACTGAAAAATCACCGGTGTGACGAGGCCATTCCCAGTTATCGGAGTCTCCGCCAAACTTCCCCACACTTTCTGGAGGTGTTCCCACAAGGCGAACATCCCTGAAAATTTCATAAACGAAAACCAGGAACTGATTGCCTTTAAACAAAGGGCTTACTCGTGCCTGAATACTTTTTGCAGGATCGCTGTAGCGTTTGCCAATAGCTTCGAGAAGATCTGATTGTTTTGCCGCACGTTCTGCTCCGGCAAGGGCGCTAAGGCTCGTGAGAACCTCTGAGGTAACGTCCTCAATTTTCAGCAGAAACTGAACGCTGAGATTCGTTTTAATTTCTTCGCTTTTGTTTTTTGCGTAAAATCCGTCACGCAGGTAATTGTGATCCATTGTGCTAGCGCCGGCAATGGCACCATATCCGCAGTGGTGGTTGGTGAAGATTAATCCTTCGGGACTAACGATTTCACCCGTACAGCCACCGCCAAAGATGACAATGGCATCTTTCAATGAATTTTTATTAGCGTTGTACAACTGTTCTTTGGTGAGTTTCAAACCCTTTTTCACCATATCAGCATACACCTGCTTTCCTAAGAGATGTGGCAGCCACATACCCTCGTCGGCAATAGATTTAAAACCGAATGCAGCAATAAGCAATACGAACAAAAAGACTTTTTTCATAAAAAAATAAGTTTAGTTTAATAACAATGATCGTTCATTGGCAAGTAACCCGGCAAATATATGAAGCAATTAAATCCAAGCAGTATTAACGTTAAGGAAACCGTTGTCAAAAAAATAAAAAGTAAGAAGTTTAGTAGAAAAGTAAACTTTTTTGCAGAATTTTAGCACACAATAAGCTGTATGAAAAAAGCAATCTTCTTTGACCTGTTTGTAGCCGGAGTAATTCTTTTGTTTTTTGTTGGATGTAGAAAAAACCCGCCGGTAGAAAAAAAGCCACCATTGTGTACATCTAATACAGCACCATTCAATGGAGCAAATGTTTCAAGCGCATCAGTTGTTTTAAGCTGGTCGCCGGCAACCGGAGCTATATCATATGATGTTTATGTTGGAAGTTCGGTGGCAAATGCCGTCAAAGTGGGAAGCGTTACAGCAATCACTTACAACTATACCATTCCCCCATCCGGGAATGCTACTTTTTACTGGTATGTGGTTCCAAAGAACGCTAGTGGATCAGCTACGGGTTGTACCACCTCTGCAACTTCGTTTAAACGAATATTTATAGTAGTGCCGCCTGTGCTAAACTCGCCGTTGATTACCTACTTCCCGAGTTATCGCTATGTTGCGGAGTATTCTAATAGTATGTTCGCCATTTGTGATGTAGTTAATTATGCTTTTGCAGATGTCAATTCAAATGGCACAATCACAATTGCCAATTTAAGTCGGTTCGATTCGGTTTACCAGAAAGCCAAAGCCAATGGTGCAAAAGTATTTATAAGCCTGGCCGGAGCGGCGAATTTTGCATCCGTAACGTCCTCTGCCGCTGGGCGAAACAACCTAATCAAAGACATTATGCGCAAGGTTCGGCAGCATAACCTTGATGGCGTGGACGTTGACTGGGAATATCCCAGAACCTCAGACGGAACACATGAATATTTCGCCGCACTTATGAAAGAGTTATCAGACTCTTTGCATGTGGATGCAAAATATTATTTAGCCACCGCCATAACGCCAGGTATTTATTCCGGTTCTGTACGTGATGGAATCAAAACGGAAGTTTTTAATTATGTGGATATATTTCATATCATGGCGTATGATGATTTTACAACTGATCCGCAATATCCATTCAAACAGCATAGTTCCCTTGCAACAGCAACAGCCAGCCTTAACTACTGGTTAAATACCAGGGGTATGCCCAAAGAAAAATGTGTTTTAGGGATCCCGGCTTATGGGCGCAACTCGGGGGCCGCACAAATTTCATCATCGTATAAGAACATCTTAGCCAACGGTACCCAATTAGGCCCGGCACCTTTGCACGAATCAGATTCGGCCAGAATGACGAAAACAGACGGTTCGGTATTTACAACCTACTATAATGGAATGTTTACCGCTGTAAACAAAACAATATTGGCAAAAACAAGGTGTAATGGTGTTTTCTTCTGGGAGATGGGACACGACACAAATGACCAGTTTTCACTTCATAAAGCGGCGGCAATCGAACTAGGAAAAACACCGTAATTTTCAATATACTGGCATCGTTCCAATTACTGTCATTCTATTATTTTAAGAAGGGCTTTTATCACGAGCGGCAATTTGCAATATCTTCGCTTTTTTAAGAAATTATAATGACATCGCATCCTTCATCAAAAACCCTGGTTGTAAAAACATCTACATTGCCAAATGCGGGCAATGGGTTATTCACGAAAGTTGATTTTAAAAAGGGTGATATTATTACCGAGTACAAAGGCCGTCGTCGCACATGGGCGCAGGTAGAAGATGACGTACACAATGGCTACATTTATCATATTGATGATGATAATGTAATTGACGCATTAAAAAACATTAATACTTTTGGCCGCTACGCCAATGATGCGGCTGGTTTGGCGCGTGTATCCGGGTTGCGAAATAATGCGGAGTATTTTGAAGAGAATAACCGGGTTTTTATTCGGGCTACCAGAAATATTGCAACGGGCAGGGAGGTATTGGTTTCTTACGGAAGACTTTATTGGAAGCAGGTTCGGGAGAATATGCTGGAAGATATGGAGGATGGCAAACACCATGAACATCAAGCTCCTGAAATTGAACAGCGTTAACCCTGATTAATTTCGTTTCTTTGTGATTACTGAAAAATTATGAGCAACGAAAGAACAGAATTGTCCACCCTTGGGGAGTTTGGCCTCATTGAGCATCTTACAAAAAATATCGAACTGCAAAATGCGTCGTCATTACTGGGCGTTGGTGATGATGCTGCAGTTATTGACCATTTCGGTAAGCAAACGGTAGTAACAACCGACCTGTTATTGGAAGGCGTGCATTTTGATTTAATGTATACACCACTTAAGCATTTGGGCTACAAATCGGTAGTAGTAAACCTTAGCGATGTGTATGCAATGAATGCCACTCCCACGCAAATCACAGTAAGCATTGGCATCAGCAACCGGTTTGGCGTGGAAGCGTTGAATGAGTTTTATGAAGGCATTTACACCGCGTGTAACCATTATGGAGTAGATTTAGTTGGCGGCGACACAACAACCTCCCAAAAAGGATTTGTAATATCTGTAACAGCGCTTGGAGAAGTGACTCCTGACAAATTTGTGAAACGCAGTACCGCTCAAGAGGGCGACTTGCTTTGCGTTAGCGGTGATTTGGGTGCGGCTTACATAGGATTATTGTTCTTAGAAAGGGAGAAAAAAATATTTTTGGAAAGCCCGGGTGTGCAACCCGATCTGGAGCAGGAAAGTTATGTAATTGGCCGGATGCTGAAACCTAATGCGCGAAAGGATATTGTTGAGTTTTTCGCGCAAAAAGACTTAATACCCACCTCAATGATGGATATAAGCGACGGCCTGAGTTCTGAAATACTTCACATTTGCAAGGACAGTAGCCTGGGTTGTATTTTGTATGAAGAAAAAATTCCGGTAGCTGAAGAAACACGCAATGCAGCTTTTAAGTTTGAGATGGACCCAACGGCCTGTGCTTTGAGTGGTGGTGAAGATTATGAATTACTTTTTACGATAGCACAGGATGATTATGAGAAAGTAAAAGATAACTCAGCCATCAGCGTTATCGGCTACATGACAAATGCAGCCGAAGGTGCACAGATACTTACAAAAGGAGGCGGCAGGCATCAGATTACCGCACAGGGCTGGAATCCGCTGAAATAGTTCAGCAACAAAAATGGAAAGAGATTGATTTAGAAACATCCTCCCAACCGTTTTATCATTAAAAAAAGGGAAATTGCCAATGAGATATTTGAGCATTCTTTTTATTTTTTTTATAACCTCCTGCACCGTAGCAAAAAAATCCTTTGATCCGGGGAAAAAATTTAGCTCACAGCAATTAAAACAAGACTTTGATCTTTATCAGAATATTTTACAGGAGCGGCATCCATCACTTTACTGGTACACGTCAAAACCCTTAATGAACAAAGCTTTTAGTGAAGGAAAAAACCAATTAACCGACAGCCTTACCGAATATGATTTCAGGAAAGTTCTTGCACTTGTAAATTCAAAAATTCAATGTGGGCACACATCCATCAGGCCGTCAAAGCAATATCAGAAGTTTGTGGATACTCTGAAATCCAGAACATCTTTTCCTTTGTATTTAAAAATCTGGAATGATACAACTGTCGTTACTTATAACAGTTATAAGAATGACAGTATACTAATTCGGGGTATGATGTTACATTCTGTAAATGGCAAACATGTTAAAGAGCTAATTGACACAATGTATCACTACATTAACGCAGACGGTAACAATACCGTTGCAAAAAATCAAATATTAAGTACAGGAACGATGTTCGGCTCTTTATTCACCTCTCTTTACGGTTTGAAAAAGGAATATGACATTGCTTATCTTGATACAACCGGGAAACTTTTTAATACTAAACTGAAACCGATCATATCGCGCGTAGATAGTATCAAAAGTAAATCGTCGGCTACTCTTTCAAAGCCCAAAAAACCATCGAAAAAAGAAGTTCTAAAAAATGCCCGCTCTTTATCTGTTAGTGTTTTCGATAGTACCGCATTAATGGAGCTCAACAGTTTTTCAGAAAAATTAAGACTTAAGCGTTTTTTCAGAAAGTCGTTTCGCCGGTTGAAACAGGAGAATATAAAAAGCCTGATCATTGACCTGCGAAGCAACAGCGGCGGCCGGATTGATAATTCAAATTCTTTGACACGCTATTTGGTTGACAAACCATTTAAGCTGGCAGATTCCCTATATGCAAAAACCAGACGGTCTGACTATAGTAAGTACATTAAAAATGATTTTTGGTCAAAGTTGGCGATGCAGTTCTTTACGAGAAAAAAAGCTCCGGGGCAATATCACTTTGTGTATTACGAACAGCATTATTTCAAACCTCGTAAGCGTAATCGGTTTGAGGGCAATGTTTATATTCTGAGTGGCGGTAATTCATTTTCGGCATCTACTTTGGTGATGAATGTTGTAAAACCTCAACATAATATAACTATTGTTGGCGAACCCAGTGGCGGAGCTGGCTATGGCAATACTGCGTGGTTTATTAATGAGGTTACTTTGCCAAACACAAACGTCAGGTTTCGTTTGCCGCTTTTCCGACTGGTAATTGATAAAAACCTTCCAAAAGACGGTCAGGGCGTGTTACCCGAAGAGTTCGCCGGTCCAACAATTGACGCAATAATAAAGGAGCGTGACTATAAGATGCAAAAAGCGAAGGAACTAATTCGGGAGAAAAGATAGCTAATTGTTTCAACAAAAATTAAATTATCGAGGTTGTTTTTGTAACTTTAAACACTATGCAAACAACTCATCTTTTTGTTTATGGCTCCTTACTGAGCGGATTTAAAAGCCATGCTTACGAATATATAAAAAGGTATTTTAAATTATTAGGTGAAGCAACAATAAAAGGTACCATGTACGACATGGGCGAGTTTCCGGTAGTTGTTTCTAAAGATACCGGCCGCCTTATTAAAGGAGAACTGTACGAAATCGAAAATCAAAACGAATTTTCTTTTGCCATGGCACAACTTGATGATTACGAAGGTCTTTACCCGGAAGAAGGAGAGGATGTGCTTTTTAGACGCGAGGCGGTGGATGTAAATTTTAAGGGGACGATCCTTACCGCATGGGTATATTGGTATAACGGAGATGTGAACGACAAGCGCGTTGTAGAAAGCGGCGATATGCGCGAATATTTAAACGGGAACCACTCTTAGTTTTTTTGAACATGAATTTTGGAATCATTGCCAACGACGATTTTTTTAAAACGTCCTCCCGGTATATTGCCCGACAGATTGCGGGTAAATTAATTGAAGCTCAACACGAGGTCTTCGTTTTTAATAAAACACTTTTTTCTGTAAACATTCCCAACACAAAGCCAATTAAGGTTGAAGGTCTGTTAAGTAAATTGTTCACAAGAAACTTATTCGAACAAAGTACGATTAAAGCCCTGCAAAAGCAACACGGCATTGATAGGGTTCTTGTGTTTGACGTTGACGATATTTTAAAAACAAAAATACCACAGACGCTTATTTTAAATAGCAATCAGACTTTCAGCACCGACGCATTGGAACGGTTGAAAAGCCTTGATGGCATCGTTACATTTTCTGAAACAAAAAAAAAAGAGTTAATTGATTTGAAGCCAGACTTGAGCGGAAAAATATTGATCTCGGGCATGCCCGTCGAAGATGGAGTCAAGGCGTTTAGCTATAATGAAAAACTTGCCGCAAAAGAACAATTTGCGCAGGAGAAAGAATACTTTGTCTTCACGGATTTTGAACTTGATGAGGAAAGGTTTTTGAATTTGCTTAAAGCCTTTTCCACGTTTAAAAAGATGTTGCAAACGAACTGTAAACTGGTTGTGTATTTGCGATCGGGATTTGTTGCAAAAGAATTGGAAGAAATTCTTAAGCCTCTTTCCAACTTCAAGTATCGGACTGATGTGAACATTATAAACGATCACAATGATGGCGCTCTTTATGAGTGTCTTTCGGGCGCGTATGCTCACATTAGTACAACAGAGAACGTTGTTTTTAATCTTCCTGTGTTGGAGGTGTTGCTCTGTGGTGTGCCTTCTGTAGCACGCAATTCCGCCACCACGGCAAAATATTCAGAGGCTGTTTTGGAGATTTCAAATAGTTCACCCGAGAGCATTGCAGAAAAAATGATATTTCTGTACAAAAACGAATCACTAAGAAGCCGCCTTTCTCAAAATGCAGAGGAATTGACACTTGGTTATAATCGGGATTCAAATCTGATTGAATTAGTTTCTTTGATAGTACGGTAGGCCATTGCGCTACGCTTCAATTATAAAAAAGTAGCAAACTGTGTGTGTTTTTTTCTGTGCGGCAGTTTTAATGCGCCCGCATAGAGTCCTTTTCGATGTGTGAGAAACTATTGCGTACCTTTGCCCACCAATAAAAATTTACAAATGAAGAATTCAACAATAACCATTAATGTACAGATGGATGAAAACCGATTTCCCGAATCAATTGAATGGAATGCAACGGACAGTACAATTCAAAATGTGCAAAATGCAAAGGCAATGATACTGGCATTTTGGAATGGCAGCGAGAGGGAGGCCTTGCGCATAGACCTCTGGACACAAAAAATGATGGTGGACGAAATGGCAGATTTCTTTTATCAAACCATGATGACAATGGCGGATACTTATGGCCGTGCCACCCGATATACCGACCAGGTAGATGACATGAAAAATTTTGCAAAGGATTTTTACAAAAAATTTCAGGCAAAGCAGTTAGAACATAATAAAGCAGATTAGAGCAGGGACTGTATTTTAGTACAATTAGGAGAAAGAAAACAGCAATGCGCCTGTTTGTCGGAAACATTTTAGAATAAAAATTTACTCAATAAAAAAAAATAGGCCATGTCACTCGAACAAACAATCAACAACGACATAAAAACTGCAATGCTTGCAAAAAACGAAGTTTCATTACGTAGTCTGCGTGCCGTGAAAGCTGCAATTCTATTAGCCAAAACGGCGGAAGGTGCAAAAGAGAATTTAAGCGAAGACGAAGAGATTAAGCTGTTGCAAAAATTGGTGAAGCAAAGAAGGGATTCTTTCGAGATCTTTGAAAAACAAAACCGCCCGGAACTTGCCGCAAAAGAAAAAGAAGAAATTTATGTGATTGAAAAATATTTACCTGCCCAGCTTTCTGTTGACGAGTTGAAACAGATTATTTCGAAAGTGATTTCCGAAACAGGAGCCACCTCCCCCGCCGATATGGGTAAGGTAATGGGTGTGGCATCTAAGCAATTGGCCGGAAAAGCTGATGGCAAAACCATTTCGGGAATTGTAAAAGAACTATTGGCAAAATAGTGGCCATAGACGTAATAGTAGTTGTGCTGCTTGTAATGGCCGCGTTTAAAGGATATCGGCTCGGACTGATCGGCGGTATTTTTTCATACCTGGCACTTGTGATTGGGCTGGCTGCAGCGATGAAACTATCTGTGATAGTGGCCGGTTCTATTAATGACACTCTTAATGCTTCAGACACGTGGGCGCCTTTTCTGGCATTTGCAGCTGTTTTTTTGTTTTTTGTGCTGGTGGTAAAATGGTCAGCACGGTTGTTAGAGTCAGCGTTTAAAAAAGTAATGCTCGGTTGGTTGAACCGAATTGGAGGAGTGGCTTTATTTCTGTTGCTTTACCTGTCAGTTTTTGCAATTTTTCTTTTTTATATAAACCAAATGCGCCTGCTCCCCGTAAGCGTTACAGAAAACTCACAAACCTATAAACACATCATGCCATTAGGGCGTATTGCTATAGATGGCCTTGGCTATATCATTCCAGTGTTTAAAGATTTGTTTGGGCAATTGGAAACTTTTTTTAGTGCGGTGGCTGGTAATGCCGGGCAGTAATGTGCTCTTGTGTGTAAAGTGTATGAAGCAAGCGGGAAGATTTACGAACCATTAAATATAAATCACCAATGCCGTTTGAGATGCCGATTTTATAGGCAGGTGATTCATGAACAGGTGATGAATGGAGCGTCGCAACATCGCTGCCATTTGTTCTGCAGCCTGTAACAGCATCATCCATTATTTTTGTAGGAGTGGATTACGTAAAAGAATACCGAAGATTTGTTAACAGTTACAATTTTTCTTACGCGCTGCGTGTGACTTTTGCTGTTGCACTACCAGCCATTGTATTGTCCTATTTCAACCTGTCTTTTATTGGGTTTGTGGCATCGCTTGGTGCAATGACGGTGAGTAATGCAGATGTGCCGGGCCCTGTGCAGCGCAGGTTTTACGGGATGATTGCTACAACGATTGTAAACTTTTGCATTGCGCTAATTATTGGATTTGTTAGTCCCGTGCCCACTTTGGTGGCGGTTTTTATTGCCGTGTTTTGTTTTGGGCTTACCATTGTTGGCGTGTACGGCAGCCGGGTGAACACTGTTGGTTTTGCGGGCCTTATTATTATGGTGCTTACGCTGGATACGGAGCGTAGTGGCGCAGAGGTTATAAATAATGCATTGTACCTGCTTGCGGGGAGTGTATGGTACATATTGCTTAGCCTGGTTCTTTTCAGAATGAGGCCGTACCGCATTATACAACAAGCGCTTGGCGATTATATATTTTCAATTGGCGATTATCTTAAAACCCGCTCATATTTTTACGATGAAAATGTTGACTACGATAGAACGCATAAAGGCCTAATGCAGCAACAGCAGCAAATTCATGAAAAGCAGGAGATGCTGCGCGAAATGATTTTTAAAAGCAGAAGCATTGTAAGGCAGTCAACCACAACAAGCCGAACGCTGCTGATTATTTTTATTGATACGATTGATCTTTTTGAAAAAGCCACCGGCACGGTGTACAATTATCAGTCAATGCATAAAAGGTTTGATCATACTGGGATTCTAAAAAAAATCCAGTCTTTTGTGCTTGAAATGGTTGACGAAATACATGAAGTAGGTTTGGCTGTTGCCAGTGGCAGACCTTCTGTGGTGTCAAAGAACTTAGATAATTCGTTAAACATATTAGAAGCCGAATTTGAAAAATTTGTTGATGAGCACCGGGTTCCCGAGAATATCGAACCGCTTTTGAATATGCGTAAAGTAATGCAGTCGGTACAAGATATGACGATGCGTATTTTCACAGTGCATCACTTTACGAGGTACGACCGGAGAAAAATAAAAAACTATCAACTTGCAGATAGCTATGAAGATTTTGTGGAACCCACCCATTTTAACATCAGGTTGCTCAAAGAAAATCTATCGTTGAAATCGGGTACCTTCAGGCACGCGCTACGCGTGAGCACTGCCACAACCCTGGGGTACCTGGTGGCACTATGGCTGAACCTGGGGCATAGTTACTGGGTGTTGCTGACCATTCTGGTGATTTTAAAGCCAAGCTACAGCCTAAGTAAACAGAGAAATTACCATCGTTTATTGGGAACAATGATTGGCGCGGTAGTTGCCGGGGGCATCTTATTGTTGGTGCATAATCAATATTGGCTAATGGTTGTGTTGATAGTGTTAATGTTGCTATGCTTTAGTTTCATTCGCACAAAGTATTTCACGGGCGTTATTTTTATGACGGCGTATCTGATCATTTTCTTTTTTATGCTTGATCCGCAGCATATTGTAAATACGCTGGAAAACAGAATAGTGGATACTGCAGTAGGTTCTGTAATTGCATTTTTTGCAACCCTCTTGTTAGCACCCTCCTGGGAACGGCACAATGTGAAAAACTTTATGGAGGATGCACTGGAAAAATCCGCCGTTTATTTTAAAACTGTTGCAGACTCTTTAGTAAAAGGAAGGTTTGAAGATATAGCATACCGTCTTAGCCGCAAAGAGGCGTTCGTGGCACAGACAAATCTTTCAGGAGGGTTTTCGCGAATGTTGAACGAGCCTAAAAGTAAGCAACACAAGGCAGCACAACTACACCAGTTTACTGTACTAATAAATGTTTTGAACTCCCATATTGTTACACTTGCCGATTTTATTCAAAAGTACGGAGCCAAATATGCTACTGACGATTTAATGCCGATTACGTATGACATTGTGGAAGAACTGGCCGAAGCAAAAAATATAATAGCCAACGAGGATGTGGAAACCAAAGAAAGGGTTTCGGCAAGAGAACTTCGGAAAGATGTAAAAGAACTCGTGGAGAGGCGCCACGCCGAATTACAGCAGGGACTTAAAAATACCGAAACAAAAGCAACCCTAAACGAGTACAAACCCATACTCGATCAGTTTTTGTTTATTAGCCGAATTGCCGGCGATTTAAAAAAACTCTCGGAAAATTTTTAATAATACCACAGGTTTGGTGAAAGATGTCTCGCATTAGCCGGCTCAACAATCGAGCGCAACGAAGCAATATCGAATTAGAAATATTACATCTTCATCGCCGTGTTTATGCCAAACGAATTCACTATTCTGCGTTGCAAATCTTACGTGTTGTCCGTTAAGTTCTCTTACAATTTTTGATCTCCAATATTCCGTGTACGAAGAAAATGTTTATTGAATGTTTACTTTTTCGATATTGGTTTCCAGGTTTGAATTTCAATAATGTTTCCATCTATATCTTTTGCATAGACAAAGGAAATTTGTCCAGCATCAGCAATTTCAGTAGTTACAACTTCTCCAAGTTGTGTTCCGCCATTTTCAATGAGCCTTGATAAAAGCTCGTGAAAATTGTCGGTTTTAAAAACTATGTGTCCAAAGCCTTTTCTGTTAGTAATTGGGTCTAAATTTTCAGCATTACTGTCATACTGAAATATTTCAAGTGTTGGTAAATTGCTTTCATAACCTGGCAAAGCCAAATGAATACCGGTTAAATGTGCTTTGTCAATATTAGTTGCATTGTCAAGCCATAAACCTCTTAAATCTCTTTCAGGATAAATTGGTTTGCACTCGAAAATCTTTATGTAAAAGTCTGCAAGTTTTTTCCAGTCGTCTGTGATGATGTTAGTGTGAGCAAATATTATCATAGTGAGGCTTGTCTAAAATGACGTGCATCGGTTGCGCTTGGCGATGGCAAGGCATTTGAAAACTGGCAGTCGAAAATATGCACAAAAGTTTATAGTAGCACAACAGTTCAATTACTTCCGTCACCCCCGCTTTTGACAATACCTTGTTAGCGGTTCGTTGTTGTTGTCGAGAGTTTTCATTTAAGTTTTTCTCCTAATTTCTCAATTTTGTCTAACCATTTTTTTCTTAAGGAAAGTTCTGTATTTTTTATTGGTCCAATATAAGTG
>ERZ761602.4279-NODE-4279-length-18706-cov-10.416868_pt1 | contig 18706 bp, 14 predicted proteins | sample MGYA00512165_ERZ761602 | MGnify/ENA primary metagenome ERZ761602 (study PRJEB28899, sample SAMN02445085) | bioreactor sludge metagenome | biome: EBPR sludge; isolation source: Thorneside wastewater treatment plant | place: Australia: Brisbane, Thorneside... | reverse complement strand
TCCCGCTCCTGGGCTGCACGCGCTCGCCTCCCCCGGCGCCCCCCGCTGCCCCTCGCCCCGACATCATCCTCATCTCGCTGGACACGGTCCGCGCCGACCAGGCGCCGGGGCCCGGTGGGCCCGGTGGGATGCCGCAGTTCGCCGCCTTCGCCGCGAGCGGCGTACGCTTCGATCAGGCCTGGGCGCCGGCGTCCAACACCCTGGTCAGCCACGGCTCGCTGTTCACCGGCCTCGACCCCTCCCAGCATGCCTTCCATCCCGGCACGGTCCCGCTCCAGCCGCCGCCGCTGATGCCCCTCCTGCGGGAGGCCGGCTACTCCGTGGGGGTCTTCACCACCCTCCCGGTCTGGCTGGGCACGACCCACCGCTTCGATGCAGGCGCGCACGCCTTTCGGTCCGAGCTGGTGCCCGGCAGCACGGCCATCGGCTGGGTCGGCGACTGGCTGGCGTCCGCTCCCCCCCGCCCGCTGGCGCTCTTCGTCCACCTCTACGACGCCCACTCCGACACGAACCGGCTCCCCTACGAGTCGCCCTCACCGCCGGTCGGGAGCTTCGACGGCTGCGTCGGCGAGCTGTGCGCATCCCGGCTGCTGCGGGCGCTCGACGAGGGCAAGGTCGAGCTCCCGCCCGGGGCCGCCGAGGGCATCCGATCGCAGTACGCCGCGGGAGTCAGCGCGACGGATGCGCTGCTCGGCGAGCTGCTGACCATGCTGGAGCCGATCGGCCCGAATGCCTTCATCGCCGTCTTCTCGGACCATGGGGAGCTGCTCGGGGAGGAGGGCTGGCTGCACCATGGCAGCCACCCGGCGGTGCTGGACATCCCCCTGGCGGCGCGCTGGCCGGCGGGTGGACCCGCGGGCCTGGTGTCGCAGACCCCGGTCTCGCTGGTCGATCTGTTTCCGACGGTCCTGGAGGTCGCGGGGCTGTCGCGCGAGGGGAGGCCGGGGCTCCAGCAGCTGATCGACGGGCCCGCCACGCGCCGGATCGAGGCGATGGGCGCGACGCGAGGCGGCCAGCGAATGGTCTACATCACGCGGGAGGGGAGCCCGGCGGGGCTGGAGCGGGGGGAGGACGGGGTGTGGCGACCGGCCCCGGCCGATTGAAATCCCAACCAGTCCCCTCCTCGAGGGATACAGATCCTCACGTCCCCTGAACTCCGTCCCCCCTCCACGGGCCGCCCATGATCCGCCACTCCCTCGTGGCCGGCGCCGCCTTGGCCCTGGCCGCCTGCGGCAGCCGTCGCGCCCTGCCGCCCGCCGCTGGATTCGGCGCCGACTCGGAGCTGCCCGAGCCGCGCCAGGGGCTGTTGCCCACGATCAAGATCGCGCCCGCCGTGGGCTGGCCCGCCGGGGCGACGCCCGCCGCCGCGCCGGGATTCACCGTCACGGTGGTCGCGTCCGCGTTGGACCATCCGCGCTGGCTCTATCGCCTGCCCAACGGCGACATCCCGGTTGCCGAGCGCACCGCGCCGCCAAGCGCCGCCCGCAACAGCCTGTTGCGCGACGCGGACGGGGAAGGCTCGGCCGAGGCGACGACGGCCTTCCTGGAGGACCGGACCTCACCCTTCGGCATGGCTCTGATCGGCGATCGGCTCCATGGGCCAAACGCCGACGCCCTGGTGGTCCTTCCAGACCTGCCCGGCCAGACCGTCAACGCGGGACGAGCTCGGCGAGGACCTGGTGCCCGACTACGCCCTCGGCGCCCACACCGCCTCGCTGGGCCTGACCTTCGACGAGGGCGAGAGCTCTCTGGAGGCCTACCCAGGTGGGGCCTCCAGCTCTACGCCGAGGGCGAGGCCCTGGGGCGGCCCTTGGGGGACCAGGAGGGGAGCGCCCCGACCTGCGCCTGGAGGTCGTCGGCGGCACGCTGCAGGTCCAGCTCGACTGCCCGGTGATGTTCAGCATCGGCAGCCGCTGCTCCAGGGATCTCGCCAGCTCGACCTGGGCTCGGGCCACGTGACCGGCACCCACCTCGCCCCTCCCTCACTCCCCGCGCCAGCCCCTCACCGCGAAGGCGGCGATCCAGCTCAGCGCGACCAGCCCCCCGCAGGCCGCGGCGATCTGCGGCCAGGGCGGGCCCGGCAGCAGCTGCGGGCCGATGATCGCGGCGCAGAAGACGACGACCAGCGCCTCGTAGAGCAGGCAGATCCAGCGGGGCCCCCGAGGCGAGAGGGGGCGGCCCAGGCTGACCAGCACGGGCCCGAGGACGGCGTAGTGCAGCCCGGCGACCCCGACGGCGTGGCTCTCGACCACCAGGCCCAGGCCGAAGACGATCAGGCCAGCGCCCAGGCCGAGCCAGAGGGCGCGTTGATCCCAGGGGGCCCGCAGGCGGTAGCCGGCCTGGAGGAGGAGGAGGCCCAGCAGGACGCTGCCGGCCAGGGTCGGCATCGTCGGCCAGGGGCCCAGGGCCAGCGCGGCGCAGACCGTTCCCAGGGCCCAGAGCGGGGCGAGCGGAGGAGGCGCCTGCCGCACGGCCAGGGCGGCAGGCACGATCACGCCAAAGAGCAGGAGGGTCAGGAAGAGCTGGACGAGCTCCGAGGAGAAGGCGGGATCGCGCTGGAAGTTGATGGCGACGAGGGGGATGGTGATGGCGCTGCCGACGATGGCCGGCGCCGCGACGGCGTACCAGGAGCGCAGCTCTCGCAGACGCGGCAGCGCCCGCCAGGCCGAGGTGAGCCAGACGAGCAGCACCACGGTCGAGGCGACGATCGCGGTGAAGCCGTAGCCCTCGCGAGCGAAGCCGATGGTCGCGGCCAGGACCGCGAGGCCGTAGATCGCCGTCAGGATCCGGCCGGGCGGCCGCGGCCCGCCCTGGATCCAGGCCCACCAGGCCAGCGGGAAGAGCACGCCGTAGTAGCCCAGGTGGCTGTGGGCGTGGCGCAGCTCGGGAAAGCTGCCGAAGGGCAGCGGCACGCCGGCGAAGACGGCCCGCAGGATGGCGCCGATCACGACGGCCAGGACCAGGGACCCGCCGGCCAGCCAGACGAAGCGCTCGCCCTGCGGCGGATGGGGGTCGATCAGGGGCAATCGAGCCGGACGCTCCAGGAGTTCAGCGTGCCCGAGTCCAGGAAGGCGTTGTCTTCGACGGTGAGGGCCCAGGTCCCCGTTCCGCTGACCCCGATCAAGGTGGAGAGCGACTCGTAGGCGCTGAGCGAGCCGCCCGAGGCGCTGTAGGTCCCGACGATGCTTCCGGCCCCGGCTCCGCTGCGGTTGTGGAGGCGGATGGTCCGACCGCTGGGGGCCTGCAGGTCGACAGTCAGGTCGCCGATGTAGCTGTGGCTGATGTTCACGGCGACGGTGATGTCGTAGATCTCCGAGCAGCTGCTGACGCTGGCGGTCGAGCGGGTGGTGCCCAGGTCGCTGATGGAGAGCCCGCCGGTGCCGGTGGCGGTCGTCGTCGTGCCGGAGTCCGATCCGTCGCAGTTCTGGTCGATGCCGTCCCAGGGGACGTCGGTCGCGCTGGGGCTGCGCGAGGCGTCGCTGTCGTTGCAGTCGGTGCCCGCTGTGGCACCACGGGCCGGCGAGATCGCCCCCCAGCGATCCCCGTCCGTATCGGTCATGCAGGCCGTGCTGGAGTCCGAGCGCGCCGCGCCCGGGTAGGTGACCGCGCTGCTGTCGTTGCAGTCGCCGTCGCAGGTCGACCAGCCGTCGCCATCGGCGTCCTGCGGCGAGACGGTGGCGTCGTTGTCGTCGCAGTCGCCCTGGTTGATGGAGTAGCCGTCGCCGTCCCGATCGGCGTCGTCCGGGTCCGCCCCCCCGCCGTCGCCGCCGCCGCCTCCCCCGCCGCCGCCGCCGCCTCCTCCGCCGTCGCCGCCTCCCCCGCCGTCGCCGCCTCCCCCGCCGTCGCCGCCTGCCCCGCCGTCGCCTGCCCCGCCGTCCGCGGGGCCGCCCCCGCCGTCCGCGCCCCCGTCGGAGCCGCCATCAAAGCCGTCGAGACCGGTGTCGGCGAAGCCGCTGTCGAAGCGGAAGGTCGACTCCATGCCGAAGCCGCAGCCGCTGAGCAGCACGGTCAGCAGCAGGGGGCTCGAGGTACGAAGAGGCATGGTCCGCTCCGAGGGGCGGAGAGGATCCTACTTCGAAACCGGCGTGTCTGTCGCGTGACGGCTTCGCGTCAATGCCTCGTCCAGCTCCTGCAGCGCCTGCACGGGCAGCCCCCGACCCTGTCCCTCGGCGATCCAGCTCTTCAAGGCGAGGCTGGTCTGCTGGCCCACCTTGCGGAAGTGGACCTCGAAGAAGCGCTCGATGTCGAAGGGCGCGACCAGCGGGGCGGCGTGCGAGAGCAGGCGGAGCAGGCCGGCGCCGGCCAGGATCCCCATCGGCCCCGAACCGACCCCCAGGTGGGCGCTGGAGATGGCCAGGGCCTCGGCCGCAGCGCGCCCGGCCAGCCCCGCCCAGGGGGCGCTGCGCAGCCCGGCGAAGGTCCAGCCCGCGCACTCCATGGCCGCCACCGCGGGGAGGAGGATGGACGATCCCCGCGCGGTCATCGCCTCGGCCGGGCCCTGGCGAGCCGAGAGGCCCCCCGCCCTCAGCTGCGCGGCGATCTCGGCGGCGCCGGGCCCCTCGAAGAGGTTGGGCGAGAGGGGCGGCGACCAGTAGGCGAGGTGGGCGGGGCCTGAGGGCGCGCCCGGCAGCGGGGCCTCCCAGGCCGAGAAGGTGATCAGGCCCTTGAGCCGACGCTCGGCCGGGAGGTAGCTGCCCAGCAGCTCGCCGTCGCGCAGGCCGGGGGTGAAGCTGACCACGCGGGCGCTCCCCACGGCGGCCAGCGTCGGCCCCAGCCAGTCGCCCTGCAGCGCCGGCGAGGAGATGCACAGCCAGAGCTGGTCCCAGGCCGAGGCGCGGACGGCGTCGAGGTCCTCGAGCACCTCGAAGCCCTCGAAGCGCTCGACGGCCGGGCCGCGGTTGAGGTTGGCCATGGCGAAGCCCTCGCGCACCCGCGCGGCGTAGCGGGGCCGCACCAGGTAGCCGACCGAGGCGCCCCCTCGCTGGAGATGCCTGCCGTAGACCTGTCCCACGGCGCCCGCGCCGACGATCAGCACCCGCTCGCCCATCTCAGCCTCCGCGCTCGGTCCAGAGGACCGCCGCATCGATCTCTACCTCACCCTGGAGGATGGGATCGACGGTGTCGTCACCCTCGCTCTGCTTCAGCGCCCAGGCGAGGCTGAGCACCCGGGCGATGCGCCAGCCGTCCTCGGTCGGGAGGCTGGCGTCCAGGTCGAGCGCGGCGGAGAGGTCGATGATCCAGTTGTGGTTGGCCCCCAGGACCACGGCGCGGCGGTGCTCCGGGCCCTGCAGCCAGGCCTGGAGCTGCTCTCCCTCGGCGGCGGCCCCCTCCAGCTCGGCGTTGAGCCACAGCCCGGGCCGGTCGATGCCGGCGATGCCCGCCTCTCCGAAGAGCCGCAGATCCCCGGACCCGACGGAGATCAGGCTCTTGACCCGGGGGTCCACCAGGCCGGCGGCGAAGATCGCCTCGTAGTCGGGGCTCATCGTGCTGCAGAAGTTGCTGGTGTCGCTGCCGTCGTAGCAGGCGGGGGCCAGCTCCTCGATGGCGTAGCGGGCGCCGGTCAGCGCGTGGAGGGTGTAGCCGCCGAAGCTGTGGCCCAGGCCGACGACCCGGTCGAGATCGGCGACCCCGGCCCACTGGGTCGAGGCGTGGTCCAGCACCGCCGAGAGGTCGGCGGGCCGCTGGAAGTAGATCTCGGTCGTGCGCGCGTCGTCGGTGATCAGGTTGTCGGTGTGATCGGGCGAGAGCACCAGCCAGCCATGGCTGGCGAAGTGGCGGGCCAGCATGCCCATCGCCTCGGCGTAGCCCTGGCTGCCGTGGCTCATCAGCAGGACCGGGAAGGGCCCCTCTGCCACGGCGGCGTCCCGCCAGCTCAGCTCGTCCTGCACGATGCCCAGGTAGCTGACACCCTCGCCGTCCGTGTCGGGGCTGGGGTACCAGGCGGCGAGCCGAAGCTCGCGCGGCTGACCCGCGGGATCCGTGTACTGGAGCGCCTGCTCGGTGTAGCCGACGGACCAGGCGCCGGGGGCGGCGAGCTGCTCGACCCGCGCGGCGGGGTCCAGCGGGGCGGTCGAGCCGCTGTCGGCGGTGTTCGGATCGGCGCACGCGAGGGTGAGCGTGAACAGGAGAGCGGGCACATCAGCCTCAGAAGTTGGGGGTGACCCACAGCATCAGGTCGCCGGCGCCCAGGCCGGGCAGGCCGAAGACGAGGTCGGGGCGGCCATCCCGGGTGAGGTCCCCGACCGGGAGCAGCGTGCCCTCACCGCCGAAGCCGAGGCCGGCCTCCATCCGCAGGGTCCCCTCGGCCGAAGCGACGCTGATGACGCCCTCGAGCGGTGTCAGGAAGAGGGCCGCCGACCCCTCGCTCGCCGACGAGTCCGGACCGGGTGCCCCGATCAGCAGCCAGGGGGTCAGGTCGGTGGGCGCCTCCAGCCGGGCCGAAGCGAGGCTGGAGCCGAGCGCCTGGCCGTCGCTGATCCCCTCGATGCGCGCCGCTGCCCCGGACAGGCCATCGGCGGCCAGCTGGTCTTCCAGCTCGACGCCGCCCAGGACGACCCAGGTCGCGCCTCTCCCCTCTCCTGCCCCGGGGCCGCCCAGCACGAGGTCGGCGGTGCCGTCGGCGTTGACGTCCATGACCAGGCTGCGGCGGGCGCCGAGTCGATCGGCGCTGCCGAGCGGGGCGATCGGCATGGCCACGTCGGTGGCCAGGACCTCGCCGTCCAGATCGGGCGAGAAGAAGAGCCAGAGCGGGGTCTCCCCGTCGAGCTCGGCGGCCGAGCTGACCAGGAGATCGGCGTCTCCGTCGCCGTCGACGTCCCCCGCCAGGAGCTCAGCCCCGAAGCCCGGTCGCCCGCCGCCCTCGCGCAGCACCGTGGTGGCGTCGTCCGTGGTGAAGGCCCCGAGGGAGACCAGGTCCGCGAACAGGAAGACCGCCCCGTCGCCGTCGTCCGCTCCGGGGGCACCGGCCGCCAGGCGGGAGAGGCCGATGGAGGGATCGCCGACCGTCACCACCGAGGCCCCCAGCTCCATGCCCGCGCCGAGGCCCTCGACGCTGCCCGGATAGTCGGCCAGCTGCTCGTAGCCGGCCTCGAAGGTGGCCAGCAACACCAGTCCGGCGTCGGCGCCCGCGCCGTCGTAGCCGGGCGCCCCCACCGCCAGCAGCCCGTAGTCCCCGATCAGCTGGCCCATCGGCGCCAGCGAGGCCCCCAGCCGCGCCCCCTCGGCTTCGATGCCCATCACCCCGCGCGCGGGCTCCAGCCCGGAGGAGACGTCGATGCGAGCGAGCGGCACGACCAGGACCTCGCCCCCGACCCCGTGGTCCGGAGCGCCGACGGCGATCGCGCCGTTGCTGGCTCGATCCCACTGCTCCATCATGACGGAGCCGACCGCCGCCTTGGCCGAGCCGACCAGCAGCAGGCCGTCCGAGGGCTCCAGGCTTCGCTCCCCGCGGACGGTGCAGGGGTCGGCGAAGCCGTCGCAGTCGTCGTCCCGACTGTTGTTGCAGATCTCCTCGACGCCCGGGTTCACCTCGGCGATGGAGTCGTTGCAGTCCCCGTAGCTCGAGGACCAGCCGGCCTCGTCTCCGCAGACGAGCGCGACGGAGGCCTCGACCCCGTACCCGTCTTCGTCCACGTCCCGGTAGCGCAGCTCCCGCTTGCCCAGGTCCTCGTCGACCGAGAGGTCGCAGTCGTTGTCCTTGCCGTCGCAGATCTCGTCGGCTTCGGGGAAGATGCGGTTGTCGAAGTCGTCGCAGTCCTCTCCCTGCAGGACGAAGCCCTGGGGGCCATCGCAGGCGATCACGACCTCGTCCTCGGTGCCGAAGCCATCGCGGTCCAGGTCCCGGTACCAGGTGCGGATGCCCGGCGTGCCCTCGTCGGTCTGGCCGTTGCAGTCGTTGTCGCGGCCGTCGCAGATCTCGTTCGCCAGCGGATGCACCGAGCCGTTGCCGTCGTCGCAGTCCTCGGGAGCGCTGAACCCGTCGGAGTCCAGGTCGACCACGGTCGGGACGAGCACGCCGCCCTGGGTGTCGCAGTCGATCTTGAAGCGCTCGCACCAGGCCGCCCCGTCGCAGCCCACGCACAGACCGCCGGCCAGCCCCAGGACCAGCAGGGTCCGGAGCGGTACGAGGCGGCGCGCGGCGACGGGGAGGAGAACCACGGTCAACAGGGTAGCCGATGCCCGGTCGGTCTGCCCGGAGCTCAGGCCGGCTCGAGGGCCCCCACCCACAGCCCGGGACCCTGGGCCCGAGGATCGGGCGGCAGCACGTGAAAGGCGACCAGCGCCAGCCCGTTGTCGGCGGCCTCGTGCGCGATGCCCGCCTCCGAGAAGCCCTGGTGCTGGTGCCCCATGGTCTCGCGCAGCTCTTCACGGCTGTGCTCCACCATGTCCACAAGCACCGCCCGCCCCCCCGGGGCCAGCACCCGGCCGATCTCCTTGAAGACCGGCCCGATCTCCCGGATGTGGTGCAGCACCAGCACGCAGAGCGCCAGGTCGACCGATGCCGGCGGCAGCGGCAGCCGATCGAGGAAGCCGCGCTCGACCCGTGCCCCGGCGAGGCCGTCGATGCGCTGGCGCGCGACCTCCAGCATGGCCTCCTCGCGATCGATGCCGATCACCTCCCGGGCGCAGGGGTGCAACAGGGGCAGCATCGCGCCCGTGCCGCAGCCCAGGTCGACGATCACCCGGCCCGGAGGGAGCAGGGCCAACATGGCCGGCACCAGGTAGGCCTCGCCGAACAGCTCGCGACGCACATCGTCCCAGCGCCCGCCCAGGCGCCGGAAGAGCTCCTCGCTGTCCGAGGTGCGCTGGGAGAGCACGACTTCAAGGCGACGCAGATCCTCGGCCACCATGCTGGTGGGCTCGGCGGCCTCGGCGCAGAGGCGCACCCGCAGCAGGGCCCAGAGATCGGCCGCGTCCACCCCCAAGCGCTCGGCGTCCAGCCGATAGCCGGTCGCCGTCCCCAGTCGGCGCCGGACCAGCCATCCGCCGCCGTCCAGCAGCTTGAGGTGCCGGCTGATGGTGGGCTGGCTGGTCTGCAGCACCCGGGCGAGCTCACCGACGGCCAGCTCCTGCTGCTCCAGCACGTACAGGATCCGCAGGCGGAGGGGCTCGGCCAGGGCGCTGAGCAGGTCGTGCAGGGTGGTGCTCATGGGTCTCGTGGCCTCATTTGCCGCTAGCCGCTTGCGCTTCATTCGTCCATACGGATATACGAATGAAGCAACCAGCCACGGAGCCTCTCATGAGCGTCGCCCCCCTCTCCTCCTCCCCCGCCTTCCTCAACACCGGCCTGCCGCTGTTCTCCGACCTCGCCTACAAGGTCCGGGACCTCTCGGCCGACACGGTCCGCTTCGGCCGCAAGGAGCTCGACCTCGCCCTGGTCGAGATGCCCGGCCTCGCCAGCCTGCGCGAGGAGTTCGGCGCCAGCAAGCCGCTGTCCGGCGCGAAGATCATGGGCTCCCTGCACATGACCATCCAGACCGCCGCCCTGATCGAGACCCTGGTCGAGCTCGGCGCCGATGTGCGCTGGGTCAGCTGCAACATCTTCTCGACCCAGGACCACGCCGCGGCCGCCACGGTCGTCGGCCCGAAGGGCACGGTCGAGGCCCCCGCCGGCGTGCCCGTCTACGCCTGGAAGGGTGAGACGCTGGAAGAGTACTGGTGGTGCACGCTGCAGGCGCTGATCTGGCCCGATGGCAGCGGCCCCAACCTGATCCTGGACGACGGCGGCGACGCCACCCTGCTGGTCCACCTGGGCTACGAGCTGGAGCGCGACGGCCTGATGCCCGACCCCAGCAAGGCCGGCAGCCACGAGGAGTCGATCATCCTCTCCCTGCTGCGGGAGATCCGCCAGGTCCGCGGCGACCGCTTCTGGCACGCGATGGCCCCCCACATCCGCGGCGTCTCGGAAGAGACCACCACCGGCGTGCACCGCCTCTACGAGCGCCAGCAGAAGGGCACGCTGCTCTTCCCGGCGATCAACGTGAACGACAGCGTGACCAAGTCGAAGTTCGACAACGTCTACGGCTGCCGGCACAGCCTGGTGGACGCCATCATGCGCGCCACCGACACCCTGATCAGCGGCAAGCGCGCCCTGATCTGCGGCTTCGGCGACGTCGGCAAGGGCTCGGTGGACAGCCTGCGCGGGCAGTACGCCCGGGTGGCCGTCACCGAGATCGACCCGATCTGCGCGCTGCAGGCCTGCATGATGGGCCTGGACGTGGTCCGCCTCGACGACGTCGTCGGCAACGTCGACATCTTCGTCACCGCCACCGGCAACCGCGACATCATCAAGGCCGAGCACATGCTGCGGATGAAGCACAACGCCATCGTCTGCAACATCGGGCACTTCGACAACGAGATCGACATCGCCGGCCTCGACGCCCTTCGGGCCACCGGCGCGGTCGAGAAAATCGAGATCAAGCCCCAGGTCCACGAGTGGCGCTTCCGCGACACCACCCACGGCCCCAAGGGCGGCGGGCACAGCATCATCATCCTGGCCGAGGGCCGGCTGGTGAACCTGGGCTGCGCCACCGGGCACCCCAGCCTGGTGATGTCGGCCTCGTTCACCAACCAGACGATCGCCCAGATCGAGCTGCACAAGGCCGCCGAGAGCTACGGCGACAACATGCTCGCCCGCCCCTCGGGCACCGCGCCCCAGGTCGTCACGCTGCCCAAGCACCTCGACGAGAAGGTGGCCCGCCTGCACCTCGAGAAGTTCGGCGCCGAGCTGACCGTCCTCTCCAAGGACCAGGCCGACTACATCGGTGTGCCCGTGCAGGGCCCCTTCAAGGCCGAGCACTACCGCTACTGATCCAGGCGCTCAACTGCCCCCGCGTCGTCCTCGATGCGGGGGTTCCTGCGCGGGGGGCGCCCCAGTCTCCCGCGCTTGCGCTATCTTGACATCGGCAGGGACTCGAGCTCCCGCCCGAAGGCCCAGCACCGGAGCCCGAAGGCCCTGCACCGGAGATCGATGCGCCGCACCGCCTCCCCAGAGCTGCTCACCGCACGCCTCGCACTAGGCGCCGGTCTGCTGCTGATGGGAGCAGCCCGGCCGATGGCCACGACGCAGCGGGACCAGCAGCTGGTCCGCGTGGATCTGCAGCCAGACCAGCCGCTGTCCGACCGCACGATGCGCCGGATCCTCAATCGCCCTCCCGCCAACCCCGGCTCACACATCGGCGAGGTGGCCTGGGATGGTCGGGCCTTCCTGGTCGAGGCGAGGGTCGACGGACCGAGGACCCTGATCCTGGTGGACGCCAACGGTCATGTCTCCCGCCAGCGGGTCCAGCAGTCGGGGACGGTCAACATCGCGCCTCAGCACAGCTTCGACTCGGCGCCGCCCTACACGCTGCTGATGCTCTCCTCCCGGGGCTCGGGCCTGGTCAGCGACGCCCAGCCGGTGATGGTCTCGATCGTGGGCCGCTGAGCGCGGCCTGGGACGCCCGCTCCGGGCAGGCGTTATAGGGGGCGCCCAGGAGGTGCGGGGTCATGGTGCTCTTCTCTGACTCCATGCTGGAGGATCTTCGAGCCCTCCCCGGTTCGGACCACAGCTTCCTCAAGCAGCTCGCCCAGCCCGACGGTGCGCCGTGGCGTGCCTGGCTGCAGGACAGCGTCGACACGGTCGCCGGCCCCGCGGCGGAGCGCTGGCACACGGCGCTGAACAGCCTGGACAACCCGCAGTTCTTCCAGGGGTACGCCGAGATCGCCAGCTCGATGATCCTCCACGCCCAGGGCTGGCGGCTGGTCGATCTCTCCTGGCCGGGTCCGTCGCTGGTCTTCCGGGACCCCTCTGGCCAGCGCTTCACGAACCTGGTGCTGGCCTTCATGCGCCAGGAGCGACAGGCCGACCGCGAGACCATCGCCCGCCTGGTCCGGTCGCTCTCGCGGATCGGCTCCCGCTCGCGGATCGTGGTGTTGATCCGCCGCTGGCTGCCGCACGACTTCAACCCCGAGCCCGTGCGCCGGGCGATCGACATGTGGCTGCGCGAGGTCGATCGCAACGGCTGGGACGGTCGATACGCCGAGTACCGGGACGAGCACGTCAGCTTGGAGTTCGCGCTCTCCGGCGAGACCGCGCGGGATGGCCAGGACGTGGTCGCCATGGCCCTGGGGCCCTTCGACGCGCACCGCGCCATGGCCGCGATCGAGCAGCGCGTCGTCTACGAGCTGGACGCCCTGCGGCTCTCGGCCTGGTCGGACCTCCCGGTCCTGCTGACGCTGGTCAGCGACCTGCCCTGGCGCCTGCCCGACGGGTACCTGCGGGAGCTGTTCTACGCCAAGCCCTGCCGGCAGGAGACCCACATCGACGGCCTGCGCAGCAGCGCGACCTTCGATCAGGACCCGGGGGCCTGCCTCTTCCGCGATCCGCTCTACCGGGCGGTCTCGGCGGCCATGCTGCTGCAGCGCCCGGCCGATCGGGTCCAGCCCGAGGCCCTCTGCAGCTACGTCAACCCCTGGGCCGAGCGCGCGGTGGCGGCCAGCTCCCTGCCCGGCCGGGTCTTCGCCGTCCATGCCCAAGGTCCGTCCTCGACCACGATGACCTGGCTGGACCGCTGAGGGACCACCCCCGCTCGCCCCGGTGTCGGGGCGATGGTAGCCTTTGCCTCCCCTGGCGCCTGGCGCCTCCTCTGCGACCCTGACCCGGGCAGACCATGCTCTCCACGCTCCTCCTCAGCTCCCTGGCCCTGGCCGGGACCATCAACGCCTCGTCCACCGCCGACACCGAGTGGGGCCGCACGCCCGCCGCCCTGGCCGCGGACGGCCAGCTCTCCACCGCCTGGCACGAGGGCGCCTCGGGCGACGGCGAAGGCGAGTGGCTGGAGCTGGACCTGGGCAAGGCCACCGCGCTGAACAGCCTCAGCGTCTGGCCGGGCGATATGCGCCAGGGCAAGCGCAGCTTCCGCGAGAGCGGCCGCCCTCGCCAGATCCGCATCATGGTCGATGGCAAGCAGGTCGGCGAGGCCGTGCGCCTGCTCGACCAGATGCAGCGCCTGGACATCCCGATGAGCGTCACGGGTCGAAAGATCCGCATCCTCGTCGACGAGGCCTACCCCGGAGCGGTCTACAGCCACACGGCGATCGCCGAGGTGGCGGTCAACTTCCCCGACCTGGGCGCCGCCTCGGCCTCCTGGCAGAGCTGGGTGTCCAGCGCCGCGGCCGCCAAGGCCCAGGAGAAATTCGAGGCCGAGCTGCAAGAGAAGTACGCCGTCTACAAGGCGGCCGAATTCGGCGATCGGGACGCCCTGGCCTGGATCCTCGACTCGGTGGCCGAGGGCGAGCCCCACCTCCGGCAGGAGGCGCTGCGGAGGGTCGACGTCGGCTACCGGGCGCAGGCCATCCGCAGCTCCGCGCGCGCCCAGGAGGCCGCCCGCAAGCTGAAGGACGCCAACGCCATCCCCGCCTTCGAGATGGCCATGCTGCGCTCGGTGGGCGAGGAGCGCGTGATGCTGGCCGACACGGTCGAGATCTTCTACGCCTACCAGGAGCTGATCGGCAACAAGGGCCGGCAGGCGCCTCCCTGGGGCGAGTCCGGCTACTGGAAGGGGGCCCTGCGCAGCTTCGGCGAGCCGCTGGCGATCGAGCGCGACGCCGAGGGCAACCTGCTGGTGGCCGACATCGGCAACAACCGGGTGCAGCGCTTCGGTGAGAACGGGCTGGTCAACCGGGTCTGGGGCGGCACCGAGCCCGAGATCACCGAGGCCTGGTTCCAGGCGGGGCGGCCCTTCTACGCCTCGGGCGCCGAGCCCGGCAAGGACGGGGGAGCCTTCTGGAACCCGCTCGACGTCGAGCTGATCCCCCAGAAGGACGGCACGGGCATGGCCGTCCTGGACTCCTCGGGGCGGGTGCAGGTCTTCGACGCCGCCGGCAACGCCACCGCGAGCTGGATGGTCAGCAGCGAGTCCAAGCCCGCGCCCAAGCTGGGCGGGCAGGGCCACCTCGCCTGGTTCCCCAAGAAGGGGCGCCTGCTGGTGATCATGGCGGAAGAGGGGATCGTCTACGGGCTGGATGGCACCGAGCACGCCCGCTGGGAGAGCAAGCACGGCAGCCCGGGCGCGGTCGAGGTCTACAAGGGCAGCATGCTGCTGATGGCCTTCCGCGACCAGATCTGGCGCTACAGCATGGACGGCTACCCGCACAGCGTGGTCATGGACAGCTCGACGCTGGGCAAGGGCTTCGAGGACCTCGATCTCAGCATCGACGAGGGCGGCCGCCTGTGGGCGCTGACCGACGACGGGGTCATCCACAAGTTCAAGAAGCCCGGCAAGGCCGAGTTCCAGGTGCGCATCGCCGGCTACTCCCTGGCGGCGCCGCGCTTCGCGGTCCACGACGGCATCGTCTGGTACACCAACGACGACACCATCGTCCAGGTCGACGCGGTCCAGAAGTACCTGGACTCCCAGGGCGGCGGCGACGACGGCGCCCTCGATCTGGACACGATCGGACAGTGAGCGCGCTCCTGCTGCTGCTGCTCGCCTGCGAGACGGCTTCTCCTCCCGAGGCGCCAACAGCCGTGGAAGCGCCCCCGGGGGTGGTGAAGGCCGAGGCGCCCGCAGCCCCCACAATCGAGGCGCCCACGCCCAGCCCTCCCCAGCGGGCCGAGCGCCACCCCGCTCCCCTGCCCTCCTCTCCCGCCGTCGAGAGCGCCCGCGGCCTGCTCTCCGGGGTCGTCGACCGCTGGGCGGTGGACCCCGAGAACCCCTGGGCCCTGGCGCACGGGCTGGCCGCCCGCGGCGTGGAGCTGAAGCTGGCCGACGGCAGGGGCGCGGTCGACCACCTCTTCGAGCGCTATGCCGAGCCCTTCGAGGTCGAGGGCCGCACCCTGCTGCGCTTCCCGGAGAGCCTGGGCGAGGTGCGGGTCGAGCCGCACAGCGACCTGCTGCTGAAGAGCCTGGTCGAGAGCGGGGCCAGCCCCGACCGCAGCGTCACCGTCAAGGGCCAGCCGCACCGGCTCGCGGACCTCTGGGCCGGAAGCCTCGCCCGAACCTGGCTGGTGCCTGCCCGCAACCACAGCCGCTACAGCAGCCCCGACGACATCGCCTGGAGTCTATACGGCCTCAGCGGCTGGGCCTCTCCCGGCCTGAGCTGGACGGCGATGGACGGCACGCCCATGCGAATGGACGAGCTGGCCGACTTCGCCGCGACGGTGCTGCACAAGGAGACCCGCTTCCTGGCCAGCGCTCGCGACAGCGGCCAGGCCTTCCAGCGCAAGGGGCAGGGCATCTTCCGCTACACCTGCGGCGGCGCCCACCTGCTGGCCGGCGTCAGCCAGGCCCTGGCCCGCGGCTTCGGCTCGCCGGCCACCCGGGCCGCCTTCCAGGATCAGCTCGGCCTGCTGGTCTACCGCTTCCCGATCGAGTCGGGCATCACCCGCCAGGCGGTCGAGGCCTACCCGGAGCACGCCGACAAGCTCTGGGTGCAGCGGCTCAAGTTCGCCGGGCACTTCCTGGAGGGCAGCAGCCAGCTGCTGATCCAGGGCTTCGGCGCCCCCAGCCCCGAGCTGGCCGCGGTCCAGCAGCAGGCGGTCGACGAGGTGGTGGCGGCCATCACCGCGCTCGAGGAGCGGGGGCTGCTGGACCAGCTGCCCCAGGTCCGGGCCCGCGACGAGCAGCTCTACCTGGACATCGTCGGCGACAGCGCCCACGCCCTGCACGGGCTGAACCTGGTCCTGGGTCAGGACGAGGTGCGCTGGTAGGGGGCCTCAGTCCGTGGGGAACTGAACCCGCGTCTGCTGGATGAGCAGGTCCGCCAGGGAGCTGATGATCACATTGGCCTGCTCGCGCACCCAGGGGATGTCGGCGCCGGCCATGCCCTCGGCCATCGCCAGCGCGTTGGCCCGGCAGAGGTTGGCCACGGCGACCTGGCCTTGCCGGGCGGCCAACAGGGCGGCGACGTTCATCGACCAGGTCCAGGTGCTGCGGCGGACCTCGTCGAACTGCGCGTTGGCCACCGCGTCGACAAGGCGGGCGATCTCGGCGCGGCGCTCGTCGTCGCTGCGGCCGGCCGACTCCCCGATCACGCTGACGGCCTGCTGGGCAGCCTCGATCATCGCCTCCTGCCCGAGGTCCATCCCCATCGCCCAGGCCTCGCCCCGGAGCGGCTCCAGATCATGCAGCAGGTCCAGCTCCAGCCGGGTGGGCAGGCCCTCGAAGGGATCGAGCTCACGGACCCGCTTGAGCACGGCGGGCTCGACGTGGCTGAGCATATGGGACCAGCCCGGCGGCTGACCGCGCCCGCTGGCCCGGAAGGCTCCCTCGACCACCGCCAGGGCCAGGGGCAGGTCCAGCTCGTGCATCCGGTGGGGGATCTTGGCGTCCTGCATGATGCGGCGGACCTGGCTGCGGCTGGCGTGGCCGTGATCCTCGTCCCGGAAGCCCTGGATGGGGCCGGCCGCCCCGCCGCTGACGCAGCTCTCTTCGGGGCCGTGGGTGGAGATCAGGTAGGGGACGTAGCCGTCCTCTTCCGGCAGGCCGATCAGGGCCTGGGCAGAGGGCAGCACCCGCACCTCGGCGCCCAGGGTGAAGCTGGTGCTGAGCTGGACCTCGGGCAGGCTGTGGCCCTGGCTGCGCAGCCGGTGGGCCGCGGCGCGAGCGGCCTTGCGGACGGCCTTGTCCCGGGCCTCGGAGGCCTGGGCGACCCGCTCTCCCAGCGCGAGGCGCGTCGCCACCTCGATGGCGGCCAGGGCGGCCTCGGTCTCCAGGGCCTGCACGTCGCCCGAGCCGCGCAGCCAGGCCAGGGCGGCCTCGTCCGGGCCGGGGGAGGCTCCGTCGCGCCAGGCGAGGAGGAGGGCGTCGACACGAACGGAAGAGACGGAGAGCTTGGCGGCCACAGCGGGATCCTTGGGCGGGAGTGGCGGGAGGGGGGAGCCACCCCCGGCCGAAGCCGGGGGTGGGTAGCGGGTGTCCGTAAGCCGGGTTCTGTCGACCGGGGCGAGTCGCCTCTCCCCGGCGGGCGATCATTCCTCTAGCCCTGCCGTTACCGACAGGGTCAAGCAGTCTACCCGGGAGCTTCGGGCGGGCAGCCCTCAGACGCTCCCCTATATGACCTTGCTCCGGGTGGGGTTTACCTGGCCGACCCTGTCACCAGGGCCGCCGGTGCGCTCTTACCGCACCGTTTCGACCTTACCGACCCCTCACCGCCGGTCGGCGGGGAGAGGCCCCGGCTCTCGTCCCGAAGGACGCGGAGACCGGACGCGTGCGTGGCGGTTTGCTTTCTGTTGCACTGTTCCTTCGAGTCACCCCGACCGGGCGTTACCCGGCACCCTGCCCTGCGGAGCCCGGACTTTCCTCCCGTGGCTTGAGAATCGGCGAACCGACCCCGCCGCCACCGGCGATCGCCTGTCCACCCGCTACTCGGGCGAGCTAACCGGCTGCTCGTCTTCGGGCTCCACCGTTCCCAGCAGGTAGCGCGTGCAGCTGCGACAACGCAGCAGCCGGCTGCCTCGCTTGACCTCGAGCACGAACTGGGGAGGGTGCACCATCCGGCAGGCGAGGCAGGCGCCGCCTTGCAGGCGGGTCATGGCGTCGCGGTGCTGGCGACGCAAGGTCTCGTACTCCCGCAGCTCACCCTCGGGCACGGCGGCCTTGCGGGTCAGCCGCTCCTTGTTGAGGCGGTCCAGCTCGGCCCGCAGGCGGCCCCCCTCCTGCTCCACGACCCGCTGCTGCTCGACGAGCCGCCGCTGCAGGGTCTTCAGCCGCTCGCGCACCGCCATCGCCTTACGATCGAGCTGCTCGCGGCCCTCTTCCAGCTCCATCCAGCGCAGCTCGGCCACCTCGGCCTGCTGGTCGTAGGTCGCGAGCTGGTGCTCGCCCGCGACGTAGTCGGGGACCTCGCCCCGATCGAGCTGCCCCCGCAGGCGCGACCGCCGCTCGGCCAGCTTCTCGATCTCGACCTGCACCGAGGCGGCCTCGGCCACCATCGGCGCGGTCCGCTCGGCCAGCTCCCCCAGCTCGGCCTGGGTGGCGGCGATCTGCTCGCCTGTGGACTTCACCTGCGCGTCCAGCTCGCGGATGCCGTCCCAGGTGGCGTCGCGCTCCCCGTCCAACAGGTACAGGCTCTCCAGCAACAGCAGCGTCTCCGTCATCGACCGCTCCCCAGGGGGATCAGAGGGGGTAGGCCCACCAGGACTTGAACCTGGGACACTCCGGTTATGAGCCGGGTGCTCTGACCAACTGAGCTATGGGCCCGTGTGTACGCGCCGCCTAGCCTTCGATGAAGGTGCGCAGGCGCTTGCTTCGCGAGGAGTGGCGCAGCTTGCGCAGGGCCTTGGCCTCGATCTGGCGGATGCGCTCGCGGGTGACCTCGAAGTCCTGCCCGACCTCTTCCAGGGTGTGGTCCTGGTCCTCGCCGATGCCGAAGCGCATCCGCAGGACGCGCTCCTCGCGGGGGGAGAGGGTCGCCAGGACCTTGCGACAGGTGTCCTCCAGGCTGTTGACCAGCACGTTCTCGGAGGGTGAGCTGATGTTCTTGTCTTCGATGAAGTCGCCGAGGTGGCTGTCGTCTTCTTCGCCGATGGGGGTCTCCAGCGAGATGGGCTCCTTGGCGATCTTCTGGATCTTGCGCACCTTCTCGACCGGGATCTCCATCTTGTCGGCGAGCTCCTCGGGGGTGGGCTCGCGGCCCATCTCCTGCACGAGGTGACGCTGAGTCCGGACCAGCTTGTTGATGGTCTCGATCATGTGGACCGGGATGCGGATGGTGCGCGCCTGGT
>ERZ761602.4277-NODE-4277-length-18708-cov-3.827534_pt1 | contig 18708 bp, 14 predicted proteins | sample MGYA00512165_ERZ761602 | MGnify/ENA primary metagenome ERZ761602 (study PRJEB28899, sample SAMN02445085) | bioreactor sludge metagenome | biome: EBPR sludge; isolation source: Thorneside wastewater treatment plant | place: Australia: Brisbane, Thorneside... | reverse complement strand
CTCCGCAGCGGTGACCAGCAGCTGTCGTTGTCGGGAATGATGACCTGGCCGGAGCGCGGGGAAATCACCTTGAGCGCCACGAATGTGACGGCGGCGGCATTCGCGCCCTTCTGGCCGGGCAGGATTCCCGATGCCCGCCTTCAGGAATTGAATGTGCGCGCGGTCTGGAACAACGGTCCGCTGCAACTGTCGTCGCGCTTTGCGGCGGCATGGAGTCCTCAACCCGGCACCGAACTCTCGCTGGAGGCGGAAGCGCGTACGGACGCCCAGGGCATTCACTTCGCCCCCTTCATTTTCCGGCAGGAAACGAATGAAGTGCTGCAACTCACCGGCGTGATCCCCGTCGAGATCCGGCCCGCCAGCGCCGATCGGATCGCGTGGCGCGAGGCCGAACGTTTCAATGTCCGCCTGGCCACCCTGTCGAGCGAGGTGCTGGACCGGGAGCTCGCATATTGGACCGGTTGGGACGTGGCCGACGCGCGCGTGAACCTCACCGCGACGGGCGGTCCTGCCGATCTGCTTGCGGAACTGGAGGTGCGCGCGGCTTCCCTGCGGCCGGCGGGTTTCACCAACCTCCCGACTGAAATTGCCACCGTCAGCAATCTTGCGTTTCAAGCCAGCGTGAGCCGCGGTGAACTCACCTTGAAGGAAGGTCGTTTTCAAGTGGCCGGCCAGCCTGCGCGCGTGGCCGGCCGGTTGCCGCTGGACGCGAACAACTGGAGCAACTGGCTGCAACAACTTCGCGCACCGGACTGGCGGCGGATGACCGGCGAACTGAACCTCCCAGAAATGCCCATGGCGGCGCTGGCCCCGTTGCTCGGCGAAGTGCTCACGCCCGCCGGCCAGGCCGGCTTGCAGGCCCGGCTGGAACCCGGCGGCCGGCTCGGAGGTCAACTGTCGTTCACGAACCTCGCCACGCGCCGATTCGAGCCGGCCGGCAGTTTGCGCGAACTGGCGGGCGACGTGGCGTTCGAGGGGCGGCGCGCCACGATCCGCCGGTTGAGCACCACACTGGGCGGCCAGCAATTGCAGGTCACCGGCGGCCTGGGCTGGGATGAACGGGGCATCGCGGACATGGCGTTCGACCTGCGGGGCACCAACGTCGCCCTCGCCCGGTCGGCGGAAATCTTTCTGCGCAGTGATCTCGATCTGCGCTTGCAAGCGACCAATCATACACCGCCGGTGCTGTCCGGCGAGGTTCGCCTGCGCGAATCGCTGTTCTTCCAGGATCTGGCCACGCTCACCCGGATCGATCTTAACCGGCCGGAGCTGCGACCGCCTTACTTCAGCATCCGCACGCGGCCGCTGGATGCGTGGCGGCTTGATCTGCGGGTCACTGGCCAGCGGTTTCTCAAGGTGATCAGCCCGGTGTTTCGCGGCGAGGTCTCCTCGGGCCTGCGGCTGGGCGGCACGTTGCGCGAACCGCAGGCCAGCGGCGAGGTCACGGTGGACGACGGGCGGATGTCGTTTCCGTTCGGCACGCTGGAATTGACGCGGGGTGCGGTCCGGTTCACGCAAACCGATCCCCATCGGCCGCAACTCGATTTCCAGGGCCAGGGCATGAACTTCGGTTACCAGCTCCAGATGCAGCTGACCGGCACCGCCGACGCGCCCAACCTGGCGTTCACGTCCGTGCCGCCGCTCTCGACGCGGCAGATCCTGCTGATGCTGTCGGCGGGCGAAATCCCAAGCGGCAGTTTCGAGTTCACGGACGCGGACAAGGCCAGCCGGCTGGGATTTTATCTGGGCAAGGAGCTGATGAGCGAACTGCTCGGCCAGGACACCACGGAGGAGCGGCTGAACATCCGCACGGGTGAGCACGTCACCAGCGACGGCCGGTTGACCTACGATGTGGAGTACAAACTGACCGACCGGTTCTCGCTCTTCGGCGAATACAACCGGTTCCGGGATTACAACGGCGGCCTCAAGTTCAAGGTGTATTCGCGATGAGGTGGCCGTTCGGATTCAGCTCCAAGCTCACGCCGCTCCTGCTGGTGTTCCTGCTGCTCGGCCCGGACCGGCTGGCGGCGGCCACGGAGGCTCCCATTCAGCCGGAGTTCTCCGTCCGCGGGCTCGGTCTGTTCGGCAACCGCAAGATGACCCGTGTCATCCGCCAGGTGCATCCCGAGGAGGTGCAACGCGCGACCTTCGATGCCAATTTCGTCGAGGACGCATTCGTCATCCTGCGCAATCAACTGGTCAACGAAGGCTTTCTCAACACGGCCATCACGGCCACGGTGACGCCCGCCATCGGGGCGGATCTGATCGTGACGTGGGACGGCATCGCGGAATTGCTCGTGCCCCGTCCGCTGGCCGCCCGCCGGATCGTTTTTCAAGTCGAACGCGGCCGGCGGTTTTACTATGACGAGTTCGTTCTTGAAGGTCTGACCGCCCTGCCCCCGCGCGTCGCCCAGGGCTACTTTTTCAAGGGTGACATGCTGTTGCGGCTGCGCGCCAGCCGCCGTTTTAATCCCGCGCAATTCGAGCGCTCGCTGAACAATCTGCGGCAGGAACTGGTGAACCTCGGCCATCGTGACGCCACCGTGCTCCCGACACGGATCGAACGCGACGACGCCACCGGCCGGGTGAACGTGACCGTCACCGTCAACGAAGGCCCGCTGCATCGCGTGGCTTCAGTCGCCGTGCGGGAGCAAGTTGAAGCGGGTGCCACGAATCCGACCGTGCGCGTGCTGGAGCCGGGAGTTCCGTGGTCGCCCTTGTGGGAGCAGGACTTCGAACACCGGTTGCGCGTGGAACAGTATCGCCTCGGCCATCCCGACGCCGTCGCCGATTTGCGCCGGTTGCGCAGCGAGCAAGCCGATGGCGCGATTGCGGAACATCTCGAAGCCATCGTGCAGCCCGGCCCGCTCGTGCGGCTCGGCGAAGTCCGCTTTGAAGGCCAGGAGCACGCGCGGACCAACTGGCTGGCGCGACGGAGCCGACTTGAGGGTCCATTGCTCGATCGCATGGCCGTGGAATCCGCGCGCGAACGGCTCTCACGCCAAGGCATCTTCAACTTCGTCGGCGTGCGCTACGAACCGCCCGACGGCGAGACGCGTGACGTGGTGTTCGAGTTGACCGAGGGCCGGCGCGTCGAGTTCAACCTGCTGGCCGGCTACGGCAGCTACGACCAGTTGTTCGGCGGTCTGGAGTGGAGCCAGTTCAACCTCTGGGGCGTCGGCCACCAGAGCCGGCTGCGTGGCATGCAGTCGTTCAAGACCTCGAACGTCCTCTACACCTATGGCATTCCGGAAATACTGTTCCCCGGCCTGAGCGTCTTCGGCAACGTCGATGCCCTGCGCCGCGAGGAAATTTCCTTCGAGCGCCAGGAATTGAAGCTCGGGGTCGGCGCGCGGAAATCATTCCCCCGCCCCGGCCTGCAGTTCGGGCTGCGCTACTCGTATGAATTCCTCAACGCGGACGAACGCGGCACCGGCTTGAGCATCGACACCTCGGACTTCACGCGCGTTGCGGCCCTCATCTTCGAGGGTCAATGGGACCGTCGCGACAACCCGCTCGCGCCCCGGCGCGGCCACCGGATTTACACCGTCGTCGAGGCGGCTGATCCAGCCTGGGGCAGCGACGCGCCCTATCAACTGGCGGAACTCGGCGCGTCCGTGCATGTCCCGCTCATCAGCGGCCTGATCCTGCACGGCAACGTGCAGCACGGCCTCGCCTTCGCCGGGGACAGCGCGAACAACCTGCCCTTCAACAAACGCTTCTTTCCCGGCGGCGAGAACAGCGTGCGCGGTTATCAACGCGGTGAAGCGTCACCGCTCGATGCTGACGGCCGGCAGCTCGGCGCCGAGGTTTATCTCCAGGGCAATCTCGAACTGGAGCAATACCTGACGGAATCCTGGTCGCTCGTGGCGTTCGTGGACACCGTGGGCATCGCGGAGCGCCGCGCGGATTATCCCGCCGACGAATGGCTGTGGTCCGCCGGCGGCGGCCTGCGCTGGAACTCGATCATCGGCCCGGTGCGCATTGAATACGGCCACAACCTCACCCCCCGCCCCGGCGACCCCAAGGGCACGCTGCACCTCTCGATCGGGTTTCCGTTCTAACGGGCCGGGGCGTGGAAGTACCGCATCAACACGCTTGGCAAGCACGGTGGGCTCGTTAGCTTCTGTCGAAAGCGATGGCCGTCATATCCCAGCCACTGCTACGTCCCGTGATGCTCCATGGGCGGTTCCGGAATCCCAGATTGCCGGGTAAGGTGAGACGTGGCGAAGTATTGCGGTTGAGCGTGGTAAGCCGGAAGGCCCCGGCTCACCCCTCACGCATTACGAATTTCGAACCTCACTCCTGCGCTTCGAGTTCCTTGACGAAGCTTTCCGTCTGCGCGATCGAGCGGTTCATGTCGCCGATCAACCGGTTGATCTCGGCGCTGATGCTCTCCGCCTCGGTCTTGAGCGAGCCGATGGCCACGGCGTTGAGGTTGTGCTTGAGGTAGAGCACGTAGTCCTTCATCTGGGTGAGCACGGGCGGCATGCTGCTCTCCGCTTTGACGAGCGAGGCGTGCAACTGCTCGTAACGCGCGCGGGTCTGGGTGAGCTTGCGCTGGCTGTCGGCGCGCAGGGTGGTGCTGGAAATCTCGTTCAACTCCCGCTCCCACTCGGCGAAGAGATCCCCGGCGAGCTGCTCGACCTTGCGGATGCGGCCGCTCACCGCGCCGGCCTTGGTCTCGCAGGCGTCGTATTCCGCCTTGAAGGCGTTGTAGCGCTTCTCCAGTTCGCCGCCGTCGAAGCCGGTCAATTCCTTGAGCTGCGTGAGCGCGTCCTTGAACTGCTCGGTCGCCTCCTGCTGCGCCTCCCCGGCGGTGGTCAGCGAATCTTTCAGCAGATCCCGTTTGTGTTTCCCGAATGTCTCCATCACCGAGTAGTAGGTGGTGCGGCAGCCGGTGAAGGTCAGGGCACCCAGCAGCAGGGCACACACGACGATCATCCGGAGCGCGGCCGGCGGCGAAGGAAGACGAACGGGCGGTTTCATGGCTTGCTTTGCTGGTATAGATGGATGTCGCGCTGCGGGAACGGAATGGAAATACCCTCGGCATCGAAGGCTTTCTTCATTTTTTCGTTCGTCTCGAAGAAAACATTCCAGAAATCCGGCACGTTCACCCAGGCGCGGGCGGTGAAGTTCACGCTGCTGTCGCCGAGCGAGCTGAGCACGATCACGGGCGCGGGGTCGGCATGGATGCGCGGCTCGGCTTCGATGACCCGTTTGATGGTGGCCTTCACCTTGTCGATGTCGTCCGCGTAGCTCACGCCGAACACCCAGTCCACGCGCCGGGTGGCGTGCGCGGAGTAATTGATGATGTTGCCGCCCATGATACCCGAATTGGGGACGATCACCTTCTTGTTGTCGGGGGTTTTCATCACGGTGGTGAACACCTGGATTTCCTCGACGACCCCGGCGGTGCCGCCCGCCTCGATGTAGTCCCCTTTCTTAAACGGCCGGAAAATGATGAGCAGGAAACCGGCGGCGAAATTGGAGAGCGACCCCTGCAAAGCCAGGCCGATGGCCAGACCGGCGGCGGCGATGACGGCGGCGAACGATGTGGTCTTGACGCCCACCACCTCCAGCGCCGCGAGCACCACGAAAGCCAGCAAGCCGATATATGCAAGGTTGACGACGAACGAAGTGATGATCGGATCCAAGCTGCGCTTGTCGAGCACGCGCCGGAGTCCGCCCCGAATGGCCATGGCCACCCAGCGGCCGATGAGCAACAAGGCCAGGGCTCCAATGATCTTCAAGCCATAGGTGGCACCCAAGGTCTTGAGGGTTTCGAGCCATTCGCCCGCCTTCGCTGCCATCTCCGTTTCTTCCATGGTCGTTTCCTTTCTTGAGCCGCCGGGCCGGAAGACGACGCTCCGGCCCGGCGTGGTTGAATGATTAGAACGTGTAGTTGACCGAGGCGACGACTTTCAAGTCGTTGTGATCACGGCCGGCGGCCGGCTCGCTGCGGTAGGTGTCCGTGAGGACGACGCGCAGCTCCATGGCCTCGGTGAGTTTGCTGGCGACGCCCAGCTCGAAGTTGGTGACGTGGTTCTCCAGATCATCAAGCTGCGGGCTGAAGTCGAGGCTTTGCCAGAGCCGTGAACGGTCGCTGATCTTCCAGGTGAATTTCTCGGACGCGTAACCGGTGGCGTATTCCTCCTCCTGTCCGCCGATTTTTTCCATCACGAAGCCGGGACCGACCTCGAGGCTCAGGTTGAAGCGCGTGTTGTCGTTCACTCCTTCCTTCAGAAAGTAGTAACCCAAACCGGCCGCGACGTTGAAACGGTAATCAATGTCCGCAATGGCGTCATACATGGCGTCCAGGCGGCCGAACCCATACCAGCGTTGGGAATCGCCAAACAGCCAGTTGTACTGGCCGAACGCCTTGACGTATTCGTTGTTCTTCTCGCCTTCATTTTCGCCGTAGCCGCCGTTGAGGCCGATGCTGACTTCGTTCTGGCGCCACTTTTTCGAGCCGCCATAGCTCGCCGTGACGAGGACGGTGTCGCTGTTGCCTTCCGTGATCGTGAGGCCCAGGCCGGCGGACTGGCTCCACTTGGGAGCCTCCTCGGGTTTGGCGGCGTCCTGCGCCTGCGCGGTGGTGGAAGTCAGGCCGCCCGTCAGCGCGACAAGCGAAGCCATGGTGATGCGGTTGGTGTTGTTCATGTGGTTGGTTGATGTTTCCGGTGGAATGCCGTCCTGTCAAAAGGTGCTTGAGGCTGGGGACGTTGACGCGGCCCGCGCATTCATTTCCGGATGCCCGGAATCTGTGCCTCCTCCCGGCGCTGGCCAAGTCAAAAATCGCACTTACGTCGGCGCGGATTCGCCCGCCATTTTTCGATTCGCTCCGCCGCCGCCTTTACGTACCATCCGCGCATGTCGAAGTCGTTAAGCGAACAAATGACCGAACTGGCGCGGCGGGCCAAAGCCGCCTCCCGCCAACTGGCGACGCTGGCCCCGGCCGAGAAGAACGCCTGTCTGAGCGCCATGGCCGACGCGCTTGAAGCGGAGCGCCGCGAGATCCGCGACGCGAACGCGCAGGACTTGGAGGCCGCCGCCTGCCTGGGTCTCAGCAAGCCCATGCTCGAACGGCTCGAACTCACCGACGCCCGGATCGACGCCATGGCGCGCGGCGTCCGCGAAGTCGCGGAATTGCCCGATCCGGTCGGCCGCCTGCTCGACGAGCGCACCCGCCCCAACGGCCTCAAGCTCCGCAAGCTCACCTGCCCGCTGGGCGTGGTCGTGATCATTTACGAGAGCCGGCCGAACGTGACCGCCGACGCCGCCAGCCTGTGTTTCAAGGCCGGCAGCGCGACCATCCTGCGCGGCGGCCGGGAAGCCATCGCTTCCAACCAGACCATTGCCAAAATCATGGTCAAGGCCGCCACCCGCGTGTTGCCGGCTTTTCCCGCCGACGCGATTCAAGTGGTGCCCACCACGGATCGCGCGGCCATTCCCGAGCTGCTTGCCCTGACGCAATACATCGACCTCTGTATGCCGCGCGGCGGCGAAGGGCTCATCCGCGCCGTGACCGAATGCAGCAAGGTGCCGGTGATCAAACACTACAAGGGCGTCTGCCACGTTTATGTCGATGCCGCCGCAGATCTGGAAATGGCGCAAGCGATCGCGGTCAACGCCAAGTGCCAGCGGCCGAGTGTGTGCAACGCGATGGAGACGCTGCTCGTTGATCAGGCGGTTGCGACCGGGTTTCTGCCCGCCCTTTATCCCGCCCTCGCTGAATACAAGGTCGAGCTCCGCTGCGATCCCAAAGCACTGACGATCTTGAATTCCGCAATCGCCAATCCGCAATCCGCATTAAAGGCTGCCGCGGAGGCCGACTGGTCCACCGAATACAACGACTACATCCTCAACGTCCGCGTCGTGGACGGCGTGCGCGAAGCCATCGACCACATCAACGCGTATGGCTCGGGTCATTCCGACAGCATCGTGACGACGGACGAAGCCCGCGCGCGGCAGTTCCTGCAGGAAGTGGACTCGGCGGCGGTCTATTGGAACGCCTCGACGCGCTTTACCGACGGCGGGCAATTCGGCATGGGCGCGGAGATCGGCATCAGCACCGACAAGATCGGTGCGCGCGGCCCGATGGGTCTCGACGAACTGGTCACCTACAAATGGCACTGCCTTGGCAACGGACAAATCCGGAGTTAAGAACCAAAGACCAAGGAAGTTTCAAATAAGCTCCCATGACCAGGCCTCAAGTTGGGCGCATGACGGGCGCGCGTGGCCCAAGTGCCGTGATTGGCCGTGGGTGCCTGGTGATTCTTTGGTCCTTGGAACTTGTTCCTTGGAAATTTTGCAGCCCTTTTTCCCAATTGCCCCGGCCGTCGCCGCTCCCTACACTCGCCGCGCATGAAACATCAGCTTGATTTCGAAAAACCCATTTTCGAATTACAGCGTAAGCTGGAGGAACTGAAGAAGCACCCGGAAACCCACTCGATGGGCGTAAGCTTCGAGGAGGAGATCACCCTCATCGAGCGCAAGATCGAGGAAACCCGCCGGCAGATCTTCCTCAACCTCACCCCGTGGCAGCGCGTGCAGCTCGCCCGGCATCCGCGCCGGCCGTTCACGATGGATTATCTGGGGCTGGCGTTTGAAGATTTCAGCGAACTCCACGGCGACCGCCTCTTTGCCGAGGATCGCGCCATGGTCGGCGGCTTTGCCCGGCTCGGCCATCACAAGGTCGTCGTGATCGGCACGCAGAAGGGCCGCGACACGAAGGAAAATATTCGGCGCAACTTCGGCTCCGCGCATCCCGAGGGTTATCGCAAGGCGCTGCGGTTGATGCAACTGGCCGACAAGTTCAACCTGCCCATCATTTCCCTGATCGACACCGCCGGCGCGTATCCGGGAATCGGTGCCGAGGAACGGCACATCGCCGAGGCCATCGCCGTGAACCTGCGCGAGATGATGCTCTTCAAGGTGCCCGTCATCGCGGCGGTCATTGGCGAGGGCGGCTCCGGCGGCGCGCTCGGCATCGGCGTCGCCAACCGGGTGCTAATCCTGGAGAACGCTTATTACTCCGTTATCAGCCCCGAAGGCTGCGCCGCCATTTTATGGAAGGACCGCGCCGCCGCTCCGCAGGCGGCCGAGGCATTGAAGATCACCGCCCGGCATCTGCTGGAACTCGGTCTCGTGGATGAAGTGGTGCCCGAACCGCTGGGTGGCGCGCACAACGACGCGGCCGCCACGGCCGCCAACCTGAAGGCCGCCCTGCTCAACCACCTCGAAGCCTGCCTCGCGATGAGCGTCGAGCAACGGCTCCAGCAACGGTACGAGAAATTCCGCGCGCTCGGCCGCTTCGACGAAGGCCAGACCCAGGCGGCGTGATTGGCTTCTTGTGACACATGTGCCGGCTGTTTCCAGTCTTGATTGCGGTGACCTTGCTCGTGGGGTGCGATTTCAGGGCTTCCGTGAACTTTTCCAGTAACCAGACCTTGGAGTCTCGCGGCGTCAAGTATCTGGTACCGCTTGAGAACAGTTCATCGCAAGCCGGCGATCTTGGATTCAAGTTCTCCGGAGAAACCGTCCAGGCGGAAACCAAAGGCGACGTGCTTTATGTGAGCGGACAAAGCTATGGTCAGGTAAAGCAAGGTGACACCGTTGACTTGACGGTGGCGGGAAAAGTCCGCGTCAACGGGAAAGATCGCCCGCCGCAGGGCCAGGGCCCCGCTGATCAGTTCAAAGTCCTTTCTGCGGAACCCTCAAAATAGCTCCACGGCGCAAGCTCCCACTGATGGTTCTCAACCATGTCCGACTTTGATCAACGCTTTGGCGGGATTGCACGCTTGTACGGGACTGCCGGCCTGGAGCGACTATGCGCCGCGCACGTCGCGGTGATCGGCATCGGCGGCGTGGGTTCGTGGTCGGCGGAGGCACTCGCCCGCTCGGGCGTGGGCGAACTGACCCTGGTGGACCTCGACGATCTTTGCGTCACCAACGTCAACCGCCAGATTCACGCGGTGACCGCCGACCTGGGCGCGCTCAAGGTCCAGGCGATGGCGCGACGCATTGACGGGATCAACTCTGAGTGCCGGGTCCACGCCGTGCCCGAGTTCTTCACCAGCGCGAATGCGGAGCAACTGCTTGGACGCGGCTTCACCGCCGTGCTGGACGCCATCGACAACGTGGCGAACAAGTGCGTGCTCCTCGCCGGTTGCCGGCAGCGCGGCCTACCCGTCGTCACCACCGGTGGGGCGGGCGGGCGCACCGATCCCACGCAGCTTCGCGTCGCCGATCTCGCCCAGGTGACGCACGATCCGCTCATCCGCCAGGCCCGAAAACAACTTCGTCGCGAGCATGGCTTTCCGGCTGATCCCAAGGCGAGTTTCGGCGTGCCCTGTGTCTATTCCACCGAACCGGTTCGATATCCCTGGAGCGATGGCACGGTGTGCGCCACGAAGGAACCCGGCGGAGATCAACCGCGGATGGACTGCAACAGCGGCTACGGCTCGGCGACGTTTTTGACGGGAACGTTTGGTTTTGCGGCGGCGGCGGAAGTGGTGAAGTTGATTACGGCGGGAACCGTGACCTGAGCTTTGCCGCGAATCTCATGGAGTCATGGAGCGGCAGCCATTCGCGAAACCAGCATCAACTGTCCGGGCTCGGAGCTGCCGGGTCCGATTCCGTATCTGATGCTGGTGGTGGAGCCGGCGACTCCTCCTCCGGTGACGGTGCCGTCGCGGCTTCCGGCGACTTGAACACCTCCGGCAGCACGACGATGGCGATGCGCCGGTTCTTGGCCCGGCCTTCCGGCGATGCATTGTCCGCCACGGGTTGAAACTCGCCGTGGGCCACCGCCGCTAGCCGGGTCGGATGGACGCCCGCCTCCTCGACGAGAAAGCGCAGCGCGGCCAGCGCCCGGGCGGCGGAGAGTTCCCAGTTGCTCGGGAACTGCGTCGTATGGATCGGTACGTTGTCGGTGTGGCCGGTGACGTGAATCTGGCGGTTGGGAAACTGGTCGAGCACGGCGGCGAGCTTGCGCAAGACTTCCTGACCTTCCGGCTTGATGACCGCCTGGCCGGAGTCGAACAGGATGCGATCCAGAATGCTCAGGGTCAGCTTGCCTTGCAGCTCCGAGATGGTGATGTCGCGCGAGGCGAGCGCGTCGCGCATCTGCGATTCGAGATCCTGCTGGGCGCTCGTGGCGGCTTCCTTGGCCCGCTTCAATTCATCCGCCTCGGCCTGCAATTCCGCGATCGTCTGCTGGGCGGTGGTCAGTGCGGTTTCCGTTTGGAAGGTGTGCCGCCGGGCCGCGCCCAATTCCTGGTCGCGCTCCGCGAGGCGGTGCATCATCCCGTCGTTGGCTCGCTTCTGTTCGAGCAGGGAATACCCCACCAGCCCGAGCAACGTGAGCAGCACGAGGTAGCCGGCAATGGTCCACATGGACGCCGGCACGGTTTCGATCTCCCGCCGACTGGCCGGTTCGACGGGGCTGGGAGCGGGCGTCGGTTCCGGCGCTTCACCCGGCTGACTGGCCGGTGGCACTGGATTGGCCTTGGGTTTGCCCGTCGGCGGGTGGAAAGGATTCTTGCTGCTCATGCGCGCTTTCGCGTTGAGACTGTATTCGCCGCGCAACCGTTCGCGAGTGTTTTTCCATGGCTCCGACCGACCTGGCGTTTCAATTGCAAAACCACGGATTGAAGCGAGCGCCGCTGCCACGACCACCCCGGAGTGCCGCCGCCTTGACGCTGTTCGAGGTCCGGCCGCGCCCCGTGGAAAGCGGGCGTTGACTCACCTGGGTAATCCTGCGAGAAGCTTTGCATGATTCCTCCGCGACTTCTCCTGCCGGCTGCGCTGACCCTGACCTTGACCTTGGCCCTGCCGCTGGTCGCCGCCGACCACACGCTGCACACGTTCAAGAAGCTGCACCTCGACGAATTCTACTGGAGCGAGGGCGCGACCTTCGGCGACCTCAACCGCGACGGACTTCCGGACGCCATCTCCGGTCCGTATTGGTGGGAGGCCCCGGCCTTCACCAAGCGCCACGAAATCTATGCGCCCGCGACGACGTTTGTCCTGAAGCAGGCCGACGGCACCGAGGAAAGGATTCCCGGCTGGGAAGGCGTGAAGGGCAAAAACAATGCCTACTCGAGCGACAACTTCTTCAGCTTCGTTTACGACTTCAACCAGGACGGCTGGAACGACGTGCTCACCTACGGCCTGCCCGGCACGCCCGCGTTTCTTTATCTGAACCCACAAGGCAAGGCGCAGCACTGGGCGCGGCATCAGGTGTTCGACGCCGTGGACAACGAGTCGCCGACCTTTGCGGACGTGACGGGCGATGGCCTGCCGGAGATCATCTGCAACAGCCAGGGCACGTTCGGCTACGCGTCGCCGGACTGGAAGAACGTGACGGCGAAGTGGCCGTTCACATCGGTCTCGAAGACGGGCGAATGGAGCCGGTTCAACCACGGACTCGGCATTGGCGATGTGAACGGCGATGGGCGCCCGGACATTCTGGAAAAGGGCGGCTGGTGGGAACAGCCCGCCGCGAAAGGCGAACTGTGGCGGCGGCATCCGGCGTCGTTCAGTCCGGGCGGCGGCGCGCAGATGTACACCTACGACGTCAACGGCGATGGCTGGCCGGATGTGATCTCCAGCATCGCGGCGCATGGCTACGGACTGGGTTGGTACGAACAACTGAAAGTGCGCAACGATGCCGGCACCCCGGAGTTCAAGGCGCACGTGTTCATGAACAAGGAGCCATCGGAGAACCGCTACGGCATCAGCTTCTCGCAATTGCACGCCATCGAGCTGGTCGATGTGGACGGCGATGGCTTGAAGGACATCATTTCCGGCAAATGCTTTTGGGCGCACGGCCCGACCGGCGATCCGGAGCCGGGTGCGCCGGCGGTGCTTTATTGGTTCCGCCTCGTGCGCGGCGCGGATGGGCGCGTCGATTGGGTGCCGCACCTGATTGATGACGATTCGGGTGTCGGCCGTCAGATCGGCGTCGCGGATGCCAACGGCGACCAACTGCCGGAACTGATCATCGGCAACAAGAAAGGCACATTTGTCTTTCTGCACGAGACGAGAAAGGTTTCGGCCGAGGAATGGACGAAGGCGCAGCCGCCGGTGAAGTTCGCGAACTTCGACGACCAGCAGTTGAAGCCGGGCGAAGTAATTCAACGGACGGGGCCGCCCCGGTAATGCCCGGAGGCAGTGTTGGCGGTCACCTGCAAACCGCCGGCTTCGCACCATTGCCCGCTGCTTGATCCTCTGCCACACTCCGCTCCATGCGTTACCGGCGATTTGGCAAAACGGAACTTCAGATGCCCGTCTTCTCGTGCGGCGGCATGCGTTACCAGCACAAGTGGAATGACGTGCCGCCGGGCGAGGTGCCGAAAGACGGTCAGGCGAATCTCGAAGCCACCATCCATCGCGCACTCGAAGTGGGCATCAACCACATCGAGACGGCACGCGGTTACGGGTCATCCGAGATGCAGCTGGGCTGGGTGCTGCCAAAGCTGTCGCGCGAGAAACTGATCGTGCAGACGAAGGTCGCGCCATTCGCCACCGCGAAGGAGTTTCTCGATACGTTCAACCAGTCGATGGATTACCTGCAACTCGATCACGTCGAGTTGCTGTCGTTGCACGGGATCAACAACCGGCAGTTGCTCGACTGGTCGCTGCGCAAGGGCGGCTGTCTCGAGATGGCGCGGCAGATTCAACGTGAAGGTCGCGCGCGGCACATCGGTTTCTCCACTCACGCGACGACGGACATCATCCTCGAAGCGGTGAACTCCGGCAGGTTCGATTACTTCAACGTCCACTGGTATTTCGTGAATGATCTGAACTGGTCCGCCATCGAGGCCGCACACCGGCTGGACATGGGCGTGTTCATCATCAGCCCGAACGACAAGGGCGGAAAACTCTACGCGCCGCCGAAGAAACTGGTCGAGTTGTGCCGACCGCTCTCGCCGATGCAGTTCAACGACCTCTACTGCCTCGCACGGCCGGAGGTTCACACCTTGAGCTGCGGCGCGGCGCGGCCGACGGATTTTGACGAGCACGTCGCGGCGCTGGAGTTTTATGACCGCATTCCGGAAACAATCCGCGAAATTGAACAGCGCCTGCGCGCCGAACTCGAGACGATCCATGGTCGCGACTGGTGCGAGCGGTGGGGCGAGGGCATCCCGGAATACGTCGATGTGCCGGGCGAGGTGAACGTGCGAGAGATTCTCCGGCTTTGGACTTACGCGAAGGCGCTTGACCTCGTGGACTGGGGCCGGATGCGCTACAACCTGCTCGGCCAGGCGGATCACTGGTTCCCCGGCGAGCGCGTGGACAAGACCGATGCCAGCCGGCTCGCGTCGAGTCTGGCGGCGAGTCCGTTTGCCGCGAAGCTTCCCGGCATCCTTGAGGAAGCGCATCAGATGCTCTTCGACAAGCCGGTGCAGCGTTTGAGCAAGAGTTGATGAAGCGCGCACGGATATTGGGTGAAGGGCTCCGTTAACAAAGTGGCCCCGCTTCATCCGAAGCGGGGCCGATGGTTAACGAATCACCCACCCATGCGGGCAACTCAACGACACTCTAACGGCACTGACCGTCGTGGTGTGCGACAATTGAGTTACGTTCTGGTCAAACACCCGGCAGCCCCTTCGCGAGGATTTCCGCTTTCGCGCGCCGGTCGGTCTGACATCCTTGGCGCGTGAGCAATCTCACCAGCAACCGGCTCATCGTCGTTCGCGATGCCCAACAGGCGCGGGAATGGGCGCTGGCCCTGATGAGCCAGGGCATTCCCTCGACGCTGGTGGAGGATGACAACTCGGGCGCGCTGGCGCTGGAGGTCGAGGCGGCGCAAACGGGCGCGGCCTTGCGCATTCTCAAGCAGTATCACGTGGAGAATCGCGGCTGGGGGTTGCGCCAGGAGCTGCCGGTCGTTCACCTGTCCTTCCATTGGGCCTGCCTCGGTTGGGCGGCGGCCCTGGTGCTGGTGCATTACCTCACGGCGTTGCCCCGCTCGCCCATGGTGGAAGTGGGCGTGCTCGCGCAAACGGTGCGGTCGGCGGACGAATGGTGGCGGTTGTTCACGGCAGTCACCCTGCACCGGGACATCGCCCATCTGGCGTCGAATCTGGTCAGTGGTACGCTCCTACTCGGGCTGGGCATGGCGCGGCATGGAGTTGGGCTGGGCCTGCTCGGCCCGTGGCTCGCCGCCGTGCTGGCGAACCTGGCGGCGTTGTTCGTTTATGGACCCGACTACCGCAGCCTCGGCGCGTCCGGCATGGTGCTCGCGGCGCTGGGGGTGCTGACGATCACCGGTGCCCGCGAAGCCTTCCGCAGCCAGCCGGGTTGGAAGCCGCTCTTCGCCACCCTGAGTGCCGGGTTGATGATCTTCGTGTTGACCGGCTCGAACCCCGCGAGCGACCTGGTGGTTCACTTGGGTGGCTTCGTGTTCGGGCTGGGGGCGGGACTCGTGCTGGAAGGGCTGCACCCATCGAATGAACGTCACTCGTGGCGGCAACCTTGCGCGTTGTTGCTGGTGGTGCTCAGCGCCCTCGCCGCCTGGTTCAGGGCGCTGGCGGAGTAAGTCGTAATCGCCGGTCGAAACACTTTCTTTTGGCAAGGTGAGGTGTTCCGCTGGCGCGCCCTGCGATCAACGGCGGTCATGCCGCCAGTTCATCCGTCGAGAGCGCGCTCAAGCCCGCCGTACCTTCGCGGCACAGGCCCACAAAGGATTCCTCGGGCAGGCTCAACCGCCGTCCGCGCCAGTGCAGAATTCCCCAGGTGCGGCGGAGTTTGCGCCGTCCCAGCGGCAGTGAGACCAGCGAGCCTTCGCGCAGTTCCTTCTGCGCCACCCAGGGCGCGAGCACACAGATGCCGAGCTCCAGCTTCACCATTTCCTTGATGGCTTCCATGCTGCCCAGCTCGATGCAGGTGTTGAGCACCATGTCTTCCTCGAGGAAGTAGTCTTCGACCTGCCGGAACGTGTAGCTCTTCTTGTTGTAGAGGATGTAATTCTGCCGCGGGATCTCGGTGCGAGTCACCTGGCCGGCCCGGGCCCAAGGATGTTGCGGGCCGACCAGAAAGCGGAGTTCGTCCGTAAACAGTTCCTTGAACTCGAACTGATCCTCGCGATGCGGCCGCATGCCGATGGCCAGATCAATGCGGTTGTTCGCCAGCAACTCCAGCAGCTCGGGGGTGTCTCCGGGTTCGATGGCAATCAGGCACTGGGGAAAGCTTTCGCGAAACTCCCGAAGCACGGCGGGCAGGAGATAAGTGCAACCCGTGGTGCTGGCACCGATCCGCAAACGCGAGCGACCCCATTTGCCGAGCTGCTTGATCGATTCGCGCGCCTCGGACATCTCGCCAAGAATTTTGTCCGCATGCTGCAAAAGATGTTCACCGGCCTGCGTCAGCAAAACTTTTTTGCCCACCCTGTCAAAAAGCCGACAACCCACATCCGACTCCAGAGCCTTCATGGAATGGCTCACGGCCGACTGTGAAAGGAACAATTCCTTCGCGGCCATGGTGAAGCTTCCCGTCCGGGCGAGCGTGGTGAAAGCGCGCAACTGTCTGCTGTCGAGCGGCCCGTTCATCTATGAACCCCTTTCATTCGGATGATCAAAATGTGCAACTTCATTCAGCGTCAGATTATCCATGGACTGCGGGTTGACGGACTACCGCCAACCCTCGGAGCAAGTCCCTTTAGCAAAGCGGGAGCCAAGTCGGACAAGGGCACTACTGCTCGGGGATTCAACGCTCCGCTGGCGCATTGCCAGATGGCTGTGGCCAGGCGTGTTGATCGCGGTCATTCCAATTGGAGTCACTGGGATGGTGCGGCGGTTGTCACTTATCGCGCACCCGCGGTTGACGCCTTGCGCAAAAAGATTCAGCCAACACTCATAAAGCATTGGCGCGGCGCATCGACTTCAGTGATTTGATTCATACGAACAGGAGGCTTCTTGATGCGTGAAAATTTTTGGCAGCGCACCACGTAGCCCTGTGATCCCGGCGCGCTTGAGTGATCTGCCGCGCATGAAGGAGTTTCATTCTGCGGATGCAAATGTTGAATGCCGTGATTGGCGGCCGTGGCACCGGCACGGCTAGGTGTGGGCTGGCGCGACGCAATGGATCGCCCACGAGCCACATGACCAATCATCGCCAGTTGAAACCAGTAAGGGTCGGATTTGTTCCACTGATCGACGCCGCGCCCATCATCATGGCCCGCGAGCTGGGGCTCTACGAAAAGTACGGGCTGCGCGTGCAGCTGAGTCGCGAGATCGGCTGGGCAACGATCCGTGACAAGGTCATTTTCGGTCAGCTCGAAGCGGCGCACGCGCTCGCCGTCATGCCGTTCGTGACCACGTTTGGCCAGGGCTGCGTGGCCTGTGAGTGTGTCACCGGTCTGGTGCTGAACCTCCACGGCAACGGCATCACACTCTCGAACGAACTGTGGAAGATTGGCGTTCGCGACGCGGCCTCGTTGCGCAAGGTGATTGAACTGCACCGGGGCCAGCGCACCTTCACGCTCGGTGTGGTCTTCCCCGGATCGACTCACCACTATCTGTTGCGCGAATGGCTGCTGGGCGGCGGCATCAATCCGGACACCGACATTCATCTCGTCATCGTGCCCGCGCCATCAATGTTGACGAGCTTGCGGAACGGTAACTTGGATGGTTACTGCGTGGGCGAACCGTGGAACACCGCCGCCGTGCGCGCCGGTCTCGGCTGGGGGGCGGCCACGAGCCGGCAGCTCTCGCCCCGGCATCCGGAGAAGGTGTTGCTGGTCCGCCGCGATTTCGCCGGCCAACACACGGATGAGCATCTCGCGCTGATCGCCGCCTTGATCGAAGCCTGCGCCTGGTGCGACGTGCCGGCCAACCGTGAAGAACTCGCCCGCGTGCTCGCCCGCCGCCATTACGTCAACGCTCCGCTCGAGGCGTTGCGCGAAAGCCTGCTCGACTCCTTCGACTTCGGCCACGGCCGCACCGAACACATTCCGGACTTTCATGTGTTCCATCAAGGTGACGCCAACGTGCCTTCGCCGCAGAAGGCGGCCTGGGTGATGAACCATCTGCTGGCGCTGAGTTCCCGGCATCCGGCGGTCGCGCCGTCGCCTTCCGCGATCCCCCGCATCTTCCGCGAAGACATCTATCAGGCCGCGCTCCGTCTGGTCGGCCAGAACCCCGCCCCGGCCACGCCCTTGACCAGTGTGGTGCCACCCAAAACTGAACCTGTTTGTTGCTGACCCATGAAACACTCAATCAAGAAAACCATTCTCAATCGCATCATCTCTGGCGTCTTGCCCGCGATCACCCTGATCGCCGCCCTCGCTGTATCGCCCTGGTTTGCCGGGGTGGCCTCGGCCGCCGCATTGGAGAAGACCGACCTCAAGTTCGGCTTCATCAAACTGACCGACTGCGTGCCGATCATCATCGCGAAGGAGCTGAACTACTTCGAGGACGAGGGGCTCTATGTCACCGTCGAGGCCCAGTCGAACTGGAAAATCCTGCTCGACCGCGTGATTAGCGGTGAACTCGACGGTGCGCACATGCTCGCGGGTCAGCCGATTGCCGCGACCATTGGTTATGGGACCAAGGCGCATGTTATCACCGCGTTCAGCATGGACCTGAATGGCAACGGCATCACGCTCGCCAATTCAATCTGGGAGCAGATGAAGGAGTTGAGTCCGTCGCTGCAAAAGGATCCCATCGAACGCCCGCTCAAGGCCGACCTGCTCAAGCC
>ERZ761602.4273-NODE-4273-length-18713-cov-4.586076_pt1 | contig 18713 bp, 13 predicted proteins | sample MGYA00512165_ERZ761602 | MGnify/ENA primary metagenome ERZ761602 (study PRJEB28899, sample SAMN02445085) | bioreactor sludge metagenome | biome: EBPR sludge; isolation source: Thorneside wastewater treatment plant | place: Australia: Brisbane, Thorneside... | reverse complement strand
GCAGCTGACGCAGTACCTGGAGCAGAAGGACCGTCTGTTCGCCGACGAGGCGTTTGACGAGTACAACGGCTCGATCAACAACCCGGAATACACGGGCACGATCGACCTGACCTACACCTACGAAGGGTTCAAGATCCGCTACGGCCTCGAGTGGATCGAGGGCATGGACAGCTACGAGTATTTCGGCCTGGACGAAGCGACGACCTCGTTCCAGTTCCGCGTGCCGAACTACTACCTGCACAACGCCTCGATCCAGTATGTGGACGAGGATGCGCAGTGGAGCGCGACGTTCGGCGTGCGCAACATGTTCGACCAGGACCCGCCGCAGACCATGTCGTCGGGCGCCTACAACCTGGTCGGCAACGCGCCGCTCTACTCGGGCTACGACTATGTCGGACGCCAGCTGTTCCTGAACATCTCCAAGGGCTTCTGATCCCGACCGGATCGACGCTTTACGGCAAAGGCGGCGGGCAGAAATGCCCGCCGTTTTTCTTTTGCGCCCGGCGCTCGTGTGGCGATCCGGCCGCAGGCGAAACCTTTTCGCCAAATGCCGCCCGCCCGCTTGCTTTCGGCAGACGGCGCGGTTACACCCTCGCCTCCCGCGTCGGAGAGTAGCTCAGCCTGGTAGAGCACTGCTTTCGGGAGGCAGGGGCCGGAGGTTCAAATCCTCTCTCTCCGACCACTTCGTTTCAAAGGAACAAGGATGACCCGTTCGATGGATTACCCGCCCGCCTGATCTGCCGCCGGAACGCCTGGCGGCCGCTTCCCCTGACCCTTTCAGGACCCGCCAGACAATGACCGCAGACGCAGTTCAGGCCGCCCATCGGCCATCCTCCGCCCTTCAGCTTCCCCAGACCTATGCCGGCGAAATCGCAGCGACGCTGCGGCTGGCCTGGCCGCTCGTCCTGACGCAGCTCGCCTCGATGGCGATCGGCACCACGGACGTGCTGCTGCTCGGCCGCCTGGGGCCGGACGCGCTCGCCGCCGCGGCGCTGGGGCTCAGCCTCTTCTACCTGCCGATGATGTTCGGCTTCGGCCTCTCCTCGGCGGTCTCGCCGTTGCTGTCGCAGGCGATCGGCGCCGATCCCCACGGCCTCGATCCGGCCCGCCGCCGGTCCGACACCTCGAACGAGCTGCGCGCGCAATTGCGGGCCGCGCTGTGGGCGGTGGCGCTGGCGGCCGTGCCGGCCATGGCGCTGCTGCTGTTCGCGCGGCCGATCTTCGCGCTGCTCGGACAGGATGCGGCGGTGTCGGAGACCGCGGCGCTCTACGTGCTGACGCTGATCCCGGCGCTGCCCTTCATGCTGCTGATCGGCGTGATGCGGAACCTGTTCTCGGCGCTCAGCCGGCCGCGTCCGGCGCTGTTCGTGACGATCGCCTGGATCGGCATCAACGGCCTGGCGAACTGGATCTTCATCTTCGGCCATCTCGGCATGCCGGCGATGGGCGTCGTCGGGTCCGGCCTTGCCACGAGCTGCGCGACGATCATCAGCGCCGCGGCGCTCGCGCTCTGCGTCGCCTATCATCCCGCGACCCGGGGGATGCGCCCCTTCGAGGGCCTCTTGCGCTTCGAGGGCCGCCGCGTGGCGCGCTTCGTCTGGCTCGGCCTGCCGATCGGCATGACCCTGTTCTTCGAGGGCGCGGTCTTCAACGCGGCGCTGTGGCTGGTCGGACTGTTCGGCACGGCGGAGCTGGCCGGCCACCAGATCGCCATCAACATCGCCTCGCTCACCTTCCAGGTACCGCTCGGCATCGCCTTCGCCACCACGGTGCGCACCGGCTATGCGGCCGGGGCGCGCGACTGGGCGGCGGTGCGGCGGGCGGGCCATGCGGGCATGCTGCTGGCGTTCGCCTGCATGGCTGTCACGGCGCTCGTGATGTGGACCTGGCCGTACTTCATCGCCGGGCTCTATCTCGACCTCGGCGATCCCAAGGCGGTGATCGCCGCCGGCTTCGCGGCGCAATACCTGATGGTGGCGGCGATCTTCCAGCTCGCCGACGGCCAGCAGGTGGCGGCCGCCTTCGCGCTGCGCGGCCTGAAGGACATGAACGTGCCGATGTGGATCGCCGGGCTGTCCTACTGGGCGGTCGGATTCCCGATCGGCGCGGCGCTCGGCTTCTGGACCTATCTGGAAGGCCAAGGGGTCTGGATCGGCCTGGCGGCGGGGCTGGCCGTGGCGGCCGCCCTGATGACCTGGCGGTTCGAATACCTGACCCGCCATCGCGGCCGGTTCTGACGGTTGGGCAGGGGGCGCGGCCGGCGCCCCCTGATCCGGCCGCCACTTGCGCCGGCCGCTCCCGCGGGCATCAATCGCTCCCAACGAGAAACGGGGGAGCCAACGCCATGACGGCCTGCATCATTTCGGGCGATCGCACGCTGAGCCACGCCGACCTCCAGGCGCGCGCCGAGCGGGCGGCGGCCGGCTTCGCCGCGCTCGGCATCGGGCGGGGCGACGCGGTGGCGATCATGCTGCGCAACGACTTCGCGTTCTTCGAGGCCTCCGCCGCGATCGGCCAGCTCGGCGGCTATCCGGTGCCGGTCAACTGGCACTACACGATCGACGAGGCGGACTACCTGTTCCGCAATTGCGGCGCCAAGGCGATCGTCGTCCATGCCGATCTGCTGCGCGCCATCGAGCCGGCCCTGCCGGCGGGCGTGCCCGTGCTGGTCGTGCCGACGCCGCCCGAGATCGCCGCCGCCTTCCGCGTGTCGCCCGAGGAGGCGGCGGTTCCCGCCGGACGCACCGACTGGAACGCCTGGCTAGCGGGCTTCGAGCGCCGCGCACCGGAAGTCGCGGATCCGCCGGGGGCGATGATCTATACCAGCGGCACCACCGGACGGCCGAAGGGCGTCAAGCGCGCGCCGCCGACCGCGGAGCAGGCGGCATCGAGCGCGGCGACGATCGGCACGGTCTTCGGCCTTTTCAGCGCGCCCGCCGATCCGGGCGCGGCAAGGATCGTCTCGATCATCCCCGGGCCGATGTACCACTCGGCCCCCAACGCCTATAGCGGCCTCGCGGTCCGGGCCGGCGCCGATGTCATCCTGCAGCCGCGCTTCGATCCGGAGGATCTGCTGCGCCTGATCGAGAAGCACCGCGTCACGCATATCCAGATGGTGCCGACCATGTTCGTGCGGCTGCTCAAGCTGCCCGACGAGGCGAGGCGCAAATACGATCTCTCGTCGCTGAAGTTCATCGTCCACGCCGCCGCGCCCTGTCCGCCGCATGTGAAGCGGGCGATGATCGAGTGGTGGGGGCCGATCATCAACGAGTATTACGGCTCGACCGAGACCGGCGCGGTCGTCTTCTGCACTTCCGCGGAGTGGCTCGCCCATCCCGGCACGGTCGGCAAGCCGCTGCCCAACGTGAGGCTGCGCATCCTGGGCGAGGACGGCAAGGACGTGGTCCGCGGCACGCCGGGTGATCTCTATATCCGGCTGACGACCGGGCTGGACTTCACCTATCACGGCGACGACGAAAAGCGCCGCAAGGCCGAGATGGACGGCCTCATCTCGGTCGGCGATGTCGCCTACGAGGACGCGGACGGCTTCATCTATCTCTGCGACCGCCGCAACAACATGGTGATCTCCGGCGGCGTGAACATCTATCCCGCCGAGATCGAGGCCGAACTTCTGAAAGTGCCGGGCATCGCCGACGGCGCGGTCTTCGGCGTGCCCGACGAGGAGTTCGGCGAGGCGCTCTGCGCCGTGGTGCAGCCCTATCCCGAGGCCCGGATCGACGCGGCCTTCGTCCGCGCCGAACTCGCCAGGCACCTGGCGCGCTACAAGATCCCCAAGATCATCGACTTCCAGCCGACCCTGCCGCGCGAGGACAGCGGCAAGATCTTCAAGCGCAAGCTGCGCGATCCCTATTGGGAAAAGGCGGGCCGGACGATCTGAGCGCCGGCCCGCTTGCCGGCTTCAGGCAGCGAAGCTCGGCCGGGACTTCACCCGCTCGACGATCGCGGCGAGGTTCTTGTTCGCCGGGTCCAGCGGCTGGCCGACCATCGTGCCGAACACGACGAAGACGCCCGCCATGATGTCGGCCAGCGTGAAGCGGTCGCCGCAGAACCAGGTCCGGCCCGCGAGCATCGTGTCGATCCAGGCGAGGCGGTCCTTGGCGAGGGCCTTGAGGAACGGTGCGCCCTCGGGGAAGACGGGGATACGGCCGGTGAACAATTGCTGGCCCTCCGCCCAGCGGAAGCCCGTGGTCATCGGGACGATGACGTTCTCGTCGAACCGGCGCACCCACATGCGGGTCTCGGCACGTTCCTCCGGGGTCGAGCCGATCAGAGCGGGGGAGGGGTTCTTCTCCTCCAGGTACTCGCAGATCGCGGTGATCTCGTTGATGAACTGCCCGCCATCGGTCTCAAGGCTCGGCAGCTGGCCGGCCGTGTTGCGCCTGAGATGGGCATCCTGCCGGTTCTCCGCTTTCATCAGGTCCACCTCGACCTTGTCGAGCGCGAGGCCTTTCTCGGCGGCGAACACCCGGACGACCTGCGGATTGGGGCCGATCGAATTGTAGAACTTCATGAACTCCTCCCGGTTGGCTTTCTGGATTGACGCGCGCGGAGACTGGCGTTTCGCTCCCGCCTCCGCAAGAGTGCCGCCCATGCCCGTTACCGTCCCCGTCAACCGCAACTACGACCCTGTCTATGGCGAGGCCGTGGAGATGTCGCCGCTGGTGCGGCGCGTCCTGGCGCGCAACCCCTCGCCGTTCACTTTTCACGGCACCGGCACCTATCTGGTCGGGCGGCAGGCCCTCGCGGTGATCGACCCGGGTCCCGACGACGGCGACCACCTGGCGGCCATTCTCGCCGCCGCAGGAAATGCCCCGATCACGCACATCCTCGTCACCCACACCCATGCCGACCATTCGCCCCTGGCTGCCGCCCTCAAGGCGAAGACGGGTGCCTTGACCTATGCCTTCGGACCGCACGGCTCGCTGCGGGGCGGCGATCACGTCAGGCTGGAGGAAGCGGGCGACACGGCCTTCGTGCCGGATGTCGAGGTGCGCGACGGCGATCCGATCGAGGGCCCGGGCTGGTCGTTCGAGTGCGTCTTCACCCCCGGCCACACATCGAACCACATGTGCTATGCGCTGCGGGACGAGCGCGCCTTCTTTCCCGGCGATCACGTGATGGGCTGGTCGACGACGGTCGTCGGCGCACCGGACGGCGACATGCGCGCCTACATGCATTCGCTGCAACGGCTGACCGAACGCGACGACGCCGTCTATTACCCGACCCATGGCGCTCCGATCGGCGGACCGCATGACGCGATGGGCCGCGACCCGCGCGCCTATGTCGAGACGCTCGTCGCCCACCGGCGCGACCGCGAAGACCAGATCCTGCAGTGCCTGGCGCGCGGCATCGATCGCATCCCCGACATGGTCGCCGCGATGTATGCCGACATCGACAGGCGCCTTCATCCTGCCGCCGCGATGAGCGTCTTTTCGCACATCGTCGCGATGACGGAAGACCGCCGCATTCTCACAGAAGGCCCGCCCAGCCCCGCCGGCCGCTTCCGCCTGCCCGCCGGCTAGCGGCGCCCGATCCGCCATGACCATCAAATCCACCAAGAAGAACAGAGGGACGAAACGAGCATGAAGATATCGCTGGAGGGCCGCGTCGCCCTCGTGACGGGCGCCAGCCGCGGCATCGGCCGGGCCATTGCGCTGGAACTCGCGCGCGCCGGCGCCGACGTCGCGGTCAATTACCGCCGCGAGGAAGCGGAGGCCGAGGAGACCGCCGCGGCTGTCAGGGCGCTGGGTCGCAAGGCCCGGATCTACCAGGCCGCCGTCGACGACGATGCCGCCTGCGCCAGCCTGATCGAGAGCGTCGTGGCCGATTTCGGCTCGCTCTCCATCCTCGTCAACAATGCCGGCATCGCCAGCCGCGGCCAGTCGGTCGCGGACACCGATCCCGCCGAACTGCGCCGCGTCGTCAACGTCCACGCCATCGCGCCCTTCGTCCTGTCCAAGCTGGCCATTCCCCATCTGCGCAAGGCGGGCCGCGGCGACATCGTGATGATCTCCAGCGTCGCGACGATCTACATGTCGGCGGGCGGCGTGCCCTACAACATGGGCAAGGCGGCGGAAGAGGCGCTCGCCCGCACGATCGCCAAGGAAGAACAGAAGAACGGCATCCGCTGCAACATCGTGGCGCCGAGCCTGACGGTGACCGAGATGGGCCGCCGCCTGAGCAAGGCGCGCGGCGCGAAGGACATCCACGACCTCGACGCCACCTCGCCGTTCGGGCGCGTGAGCGAACCCGAGGATGTCGCCGCCGCGGTCGTCTGGCTGGTCTCCGACGCCAACCCTTACGCCAACGGCCAGAAGATCAACATCGACGGAGGAAATTTCTGATGAGCGAGGATCGCATCACGATCGCCATCGACGCAGGCGTCGCCGACGTCCGCCTCGTGCGCACCGACAAGATGAACGCGCTGGATGACGCCATGTTCTCGGCGCTCGTCGCCGCCGGCGAGCGCCTCAAGACCGAGAAGGGCGTGCGCGCCGTGGTGATCTCGGGCGAAGGCAAGGCGTTCTGCGCCGGCCTCGACATGGGCAATTTCGGCAAGATGGCCGACGGTTCGCGCAAGGCAGGAGAAAGCAGCGCCGGCGGCAGCCTCGGCGAGCGCAGCCACGGCGAATCCAATCGCGCCCAGTACGTGGCGATGGTCTGGCGGGAAGTGCCGGTGCCGGTAATCGCCGCCGTCCACGGCGTCGCCTTCGGCGGCGGCTTCCAGGTCATGCTGGGGGCAGATATCCGCTATGTGGCGCCCGACACCCGTCTTTCGGTGATGGAGATCAAGTGGGGTCTCGTGCCCGACATGGGCGGTGTGGAACTGATGCGCCATCTCGCGCGCGAGGACGTGGTCCGCGAGCTGACCTATACCGGGCGCATCTTCTCGGGCGAGGAAGCCGGCGCCTACGGGTTCGCCACCAAGGTGACCGCGACCCCGCGCGAGGATGCTCTGGCGCTCGCCCGCGAGATCGCCTCGAAGAGCCCGACCGCCATCCGCGCCGGCAAGAGGCTGATGAATCTTGCGGCGCATGGCACGTCCGCCGAGATTCTGCTGGCCGAGTCGGTCGAGCAACTCAAGCTGATCGGCAGCCCGAACCAGGTGGAGGCCATCATGTCCAATCTGCAGAAGCGGGCGGCGAACTACGCCGACTGACCGGAGGGCGTCATGGGCCGCGGCCCGTGACGCCTACCGCCGGCTGGCATGCGTGCGCGCGCCGTCCAGCGTGAGGAGTTCGCCGTAGAGATCCGGCCGGCGATCGCGGAACACGCCCCAGTTGAGCCGGACGCGCCGGTTGGCCTCCAGATCGAACGCGGCCGTCAGAACCGCCTCGTCCGTTCGGTTCGCTTCGGCGATCAAGCCGCCGTCGATCCCGGCGATGAACGACGAGCCATAAAAGGTGATCTCGGCGTTCTTGCCCACTTCGCGGCCGATGCGGTTTGAGGCGATCACCGGCGTCAAATTGGCCGCGGCATGGCCCTGCATGGTGCGCTGCCAGTGGGCGCTGGAATCGAGGGTCGGGTCGTGCGGTTCCGAGCCGATGGCGGTCGGGTAGCAGATGACGTCCGCCCCCTTGAGCGCCAGGATGCGCGCGACCTCGGGAAACCACTGGTCCCAGCAGATCGCCGCCCCGACCTTGCCGACCTTCGTCTGCCAGACGGGAAAGCCGGTGTCCCCGGGGTTGAAGTAGAACTTCTCATGATAGCCCGGGCCGTCCGGGATATGGGACTTGCGGTAGACCCCCAGCAGATCGCCATCGGCATCGATCATCGCCAGCGAATTGAAGAGCGCGTTGTTCTCGCGTTCATAGACGCTGATCGGCAGCACCACGCCCAGCTCGCGCGCGACGCTCTGGAAGTGATGCACGGCCGGGTTCTCGCCGATCGGCCGGGCGAGCTGCATATGGACGTAGTCGACGTCCTTGCAGAAGTACGGCGTCTCGAACAGTTCCTGCAGCAGGATCAGGCGCGCGCCCTCGGCCGCCGCCGTGCGCACCAGGCGTTCGGCGCCCGCGACATTGGCGTCGCGATCCCACGAGCAGGCCATCTGGGTGGCGGCGACGATCAGCTCGCTCATGCGGGGCCTTCGGGTCGGCTGGGACTCAGGGAGTGGTCGGCTTCGGCGTCGGCTGCGGGGCGCCTTCGGTCGCCGGTGCCGGAGCGGCCGGAGCGGCCTCGGCCGGGGTGGTGGGCGCGGGTGTTGCGGCGGCCGGCGCCGCAGGGCGCTGGATCCGCGTATAGGCTTCGCTCAGGCCCGCCGTCTTCACGCTGGCGGGAACCCGGACGCCGTCGCCGCGCGTATAGGCCAACTCGATCGAGGCGGCAGCCGCGAGCTTCGGGAAGTTCTCTTCCGTCACGAGCAGGATGGCGTTGCAGCTGATCTGATCGCAGGCGGTGAACTGGAAGGCGACCGGCTCGTCGCCGGGCAGGTTAAACTCGAGCCCCATGCCCAGGTCGATCCCCAGGGGGGCGCGCACCAGAAGGGCCCGCTGCCCATCGACGTCGTAGCCGGCAACCATGCTGAGCACGATCTGCCCCTGCGGGTTCGTCACGTCCTGGATCGCCGAACAGTTCTGCCGCTTGTCGGGCGTCTCCTGGCAGATCAACGTCCAGGCGCCGATCGTCTCGGTCGTCACGCCGGGAGGCAGCTGATTGGGCTCGGCACGTTGTTGCGGCGCTGCAGCGGTCGGTACCGGCGCGGCCGGCTGGGCCGTGTACTGGCCCGCGAAATACCCCAGCGTGCCGGCGGCAATGGCGGTGGTGACGATGGCGATCGCCCAGGGAAGGGCGGATGACGATCCGTTGGACAAGGGCGCGATCCGTTCTGCAAGGGGGGCGCCGGGGGCGCTTCGCCGTCCTTTGGCCGGTTTCTCGGCCGGGGGCAAGCCTGCTGCTGGCGCGAATTGCCGACTCGCGCCTGACGTCCCTTTTTGGCAAGTTTCCGTCATGACCGCCGCCTCGCCCGATTTCGCGTCCGGCTCGCCCTCTCCTGCGGAGCCCGCGGTGTGGGCCGCCGCGTTTGTCGCAGCGGCGCTCGTTGCCGTCTCTGCCGTCGCGCTCGCACCGCTCGCGGCCTATGTCTGGCTGATCGCGCTGTTCGGGCTGCCGCATGTGCTGGCCGAGATCCGCTATTGCGACGAGCGCTTTTCGGGCCGGTCCTCGCGCGCGGCCCTCGGTCTGATCGGCCTGTTCCTGGCAGGGCTGATCGCCGCGCGGATGCTCAGCACCTATGACGTCATCCCCGGCAGGCTGGGCGGTCCGCTGGAACTGCTGTTCGGGGCCGCGCTGGCGCTCGCCGCATCGTTCTTCATGCGGCGCCTGCGCCTGCTGGGCTTCGCCGTGGCGGCGCTGATCGTGTTCGGCGCGCTCTACTATCCTTACATGACCTTTCTGATCTGGGCGTGGCTGCACAACCTGACGCCGCTCGGATTCGTCGCCGACGCCTTGCCGAAGGGGCGGCGGCTGGCGGCCATCGCGCTGCTCTGCATCCCCTTCTTCGTCCTGCCCGGTCTCATCGCGCTCGGCGGGCTGGACTGGCTGGCGCTTACCGTATTCGGCCACGACGCCGCCCGTGCTGGATCCGCCCTCGGTGCGGGCACGAAACCGCTCCAGGCCTTTCTGCCGGCGACCATGCGGATGGACACGGCGCTGCCGCTCTTCCAGGCGGCGGTCGTGGCGCAGGTCATGCACTATCTGACGGTCATCGTCCTGATGCCGCGCCTGCTGCAGCGCGGCGCGGCGCGCCCGGGCCGTCTGGCGCCGTGGCCGTCCTGGCCGGCCTTCTATGCCGCGCTCGGCCTCGCCGGCCTCGCTTCGGCGGCCTTCTATGCGGTCGACTATTCAGGCGCACGCTCGGCCTACGGTCTCGCCGCGACGCTTCATTCCTGGATCGAGCTGCCGATCTTCCTGATGGCGCTCGGCGGCGGCTTCGCCCTGCCCATGCTCAGATCCAGCCCGCGGACTGGAGCGCAAAGCCTACCAGCACCGACGCCGCATTGACGACGAAGGATATCGCGAAGGCCGCATCCCAGCGCGCACCGGCGGCGCGGTAGAAGACGGCCTCGACGCCGACCGCGAAGCCCTCCACGACGGCGAATGTCGGCCAGTAGCCGATCGCGTAGATGATCTTGAAATAGGTCCACCAGACGACCGGGTGCGTGACCAGGCTGCCGAAGAAGGCCGCCGCGGCGGCCTTCCACGAGACAAGACCGAACTGGCGCGCCAGGATCGCCGCGACAATCGCTTCGACGGCCAGCGTCACCAGCCAGGCGGCCAATTGTCCTTCATACATGTCCGGCGATCCTTCGAATGAGCGCGCCGATCGAAACGCCCGCAAGGCAGCCCAGCGCGTTGGCTGCTGCATCAAAGAGGTCGTAGCTGCGCCCGACATAGGTCTGCAGCACCTCAAGAGCGTACCCCAAGACGGCGAGCAGCACCGCAATCAGCACCGCCCGGCGAAGGTCGATCGCCGCGAGCGTTGCGAGGAACGCCAGCGTCGCATAGGCGCCGAAATGCTGCACCTTGTCGCGCCACATGAAGACCGTGCCGCCGGGACCGGGGCGCAGCGTGAAGTAGACCACCACGCAGGCCGCGAGAGCGAACGCCGCCCAGGCCAGCGTGCGGAACAGGCGGACCTCGGGCGTCATTCGGCGAGCGTGACGCTGGCGGCGCCGCCGCTTTCCACAACGACGCCGGGAAAGTCGAGCGGCGGGTCCGTCAGCACCCGGATCGTGTAGGTGCCGGGCGGCACGGCCACCGGATCCCCGCCGGCGACCCCGCTTGCGACCACCGTTCCATCCGCCGCAACCACCTCGAACGGCGGCAGCAGCGCGCGCTGGACGGCGGGCGCCAGCTCATCGGGCCGGGTCGCATCGAAATAGCCGCCGCCGCCGGCCGCCGCCCATGCCGCGAACGTATCCTTCAGCGCCGCATCGTCGACCGCAAAGCCGACGATGCTGACCCGCGCATCGATGCCCTTCGCGCGCAGATTCAGGATTTCCGCCGCGGGATCTGCGTCGCAGGTTTCCTCGCCATCGGTGATGAGGACGATCAGCTTCTGTCCCCTGGCGCCGGCCAGATCGTCGGCCGCCGCCGCCAGCGACGCGCCGATCGCCGTCTTCGCCTTGTTGATGGAAACGATCTCCGCGACGGCGCTCCTGGCGGCTGCCCGGTCGAGCGGGCTGAGCGGCAGACGCAGGTTGGTCTCGCAGCTGTCGGGCTTGGTGTCGCCGAAGACCCTGAGGGCGAACGGCGTACCCTCGGGCAGCATCGTCTGCGTCAGCTCGTTGAGCGTCTCCTTGGCGATCTCGATGCGCCGCTTCTTGCCGAGCTTCTTCAGCATCGAACCCGAAGCGTCGAGGATCACGAGGACGGCGCGTTCCCGCGATACCGGCGGCGTGGCGGCCTCGGGCACGATGACGGCGACCGTGCCGGGCTCCGGCGGCTTGAAGCCGACGGCGGCGGCGATCGCGTAGTCCTTGGGCGCCCGGAGCGCGGCGGCGGTCTGCGCGAAGGCCTGCTCGAGAGCCGAGGGCGTTCCGGCATAGGCGGCCGTTCCGTTCGAGAATCCGGCGAAGCTCAGCATCAGCCCGCGTTCGAAGATGGTGCCATCGGGGCCGCTGTCGGAGGGAATCGCGAAATTGAAGACCCGTGCGCCGGTTTTCGCCAGGAGGTCCAGAGCCTCCATGCGCATCTCGGTCGACTTGCCGGTGGCGTAGTCGGTGATGAGGATGACGGCGCGCGTCCCGGGCCGCCCCTCCAGCGCCTTGAGCGAACCGATGAGCCCGCTCTCGGCGTTCGAGGACTGATCGGCCCAGTTATAGTCGTTGAGCGTGGCGAAGGCCGTCAGCGGGTCGCCGGTCCAGGACTCCAGCAGCGGCTGCGACTCCGGATCGCGAAACGGCACCATGTTCACTTCGTCGCGCCCCGGCATGAGGAAGCGCGCAAAGCCCCGGATCGACTGGATGATCGTCGGGACATAGGGGCCGACGCTGCCGGACGTGTCCCAGCTGATGACGATGGAGCGGGGCGGTTCGTCCACCCGCACATAGTAGCGCCCGGGCGACACCTTGGCCGTCGCCACGCGCGTGCGCCCGTCATCCGTGCCGGTGGCCAGCGGCACGGCCTTGCCGTCGGCATCTTCAAGCGATGCGGCGACGGCGAGGCCGAGCGGCGCGTTCAGCGTGAGCATCAGCGACTGGCCTTCTGCCGGGACATCGATGACCCACCAGTCCGATCGCGTTCCGGCGCTGACCCGTCCCGGCGTCGCCTGGTCGAGCGGCAGCGCGCGGGCCTGCGCGCGGGAGGATCCGCCGGCAGCAATCGCGTCCGCCGCCTGCGGCAGAGGACGCGGGTTCAGCCGCTCGTAGGGGCCGTTGCGGTTGCCCTCGCCCCACTCGCCGACAATCGAACCGTCGTCGGGTCCGGCCGGCGCCTCATGGATCGCCAGGCGCTTGGGCAGCCGCTGATAGGTTGCCCAGCCGTTCTCCGGCGGCGGCGGCACTTCGACATCGAACCGCACGAAGCGCGCCCAGACCGGACTGGCGAAGACGAAGGGTGCGACGGAGCCGTCCATTCCGCGCGCCAGTTCCCAGGTGCCGATCGCCGTGTAGGGGCCTTTGGCGTCCATGGCCGTCGAGATCGCGAGGCGCTGTATGGCGTGCTCGGCGTCGAAGTCCTCGCCGTCGGTCCAGGCAATGCTGGAGACCCGAGCGGCCCGCTGATCCCGGAACGCGACGGTCCAGTGCATCCGGCGGACGGCCTCTTCCGAGAAGCGCGCCTCGGCCGGGCGATCCTCGCCCGACAGCATCTGGTTGAACTCCAGATCGGCGGGCGCGAAGCCGCCAAGCCTGGGGTCGGCGATGTTGAAACCGCCCGGCGCCAGCTGGAGACCGGCACCGGGTTCGGCGAGAACCTTGATCTCGCCGATGATCGGCACGGCGTAGCTGAGCCCCTGCGGCAGCAGCGGCAGCACCTTGACGAACCGCGCCTCGACCGGAGCGGCGAAGGGGATCGCGTATTCGCCCTGTCGGGCGCCGACGTCGCCTTCGAACTGGCGAGTATAGCTCGTCCCATCGAGCGACGTCTCCACAGCGAGCCGCCGCACTTGATTGTTCATGTCGGTGCCGACGGTCGTGTTGACCGTCACGCCAGTGAGTTTCATCGGCGCTTCGCCCGCGAGATCGAGGATCGCCACGTCGGCGGGGTCGTCGCTGGCGTCGATGCGTTCCGCGGTGCCCGCCGTCGCGAAGCCGTCGATCAGGCGCGCGGCGGACTCAGGCGCGGTGCCGCCGAGCGCACTCCACGCGACGTTGATGCCGCCGAGCATTTCCTCGGGCAGCGGCCACCGGTACTCGGGCGCGACCGGCGCCGTATCGCTGCTCACCGCGATCATGGTCTCGGCCGTCGCCGCCGCGCCGCCTGATGCTGCCCGAACGCTCAGGACGATGGCCGCATCATCGAACAGCATGGCCGGCGCGATCAGCGAGATCGGCACTTCGGCGGCTGCTCCGGGCTGAACGCTCAAGGCCGCCGGCGCATTCTCGATCTTCCAGCGATCGTCCGAAAGATTGAACGCCAAAGCCGCGTCCATGGACGCAGGGCCGGCATTCTTCAGCGTCAGGCGGACGGCTACGCGCTGCGTCGCATCGCTGAACGCGGCGACACTGGGCGCGTTCGCGACGAGCGTGGCGCTCAGTCCCTCGGCTGCCAGCTGCGGTTGCGGTCCGTCGCTGAACGCGATGCCGAGGTCGTACGGGCCGATCGCGCCGCCGCTAACGCGCAGGAAGCGGTCGCGGCCGGGCTGCAGCTCGATCGAGAACGTCTTGCGGTCTTCGCTGCGCACCATGCGCCCGTCGCTGTCGTCGACTTCCCAGCGTTGCGGGCCGTTCGGCGCCTGCGTCAGCGCCAGAACGCCGACCCGCAGGTCGAGATCGCCTGCGGCGTCGCCGCTTGTGACGGTCAGCGTCGCGGGCCGGTCGAGATCCGGCAGCCGGAACCAGTCGATGTCGTCATGCGCCAGCGTGCCCTGCAGCCTGAGCGAGGCCGGCACCGGCTTGGCGGTGAGGATGGAATCGTTCGGCTCCAGGTCCGCCTCAGGGCCATAGAAGGGCAGGCGGGCGAGCGCAATCTCGTAGGGCTTCGCCTCGCGCCGGTCGCCCTTGACCTCGACGAAATAGTCGCCCTGCGGCAGCAGGTACTGGGCGCTCTGCGTTCCGGCCTCGCCGATCAGCAGCCGCCCTGCCTCCCAGGTGCTGTCGTAGCGCTGGACGATCGCCCGCAACCGCATGTCGGGCGGACCCGACAGCGATAGTTGCACCCGCGTCTCGCCATCCAGTGTGAACCGGTAGACGTCGTGGTCTTCCTGCGACTCGATCTGTCCCGCACGGCTGCCGTCCAGCGGCAGGATCAAGGCGCGGTCGGGACCGTCGTTCGGCTCGACCTCGTCGGTTTCTCCGGAGCGGCGCGGCGCGGCAAGCCCGCCCAGCACTTCGATCGGCGCCGGCCCCTGGGGCGTCGCCGTGACCACCCATTCGCCGGGTTCGGACGAGATGCGGAAATGGGCCCGGCCCGGCGGCAGCAGCACGCTCCACAACTGTGCCGTCTCGCCCTCGCCCAGGACGTTCGCGCGCTTGGCGTCTCTTCCGCCCGGCTCCACCAGCACAAGCCCCTTGACGGCGGCGCCTGTCGCCTCGATGCGCCAGAGCTGAAGCGGTCCGGTAACGTCGAGCGCAAAATAGTCCTGGTCCTCGCCGTCGGTGACCGTGCCCTTCATGCCGGAGGCGATCGGCCCCGCCGTCTCGCGCGAGATGTCCTCGTTGGGCTCGCGCTCCTCGCCGGGCTGCCAGGTGCCTTTGGGCTCGAAGAGAAGCGTAAACGCAGGCGGCGGCTGGCCGTCTTCCAGTTGTGCGGCGACCCGAAACACGTGGCGGCCCGGGCCGAGGACGAAGCGGTTCAGCCGCAATTCGCCGCTGTCCGCCCTGATCGCCCGCTCGACGACATAGTCGCTCTGGTCGACATATTCGAGCGTCAACCGCGCATTGGCTGGGTTGGGGATGACGACGTCGAACCGCGCATCCTTCTGCGCTTCGCTCAGTTCAAGCACGTAGTACCGGCTGACCGCGCCGCCATACTGGTTGCGGGCGATCGATGCCTCGACGCGGGACTCAAGGGTCACGGGCGCCGCCGTCTCGAGCGTCGCGTTCTCGGTCGGGCCCTCCTGGGCGGTCAGGACGGCTGCGACGGCAAGCGACACGGCGAACGACGCACCGGCAATCAATCGCTTCATGCACGACTCCCTCGGCGCGGTTCTACAACGCACCGGGCCGTGTTAGCACGCCGGCGTGCCGATGAAACTGAACACCGTGCCGCACGCCGCGCGTCAGGCCTCCCGCATCAAGGCCTTGGCTGTCGCTCGCTTTGGCGAGGGCGAGGAGGCCTGGCTGGTGACCGAGGAGGCCTGCGGCCGCGCCGAGGGACAGGGCCGCTCCACCCTGCTCGTCCTGCTCCATCCGGCGACACAGATCGCGTTTCGCATCCTGCGTCCTATGGCCGACATCGGGCCGGCAGACATTGCCGAGCTCGGCGAGCGCGCCGCGACGCTGGCGGCCGAAGCCTGCTGCTGAAGCGGTTCACTGGACGTTCATGCGGCAGGACCAATGACATGCGTCAATGCGGCACTGCCCCGGCCGAGTCCCCTTGCGCTCGATGGGGCGGCCTGCACAGTGTCGGGGCGCTTCGGCTGAGGAATCCTGGTCCATGCGACTTCGTCTTGCTGTGGCCGCCCTGTGCGCGGCAATCCTGTCCTTCGCGGCGGCGGAGGCGAAGCCCGCCGTGCCGCCCGGATCCTATCTGAAGAGCTGCGAGAAGGCCTCGGTATCGAGAGACGGAACGCTCTCGGCGCGTTGCCGCGACAAGGCCGGCAAGGCGAAGTCGGTCAAGCTCGCCCGGGTCGCCGATTGCCTCGGCGACATTCGTAACGACAACGGCAAGCTCGTCTGCGTCCGCCGGTCGGCGCTGCCTGCCGGCCTGTGGACCAGCGCATGCCGGTCCTTCGTCTTCGACGGGCGGGTTCTGGGCGCCGAGTGCCGGCGTGCCGATGGGCGTTTCCGCAAGACGCGCGTCAGCGTCGCCGATTGTCCGACAGCGCTGCTCAACAAGGACGGGCGCCTGGTCTGCGATCTCCCGGGGGAACGGCCCATGGGCTCGTGGGCGCGTTCCTGCCGCCTTTTCGGGGTCTCCGGCGGCATGTTCAAGGCCGAGTGCCTCGACTCACGCGGCCGCTGGATCGCCTCGTCCCTCCGCGACGGCTCCTGCCGGACCGGCTATGGCGTGGCGACGGACGGCCGCCTCGCCTGCGAGCGCAAGCGCTTCGTGCCGCGCGGCTCGTGGGCTGCCACCTGCGCCAGCTTCGACGTCGCCGGCGACCTGCTCGCCGCGCGCTGCACGGACTGGGAAGGCGGGTCCCGCGTTTCGCTCGTCAACTGGCGCAAGTGCGGCACCACGATCACCAATATCGGCGGAACGCTGGTGTGCGACAAGGACATCGAGCGCACCCGCATCAACCTTCCGGTGCCGCTGACCGCGGCGTCGCGTCCCTATGCCCCGCGCGGCGGCTGGCAGCGCTCCTGCCGCGCCGCTTCCGTGACAGGTGCGGTGTTTTCGGCCGAGTGCCGCGACAAGCGCGGCCGCTGGAAGGTCACGAAGATCAACTGGCGCAAGTGCCCGACCGGCGTCGAGAACGACGGCGGCCGCCTGGTCTGCGGCCGGGACTACAAGCGTCCCGCCCCCGTCGTGGTGCGCGTGCCGCCGCCGCCGCGCCGTCCGCCGCCGCCGCCGCGCGACCCCTATGACGATCAACCCTACTACGAGCCTCTGCCGGACGAATTCTACTATTTGCCGGTCGGCACCTGGTACGAATCCTGCCGCGACGTGACCGTCTACGGCGACTGGCTGTACGGCCAGTGCATCGGCTGGCGCGGCGAGTGGCGTTTCGCGGAGATCCGCTGGACGGACTGCTCGTCCGAAATCTTCAACTATGGCGGCGAACTCTACTGCGACAGTTCGTGGCGCCCCGAGCGCCGTCGCGAGCGTGACTTCGTCCTGCCGGCCGGCGGCTGGGCCAATACCTGCCGCGCCGCGTCGTTCGACGGCTACGTCCTTAGCGCGGAGTGCCGGACCCAGCGCGGCGGTTGGCGCTCCAGCGCCATCGACGTGCGCTATTGCCCCTATCCGATCGAGAACGACAATGGCGGCCTGAGCTGCGGCAGGGTGCGCCCCGAGCAGCCTTCCGGCACCTGGGTCGATGGCTGCCGGAACGTGACGTGGGACGGATTCTGGCTTGTCGCCCAATGCCGCGACGGCCGCGGCAACTGGCGCGACACCGAACTCGATACCCGCTCCTGCTCCGCCCCGGTCGAGAACCGCAACGGCGAACTGGCCTGCAACCCGCCCGCCCAGGCCTTCCCGGTGGGGAGTTGGGCGCGCAGCTGCCGCAACGCGGCCATGAACGGCAGTCTGCTGAACGCCGAGTGCCAGACTGCGAACGGCGGCTGGCGTGCCGCGGTGATCGACGTCGCAGCCTGCGATCTGCCGGTCGAGAATCGCGACGGCGCACTGGTTTGTGCGCCGCCGCCTCCCGCTCCGGTGATCGAAGTCGAGGACCTGCCGCCCGGCTCCTATCAGCAGAGCTGCCGCAACGCTTCGGCGGCCGGCGGTTTCCTGAGCGCCGAGTGCGCCAACGGCGCGGGCGCGTTCATGCCGACGGCGCTCGACTATCGCGCCTGCACCGGCGATATCGCCAATTCCGGCGGTTTCCTGACCTGCGCGGGCGTCGAGCCTCCCGTGCCGCTGCCGGTGGTCCTGGCGCTCCCCGGCGGATCCTATCAGCAGACCTGCCAGAACGCGGCCGTCAGCGCCGACTACCTGACCGCCGACTGCGCCAGGCCCGACGGCGCGATGAACCCGACCTCGCTGCCCTACGCCCAGTGCACCGGCGACATCTACAACGAGAGCGGCGAACTCGGCTGCGCCGGCGTCGCCTCGCAGCTGGCGCCGGAGGTGGCGGTGGCCGATGTGGCGCCGGGCGTCGGCAATGACGGCGTCGTCCTGACGCCCGACCAGGCGGCAGCCAAGGCCGCCGAAGCCTTGCCGGCCGGCGATTGGGTTTCGTCCTGCCGGAACGGGACGCTTTCGGGCGGGGTTCTCTCGGCCGAGTGCCTCAACGAAGGCGGCGCCTGGATTCCGACCGCCCTGCCAGTCGCCGATTGCGGCGACAAGCCGATCGTCAATCTCAACGGGCAGTTGGCCTGCGAGGGGTTCACGCCTCCGGAACCGGAGGCGGCCATCGCCCCGCCGACCCCTGACGAGCCGCCACCGGTCCCCGTCGAGACGGTCGATCCGGTCGCCGCGGCGGACGAGGTGGAGACGGCGCCGCCGGTCCAGGGCACGGACGATAGCGGCCAACCGCTCGATCCAGACTCAGTTCCGGTCGCCGATTGCAGCGACCCGGCCCAGGCCGCCGCCAATCCGGAGGCCTGCCCGCAGACCGTCCCCGGCGCTGCGGCGACCGAAGGTCTGGCACCCGAGCCGGAGCCCACTCCCGAGCCGACGCCGGAGCCCACAACGGAACCCGCTGCGGAACCGACGCCGGAGCCGGTGGTCGAGCCGACCCCCGAGCCCACAACGGAACC